>Ga0302320_10001126_pt1 | contig 64130 bp, 50 predicted proteins | sample Bog_T0_3_FD_202130 | JGI IMG/M metagenome (GOLD analysis project Ga0302320, IMG submission 202130) | Peat permafrost microbial communities from Stordalen Mire near Abisko, Sweden - Bog_T0_3 | ecosystem: Environmental > Terrestrial > Soil > Wetlands > Peat | place: Sweden: Abisko, Stordalen Mire...
GTGACATGTAGAAAATGACTGTAGAAAACAGCCAAGGAAACCCGAAAGACTCACGCAAGTTACTGATAGCCAATCTTTGGACGCTTAGCTCAGTTGGTTAGAGCACGTGCTTCACACGCACGGGGTCACAGGTTCGAGTCCTGTAGCGTCCACCATCTAAATCACATAAGGATCAGAGAGTTGCCGATTATTTCGCGGCAACTTCGCTTTTTGGCATTCCACGGGTTTTCAGGGTTTTTGAGCGGTTTTCCGGGGGTTTTGGTTCCTTTTGGTTCCTTTGGGTTCTTCTCTTTTCGAATCAATTTCTAGCGGGTTTTTGGATCGAAGCAAACGCCTCAGTGCCCGCCGGCCGTTTTTAGCCACTTTCGTTTCATTGGCACCGTAGAGGGCCTTTACGATCACATCTTCCAGTTGATCCCTTTCCTTTGGGTCAGCCGCTGCAAGCGTCCGCGCCGCTAGTCTTTCGAGCGCCTCGGGCGACGCGAGCATGATGAACGCAGCTGACCGACGCCTGACGAGTTCGACGGTTACACCCGACGCCGTCAGCATGCCTTCAACCCGTTCGGCATTGAGCAGCCTGCCTCTGGGTAACGAAGCGGTTTCCAGACTGAGTTCCAAAAGCGCCTCCTCGACTTCAGATTTTAACACGAACGGGCCACCACGTCGGTGAAGGGCGTGAACATTCATGGCTGCCAGGATCGGCAGTTTTAGCGAATCGGATGGGTTCATCAGTTTCGGCGATTGGTCAGAGCCACAATACCTTGTCCTGCAGGACCTCCTTGTAAGCCATGAGAACGTCGAAGGGCGGTTGCTTGAAGGGATCGCCGTACCAACCCCTAAAGTATGCGCGGTTGTAAAGCCGGCCTTCAAAGCTGCCGATCTCGGCATCCAAAAGCTCAATTGGCGGATTGGCCACGAGCTCTGCAGCTGCATCGTGGCGGGCTACGATCTCCAGGCCCGTTTTTGCCGGCATAGTCTCGATCTTGGCGACTTGGGCTAATGCGTCGAGCAGGTCATTTTCCGCATTATGATCATCGGAACTTAACATAGAATTGTTGTTCGAGGTTTGAGAGGTGAGTTGGGTCAAATAGATTTCAAAAGGCCTTTCTGGGTTTTTTCACCCGCGGCTTCTTCGGCGGGAGGTAGACCTCCAGGAACGCTGCCTGCTCGGCGTTCAGGTGCTTCTTCCAGAACCTCTGGGTATCTGGCCAGGGGATGAACCGGGGGTCGAACGTGAGGCCGAGCTTCAGGATCTCCCAGGTGAAAAGGGCCCATGCGTCGCGGGTGAAGGCCTTCATGCGGGCGGCCTCCTCCGGGTACTTCCCGAGGACGGCGTACATCATCTCGAGGTTGCTGCCCTTCGGGTTCAGGACCTCGCAGAAGATCTCGTTTGTCACGAGCGGCTTCACGACCGCCATGACCTCGTGGAGGGTGTCGGGCCCGTGGAAGGGCATGAACGGGGCGATGGCCACGTAGGTCGGGATCCCGGCGTCCCGGGCCTTCTGGAGCATCTGGACGCGCCGTGAGGGGGACGGGGCGCGCGGCTCGAGCGTGCGGGCGAGCGCGTCGTCCAGGTACGGCAGGGAGGTGCCGAGCAGGACCTGGCCCGGGTGCGCGGTGATGATGTCGAAGTCCCGCTCGACCATGCCGGACCGGGTCTGGAGGCGTACCTTGTGGCCGGCTTCAAGGATGAGCTGCAGGCACTGGCGGGTGAGTTTATGTTTCGCTTCGGACTGGGTGTACGGATCCGTGAGGAAGGACATGAGAACCCAGCCGTTGCCCCAGTCAGTGACCTTCGCTTTGTCCGGGGTGAACTTCTTCAGCTGCTTTTCCAGGGCCTCGACGATCCCGAACTTTGGCAGGAGATATTCGCCCCATTCCTCCTGTGCGTGGTGGTCGTTCTTGAATTTCACCCCGGGCATCGCCGGGCAGTAGCAATGTCGGCACGCGTGTTCGCAGCCGATGTAACAATTTATTACCCAGTCACCAAGTCGCTTCTTCCAGAGACCAGAAACGCTAATGGCAGTTGTGGATTTAGGAGCAGTGGCTGCGGTTGACTTGGAAACTGAGGACTCAGTGGAATCCCGGACGACGTGCAGGAGTATCTGTTCAACTGACATGGTGGTGATGGCGTTTGACGGAACCCGGCGCTCGCGTCATTTGGGCGGTTTGCGCGGTGCCACCGGGAAAGGGCTCGCGCTCGGGAGCCTTAAGCGGCTCCCGAATTTCGGGCCCCTGAATTCACGGACTCTAAGAGTTCGTGAAATCCAACTTCATTTAAGGTCCAACGGGTCCCGAGACCACCTCATGCTTTCCAGGCCGATTGGCCACCAGAGGTACAGCCTGGCATAAACGCCATGCGGATCAGTCCTCGCAGCACAGCGTTTTGTTTCGCTGTCGCTCGTGACAGGACATTCAAACGGTACAATTTGGGATAATCCAAATTCCTTTTTTGCAAAAAAGGTATTATTTACCGCATCAGGTTTCCATATAGGCCCTTACAAAAGCGGTAATCTGCTAGAATAACCCTATAAACTCCAAATCGAACCCGTCCATACGCCACACCACTCCAGACCGCATCCGATAAACCGCTTTCACTCCCTGCTGGTAACCAAACAGGAATTGCAAACTCACACACAGATAGCACATTCATTCCCCGTTCACCCGCGACATTGCTTGAGTGGGCCGCGGCAGGAAAGATTCCAGCGAAGAAGCTCCCGCCAAAAAAGGCGGGCGGAGCCCATCAATGGATGTTTGATTTGCCCGAGGTCATGCGCGAAGTGGATGGCTATCGCAACAGTTTCTGAAGCGGGTATTACCTGACGACACGCAAACCATGAATGTCTTCGAACAGAAGATCGCCGATGCTCAGGAGCATTCGCTGTGGCCGCTAGCGTTTGCCTGCGCCTACTGTATCTCTTACGAAAATGGCCAAGAGCTTAACGCCATTCTCATCCTTCGAGTTCTGGAAGCTCACTTTGACCCCCCTTATGCCCCAACCGCGGAACTCGACAGACTCGGTATGCCAATCGCCGCAAATGCCGATTCATTCACGTGTGATATGAATCCGGAGAAGGAACCATAGATGCAGCTTTCACTGTCGCCATGGGATAATGGCGATTTCCGAATCGGTGATTTGAAAATCAGCGGAGTTCCCCGATTCGTAACCCGAACCCTCTAACCCCCGCATGTCATTTGAACACTTCAGCTGAAGCTCTCCACTGCAAATGGTGCGCAAGGGAAGTCGCGCTTGTGGCGGCACACATCATACCGAGGGCTTTCATTAAGCCGCTCATGAAAGGCCAGCTTAAACAAGTGGTAATCGAACTATCTCCTGAGGATCCCTATCACAAGAGGGAGCTACAATCCGGAATCTTTGACAGGGGAATACTTTGTGGTGATTGCGACCGTGCCCTGGGAGAACTCGACGCCTTCGGAGTAAAGTACCTCCGGAAGCAACCAGACATAAAGAACCTCGGATTCCATAATCTGGCCTACGACCTCGGCATCACCGACATATCACAGCTAAAGCGGTTCTTCCTGTCCATAATGTGGCGGGCGAGCGTCACATCTCAGAAGTTTTTCCAAACTGCCAAGCTCGAGAAAGAACAGGAGCTAGAAATCCAAAATTTAATCGAGAGCGAAGACACAATTCCGGCCAAGCGATTTGAATGCCTTATTTTTTACTATTTCGACGCACCAATTAAAGGAGGTTTCAGTCCGCCCTGGATTTGCGAATTCGAGGGAATTAAGACTTACAACCTGTACTTACCTTTCTACACGATCCGGATTCGCATTGACCCAAAGTCGTGGCCGGAAGGCCTCTCAAAGGTCAGCTTGGGACAGGTGCCGCGATTGCAGTGTCTGCGTTTCCCGTTTTCGCAGAGTCTTGAGGAGCAAATGCAAAATAAAGTAATCAGTGGTTCACTACGCCGCGAATTTGGTCGAAGGAAGTGATTGGTCTTTCGACAGGTACGGACGTCGACCTTGTTTCGAAACCGGTCCTTTTAGAGACAAGCTGCGGTCATATGACATTTGACCCGGGAAGCAGCGCCATATTGAAACGCGAATTCACGGCACATCGTAGACTTCTGCAAGAGACACGCCCGTGTCACCACTAACGCCGGAGACTTTAGCTGTGTAGGCTCCAGGGGGGAGCGTCACGAGGATCGCCGAGTCGTTGCTTGAGAGATTGCTCCACGTGAATGCCCCCACATTGCCCGCCGCGGCAGCAACGGCGGGATTGCCTCCCCATCCGGCATTGCTGGCGATCACTGTACTGGCGCTGTAGAGTTGGAGCTGCGGATCGGGAAGGACGCCAGTGACGCCCAAAGGGGTCAGGGCGGGCCCGGATGCCCGGATAAGGACTGTTTTCGCCGTGGAGCCGCCGATAACAAAGCCGGCAATGAGGACATTGCCACCCGTGCCCACAAAGGCCCGGGCGGAGATGTCCGCCAGTCGCGGTTTGGATGAATTCCACGTACCGGAAGGAGTCGCATCGTAGACCTCGGCCAGTGCCACCCCCCTGTCTCCGCTCGCCCCGGAAGTGATCGCGGTGTAGGGGCCGGGGTTCTGGGTCTCTAGGAGTGCCGAATCCTTGCCAGCGGGATTCGTCCAAGCGAATGCGCCAACCGCACTAGCGATCGAAGCAATCTGTGGTTCGCCGCCCCAGCCGGCATTGCTGGCGATCACCGTGCTGCCGCTATAAAGCTGGAGTTGCGGGTCGGGAAGGACGCCGCTGACGCCCAAGGGGATGAGAGCGGGGCCGGAGGAGCGAAGAAGCACAGGCAATGGGACGGAGCCTTCGATGACATATCCAGCAATGAGAATATTGGCACCCGTGCCCACGAGGGCCCGTGCAGAAATGTTGATAAGCCGGCCCGGCGTCGAAGTGTTCACCACCGTGAGGGTGGCCTCATTGGTAGTTACGCTTCCCGCGCTATTTGTCGCCGTGCAGGTGTAGGTTCCAGCGTGAGCCGAGGCGCCACTGAGATAAAGCGTGGAAGTCGAGGATCCGGACGTACCACCCCCATCTGCGAGGGCTGCGCCGTTGGAAAACCACTGATAGGTCGTCGTCGGGGTACCGCCAGGTACGAACGTGAACACCACGCTTTGGCCAGAATTGATCGTCTGGCTCACAGGCTGCGTTGTTATTTTCGGAGAGCCTGGTGCGGGCGGCAGCGTCAGGAAGCAGTACGCTGTAATGGCGCTAACAAGGGGCGAGTCGGCCTGCACCGAAGTCGCCTCTTGGCCATCATCGGCCCAAGCATACAAAATGTGAAAACCGGGTTGAAGGGATGACACCGAGCCGCTGAACGATGAACCGCTGTTTGTGGCCTGTGTCCACGGTTCCTGCCAGGTGTCTATCTGGAAAAAGATATTTTGGGGCGACGGGGCGTTCGGACTGAATGAACTCTGAGCATTGAACATAAAGCTAGGCGTTGCGCTGGAGGCTTGGTTCCCAGCCAGGGAGGTAATACCCACGCTCAGCGGCACGGATTGTACCTGCTGTTCAGTGATAACCGTTACGGTGGTTCCGTTGTAGTTCGTTTCTACGGTTCCGTAATTGGCAACGTAGATCTGGTTCGTCACTGGGTTCACCGCAACGCCAATTGGACCGTTTCCTGCAGAAACGGTAGCGATAATGTCATCGGTCACGCCGTCGAGCACCGTGACGCCCCCGGTGCTGTTGGTGATGTTGCTTGGGATGTAAATCTTGTTCGTTACAGGATTTACCGCTATGCTATTGGGAAATCCGGGGAGATTGAGGGGCGTAACTACATTCGTGGAACCGTCGATCACCATCGCGACGCCGTCCAAGCCCGAGATGTAGATTTTGTTCGTCACAATATTCACTGCGATAATAGAAAAGCCAAATCCCCCCGTACCGGGCGTCGAGGGAATGGTGATGTTGGTAGCCGCGTTTGTGGCCCCGTCGATCACCGTGACATAATCACTATTGAAGTTAGTGACATAGATCTTGTTTGTAACCGGGTTTACCGCGAGGCCTTCGGGATTCATACCCACCGAAACAGTGGCGATTATCGCATTTGTATCCCCTTCGATTACCGTCACCGTGTTCCCGCCGGTGCCGGTGACAACGTTACCATAATCTGAGACATAAATCCTGTTCGTCACCGGGTTTATCCCAAGCCCACCTTGGGCGGTGCCGTTTCCCGGGTTCACGTTTGCGATGATGGCATTCGTAACGCCGTCGATCACCGTCAAGTAGCTGCCAGTAGTAGGGCTGTTGTCCGCTGTTACGTAGATCTTGTTCGTGACCGGGTTCACGGCGATGTCATTTGGATCGGCAGTCGGAAGAGCGACCGTGCTGGTCGAATTCGTCGCCCCGTCGATCACCGTCACGTTGGCGCTGTCATCAATTTCGTAGATCTTGTTCGTCACCGGATTAACGACGATTTCGTGACAAACGGGCCCTACCGCGACGGAAGTGGTCGCATCTGTTGCACTGTCAATCACCGTCACGTTGTTGCTGCCTTGGTTTCCCACATAAACCTTGTTCGTCACCGGGTTTACCGCGACGGCGTAAGGGGTGGTGCCCACCGTTACGGCGACGGTCGCATTCGATGCCCCATCGAGCACAGCTACGTTGGAGCTGCCGGTGTTCGCCACAAAAACCCTATTCGTCACCGGATTTATCGCGATGGCTGCTGGAGCAGTCGCGGGGACAGTCGTGGTCGTATTCGTCTCCCCGTCGATGACCGTTATGTTGGAGCTCCCATTGTTTGCGACGTAGACCTGATTCGTCACCGGGTTCACCGCGACGGCATAGGGTTCGGTCCCCGCCGCGACGGTGGTTGTGGAATTCGTCGCCCCGTCGATCACGGTCAAATTGGCGCTGTTGCTATTCGCGACGTATATCTGGTTCGTGACCGTATCCACCGCGATGGCAAAAGGATTATTTCCCGCCGGCACGGTGGTCGTGGCATTCGAGACCCCGTTAATCACTGTCACGTTCGCACTGTGTTCGTTTGCGACGTAGATTTGGTTAGTCACAGGGTTGACCGAAATCGCATAGGGACCGGTTCCCACGGCTACGGAGGTTGTGGCATTCGTCGCCCCATCGATCACCGTCACGTTGTTGCTGCCACTGTTTGCGACATAAATTTGGTTTGTCACCGGGTTCACCGCGATGCCTGCGGGAGTGGATCCAACTGCGACTGTGGTTGTGGCGTACGTCGTCCCGTCGATCACCGTCACATTGTTGCTGCCAATGTTTGCAACGTAGATCCGGTTCGTCACTGGGTTCACCGCGATGGCTGCAGGATAGATCCCTGCAGCGACAGCGGTCGTGGCTTTCGTCGCGCCGTCGATCACCGTCACGTTGTTGCTGCCACTGTTTGCGACGTAAATCTGGTTGCGCTCGGGATTGATCGCGATGGCTGTGGGTTTGGTTCCAGCAGCTATCGTGGTGATAGCGTTTGTGGTTCCGTTTATGACCGTCAATTCCGCGCTGCCACTGTTTGCGACGTAAATTTCGTTCGTCGCGGGATTTGTAACGATCGCAGTAGGATTGTTTCCTACAGCGACGGTGGTAATCAGATTTTGCGCTTTTGCCGGCAACCCGGAGAATACTGCGACCACCAGAAAGGCCAGCGCAGTTCCGGCTCCTCCATGAAACGACCTCATGACGAAAACGGAAGGATGTAGATTTCGATCAGAGCGGTGCCTCCACCGGCACCGACAGTACTATCGCTAGCCTGTACCGTGTAGGCGCCCGGAGGCAGCATCCCGAAAAAGACCTGGTCGTTCGAATTGGTATTGAGCGGGAATGCCCCTGCGATGCCGAAGATCCACTTCATCGCCTGAGCGTCAAACTGGGCAGGGGAAGGGTAAGCGGCGATCGGTGAAGTTCCGCTCGAGCCTAGCGACAGGTTGGGCTCAAATGATGAAAAAGTTGCCAAGGACCAATTCTGTCCGAACGCCAACGCAGCTCCGGAACTCGAGAACAGCTCAAGCTTCGGGTTGTTCGAGACCGGGGTGACCCCGAAATTCGCAAGAGAGGGGCCGACTACTCGGATGAGCACGAGCCGCGGCGAACTCCCTTCTATCACAAACCCCGTCGTTGAAATGTCGCCGACCCTTAGTGCGACCCGGTTGCTGGCATTGCTGAGAAACGTGTTCGGGGAAGACAGGAAAAAGGTAAAGCCGAGAGTAATTCCACTGCCTGAGGTGTCGCTTTGGTAATCTAGCGTCTCGCTCATTGCAGTCGCGAGGAGGCCCGGAGCGTTAAGATTCAGCGTCGCCTCGTTTGGGTTTCCGGGCGCGAGTTCATAGGTGTACGTTCCCGACGAGGACGGCGCAAACTGGAGTGATATAGTGGATGGCCATCCCGTGCTGCATTGCGATAGCAGCTCGCAGGTCCCATTGGGAGCGAGATAGAGGATTTGGCCGGACACGAGGCCACCGGTCGGCCAATACGTACTCAAAACGACAAACGAATTGCCTAAGTGAGTGGGTGGATTCGCTCGTGCGGAGACGGCAGCGATACACCAAGCGATTGCTAACGTTAAGCGCTGGAAGAACTTCATGGTAGCCGTATGTCTACTCATTTCTACAGTAGTGGAATTCTAGATATTGGCAGTGCCTTGTTCAATTTAAACCTACGCCGATAGGAACCGGGAAGTTCACGGGCACATAGCTGAGAGCTTCTCCTTAATTTTAGTTGTCCCTAGTGTTCCACAACGGGTGGATTTTGGAACGCCGATAGCTCTTCAGCAAGCTTCGCTACAACTGCGTATTTGTTGCGACTGCAGCTGCAGTTCTTTCCGCCTCTGCGATGACCGACGCCGGATAGCCCCGAATTTCGAGGAGGCGAATTGCGTTTCTTGTTTTCGCGGGCCCCGACCGAATCAGATAATCAAAGCCGTATTTTCCTTCGGCGACTTGATCACTGAAGTGAAACATTTCAAATGAGCCAGCCAGGAGTTGTTGAAGTTCTCCATCGTGGGTCGACGCGAGGACCAATTGCTTTTTCGCCAGGTGCCTTAGCACGGATGATGAGATCGCGATGCGCTCTACAGTATTGGTTCCTCGAAACGGCTCGTCGATTAGGAAGAGCCGAGGTATTGAGTTGTCAGAAAGACTTATGAATCCCAAGATTTGATCCAACTCAGCAAAGAAGTAACTCTGGCCCGCGCTTAGCATGTCCTCGCGCTTGATGGCCGAGTGAACCGTTGCGCGGGGAAACACTGCACTCTTCGCCAGGCAGAGATTCAAAGTCCGAGCTAGGATGAGGTTGATCGCAACGGTCCTGATAAAGGTCGTCTTACCGGCCATATTGGGGCCGGCAATGATGGCCGACCGATCGCGAAGCATAATCGAGCCTCCTACCGCGTTTGGAATCAACGGGTGGCAAGCGCCCTCAACGGTAATTTCCCGAGACGAAGTGAAATTTGGCCGGGCAATAACCGGTGCGCACTGCCAGTAATTGGCGACAGCCATCGAGGCGTCTAAAGATCCAATTGCTTCGAAATGTTCCAGAAGGAGGGCCCGGTTCTCGCGCAGTTTCTCGATAGCGCGATTGAACACGATCAGATCGATTAAAAAGAAAACGTTCAGGTACTCCACCAACGAGTTCACCGGAGCAGGAAGGTTGCCCCGATCGACTACCAGCCAACCCAACTGCTTCTTGATACGAGAAATAGCGGGCTGGGTCTTCCGGAGCTGCAATATTTGCGGGAGTGAGCTTCCTCCAGGTATCTCGGAAAGTCTTCGCCCGGAACTAATCATTAAGGAGATCTGCGAGAACCCGAAAAAGAAAGGCGCGATCCTCTCGCTGAACCTTACGTGAATACCTGCGTTCACGAATGCGAATAAGAATGCGAGTACAAGGAAAGGATGAAACGCCGGCATGCCTAAGAGACAGAGAAGGAACGCGACGCTCAAAGGAATGAACGCCCAAGAATACCGCGAGGGTTTCGGAAGCGGCTGAAGTATCAGATGCGCTAGCCATTTAGCGTCAGGTCCATCGAGTTTCTTCAATTCCAGTCGGACGCGTTCCGCTAAGGCTGGGTCAGCCCTGAAAATCTCCTGTTGCCGGGCGCGACTAGCCAAAACCTCGTCCGATTCATAAGCCCGCAACTGGTGATAGAGAATCTGGCGGCCCAGGGTGGTCGCGCTTTGGTCGATCTTCGCTTGCACGCCGTCCATATCAAGATCTGTCCAGGTCCGGTCATCTACCCACAGAAGGGATGACGGAAAGGAGTCGTGGTAGGCCGTGATCTCCCCTAATTCGCGTTCGACCGGCTGATCGAGCACGCGGGCCGGCTTCTTTTGGAATGGCTCCGAAATTGCGTTAGCAAATTTTCGGAAGATCGACGGCCTAGGCATACGCTGGAATGGTGGGAAGGGCGGTTTAGCCGCTCCCCCTCAGGATGTTAGGTCGATCATAAAGGACCAGCCAAATGACCCGGTATTGGGCTAGTGGTATGATACCGGGCATTTGTACGGCTCCCGCCAGGCTTTAATGGAACTCAGATGCGGCTCTATCGGCAATCAACCTGACCGGGATTGATTCGACGGTTCGGAGCAGCCATCGAAGCCTTTTTGTAGCCGCCATTTTAGCTTTTGGAACTGGCGTGAAAATAAACATACCCTGCGTTTTACTCTAATGCTGGGCGCATCAAGAGTCCCTGGACTTTCTTGTCTGAATCCAAAGGCGCGATCAGGAACTCAATTCGCCTATTCTCAAAGGTGGCAACGTAGGCGTCCCATCCTCGTTCATCGACGCGCTTGAAGATCAGCGATCTCAGGGCGCCTGCTCCCTGAAACTGTTTCTGGATCGCAGGCCATTGCGTGCTGGCCAGAGCACTCAAGGCGGGCGCCATGTCATCGTGAACGGGTTGCCCCTTGATCAGCCCGTCGATGTTCCGGCGGAGGGGAGCCTCCCGGTCCGGGTCGGGCGTGTTGGCCTTGATTCGCCCCACCAGGGCTTCGTCAGGGGCAGGGTACATCACGAGTCCCTGGATTTTGCGTTCGGAATCTAAAGGCCCAATTAGGAATTTAATCACCTTGTTTTCAAAGGCAGCAATGTAGGCATCCCAGCCTCGATCATCGACTTTTTCAAATACCAGTGAAATGAGGGCACCAGCTCCCTGAAACTGCTTCTGTATCGCAGGCCATTGTTTGTTGGTCACGGCAGCCAAGGCCGGCGCCATGTCGTCGAGCGTCGGTTGTCCCTTGATTAGACCTTCAATATTACGACGTAGGGGGGCCTCGCGCTCGGGATCGGGAGTGTTGTTCGAGATCCGTTCCGCTAATGCAGCCCTGCTGGCTTGGACGACCGACTCGTCGACCTTGTACCCATGCCGTTCCAATCCGTTCTGGTGCAATACCAACCCTCTAGTGGCACCTTCCTCATCTATCGAAAAAACGACTTTGGCACCTATGACCTTAGCGAAGAACTCATTTGGGCTCTCCGGGTAGATCTCGACTTCCGGTTGGCCGGTAAACTGGAAAAAGAAACGGTCTGCCAAGCGGGTGACTGCAACGAAGATGAGTCGTCCTATCTGGTAGAAACCGACGTATCTGTCGAATTGCTGGGCATCGACTGGGACCGACGCTCTTGGCTCCTCCGCTAAAGCAGGCGTTTGCGCAATTTGATCATTCGGAGTTTCAGTAGGTGATGGTGGAGCGGCCGCCAAGATTGCGCAACAAGCGCGCCAGTTTGAGTAACCGTGTTTCTTTGCGACGATTTCGAGAGCATCGCTATGCTTCAACAAAAGGCCTGCTGCATTTTGTCTTTCCCTGAGTGCAGCTGCCTCTGATTTGAGTGCGTCGATCGGTGACATATAACCTCCCTATAGTTCGCGATTGCATAGGGCGTGGCTCCATTCGTCCTGCCGCGAACCAAGTGTTTAAGGTTTACGTCAGATCACCGATTGCCGTTCTTCGCCAAACCGCGAATGCGGAGGAACCGGGAGGCGAACGACTGCCTTGTCCGACCGTCATCTGAGAAGGGCCACTGGTCAATAAATTTCGCATACTCCGCACTGCTTTCGAAAAAACACTAGTTTCTGGACATCGTGGTTTTGAAGGCTGCCATGGCTGCCTTCGTGCGGGTGCTGAGGGCCGTTGGAACCGATTGATTATTGCAATTTGTTAAGTCCGACTGTTTTTTAGGCGCAATGCATCAAGTCGCTGCAGTTCGGCGCCCAGCCGTAAACAAAGGAGCGTTGATAGCGTGCACGTTGGCGTGGCGACCGGCTTGGCGATGGTGCCGTATTAAGAACATTGATTAGCGCAGAGCTGATCCAATCGCCAAGCCCGACTCATCATTGAAGTCGGGCTTTTTTTTCTGCAAAACTCGAAATCCGCTTCCGACACCTCGTGCAATTTGACCACCGCTTCGCGTCCTAGTCGATGCGATCCACTTCCGATGAATCCCATTAGTAACAAAACGCCCATTCCAGTAGCATTCAAACTTAAGGAAATCGTCCCTTGGGGTAGGAGCCTCGAGGAATACGCCCAATTCTTCAACCTCTCCCAAGAAGATAGGCGAAAGCGAATTCTAGGATGCGGTGACGGACCAGCGAGTTTTAATACTGAAATGTCAAAGCTCGGGCACCAGGTGGTCTCAGTTGACCCCCTTTATCAATTCGAAGTCACAGATATTGCGGCAAGATTCGAAGACTGCTTTGACGATGTTATTGGGCAGGTCTCTGCTACGCCAGATCGTTGGAATTGGGACTACCATCGCAATCCCGAGCAATTGGGCCAAAATCGCCGGCGGGTTATGGAAGCCTTCTTGGCCGATTTCCCATCGGGATTACAAAGTGGGCGCTATAGGTGCGCAGCGCTCCCCGAACTACCTTTTGACGCGAACGAATTCGACCTCGTACTCTGCTCCCACCTTCTGTTTCTCTACTCAGAACACCTTTCTGAGGACTTTCACGTCCGATCGGTTCTAGAGCTAGGCCGCGTCGCCCGGGAAATACGAATCTTCCCGCTATTGACCCTGGCACAACAGCGGTCACCGCATTTGGAAGCCGTGACAAGATCTATGCGGAACAATGGTTGGAGCGTTAACTTCGTTTCTGTCCGAGGAGGCTTCCAAATTGGCGCGGGTGAAATGCTTCATCTGCACCGCTAATCGACCGTTTCAAGAACGGTAATTAGGAGAACACCCATCTTCCTGTCTGGCATGAAAGGGCAAGCAAGCGGAGCGATGCGGATGATCATCCCGACCGTTAGTCTTCGGCTGGAGGCGCACCCGGCCGCCTCAGACAGCCGAAGGCCTCTCCAAGGGGGCTGCCGGAGCTGGCGACTTGGGGGCTTTCTTCGGCTTTGAAACCTTCTTCGGCGACTGCTTCTCGGCAACCGTCTTGGCGGGCTTGGCCTTCCGGCTCTTCGTGAGCCCGGCCGCCTTCTTGATATTGTTGACCGACGGCTGGCTGACTCCGTGCCGTTTGGCGATCACAAGAGCCGAATCGACACCCTTCTTGATGTCCGCGAGGATTGCCTTGCGGATTGTCTCCGTGATCTTGGCCCGCTTGCGAGGTGCGTCGGCCCTCTTGCTGACGATGTTCTTCGCGTCAGCGGTAAGTTCTGCCAGGGTCGCAAATCCATACTTGGCCACGATGGCCATGATCTTGTGCAGCGCGGTCTTCTTGCGCTTGGCGTCAGCCTTGATCGCTTTGGCCTCAAGAACGGCGATCTTGTGTTTCAGTTTCTCGATTTCCTTTGCTGTTATTGTGTCCATAGGAAGATTAATTATAAACGAAAAGAGCCCAATCGTGCTAGCTTCTATTTCAAATCCAGCGCCTCGCACATCTTGGGAACCGATGGGTTTTGATCCCCGGTGTTTGCCGGATAGGAGGACCAAAGCGAGTGGCAAAACTATCTGTAAACATCAATAAGGTTGCTCTCCTGCGCAATTCTCGCGGCCGGGATTATCCGAGCGTCGTTGCCTTTGCCGCTAGGTGTCTGGATCTGGGGGCCGAAGGTATCACGCTTCATCCTCGACCCGACCAACGCCACGCGCGCTATTCGGACATCACTACCTTAAAAGAGCTGTGCGACGCGAAGGGAGCGGAACTCAACGTGGAAGGATACCCCACGGAGGAATTCCTCGCGGCAGTGTTCGCTGCTCGACCAACCCAGTGTACGCTGGTACCTGATCAGCCGGGTCAGCTGACCTCTGATCACGGATGGCAGATTGCGACCCACGAAACGATGCTGCGGAAGGCCGTGGAACAGCTCGTAGAACGAGGCATTCGTGTAAGCCTTTTCATGGACTTTGAGTCCGGCGAGATGGGGGCCGCCAAGGCGATCGGGGCAGAGCGGGTGGAGTTGTACACCGAGCCGTACGCCGCTGCCCATGGCTCGGTTGCGGGCGAAGCCGTCCTAGCCGGCTTCGCCCGCGCCGCGTTCCGAGCTCAAGATGCTGGTCTGGGCGTCAATGCTGGCCATGACCTCAATCTTGGGAATCTGAAGAATTTTCTGACCATACCCAGCATTCTCGAGGTCTCGATCGGTCACGCACTAATTGTTGAGTGCCTAGAAGAGGGTCTTCCAGCCGTCATGGCCCATTACCTCCGGATTTTGGGACGTTAATCGCTAAGGCTACCCGGATGTTGCTCTCCACCTCCTCTGCTCTGCGGAAGCGCCTCCTCTGCTCTGCGGAAGCGTCCTAACCGGGGTACAGCCCACGATATTTGCGCGGTGGACGCCTACAGCGTCAAGCAACTCCAGCCGCCTAATGATTGCCTTCGACCCCATCCGCAGGTTACTGAGCCTCAGTCTCCACCGCCGCGGACGCCCTGTATTCGGGCGTCACAAATCCGAAGGTTTCCGGCCGAATACCCCAAAAGACCTTTACCTCACTGAGGTTGGTGATCATTCGGAAGTAAGATTTCTTGCAGATCTCCTCCGAGTTTCCCGCCTCTATTGAGGTTGTGGCAAAGCTCTTATCGAAAGCATGTACGCGGTTAGAGATATACGTATGGCGCAGGAGATCCCGGACCTTACATTTCTCTGGGGAGAGTATTGTGTTCCTGATCTCCCGGAAAAGCAGGCGGTGTTTCGTGGGATACATTTTCACGTCCAATTCCTTAAATAGGATTAGCCAAGCGCGAAGGTTTGGTCTGATAAGAATCGTCCGAGGTTCGCGGACCTTTGATACTGACGCAGGAACCCTGATCTCACCTGCTTCAAGGGAGATCCTATTCCAGCCCATGCCTTCCTTCGTCCAAAAGCGTTTGGCCTCCATTGGGCGCATGCCCGTGAAGAGGCACCATACCCAGAACGGAAGGTCGCCCAAGAGGTCTCCGCCAACCGCCATGGCGACCACCAAACAGTTGAGGACTTCCTCAATGCCAAGGATAACAATCTCGGTCTCCTCTTCGTCTGAAGTGTCCAAGACGTAAAAGTCGGCCGGATTGCGAACCAACCACGGCGTCTCATTCTTCAGCTTCTTGCTCGTCCCCGAGCAGTACGCCAGGAAGGAGTGGAGGATTTTGTGGCACTGTTTCGGCGAGTTATGCCCGTCGATGAATTCGGTGACCAAATTGGACGTAATTTGGCGAACAGTCAGGAGGCCAAACGTTTTCACGAAGGGCGTGAGGTACCTGTTGTATTCTTCCTTGGAATCAGGGCGCAGGGTCTTGAATTTTAGATTCTTGAAGGTTTCGACTGCCTTCGAGACAAGTGGGGTAGCGTCCGGTCCCAAATAGTTCGTGATGTAAAAATCCACCGCCTGGCATAGGGTGCGGCCGCCAGCGGGCGCATCGGTCCCCTTCAACCGGTAGACCGCGGCCTCGGCGTCGCGGAACTCCTCCTTCGACAGGGTCCCGCCTCCAAACAGGCGAATGAGCCTGAACCGGTCCTGTTCAGCAGCGGCAAGCGTGGCGTGCTTTTTCTGGTAGACGCCGGTGGGGGCCTCCTCACAAACAGGAAGTCGACACTTGGTCAGGTAGTATTTGGTCTGCGTGCCATCTTTGGCAGGCGGGTATTGATGTTCAGTGACGGTTGGGTTGATCGCTTTCATGCGAACACCCCCATGGTTGATTCGCTCGCAACCAGAAAAACTATGGACTTTTTCCCAATCCGATCCTTTTTGGTTCCTTTTTCGCCATCCCCCTCGAGATTTTCAGTGATTCACACGCACGGGGTCGGCGGTTCGAGTCCGCCAGCGTCCACCATCTGGATTGCCGGGGCAATGCGGCCCTACCGTATCCTCTGCAGGATGATCATATGGCTGTCCGCCTCGAGGTAGCCGCTTCCGGGAAGGCTCCTGTAATAGTCGGTTCGGATACCCGCATCAAACGAGGTGGCGTACCGGTAGTGAGCGCGGACTTCCGGCCTCTGCTTGAATCCGGGCAGCTCTCGGTCTCTTAGGACCAGCCAATCGGGCTTGAGCACGTAGATGCACCCGTAGAAATCCTCGCCGATTTCGCGGCGGGTGCGCACGACCGACGGCGCGACAAGTCCCGGGTAGTCCAGGATGTGTGCCTGGCTGTAGTAGCCGATGTAGCCGATCGGCTCGAGGAAGACGGTTTCCTCGGGCTGTATATGGTCGTGCAGCCACTCGCCGACCTTCCTGCGTATTCCTTCCTCCACCAAATCCTGTCGGATCTTCAGCTGGACGAGCGAAAAGGCCATTTGGTATCCCAGGGCCAGGGTCAGGACCGAGAGGGCCGCGATGGCGGGTACCCGTACGCGCCCGTTCCCGCCGAGCGCTCGACCGACGACCCGGGAGAGCACGACCGAACCCATGATGCAGCAGGGGACGAAGTACCAGGGGAACATGAGCCCCGAGACTCCCACTAAGGCGAGATAGGCTGCGGAGCCGAGATAGGCGAACGAGGCGATCCGCCCGATCCGGTCCCCCGAGGGGAGGAGCCAGTAGAGGGAACAGAACACGCCCACGGCCAGCCCGAACCCGTTCACCCATGCCGGCCAGCCGCCGGCTTCGCTATAGATAGGCTCAAAGCCCCGGGCGATCGCCTGGGGCAGGATTCCCAGGAACGCCGCCACTTTCGGTTCCAGGCCTGGAACGCCCCCGAGCATGTTGATCTTTGCGATGATGGTGTTCGGGACGGGCGAGCCGTAATAGAGCGTGGTCCCGAGAAACCAGGGAAGGTAGAGAAGCGCACAGAGCGCCGACGCCTTCAGGATGCGAAACGCCAGGGCGCGGCGGGGTTCCCCGGAGAAGAGGAACGCACCGGTTCCCAGGAGGAGGATCTGCACCGGGCTGTCCGGACGTGTCCAGAGCAGGCCCGCCGCCGCGAGACCCAGGCCGCTCCATCCGGCACCCGGCCGAAGGAGTGCGTAAAGACTCATGAGCAGGAATCCGCCCCAAAGGCCCGCCTCCTGGCCGTTGATCGTGTTCATCAGGAGCTTCACGTTGAGCGCGCAGAGAACGACCAGCGTCAGGATCTGGGCCCTCGCGCGTGGCCGGGGTTCATCCCTGAGAAGACCCGCGTAGGCCACGAGGCCCGCAGCAAGCACCGCCAGCGAGGTGACCGCAAAAGCCCAGAGGGCCCTTTGATAGTCGGAGCCTCCGAGGACCGCCTTGAACAGCGCAGGGAGGACCGCATCGAGCGGCGACGTAAATCCGAACACCCGTTCGCCGGGCTGATAGACCAATCCATGGCCCTGCACCCAATTATCACTGAAACGGAAAGTGATCAGGAAATCCTCCCAGACGTGGCCCGTGAATCCCTTTGCGGCCACCCCGAACGCGACGAGTGAGGCGGCGAGCCCCAGGGCCGCGCCACGCGGAACGCCGGTGGGTTCAAGGGAAGGAGGCGGGGGCGCCGGGCTGGCCACTTCGGCAGTGTCCCCGCGGCGAGTCTCGGATGGCAAGACGTTTGATCGATTACGCCGGTTGAGGAGCGGGAGGGCTCACCTGTCGCACGAACGATCCCTGTAGGAGGGGCACCGCTTTGTCCCGGGCTTGAAGGGGGCCAGCCGGATGAGATCCGGGGCTGCGGTCGCGTTCGGATTCGACCCGTCCGCCGCAGTGCACCAGGGAACCTCCGGACCCGCGGCGCCGGTGCTACCGAGGTGCGGCACGGGAAACCTCTTCGGGATGCGCCCGAAGGAAGATCTTCAAGTCGTCGTCCAGCCCCGACCAGGTGACTCGGCTACCGACCGCTCGGTACAGGGCGTGGACCAGCGGGTTTGAGTGCCGGACCAGATTGTGGAGCGGCACGAGACGGTGGCCCAGGTCCAGCTTCGCCCGGTAGCCGGTCTGTCCGCTTTGGATCTCGGCGGCAGAGACCCCGTGTGCGAAATCCAGCGCCGCCGCAAAAAGCCGGAAGTAGAGGTAGGTCTGGCCGGCACGGCCGTAGTCGATCCCGATGAACTTGTTGACGACACGGCTGCCCAAATGGAAGACCAGCATGAAGGCGACGAGGGCGCCTGTCTTTGCGTCGCGCTGTACGATGAAGTGCGCCTCGGGGTGCTTTCGGACCGCCTCAAAAAATTTTAGGTCGAGCCTCTCGAACTTGGTGCGCCCCTTCAGGTAGGTCTGGACAAAAAGGCCGTAGATCTCTTCGAGCTCGGAGTCGCAGGGCGCCCGGACCACGCGCGAGTCGAGGGAAAGCAGGGCCTTCGAGCGCTTCCATTTCTTGCGCAGGTTGTGGCGCTGCATTCCGCTGAGCGACCGGAGATAGGCGTCCATGTCCCTTCCCTGGAGCCTAAGGAGCGTCCCCGGGAAGCTCACCATGGGAAAGAACCCGCCACGTCCGCTCAAGGACGTCAGGCCAGCCATGGCCCCTTCCGGAAAATCCTTGAAGACGATCATGGGGGCCCCGAGCTCAGAGGCCTTCGCAACGAGCGCGGATCCCAGCACCCCGGCCACGTCCCCGAGCGCCACGCCGTCCACGAGGCCAATCGTGCCCTCGTCCGAGCACGGAGACCCCACGAAGAGCGTCCGCTGGTAGCCGATCCGGGGAAACCACCGCGATAGTCGGTCCAGCACCCAGGCCACGGCACGAGGGGCGACGAGCGCCACGGGAACGTTGTGGACGAAGCAGGGCGCGATCCCGAGGGTCCGGTCGCCAGACTTCACGAGTGCATAGTGGAACTCGAATTGGCCGGACAGGCCGCTTGCCTCGAGGGTCTCATACCAGAACCGGCCCTCGAGAGGCGCGGGAAAGCATGCGTCCCACAGCCCACCGTCGATCCGCGCGGCTGAATCCACGAACTCCACCCGCAACGCGTTCCCGGCAGCATCCATGCTCACCAGGCCAGGAAGGCCGAGCCCAGGATGATCAATGCAACGCCGGCGAAGCGGGTCCGGCCCACGGCCTCCCCAAGGAAGACGCGCGAGAGGAGCGCCACGCCCACGAAGCACAGGCTCCCCAAGGGGAACGCCACGCTCACGTCCAGGTGATGGAGGGCAAGCGTGTAGAGGAATACCTCCAGACAATAGGCCCCGACTCCGAGCGTGATCCAGGGCGCAGGCCTGCCCAGGGACGCGATCCTTGCGACTCGGGCGCGGTATTTCGAAGCCAGGCACGCGGCGCCTCCGGTTGCGCCGACTTTGAGGAGGAGCTGGGCCAAGCTCTCGACCGCCACCGCGGCCACGACGAGCGCAAGTCCCGTGGATGATCCGCTCATGCGCGGGTTCCCCTTTGGACGTCCGGGGTCCGGTGGGACGTCCTGCTGATCAGAAACACGCCCGCCAGGATCATTCCGACGCCGCAGAGCCTCGCGGGGGAAAGATGCTCATGGAGTGTGTGGCTCGAAAGGGTGAGCACCGTCAGGTAGCTGAGCGCCGTGAACGGCTGCGCGTAGCTTAGGTCGGCCCGCGCCAGGACGCGCATCCAATTGATGAGCTGGGCCCCAAAGGCCAGCATGGCCACGTAGAAGTATGGGCCCGACAGCGCCCCCGAGACAGTGGCGCCCAATGACGCGTCGTCGGGGATTCCGGCGACCGCCAATTTCCAGGTGATCTGGATCACCGTGTCCAGCAACACAGCCAGAGCGATGCCAGCGATCACGGTTCTGGGGATGCGGGGATTGGGGGAGGCCATGCCGGTTCGTCGAAGTGCGAACGGTATTCTCTCAGTGGGCCCGGGGCCGGGGCAAGGATCATAGGCATTCCCGGCGGCGGGTCCCGAAGGATCCTGATCCCGTTGTACTCGCCCCCCTTTGGACCCCATGCAGGGCGATTGGGCGGGCTGGATCCCTACTTCGAGCCGCGTGTCTTGGACCAGTAATAGAATGCAAGACTCCCCTGGTACAGGAGAGTAATCCCGCATATTGCCGCCGCCACCATCAGGCGAATGCGGGAAACCAAGGCAAGCAAATCGGATTGCGAGTCTCCGGACTCCTTAAGCAGATCCGTGATTTCGGGCGAAAGGGGCTCCGGATGCAGGAGGCTCAACGCCGCGTAAGCCCATGCCAAAGCAATCAAGAGAATCTGGCTGCCCATGAGCCTCGGGCGGGCACCCGTCAATCCACCGTTGAAGCGGCGGAAGCCATCGAGTTCGAGGAAACCACAGCCCGTAACCACGGCGCCAATAGCAATCCCGCTCCAGCTTCCCGTAAAACAGGATATGATGATCGAGGGGATGCCCATCACCAAAAGGCCATAGCCGTCAAACTTTGCGACCTTCAAAGCCGGAGCCGGCCGCGCCGATCCCGTGTCCATGGATTGCGATTTGGCGTCCCGACTTCCCTTGGCCGACGCGAGGACTGCGGCGGCGGCCAATTCCGTCGCAAGTTGCTTGGCCTTTTCCTCCGGCAAACCGTGCCCAAGGAGCTCCGCATAACGCCTTTTCCATACCTCGGCATATTCAACGGGAGAATCCACACGCTAGGTATGGCAGAGAACACGATTCCGTCGATCCGTGATTAGCGGGCCCAAGACCAGGATGCGCTTGGGCCCGCGTTATTAGCCTCTGCTTGGCTTGTGCAGCTTATCGCCTGTCTCCTTTTCTACATTTCCTCCGGCCGGGGAACCGGCCGAAACCCCCGCGACTCGCTCGGGGCTACGGCCCCCCGGCTGCCTTATCGTCGTAGAAGGCCTTGAGCACGAAGAATGCGGCCTTCTTTTCGCCATTTGATCCGATTAGGCCTTTGCGATTCCAGCCGTCCTGGAAGTGAGGGAGCGGCCGTTTCGGCGAGCGGAAGTCACACAGGATCCAGGGTGTCGCGCCGCGCCATTGCGGTATTTTCGCCAGCATGGCCAGCGTCTTAAGGTAGAGGTCCGCCTGGTATTCCTCGCTGAACCGAGTGAGTTTGTCCGCATGGAATCCCTGCAACGCGTCGCCGCCAAACTCGCTAATGACGACCGGCTTGTTGTATCCAAGCGTCCAGGTGACGCGGCCCAGAAGGTCAGGAAGCCCATCGTACCAACCCACGTACTCGTTGAAGCTCAGCAGGTCGGTATAAGCTCCAAACGGATCGTCGACGATCTTGTGTGTGCCATCGGCCGGGTCCGCGCGGACCTCCATGGCCGCCGAGACAAGCCGGGTGTCGTCCAGCGCTCGCGCGGTGTCGACGAGAGCCTTGAGAAAGCGGGTGCGCGCCTCGCTGACAGGCGTCTCGTTGGCGACCGACCAGATGATGACGCTTGCGCGGTTGCGGTCGCGGACCACAAGGTCCGTAAGCTGCGCCTGCGCGTTGCGCAGCGTGTCAGGATTCTCCCACTGGATTGTCCAGTATACGGGGATCTCCTCCCAGAGCATGAGGCCGAGTTCATCCGCCACCCGGGCCACGTGCTCGTTGTGCGGGTAATGGGCTAGCCGGACGAAGTTGCAGTCGAGTTCCTTCGCCCAGCCCAGGAGCAGGCGGGCATCCGCTTCCGAGTAGGCCCGTGCACCCCGAAGTGGGTTTTCCTCGTGCAGGCAGATCCCGCGCAGGAATACCGGGCGCCCGTTCAAAAGGATGTCCGTTCCCCGCACCTCGATCGTCCGGAAGCCGACCCTGTCCACGATCTGATCCGTTGGCGTCGCCAGCTTCACCGTGTAAAGACGGGGATGCCCGGGGGACCAGAGTTCGACGTTCTTCGCCGGGAGCTCGAAGTGGACCGTTCCCGAGTCGTCGGTTTCGCCGTCTGCAGAAAGCCTCGCATCCGGGATCGTGAGGATGACGTGCTGGCGGTGCTGGCTGCCGTCGAGCTGGACGGTAGCGTCGATCACGCCGCGATCCCCCTTCCGCAGCTGCACGCGGTAATCCCGTACAAAGGTCCCCGCCGTCTCGACCAGCCGGACGTCGCGCGTAAGCCCCCCATAATTCCACCAGTCGGTGTTGATGGTCGGGACGCCCTCTAGGTACCGGCGGTTGTCCACGCGAACGACGAGGGAATTTCCGGTCTCCCTGACGAGACCGGTGACCTCGAACTCGAAGGGGGTGAACCCGCCGATGTGCTGACCCAGCTTCTTCCCGTTGAGGTAGACATCGGCCCGATAGTTTGCCGCACCGAAATAGAGGAAGAGCCTGTTGCCGGCTGCCGAGGGACGGTAATCGAAATGCCGACGGTACCAGATCGTCCCCTCATAATAGAAGAGCTTCTCGGCCTGGGAGTTCCAGTCGCCCGGGACATCCAGGGTGGGGCTCTGCTCAAAATTATACTCGATCAGCTCGCTCTTTGAGGCCGGCTCGCGGTCGAGGAAATAACCGCTTGTGGGGTGCGCCGAAGCGTCGAGCGGTTGATGCCGGTAATCGTAGTAGCCCGTGTCGTAGGGATCGACGATGACATGCCACTTGCCGTCCAAATCCAGACCGGGTCGGGCGTAGGCGTTCAGCAACGGCGGAGCCGCGTCCAGAACGCTTGTCAGGGCAAGGCCCGCTGCGAGGCACGTGAGGGAGAATGGGGTGGAGGGCATCCTCGTCACTTTTTGCCTATTCCCGTCCCGCTGGAAGTCCAAACAGGGCGGGGCATGCAATGCCCCGTTTGTCTGCGCGGAAGCGCTCGGGGCTTGGTGGGGGGACCACGAGGCGGACCGATCTTCAATCCCAGGCTGTGGGTGGTCTCGAGATTACCCTCCCAAAAATGACGATTCTCCTCATCTGAGCCCATTGACGCGTCGAAACGCCGTTCTGTCGCAATTGGCCTGCGGGGTCGCCAAAATGCTCCACATTGCTCGGATTGTGCCGATTGGCAGGTAATGGGCATTATCGGCCAAGATCTGCGCAGCGCGCCTTCACGCGTGCTGATACAAATTTGAACCCAATAGATGGGCCTAAGCTAGCCGATCGCAGCTTGGGCCGCCCCCACCCCACCCCAGTTCCCTAACCTCCCAAGAGCAGATGACGACATGGAATGAAAGCTTGGTTACGGGACACCCAGACGTGGACGCGGAGCATCGCGAGCTCCTCCATCAACTTTCCGGCCTTAAGGAGGCCGTCCAGGCCGGGGCTGGCCGAGAACAGATCGTCGAGCTTATCAAGATCCTTCAGAAGTACGCACACTTCCATTTTGCGCGCGAGGAAGCCCACATGGTCAAGGTCAACTGCCCTGCGCACGGTGCAAATTGCAAGGCCCATCGCGAATTCTCGGAGAAGCTGGACGGCTGGCTTGAGCTCCTGACCTACAGGGGTACCCCCGTTTCGCTCATGCTCGATGTCCAGCGAGAGTCGGTGGAGTGGATCACGTCGCATATCACCAGGATCGACTGCTGCCTGCGAGACTGCGCGCAGTAGGCCAACGGGCCTCGCGCCCTACCGTGGAGGGGCAGATTGGCGTTGCCCGACCGTTGGGGGAGGCTCCAGATTTTGCGGAGCGCCCCGATCCGTACCCATTCCAACCGAAATCCATCTCGTTCGTCTTGGGCTCGCAGTCCCCTCGGTTGCGATTTTTCTGCTTCCGGGATGGCTCCTCGGTCGGATCTTCAGGACGCCCCTTGCGGCGGTCACCGCCTTTCTCGGCTCCGCGGCGCTGGTATTTAACCTGATCCTTCTGCTGGACAGCTTTGGGCTGCCGATTGACCTCTTTACCGTCGGATGCGCCGTCTCGGCGCTTTCCGCGGCGATCGCTTTCTGGGCGAGGCGGAGGGGCGTGTCCCTCGCACCCCGTTGGACGGGACCCCCAATGCCGTCCGGATCGCAGTGGGCTTGGCTGATTCCACCGGTCCTCGCGCTGACCTCCATCACGGCCCGCGCGCTGGTCGAGCCCCTTTCGGGCTTTGACAACAAATTCCGCTGGGACTTCCTCGCACGCCTCATCCTCGCGCGACACACGCTGGCCTCTTACCCGCCCGTCAGCATGTCGGATTTCGACCACTACGCCTGGTGCGACGGGATCCCGCCGCTGGCGCCGTTCCTCAATTTCCTGATCTATGCGGTTGCCGGATCGACCGCGCCCGGCCTGATCACTCTCAGGGCCGTCGCGGAGTTCCTGCTGCTGGCTGCGTTGACGTACCGTTTCGCGCGCGACCTTTGGGGCAGCGGCTGGCCGGCACTGGCGGCCATGGGAAGCTGCACCCTTCTCCTGTGGGGCCTCGCGATTGAGCAGGAGACGGGGCTAACGGCCATCGCGCTCCTTGCCATGGTCTACTTCCTTGAGCTTCCGAAAGCGGGAACGACGGAGGGCGATTCCCGGGTGCCGTGGGCCGGGGTCGCCGCCGGCGTGGGAGCGATCAGCCGGGAATACGGGCTGTACTTCGTCATCCTTGGCACCGCGCTCCTGTGCGTCCGGCGCCGGGGCCGCTCGGTGGTCCGGTTCCTGTTGCCCGCTGTCCTGGTGGCCGCGCCCTGGTACGTTCGGAATTGGGTACGGACGGGAAATCCGGTCTTCCCCGCGATGGGTTCGATCTTTCCCACAAACCCGATCCACGTGGAGGTTATGGCCGACATCGCAAACTTCTGGGGTTTCCGCACCGCTCCCGTCCCCCTATCGACTGTCCCGTCGGCCCTCCTGGCAACGATGGGAGCGGTGGGTGTCCTGGGGCTAATCGGGCTGTGCGTGCTCAGGCGAAAGGGCCTTGGACTACTGGCTGCGATTGCCCTCGTGAGCGGCCTCTGGGTCTGGTCGATGCCGCAGACCGCAGGGGGCTGGACCTATTCCATGCGCGTCCTCCTCCCGGCGTTGGCCCTGGGCTCGGTCGCGTCGGGCTGGATCGGGAGCCTTAAGCCCTGGGTCCAACGGGCGCTCGCGGTCCTGATCGCGTTGCTTTCCGTGGACGCAGCCCGACGTTCGTGGCTTTTGCCTGACGATCCCACGACGACGCCATGGACGCTTTCATTCTCGGAGTGGAGGATGTTTCGCGAGCAGAGCATTCCCCGCAAGGGGAGGGATCCGTGGCCCATCCTCGTGAACGTCGCTGCCGACCGCTACATCGTCGTCGATAATCCGCAGCCTTTCGTCACCGTCACCTCCCTCGGGGGGCATCCCACCCCGCTGGAGAGCCCGAGGTTCGCACCCGCTTTTGATCCGTCGCTTTCAGTGGACGAGGCGGTGAAGCGCCTTCGGGCAAACCGGGTGAGGTTCGTGACCTTCTCCGTGCGAAACCCGGTCGTGAACAAACTTGTGCAACGGCACGCCATACTGCGCGAACTCGCCGAGGACTACAGTCCTGTGGCAAACTTCGGCGGCCTGCTAATTTTTGACCTGGAATTTTTGACCCGAAAACAAGCCGCCCCAAAAGCCGGCACGTGAGGAGTAATAGCGCCCGGTTTGCGCTCCGCGACTGCGACGCCGCGTTCCCGAGGGCTATGGACAGCGCTCCCCGCAGATGCTAGTGATCACCCCCCGTATGACCCTCTTGGCCAGCATCTTCCCGTCCGGCGCCTCATGGGGCCCGGTGATTTGGCTGATGCAGCTTGGACTGATCGTCCATGCGATTCGCACGGGCCGCCCCTATTGGTGGATCTGGGTCCTGATCATGGTGCCCGGATTGGGGGGCCTGGCCTACGTCCTCGTCGAGGTGATGCCCGGAATCCGAAGCCCGCGCGGCTTCCTGCGCGCGCTCAAGCCCAGGAAGTGGCGAATCGCGGAGCTTAGGAAACGACTTGAGGAGAGCGAGACCGTGGTGAACCGCATGAACCTGGCGGAGGCCCTGTTCGAAGCCGGTGAGTTCCAGGAGGCTCACGATGTGGGGGCGGCCAGCTTAACCGGGATCTTCAAGAACGATCCCCGAACGCTGACCGAGGTCGCCCGGTATACGCTGGCCCTGGGACATTTTGCGGAGGCCTACGAGATCCTCAAGAAAGTCGACCTTACGGGAAACAAGATGCTCGGCCTCGAGCTCAGGCTGCTGATGGGCGACGCCCTCTCGGGGCTCGGGCGCGACGCCGAGGCGGAGGCGGCCTACCTGAGTCTCGAGGGCAGCTACATCGGGGAGGCGCCGCATGCCGGATTGGCCTCCCTTTATGACAAGACCGGCCGCCCCGAGGAGGCTGGACGCCTGTGGAAGGAGATCGTGGACCGTCACCGGAGGGCGGGCCCGGCATGGCGCAGAACCGAGCGCAGATGGTACACGCTCGCGGCATCGAGGCTTAAATCCCGGGCGCGCTAACGTCCGTGGCCCGGGGTGGTCCTTTGCAGATGGGTAGATCTGCTGACCCAAGGGCGCCCGACAACGCTTGCGGAGCCACCGAGGAGACCCACGATCAAGCGGCAATTCCCCCGCGCATCGCTCCGTGAAGTCCATCCTCATCCTGTTCATCCTAGGCATCGCCGCCTACGAGGCCGTGCAGTATTACGAGGATAGGCCCCCCTCCCAAGTCATTGCGGTCCGCCAAAAAGCGTCGATAACGCCTACGCCGGAGCCCTCCACCGAGGCCCCGCAGCCACCCGATATGGCGCTCATCCCGGTCACTGGGGAGCATCCCCTCACCCACGCCAGGGTGAAGGAAGTCCACGATTCCGGTATCGTGTTCTTTTGCGATCAGGGTCTGGTTAAGGTCAGCTTCAAGAAGCTGCCGCCGCAGTTCCAGGACTACTACCAGTCGAGGGCCGTCAAGGACGAGATCGCACCGGGACCCGCAGACGTGGCACCCTCCCCTGCACCGACTCCCCCACCCGCGGCAAGGGCCAAGCTCGAGCGCACCCCCATGCAGGAAGCCCAGGCCGTGCTCTCCTACAACCAGACGTGCTCAGGGCTCCGGGACAGGATCCGGCGGGATCAGGACACCATCGACCACTGGTACAAGCAGTCGAGCTTCGTCCCGGATGGTTTCGTATCCGAGACCCAGTTCAGTGTCGCGAAGGCAGACTTCGAGGCGGCAACGCTTCAGCTGGACGAGGTTCTGGCGAACGGCCCCTAAGTCACGGCGCCAAAAAAAGGGGGGCATCCCCTCCCCCAAAAGAATACATGCCGGGACTTGGTCGCCCGGGCCCGGTCGCGCGGCGGGGGTCGTGTGATCAGGGGACCGTGAGGTCCAGCTTGCTGAAGCCGTCGGCCGAAATGCTCAGCTTGTCACCGGCAACCAGGTCCTTGATGGTCCAAACTTGGCCGGCCTCAAGGACGTAGGCCGGGAGGGTCTTGACCTTGGCGTCGGCATGGAAGACCACGCTCGGCGTGATCGTCACGTTCAGCTTGAGCGTGTCGCTGGAAACGTTCTTCAGATTGAGTGCGTAGCCGTTCACGCCGTCTGCCGTCACCTTTTCGAAGGTGGCCGTCACGGGAAGGGCCGCGGCCTTGTCGGCCATCGGCTGCATCGCCGGGGCGTCGGCCCTGGCTGCAGGGGCGAGGAAAAGCGCGAGGCCAAATGCGCATCCGAGGGCAATCGTTGAGGAGCGCAGGAGAAGCAGGTGTGATTTGTTCATGAGATTAGGGCGGCGCATTCGTATCCCGATACCGAGGGCATCACAAGTCGAATTGGACTCTGCGCGAAGGTCCCCAAGGGCTATTCAGGCCCCGTCGCATCCTGCCCCGACCCAACCGGGCGGGCGTCCGGTCCGCCGGGTGCCGGTGACGAGGCGTTGGCAATCACCCTTTGCAGGGTCCGCGCGATCTGCTCAATCGACGGCGGCTTATCGATAAAAAACTCCAAACCGGCTGCCCGAGCCCGCAGCAGGGTCTCCTCGGAAAGGTAGCCCGAGAGCAGGATCCACGGGATGTAGCTGCGCCGACGGCCCACCCGCTGGGCGAGCGTGATGCCGTCCAATCCGGGCATGGCGAAATCGCAGATCACGGCCGCCGTGCTTGCCGAGTCCGGACCGGAGAGGAACGCCTCCGCCAGTGCAGGCTGGCCAAAGGCCCTCACCCGGTATCCGAGGCGCTTTACGAGGTTGGTGAGGATATCCAGAACCAGCGAGTCGTCATCGATGCACACCACCTCCTGACCGGATCCAGCTGACAGGTTCGTTCCGTCCGCCCGGGCAGGGGCCGCGGGGGCGACCGAGGCGGCTGGCAGAAAGACGTGGAAGATGCTTCCCTCGCCGGGAGACGAATAAACCTTAAGCACTCCGGCGTGCTGGCGAACGATGCCATGAACGACGGCGAGGCCGAGGCCCGTGCCCTCGCCCGCCCTCCGGGTCGTGTAGAATGGTTCGAAGATTCGCTCAAGAACCGCCGCCGTCATGCCACATCCGGTGTCGCGCACCGAGAGGTGCATGTAGAGGCCTGGGCGGAAATCCCCCTGGTTCGAATCCGGTGCGAGGACGGCCAGGAAGCTCTCCTCGATCACCTCGACGGTCCCATTCTGCATTCCCTTCAGGGCATGCACCGCATTCGTGCACAGGTTGAGCACGACCTGGTGCAGCTGCGTCGCGTCGCCGATAATGGAAGGGGGCGCCCGGCGCACATGATTGAGGCGCACCGTCTGGGGGAGCTGGCGGCGGATCTGCCCCAAGACTTCCTCGATGACGGGCCCCGGGTCCACCACCTGGGCCTGGGTCTCCGTGCGGCGCGAGAAGGTGAGGATCTGCCTGACCAGCGCACGGGCCCTCCTGCTGGCCTCCAGGACGATCTCGAGGTCGGGTCGGGCCTTGTGCTCCTCCGGCAGGTTCAAAAGGGTCAGCTCGGTGCCGCCCATGATCGGGGTCAGCATGTTGTTCAGGTCATGGGCGATCCCGCCCGCGAGGCCGCCTATGGCCTCAAGTTTCTGGGCTCGGCGCAGCTCAATCTCGTTGCGCCGCAGGAGCTCCTCGGCGGCCTTCTTCTCACTCAGGTCGCGCACCAGGTTTAGCAGGTACTGGCGGCCTCCAAACTCCACCAGCCGAGCGCTCATCTCCACGGGGACAATCCCGCCGTTCTTGTTCCGGGCTTTGCCCTCGTGCTGGCTCACGCGGCCGCTGCGCCGGAGCTCCTCAACGAAGGCGGGCCGCGCGGAGGGATCCGCCCAAAGCCCCATGTCGAGCCCGCTCTGCCCAACGACCTCGTCATAGGCGTAGCCGTAGAGGCGCGTGAACCCCTCGTTCACCTCGACGAACACCCCGTCATCAAGCTGGCTGAGGAGCGCTGCGTCCGGAAAAAGCTGGAAGAGCTGGCGGAACTGGCCGCGGCTCACCTCAAGCTCGGCAACAAGCAGGTTGAGCCTCTCGTTGTTCAGGGACTCCCTGATCTGGCGGATAATGACGAGGGCCAGGACGGCGACGACGCCGACCGCAAGCACCTGGGGTTGCCGGCCCGAGCCCCCGGTGAAGATCCCGAAAAGGAGCAGGACGACCATGCCGAGCACCCAGCTCGAGTTCACCAGCAAAAGCATGACCTCGCGCGAGGCGAAGGGCTGGCGGCTGTCGGCAACGGGCGACATGCGCCTGCGGCGATGCTGCTGCACGGCGGCAAGTCCCCACATGGCGCTGAAAAAACCCCATCCCATGTCCGAAAGGCTCCCGCCCGCCGGCAGCGGGGTCTTGACCAGGATGTCGGGCATCGAGAAGTCGGCCATGATCAGGGCGAACAACCCGCTGATGAGCCACACGAAGGTGCTCACCCCGAAGCCCGAACGCTCCTGGTTGCGCGCCCTAAGGCTGAGCATCCACAGCAGCATCACATCAAAGACGGGGTAGACCAGAACGAATCCCGTGGTCACGCTCGGCCCGCGCAGGAACACGAGCACGGCCTCGTGAAGGCGGAACTGCCAGCCGACCAGGAGCGTCGCCAGGAGCAGGCCCGCGGCTTCAAATAGGTTGTTAACGAGGGCCGAGTCCCGGGCGCGCGGATGGGGAATCCGGAAAAACGCCACGAACATTGCGAGGTAGGCCGGAACAAAGAAAAGGTCCGGCCAGCCCGGGTACCGCTCGACCGAGAGGCAGAGTTCCAGGACCATGAACGTCAGGTTCCCGAAAAACCACGCGAGCGTCCCCCAGGACATGGCCTGCCAGAAAGGCGAGGGCGCGTGCTCCCCGATCCCCGGCCGCGCCAGCCTACGCACCTGAAGCCAGCAGACCAAGGAGGCCAGCGTCTGGGCTGCATTGATGAAGTAGAGGCGGCCCCAGCCGCTTGGATACAGAAAATACGACGCAAGCTCCACCAGGGGGCCTACACAAAGCAGCGCGATCCAGCACAACTCGTCCCTGCTCCAGGATACCCCAGGAGACACAGGTGCCGATCCTTGACCCAACCGCACGGGAGCCGACTGATCGGTGGTCATCCGAGGGAAAGGTGCCCCTTGGGGCCCGGGGTGACAAGGATTGCTTCCGCGGGGTTCAGACCCAGGGAGGGATGCACCTGTGCATCCCCCCCGCCCGGTATCACGACCCGGCCAATGCCCCGGAGCCTGCGCCGCGAGAAAGCGTTTGGAAGGGCGTTCAGGAATTAGTGACGGTCAGAGTTGCCGAAACCCCCTCGGCAGAGGAAGGCCCAATGAAGATCTCGAATGCGCCGGGTTCCACCGTGAACTTCATGTCGATGTCCCAGAGGGCGAGCGCCTCGGGGGCAACCGGGAAGGTAACGGTGGAGCGTTCGCCGGGCTTGAGGTGGATCCTCTTGAATCCCTTCAGCTCCTTGACCGCCCGCGTGACCGAGCTCACGTCTTGGTGCACGTACATCTGCACAATCTCATCCGCCTCGCGCGTGCCGGTGTTGACCACATCGACCGAGGCCTCCGTCGAGGCGCCGGCGACGATCTTGCCCTCCCTCAGGCGCACATTCTCGTACCGGAAGGTCGTGTAGCTCAGCCCGTAGCCGAAAGGCCACAGCGGCGCATTGTCGGAGAACTGGTAGGCGAAGGGTCCCGCGTAGGGCTTCTTGCTGTAGTACGCAGGAATCTGGCCCGTCGACACGGGGAATGAGGCCGTCAATTTGCCCGAGGGCGAGACGTCCCCAAAGAGTATCTCGGCTGCCGCCGTGCCCGTCTCTTCCCCCATGTACCAACCCTCGATGATCGCGTGGGCCTTCTCCTTTAGGAACCCGATTTCAAGCGGCCGGGCGTTGCTCAGGTAAACCACGACGGGCTTGCCCGTTGAAAGGACCGCCTCGGCCAGCATGCGCTGGGAGCCGCGCAGCTCGAGCGTGGCCGAGTCGCCGAGGTGCTCGGGCGACCAGGCCTCTCGGTTGGTCGCCTCGTTCTCGCCAATGGCGAGGATGACCACGTCGGCCTCCGCAGCGACCTTCCGCGCATCCGCCACAAGCTGCCGGTTCTCCTCATCGGTGGCTATGACCGGGTTCTCGAACTTCCATCCATAAAAGGCGTTCTTGGTGTCCTTCTTGTCGAAGATGCATCCTGGGGCAAAGGTCACCTTCACCCGCCCGGCCGCCCTCGCCCGCACCCCGTCGAGCAGGGAGACCTCGCGAAGCGGGGTGCCCGAATAGCTCCCGAGGCGGACCACGTCGGCATTGGGGCCTATGACGGCGATGGTCTCCACGGCCTTCCGCGAAAGCGGCAGCACGCCGTCGTTCTTTAGGAGCACGATCGACTCGCGCGCTGCCTGGAGGGCCAGCTCCCGGGTGCCGGGAGCAAGGACCGCAGCCTTCGCCTTGGCAGCGTCTGCGTAGGGATGCTCAAAAAGGCCGAGGCGGAACTTCCACCCCAGGATCGGGGCCACCGCGGAGTCGATCTGCGCCCGTGTGACCTTGCCCTCGCTCAGGGCCTCCTTGAGGAAGGGATAGGAAACCGCCTGCGGGAGCTCTATCTGCACCCCGGCACGCAGGGCAAGGACTCCAGCGTCGCCGAGCGAGCCCGCGACATGGTGGCCCTCCTTAAGGAGCCGTATTCCCTCGTAATCGGAAACAATGAGCCCCCTGAATCCAAACTCCACGCGGAGCACATCATTGAGGAGCCCGCGATTCGCGTGCAAAGGAACTCCGTCCACCTCGTTGTACGAGGGCATCACCGTAGCGGGATGGGCCGCCTTTATGATGTAGCTGAAGGGGACCAGGTCCACCTCGCGCAGGGTCCGGGGGCTGGCGATGCTCGGGCTCCGGTTCAGGCCACCCTCGGGCGTGCCGTGCCCGGTGAAATGCTTCAGGGTCGCGAGCACATGGTGCTCATCGACCGTCCCGTCGGAGGATCCCTGGAGCCCCCGCACCATGGCAGCTCCCAGGCGGGCGTTCAGGTAGGGGTCCTCCCCCATCGTCTCGTCGAACCGTCCCCATCGCGGGTCCCTCGCCACATCGACCACGGGTGTGAGAGCGTGCTGCGCCCCGCGGCTGCGCATTTGCAGGGCGACAACGGTGTAGATCCTCTCCGTAAGCTCGGGGTCCCACGCGCACGCCAGGCCGAGCGGGTTCGGGAAGCTGGAGGAGCCCGGCTTCACGAGGCCGTGGCACCCCTCGTCATGGAACATCGCGGGTATCGCCAGCCGTGTTTCCTCCATCAGGAATCTTTGCATCCGGTTGCGGAAATCGACGTCCTTCTCGACCTCGAGGGTCTGTGTCGGACCCACGGAGCCGACGCCGTGCGGCATGAGCGTCCTGAAATAGTCGGTGTCTCCTAGGCCGGTCTTCTGCTGGTCCTCGATCTGCACCCAGACACCCGTGATCTGCCCGATCTTCTCCTCAATAGTCATCCGTTTCATGAGGTCCTCTACACGGGCTTCCACCGTGGCCGAGGGATCTTTATAGAGGGCGGGCAGTTCTGCGGCAGTGACGGGCGGCATGGGGAGGGAAGGCTGGAACAAGCGAGGCCAGATCCAAGGTGAAGGATCCGGATAGTCTCGCCTGCGGATCCTTGGTAGGTCCGCGTGAAAGCCAACCCAAGAATTACGGGTTGGCGCCCCCCGCCTTCTAGTTCGCGTCGGCGAAGAAATCGTCGGTATTCGTGCCCGCCGCATTCCGCGAGATCATCCGGCCATTGCTGCTGCCAAGGATGGGTTTCACGGGAGCCGTCCCGGCTCTTGCCGCCTTCGACAGCGCCACGGCGCCCGATTTCGAGGACGTAGGCTGGCCCTTTCCCACGGGCACCGCTGGGCGCGTTTTTCCGGCGCTCGCGCCCACAAGGGACTGCAGGAGGATGACCGACGAGCGGAGGGAATGCGCCTGGGCGTTCAACTCCTCCGCCGCCGCGGCAGTTTCCTCGGCGCTGGAAGCATTCGACTGCGTGATCGCGTCAATTTGCGCCACGGCCGTGTTCAGCTGGCCCACCCCCTGGCTCTGCTCATCCGAGGCCGAGGCGACCTCGGCCGCGAGCTTGGTGACCCGACCCACGATGGACGAGTTCTGCGCGATGAGCTTGGAGACCTCCGCATAGAGCTTGAGTGTGTCGCTCGTCTTGGCCGACGACCGCTCGATCAACTGCTGGGTTTCCTTGGCGGCGGTCGCGCTGCGCTGGGCGAGGTTGCGGACCTCTTCGGCCACGACCGCAAACCCCATCCCGGCTTCTCCGGCCCTGGCAGCCTCGACCGCGGCGTTCAGCGCCAGGATATTCGTCTGGAAGGCGATCTCGTCGATCGTCTTCACGATCTTTGCCGTCTCCTGGCTCGCCTGGCTCGCCTCCGTGACCGTCTTCTCCATGGCGGCCATGCTCTCGTTGATCTGCCTCAGATTGTTCCCCGCGTCGGTGGTCATCAGGGCGTTCACCTGGCCCGAGGACTCGGCATTGCGCTTGGCCATGCTCGACATTTCCTCCAGCGAGGCACCGGTCTCCTCAAGCGAGGCGGCCTGTTCGCTGGCTCCCTGTGCGAGGGATTGGCTGGCCGCGGAGACGTGTTCCGCTGCTGAAGTCACGTGGTCCGCCGCCGCCTGAAGTTCGTCCGCGATGGCGCGGAAGGGCCTTGGCATGCTGCGCATGAACGCAACGAGGGCGCAAAGGATGACGGACGCCGCGCCGAGCCCGCCATAGATGAGGGAGCTGCGAGTGCGAGCCACGATCACGTTAACGGTCGCTGCGTTCTGCTGGGCGCGCTCGTCGGCGGACACCTGGATGTCATGGACAATCACGTCGATGGCGTTGGTCGCCGGCCTATCGATTCCCTTGACAAGCTTGTCGACCACCTTGCCGCTGTTTTCCTTGGCGGGATCGAACTGCTCGAGCGCGGTCCGATACTTGCGTCCGAGCGCCTCGTGCTCCTCAAGGGCCCCGGCAACCTTGTCGGACGGGATCCCGAGCTGGCGCATGACCCCGGCGAGCTCGTGCAGGTTGCCCTGCGTGGCCGCTTCCTCCTCGTCAAAGGCCTTGCGGTACTTTGCAAAACTCTCGGGGTCGTTGCCCCGCAGGAGGGTGTCCTTCCATTCCTGGACTTCCTTCTTGAAATTAACCTGCGCGCTACGGGCCAGGTCCACGGATTGGACAATCAGCCGCCCCTCGGCTTGCTGCGCAAGCGTCACCGCCGATAGCCGTGAGACGCTGACCCACCCCATCATTGCCATGGCAAGTAGGCCAGCGCACACGATGCACGAAACCATGATGAACTTGGTCCGGAGACTGAGGTGGTTTTGGTTCTTCGGGGTCATGGCAATGCCTTTGGCTTTGGGACGCTGCTCCGGTTATTCGGCATCCCTGTGGGGATCTTTACCCCAAAATATTATCGATAAGGGGGATTCCGTGCGCCCGACGGCCTGGATTTGATCCAGGCCCTTCACCTGCAAATATATATGCGCTCATGCCTCGTCCCGAACAGGCATATCTGGAGTCCCCGGTTTCCTAACCCGCATGTTCCGGTGCTGGCCCGGAGGGTCTCCCGCTGTGAGATGGGCTCGCACCGACACCTGATGGCCAAACGCAGGCTCCTGGTCTTTAGACGTAAGATCAGCAACCGGGTGAACGATGCCCGCCACAAGATGACGACAGAACTGGCCCAAAACCACGGCCGGATAGTCGTCGAAAAACTGGCGTTAGCCTCCCTCACCCGCTCTGCCCGGGGGCACGGTCGAAGCCCCCGGCAGGAACGTGGCAGCCAAGGCTCGGCTCAACCGCTCGCTCTTGGAGCAGGGCCATGCCGAAACCGTCCGCCAGCTGAGCTACAAGCTCGGCTGGCTTGGCGGAGACCTGGTGAAGGTGCCTGCGGCCTACACCTCGCAGACCTGCCCCCAATGCGGGCACGTCTGCCCCGAGAACCGCCCGACCCGCGACCGCTTCCAGTGCGTCGCCTGCGGGCACTCCGGCCACGCCGATACCGTGGCTGCTACCAACATCTTGGCCGCCGGACTGGCGGTGACTGCGCGCGGAGGCACATGGGTGCCCGTGAAACGCGAACCTGCCCGCAAGCGTCGGCTCCTCCGCCGCTTAGCAGGAATCCCTGCCCTTTAGGGCAGGGAGGATGTCAACTCCCGCGGCGCTTAGGGCCCTTCCGACCTGAGGCGCTTCCTCATCTCGGGCTCGGTCAGTCCATAGAGAACATCGAGGAAATTAACCTGAAGGCTTCCTGGCCCCGCCGAGCGCTCCGCGGCGATCTCTCCGGCGATGCCGACGACGGCCATTGCATGGGCCGCCGCCTGCAGGGCATCGGCGTTCACGGCGGCGAAGGCCGCAGTCACCGCCGTGGCCGTGCATCCCATGCCGGTCACCCGCGTCATGAGGGGATTACCGTTGTGAACCCGGACCACGCGCTCGGAATCCACAATCACGTCGGTTGCGCCGCTTACCGTGACCACGCAGCGGGCCTGCTTTGCAAGACTGCGTGCGGCATCCACCGATTCCTCGGAGGTGCGCGTGCTGTCGACGCCCCGGGTTTCCTTCTCGCCGAGCACCAGCGATCGGATCTCTGAAGCGTTCCCGCGGATGACGGTCGGCTGCGCCTCGTCAATGAGGCGCAAGGCCACCGTGGTTCTCATGCGCGTCGCCCCGCTGCCGACAGGGTCCAGTACAATGGGTATGCCCCTGCGCCTCGCCGCTCGGCCAGCCCTCGACATCGACTCGACCCAGTGCTCGCTCAGCGTCCCGATGTTGATCACCAGGGCGCTGGCGATCGCGACCATCTCGTCAAGCTCCTCGATAGCGTGGGCCATCACCGGTGAGGCCCCGACGGCAAGCAGCGCGTTCGCCGTGCTGTTCATCACGACGTAGTTGGTGATGTTGTGGATGAGCGGGGCCCGGCCCCGAACCTGCTGGAGGTCTATCCAAGGCTGCATGGAGAAGGGTGCTTTTTGCATAAAAGGGAGGGGACGCTGCTGGCGCAATTGCGCCCGGCCGCAGCGGTCCGGGGGCTGCCCGAATCCTTGCACGATTCAAAGGCCGCCGCAATTGAAATGGGTCTTGGGAATGTCCACGTCCCAACGAGATCCTTGAGTCGTGATCCAACTGGATTGTGCTAGCCTGATTCGACCGCCCCGGCACCCCCAATTTCCGATCTCCGGCACGCCCATGAATTTGATTCGAGGAATCCTGCCAGGCGTGGCCATGGCCCTCGCATGGGCGGCACCGATGCGCCGGATTTAGCTCAGGCTTGAGCGCACGAGGCCAAACTGCGCAAAGGCCTCCTCCGACGCCTCCCCAAGCCGGTCCGCCTCCACGCCCGCCGCGAGGAGTTTTTCGTCCGTCACTCCGAGATACGGCAGTTCGCCGGGCAGTCCCAAGCCGAGGCGGTCGGCAGCGCCCGCTGCCAGGTTAAGCATATGGGTGAGTTCCTTGTCCGCAGGGCAATGCGCCGGAAGGTAATGGTGTCCGATAGCCGACACCATCGCAGAGGGAAAGCGCCACTCGGTGAGCACAAACGCTCCCGCAGCGCAGTTGGTGATCCCCGCCCGCGATTCTTCCCAATCAACCAGGTCCCCGCCCAACGAGGCTTCATAGGTACCCGCGTACTGGGAATCCCGCTTCAGGCCATCCAAAGCCACCTTTCCGGTCGATCGAAGCAGTCCCGCCGAATACGCCTCCTGGGGGTCGATCGAGGTGCCCGTAGCAAGCCGCTCCATGACAAGGGCGGTGAGAAGCGAGTTCTCCCGGAGCTGAACGCCCGAGATCCCGTAGGTGCGCAGGCCTAGGTTCGCCATCTGCGCCACCGCAGCGATGCCCGCTATCCGGTAAATCTCGACGAAGCCGACCCGGGCAAGGGCCTGCTCAAGCGAGGCGTAAGGGGAGCCGGAGCTGTAGGCCGAACTGTTCGCAATACGCAGGATTCGGGAAGTGAGGGCCGCGTCCACCTTCAGGATCGATGTCGCCTCGCTCAGGTCCGCATCGGGTTCAAGCCTGAGCCTGCCCAGTTTGGCAAGAAGCTGGGGCGCAGCAGGCAACGTCTTTGCCACATGCAGGAGGATTTCACGGACAAACGGAAGGGTCATGACCTTGGGTATCCTATCGGCTCGCCGCGCCCGCCACTTAGGGAAATCGCTGATCAGCAAGCACAATGCTAGGCCGTGCAAACCGGATTGTTACAGGAGCGTGAAACCTTCCCGCACCCCGGTCCCCTCCAAGGGCTTGCACTTGCGCGGAATTGCCACCCGCCCTACTTTGGCCCCACACGATGTCGAAGCAAACGCCCAAGAATTTCAAAGATCCCGACGAGCAATTCATCAAGCGGGTCCATCAGGAGCTGATCGACGACTACGACGAGGAGCTTGAGATGGAGCGCGAGGACTGGGAGCACGTCCTTCCCGACAAGGCCGCACGCCCGGTTGAGGCGGACTCGAGCAGCGAGGCGCGCAACCGCTACTTCAAGGAGCTCTTCCGCCTGCAGGGCGAGCTGGTCAAGATGCACGACTGGGTCGTCGAGACCGGGCATAGGATGGTGATCGTGTTCGAGGGGCGGGACGCTGCGGGCAAGGGGGGCGTCATCAAGCGCATCACCCAGAGGCTCAATCCCCGCGTGGCCCGGGTGGTGGCTCTTCCCGCGCCGTCAAGCCGCGAGAAAACCCAGTGGTATTTCCAGCGCTACATCGCCCATCTGCCGGCAGCCGGGGAGATGGTGCTCTTTGACCGCAGCTGGTACAACCGCGCCGGCGTGGAGAAGGTCATGGGATTCTGCACTGAGGGCGAATATGAGGAGTTTTTCCGCACCGTCCCCGAATTCGAGAAGATGCTCGTCCGCTCGGGGATCCAGCTGGTGAAGTATTGGTTCTCTATCCCCGACGAGGAGCAGGAATTCCGGTTCCGATGCCGCATCAATGACCCCTTGAAGCAGTGGAAGCTGAGCCCCATGGACCTGGAGTCCCGCCGCCGGTGGGAGCAGTACACCAAGGCCAAGGAGGTCATGTTCGAGCGCACGCACATCCCCGAGGCGCGTTGGTGGGTTGTCCAGGGGGCGGACAAGAAAAAGGCCCGGCTCAACTGCATCAGCCATCTTCTCTCGTTGATCCAATACACCGAGGTGCTGCACGAGCCCGTTGTCCTGCCGCCTCGCGTGCACCACCCGGATTATCGGCGCGAGCCGGTGCGTCCCGAGATGATCGTGCCGGAAATCTACTGATTCCCCGGGTGGGTTGCCCCAGCAATCCCATCGACAGGCATTACCTGCGGGAACCGGCCGCTGCAGCTCTCCCGCCGGCTCCGCCGTGAAATCTCAAGCGCTTTTCACGCCCAAACAGCAGTGCTTGTATTTCTTGCCGCTGCCGCATGGACACGGGTCGTTGCGTCCGGGCTTCGGTCCGGCGGAGCGCACCGGGGCGGGTCCAAGCCGGACCGCCTTTGTGTAGATCCACCGGCCGTCCCGACTTTTAAATTCCGCCTTTTCGTGGAGGACGCCCTCGCCCCCGTCCTGAGTGTAATACGCCGAGAAATCGACGTAGGCGATGTCCGGCGTGCGCCCTGGCGCGTGCTCGTGGACGACAAGGCGCGTCCAGTGTTCCGTCGGAGCCACCTCGTCCGGAACAAACGGCAGCTTCGCGGTGCCGTCGTAGGAATTGTGAAGGAAAAGCTGGTTGCCCACCACATGAGCCGTGTAGCGCGCCCGCATCAGCTCCTCGGCCGTCGCCGCGACGCGGCTCAGGCTCAGGACCGGTTCGCAGCAGGCGCCATAGGCGCGTCCGCTGCCGCAAGGGCAGGTGCTGGCGAGGTCAAGTGCGGGGCGGGCGGGGGTTTCCTTCGGCATCTAGGCAAGGTTTAAGCTCGTGATTGCGGACCAAGGCGAGCGTGAAGTCGGCCGCGCCCACGGGGATCCACGGGCAGGGCATCCTTCCCGAGGTTAAGGGACCGTAAATGCCGTTTGCAGACCGACTTTCTAAGCCGCGAATCCGAAACGGGTTCGCAATTTAGGCGAAAGCGCGTTGGGTGCGCCTCGGTGAGCATGCCTGAACCCAGTATGCCTCCGCCGCCCGTGCCGGGCACACGGCCGAGGGGATCCCGAAGCGCTGCGGCCATAGGCCTGTGCGTTCCCGTGTCCCTCCCATTACGGAGCCTGCGAAGTATCAGAAGGCCCATGGATTTTGACCTCTCCCGGTTCGCTTGGTCTTGACGCAAAGCCCGGCGATAACGATTTCCCAAGAGCCCAATGGCACTCGACCCAACCCAAGCTCCCCGGCGGAGGCCTTTCCTCATCGAGCATCCGGCATTTGGATTCTTCTGGCTGGCGCGGGGCGTCTCCTCCCTCTCCTACCAGATGCAGGCGGTGGCATCGGGATGGCAGGTTTACGAACTGACCCACAGTACCTTCCAGCTCGGAATGATCGGGCTCGTGCAGTTTCTTCCGATGGCGCTCCTAACCCTGCCGGCGGGCCACGTTGCCGACCGCTACGACCGGCGCAAGGTCACTGCAGTCGCCGTAGGAGTCCAGGGAGCGGCGATGGCTGTCCTTGCCCTCGGCAGCTGGGGTCGCTGGCTCACTCCATTAGGGATCTTCGTGGCCGTGGGGATTATCGGCGCCGCGCGTGCCTTCGAGCGTCCTACGGGTCAGGCTCTCATGCCCACACTGGTTCCGCAAGGCCTCGTCCCCAAGGCGATCGCCTGGGGCTCGGCCATCTTCCAGGTGGCCTCAATCGTCGGGCCCGCCGTGGGCGGACTCCTCTACGCCTTCGGAGCCGCCGCGCCCTATGGCGTCGCCGCTGTCCTTGAACTCTCAGGCGTAGCCCTGATGCTCTCCATCCGCCAAGAACGCGCCATGCCCCCCAGGGAACCTGTCACGCTCCGCTCGGTGTTCTCGGGCGTGCACTTCATCCGCGACAACCCCGTGATCCTTGGAAGCATCTCGCTCGACCTGTTCGCGGTTCTGCTGGGCGGCTCCACGGCGCTCCTGCCAGCCTTTGCAAGGGACGTTCTGGGAATAGGCGCCTGGGGACTGGGAGTCCTCAGGTCGGCTCCCGCGCTCGGCTCGCTCGCAATGTCGGCCATCCTCGCCTTCCGTCCGCTCGGCGCAAGAGTGGGAAGGAAGATGTTCGCCGCGGTCATGGCCTTCGGCCTCGCTACAATTGTGTTCGGCCTGTCGCGCTCCCCGATCCTCTCGTTTGCGGCCCTGTTCGTCCTCGGGGCTGCCGACATCGTGAGCGTGGTCATCCGCAGCTCGGTCGTGCAACTCGGCACCCCCAATGAAATGCGGGGCCGAGTGAGCGCCGTAAATTCACTTTTCATCGGCACATCCAACCAGTTAGGTGAATTCGAGTCGGGTATCACGGCCTCCTGGTTCGGCACCGTTGCGGCGACGGTGGCCGGCGGCGTGGGCACGCTCGTCATCTGCCTGGCTTGGACACGGCTCTTCCCGAAACTCTTCGACGTCGACAGGATCGACAGTCCGGGGAGCGGGGATAAGCCGGCCGGCGCATAGCGCAGGAGCCAAGTTGCTAGAAATTTTCCTTCCACATCTCGCGCAGACCAAGGGTTAAGCCGTCCGGGGGCCATTGGCGGCTTATGGACCCCCACCCTAAGGCCGATAAGAGTATCCAAACCCTAGAGATGCCCACCGACCCCGTCATTATCCATGAGCTTTCGGAGATCGAAAAGATCGTCCGGGATGAGATGTGGCTGGAAGGGGAGCGCAGGGGGGGATACGTCCCGCCGGACGACCCCGTGGTCCGAGAGAACGTCTGCCGGGTCATCCTCCGGATCGGGGCCGAGCTCAGGAAGAACTTCTTGGATCGCATGCGGGAGCCCGCCCCCACCCTCTTCTGCCACGACTAAGGTGCCGCTTCGGCAGGCCACGCGTCGAACCCGAAGCTCCCCATCACCTCAGGAAGACCGGCAGGGGATAAGCGCCCGCCGTTAGCGGGTTCTGCCGCCCAGCAGGCAGGGCTTGATCAGGGCTCGCGCGGAGAAATAGGGTGTCTCATGCAGGAGCTCCGTCAGGGACCATCGCCCCGCCTCCGCACTTGGGGGATGGTCCTCCTTGTGCTTGGGGCAACGCTTGCCTGCTATTGGCCGGCGCTTACCGGCGCGATGCTCTGGGACGACCCCGGCCACGTGACCTGCCCCGACCTGCGCAGCGGGTCCGGCCTGGTCCGGATATGGACGGACATCCATGCCACCCAGCAGTTTTACCCCGTCCTGCACAGCGCGTTCTGGGTCGAGCACCGGATCTGGGGCGATGCGACGATCGGCTACCACCTCCTCAACGTCCTCCTCCACGCCGCATCCTGCTGCCTGCTCGCGACCCTCCTCAGGCGTCTCTGGTCGAAGCCGGCAGGCCAGACCGTCCCCCCCGGCACCGAATGGCTCGCCGCGCTGCTTTTCGCCGTGCATCCCGTGTGCGTCGAGTCCGTTGCATGGATCTCGGAGCAGAAGAACACCCTGTCCCTTGTGTTCTATCTTCTCTCTGCGATCGCCTACCTCGCCTTCTGCGAGCGCCGCCGAGCCCGGTCCTACGGTCTCGCCTCGATCCTGTTCCTGCTGGCCCTCGGCACAAAGAGCGTGACCGCCACGCTTCCTGCGGCCCTTCTTGTCGTGCTGTGGTGGAGGAATGGGGGCCTGTCGTGGCGGCGCGACGTCGCGCCGCTCGCCCCCTGGTTCGCGGTCGCCGGGGCCTCCGGCGTGTTCACAGCCTGGGTCGAACGGAAACTCATAGGCGCTGAGGGTGTGCAGTTTGATTTGCCCGCAGCCGAGCGCCTGCTCCTGGCAGGCCGCGTGATCTGGTTCTACGCAGGAAAACTCGTCTGGCCCGCAGGCCAGGCCTTCTTCTATAGGCGCTGGGATGTGGGAGCCGAGGCGCACGGATGGATCGGCTACCTGGTTGCAGCTGCAGGCGTGACTGCGGCCCTCTGGGTCTGCCGGAGGCGATCAAGGGGCCTTCTCGCCGGATGGCTGCTCTTTGTCGGCTCACTTTTCCCGGCCCTCGGATTCTTCAATGTCTACCCCTTTGTTTTCTCGTACGTGGCGGACCATTTCCAGTACCTGGCGAGCCTCGGTTTCATCGCAACGGCATCCGCCGCCTGCTCCATTGCGCTGGCCCACGCCACCCGTGTTTTCCGCGTGACGGGCTGGACCCTGGTCGCGGCAACACTCGCCTTTCTCGGGTTTCTCTCCCACCGCCAAAGCCGCCTTTACGTCGATGATGAGACCCTTTTTCGCGCCACCCTTTTACAAAGCCCACAGAGCTGGATGGCCCACCACATCCTCGGCTTCAACCTCGCGATGTCGGGTGAACACCCGGACGAGGCAATCGCCGAATACCAGGAGGCGCTCCGGATAAACCCCGACTATCCCGATGCCCACATCGGCCTAGGCATCGAGCTCGCCAGGCTGCCGGGCCGGCAAGCCGAGGCGATGCGCCATTATGTGAGGGCCCTGGAGCTAAAACCCCGTGCCGCCGACGCCCAGAATGACGTGGGGCTTCTGCTCTCGACTGAGCCCGGGCGGGCGTCCGATGCCATAGGACACTTCGAGGCGGCGCTGCAGATAAACCCGCGTCTGGCGGAGGCGCACGTCAACCTGGCCAACCTCCTCTCGAGGCTGCCCGGGCGAACCCAGGAGGCCTTATCACACTATGAGGAGGCCCTGCGCCTGGAGCCGGGATGGCCCGAGACGCACGAAGCCTACGCGCGCGCCCTTGCCCCCCTTGCGGGCCGAGAGCGGGACGCGGTTTCGCAGTACGAGGCCGCGCTGCGCCTCAGGCCGGACTACGCCGAGGCCCATGCAGGCCTTGGGAGCCTTCTGGAGGGAATTGCCGGGAGGCAGGCTGACGCCATCGCGCATTACGAGGCCTCTTTGCGAGCAGACCCGGGAGCTGCCTGGGTGCATCTCGCCCTGGCGCTGCAGCTCTTATCGCTTCCCCAACGACAGGCCGATGCAGCCCTCCATGCTCAGGAGGCTCTGCGGATCAGGCCGGACTACGCGGAAGCCCACAACTGCCTCGCCATCATCCTGGCCCAGCAGGGCCGGCTCGGCGAAGCCAGGGACCACTGGGAAAGGGCCCTCCAGCTCAATCCGGGATATGAGACGGCAAGGGAGAACCTATCGAGGCTCGATCAGATTACCCGGGAGCGGCCCAAGGGCCGTTAGCCCGTCCCGCCGGACAGGCTAGAACCTCCGTCGCCCAGCGCCTGGCGCATGAGGGAGGAAAGCGTAGAGGTTTCGAACGGTTTGCTCAGGAATAGGAACCCCGAACTCCGCAGGGCGCCACCCTCCATGATTTGCTCGTTGTAGCCGCTCATGATGATGACCTTCAGGGAAGGCTGGAGCTTCCTCAGCTCCGAGGCCAGCTGGAGGCCGCCTATCCCGCCAGGCATTACCATGTCGGTGAGCAGGAGATCGAACTTCTTGTCGCTTTGCTCCCACAGGGAAAGCGCCGCTGCCCCGTCCGAGGCCATGAACACCTCATATCCCAGGCGTCGGAGGATTGCGGCCGCCACGATCCTGACGGCGTCCTCGTCCTCCACGAGCATGATCCGTTCATTGCCTCCGCTCGCGGTAAACAGACCTGGAGCAACTGCCGAAACGGCACGCCGTTCCGCAAGGGGCAGGAAGATGCGGAAGGCGGAGCCCCTGTCGATCGCGCTTTCCACCGTGATCCACCCCTTATGCTGGTGAACGATGCCGTCCACGGTCGCCAGGCCCAGGCCCGTCCCCTTGCCCACCCCCTTGGTCGTGTAGAACGGCTCAAATATGTGGGGCAAGATGTCCGCTGGGATGCCGGTGCCCGTGTCGGTCACGCATATGCAGGCAAACTTGCCCGGCCTTGCTTCGCCACCGCCCGCTGAAGCCGCGCTGTCGATTTCCACGAGGCTGGTCTCAAACCTGAGCTTCCCTCCGTCGGGCATCGAGTCGCGCGCGTTGATGCTGATGTTCATGATGACCTGGTCGATCATCCCAGAGTCCCCCTTCACCCAGAGCTCGGGCTCTCCGCGTACGAGGCTGACCAAGATGTTCTCCCCGAGCAGGCGAGAGATCATCTTGAGCACATTCTCCACGACGGCGTTCAGCTCGAGGGACTCGGTGTGCATGCTGTGCCTGCGCGCGAAAAGGAGAAGCTGCTCGGTGATACCTGCCGCGCGCCGCGCCATCGCCTTGAGGTCCCCAAAGGGCTGCTTGACCCTGTCCGGAAGCTCGTGGTCGAGCTCGATCATCTCCAGGTTCAGGAGCATGCCCGTGAGGATGTTGTTGAAATCGTGGGCAACCCCGCCCGCAAGGCGGCCGACCGCCTCGAGCTTCTGGGACTGCCGCAACTGCTCCTCCAAGGCCTTGCGCGCGGTGATATCGCGGGCCGAGGCATACATGTACCGCCTGCCATCCATCTCCACCCAGGTCGCGCTGATCTCGACCTCGACCACGCTGCCGTCCCGCCGGCGGTGCTGCGTCTCAAAGACAGAACCCTGCGCGGGGATGTCCCTGATGTGCCGCTTGAGTTCGCTGCCCGTCCTCAGCATCTCCCAATCGGAGACGTTTAGCCTCCGGATCTCCTCCCGGGAATACCCGAGGTGCCGGCAGAACGCATCGTTTGCCTGGATCACGTTGCCGTCCATGTCGAGGATATGGATCCCGTCCAGGGCCGTCTGCAGCAGCGCCTCGTTCTTGCGGCTCTCCTCCACGAGCTTCATCTCCCAGGCCTTCCGGACGCTCACATCGCGGACGATATTGGCATAGCCGCGCGGATTTCCCAGCGAGTCGCGAATCGGGGTGGTGAGCCCTGAGGCGTAAAACCTGCTGCCGTCCTTGCGCACCCTCCACCCCTCGCTCTCCGACTTGCCCTCCGAGCGCGCGATCGCCAGGAGCGCGCTGATCGAGGAGGTGTCCTGCTCGTCGGGCGGGATGAGGAGCGTCACCGGCCGGCCGACGATCTCCGCAGCGGAGTAGCCCGTGAGCCGCGCGGCCGCAGCCGTCCAGCTGGCGATGTTGCCCTCCGCATCGAGCATAAAGATCGCGCAGTCCTGAACGCCCTCAAGGAGAAGCCGCACATTCTCTTCGCTGGCCCGAAGCCTGGCCAAGAGCAAGTCTCGCTCGCGAAGGACGATGGCCGGCGCGAGGCTCACGAGCGAGGACACGAAAAGGAACGTGTAGAAATTCGACGGGAACTCGCTCATCGCGAACACGGGTCCCGCGGATCCCCGGGGCAGGTGGGCCGCGAAATACCCCAGAATGAGGCCGAGCAGGAGGTTGGCGACGGACGCACCCCTCACTCCAAACCTTATCCCAGCCCAGAGGAGGAGGGGCAGCAGTGCATATTTGGTCGTGGAGGCGATGACAGGCGCTTGGACAGCCACCGCCCAGACGGTGAAAGCGATGAGGCTGAACAGGGCGACCGTCTCCCAGACCCTGCGCCGCGTCATGTTGGGGAGAAAAACCGGGCGGTCGGGGGCCAACGATGTGAGGAGGACCGGCGCCACCAGGAGAATTCCGATGGACTCGCTTGCCCACCAGGTCAGCCAGGGTGCCCCGAAGGCGTGGCTCATTCCGACCGCGAATATGACGGCGGCTCCCAAGGTGGCGCCCACCGCTGGGGCAAGGATGGCGCCATAGCCGAGGAAGCCGAAGAATTGGCGGATGTTGAGGAGCGACGGCCGTGCTGCGACCCGGTAGCGTATGAGCCACGCCCCGGTGAAGGCCTCGGCGGAATTGGCGAGAAAGAAGCCGACCGACACCCAGAATTCGCTCAGGTGGATCAGGTCCGAGATGAGGGTCGCGGGAAATGCGACCAGGAACAGCACGGGCCAGCGGCGGGTCTCCGTCAACAGGAGCCCAGCGAGGTAGATTCCCGATGGCAGCCAGAAGCCGACGTAGTTGTCGAAAGGGGCCGTGAAAATCCTGCTGAGCTCGCAGGATCCAAGCATGAACAAGCCAAACGCCGTCGCCAAATACCAGAAGGGCATCCGGATCTGCCAACCGGGTCGCTTGAAAGGAAAAGGGGATTTGCTGTCCGTGCTCATCGCCTAAAGGGGCACGGACCGGCCTTTATTGACCAGCCGGGCCCCGGGGTATCGGAAAGTCACGCAGTCCCCGTCGCTATGGCGGGACCTTGGAGGAATGCTCGGGCCAATAGAATAGAGTTGGGGTTTATCGGGAGGGTTCACGGGCGGGTTCGCCCGTTTCAATGGGATGGCCCCGTTTGTGTGCCAATTCAAGCGCCGACCCGCACTATGCCGCGATTATCGGGGCAACGCCTACCTGCCAGGGGTGTTCCTGAGGCTTCCGAGAATCTGCGCGGCAAAGGAATTGCCAGGGTCGAGCTGGAGGGCCTTTTCGCAGCTCGCTCTCGCTTCGTCGGGCCTGCCCTGATGGAGCTGGAGGATGGCCATGTTGAGGTAGGCCGATGTATACTTGGGATCGAGCCGGACCGCCTCCATGAATTCCTGGATCGCCCCCCCTGCGGACTCCGGCGAGCGGGCTAGCAGAATCCCCAGGTTGTTATGGGCCTCCGCGGATTCCGGCCGCAGCCCGAGCGATATCCTGTACTGCCCGATCGCCTCGGCGTCCCGACCCGGAAGCCGCGAGAGCAGGAGCGCCAGGTCATAGTGGGCCGTGGCGTCCCCCGGGCTGACCTCAAGTGCCCGTTGGTAATGGGACACGGCATCGGCCTCGCGGCCCGGAATCCGCGATAGGAGGTTCGCAAGGTCCGAGTGGGCCTCGGCGAAGTCTGGCCGTATTCGAAGCGCCTCCTCGTAATGGTGCAGCGCCTCGGCCTCTGCGCCGCGGGTCGAGAGGAGCAGGTTACCCAGGTTGTTATGCGCCTCGGGATAGTCCGGTCGGATCTCCAGGGCGCGCCTGTAGTGGGCCAGGGCCTCCTGGGACCGGCCACTGCCCTCCAACTCGGCCGCAAGGTTGTTCTCGGCCATCCAGCACGAGGGATTCCGCTCCAGGGTCGTCCGGTACAGGATCTCGCTGCTGCGGTAGGTGCTGCTTTGCAGACGGGTGAGGAACGCGAGTGCGGCCACCAGGACCCCGCATGCGACCCTTCCCCAAGGCCGCGCCCCGGCCGGCATGCGCTCCACAAGACGGACGATTGCATACCCGCACGTGGCGAATACCCCGATGCTCGCCATGTACTGGAAATGGTCTGCGACGTAGGAATACAGGAACGGGAACAGGTTGAAGAACCCAAGCGCGGGGAAAAGCGACCCCGTGAAGAAGAGCCATGCGGCGAGAGGTCCACGGCTCCGGCCCCTCAGCAACCAGAGGATTGCGGTGAAAGCCACCACCTCGGCGAGGAGTACCCAGGCCCGCAGGTCTCCGGGCTCCACGCTCCATCTAGGGTAGATGAAGACGAGGTTCGCCGGCACGAGGAGCTTGACCAGGTAAAACCAGACGGCCCTGGCAGCCAGAAGGAGGCGCTGGACGAATGATAAGTCAAAACCCGCCCCTTCGGCCCCCACCACGTGGCGCTCCACCCACGCGGTCAGGAGGCCGGACGCACCCGCGGTAATAAACCAGGGGACGAGGGGAAAGGCGTCCCTGCGAATCTTGAGGCGCCCCCGGGTCCACCATACGACCACAAGGAGCGCCGCGGGCAGGGTCGCCGTGACGCTCTTTGTCCCGAGTGCCGCGACGAACAAGAGCGAGGCGCCCATGTAATGGGACCAGCGCCGATTTTCGGAGAAACGCAGATAGGCCCCTGCCGACAAGAGGTAGAACGCGAGCGAGAGCGTGTTCTTCTGCTCGGAGATCCACGCCACGGACTCGACGCACACGGGGTGAACGGCAAAAAGGAGCGCAGCGAGCCAGGCGGCTTCCTTAGGAAACCGCGCACCCGAACGGGCCCGCCCCAGCCTCACAAGGAGTACCCCCAGCATGCAGGCATTGAACCCGTGGAGAGCCACATTCACCACGTGGTAGCCCAGCGTCCCATCGCCCCAGAGCCGATGTTCAAGCCAGAAGGCGCTGTGCAGAACGGGGTAATACTGCTGGGTCTCCCGGAGATTCGCCCATATCCTAACGAGGCCCGAAAACGGCCTGAGATCCGCACGGGTTACATGGGCGGAATCATCCCAAAGAAGGCTGCCTTCCATGCAAGGCCAGTAGGCCACGACGAGAAGTCCGGAGATGAGGAGAGTGTAGCCCCACGGCAGGGAACGGCCCCAAAGGCCCTCCGCCCGCGCAGGCTTCCCAAGCTCTCCTCTTTCTTCGGCTTGCCTCATCAGCGCCAATCAGGACCTTCCGAGACACCCCAGAGCAAGGAGGTTTGAGCAACCGTTTCGGGCAAAGAGCCTCACAGGACGTCCTTGTCGAGGACGTCGCGCACGGCGGCGAGGAGCTGAGCCGTGTCGTAGGGTTTGCGCAGGAGGCGCAGCCCGAGGTTGCCCAGTCCCTCGATGCCCAACTGGTCCCCGGTGAACCCCGAGATGAATAGAACCTTTTGCCCGGGCTTTTTCTTACGAAAGTCGGCGGCCATCTTGGAGCCGCTTTTCCCAGGCATGATGATGTCGGTGAGCACCAAGTCTATGGACTCGGGCGCCGTATCGAAAACCGACTTTGCCTCATCGGCGCTTGATGCAAGCAGGACATGGTAACCCGCCGCCTTCAGGATCCGGTCCATGGCGTGGCGCAGCGACCCTTCATCCTCGACCAAGAGGATCGTCCCTCCAAGGCGCGCCGGCCCCGGGGTGTCGCGGTGCTCGGGCTCCTCAGCCTCGGCCGCCGACTCAGGCATCCAAAGCCGGACCGTCGTTCCCTTTCCCGGAGCCGTCGAAAGCGTTATGCCTCCCTTGGAGGCCTTTACCATCGTGTAGACCGACGCGAGCCCAAGGCCGGTACCCTTCATCCGCTCTTTGGTGGTGAAGAAGGGCTCGAACGCCCTGCGACGCGTCGCCTCATCCATTCCCGCACCCGTGTCCGAGACAGAAACACAAACGTAGCGCCCCGGGAGAACCTCAAGGTAGCTGCCGGCCAGACGCTCCTCCACCGTGGAGGAAACCGCGGAGAGGGTGAGTGTGCCGCCGTCGGGCATCGCATCGCGCGCGTTGGTGCCAAGGTTGATCAGCACCTGGATGAAGTCGTCCGGATTGATCTTCACCGCGCCGCAGTCCGGCGCAATCGTGACCACGAGCTTCACCGTCGCACCCACCGTCCGCTGGAGCATGGGAACGGCGTCATGGATCATGTCAGCCACCGGGGTCGCCCTTGGCTTCACGACCTCCGTGCGGCTGAACGCAAGCAGCCGGTTGGTGAGGGTGGCGCCGCGCGCCGCAGCCCGGCGTATCTCGTCAACATCCTGGCGCACCGGGTCCGTCGTCGGGGTCTTGCGGTCGTCGAGCTCACATGCGGCCAGGTCGGCGTTCGTCAACACCACTGCAAGAAGGTTGTTGAAGTCGTGCGCCACGCTTCCCGCAAGGCGGCCTACGGCTTCCATCCTCGCCACCCGGTGGAGCTGGTCCTCAAGCTGCGTCCGCTCGCTCACATCGCGCGTGTTGAGCACGACGCCCTCGATCTCGGGCTCTTTCAGGAGGTTGCTGCCCGCGGTCTCCAGGTGGCGGACGGAGCCGTCCTGGGCCGCCAGCTTCCAGCCGATCGTATCGGTGACATTCGGATTGAGAATCAGCCTGTCGAAAAACGCGGCCACCTCGGGCCGGTCATCTTCGTGCACCAGCGAAAGGAGATCCTTGCCCACCATCGCGTCCGGCGAGACACCCAGCACGCCTTGTGAGGCGAGGCTCGCAAACCCAATGACCCGCTTGTCATTCACGATGAGGACCGCATCAGAGGAATGGCGAACGAGCACCTCGAAGCGGGCCTGGCTCTTTTGGCGCGCCTCGGATCCGGCAAGGCGCAGGCTGTCGCGGATCACAAACACCTCACGGGCAAGGAGGATGCCCAAGAAAAGGAAGAAACTCACCATGATCCTCGAGTAGAGATGCAGGTCGGGCTCCCTCACGAGCACCAGCAGGAGGACCAAACCCACTTCGGCCACGATGGTGATGAGCGGCAGGGGGCTAAACTCCACGAGCGGCCGCCTGTCATGGTCGTTGTAGGGGTCCGAGCTGAAACGCCACCCGGCTAACAGCCATAAGCTGAACGCAATTCCGTTGATCACATTTCCCTGATCGACCAAGAGGCTTCTCGGCAAACCGCTCACCTGGCCGATCGAGAACATGATGTCGGTCATCCACAGGAGCCCCATCCCCATGAGGAGCAGCCTGACAGCGGCCCGCGAAGGCAGCGCGGCCCGCGTTTCGAGGGCCCAGCTGAGCGTCACGAGCCCGCAAAAGGAACTGAATGGGAAGGCCAGGGTGAACACGTCCTCCACGAACGATCCAGTACCAAGGAGCGGGCGCACCGAGAAGAGCCAGTAGGGAGCCCCGGTCCCGACAATGAACGTGAGGGCATCCACGGCCAACCGTGCCGGAGTCCGCTTGACGTTCGGGGCCTTCGGCATCCGCACGAGTCCCACAAGGAGCGTGAGGGAGGAAAGGAGGAAAAAGATGTTGGAGACAAGCGATGCCGTATCCGCCAGGGGCGCTGAGAGCCTGAGGAGGCCGGTCGCCACCACCGCTATCAGCATCAGTCCGCCGCACGCCTGCAGCAGCAGCGTGCCACGCACCCAGCGCAGGATTCCCCTCACCTCCTGTGGCAGGTCCGGGCGCTTGGCCGCCACGCTGAATATCCAGACCCCGACGATGCAAAAAAACTCAAGGAAGCCAAAGTCGGCCAGCCTTCTCCCGGGCACCGCTTCCACCCTAACGGTTAAGTCGACCCCGATGTGCACCGCGCTCACGCCAAACGCGAACCACAGCCACACGGGCACCGAGCGAAGCATCTTCCCGAAGGTGCTGGTGCCGGTCGCCATGCCATCGGATTAACCCGGCTGCCTCGCGAGTCAGTAAAAAACTCCCCGGCCGGCCCCGGCCGTGACAAGAATGAAATTATGGCCCTCCGAGATTCTCCAGAGGGATCGGAGTCGCTCCCGGGCAGCTTCAATCGATCGAGTTGCCGAGGGAGGGATATCCCCACAACGTGATCCCGAATGAGCGAGCCCTATGAGGAGACGATCAACGGCGAGAACCTGCTTCGGTGCGCGCCGTCGCAGGCCCACGAGCTGCTCGTGGAGCGCCTGCACAAGCTTGTCTCCAGCAGCCTTTCGCCGAACTCGAGCCTGGAGGTCTTGCCTCCCCGCTCGGGGCTGGACCTTGGCCGGGCGGGCCAGCTCCAGCCCGATCTGTGCATCGTGCGCACGTCAGGCGGAGCGGGGGATGGCGGCGTGAACCCGCCCTATCTGGTGGCTGAGGTGCTGCACCCAGGCGATCACCATGTAGATACCGTGATAAAGAAGCAGCTCTGGGCCGACATTAAGCTACCGAGGATGTGGATGGTCGACCCGAGGTACCTGAACGTCGAGGTGTATGCGTCGACGGAGTTTGGCTTCACGTTGCTCGACATCCTCGCAAACCGCCATCCGCTCACCGACCCGAACCTGCCTGGCCTTAGCTGCCCGATGCGCGACCTCTTCGCCGGCATCTAGATGGGCAGGAAAGCCCCCAAGGCGTTCCCCACCCTCCACCGTCCATGGAATCGGCAACCCGAAGAGAACTCCCGGGCCCGTCCGGTCAGACGATCCCGAAGGTCGATTCCGACGCCGTCCGGAGCAATTTCAACGATATCCCGTCAGTCCTGTATTACACGCGGGCGGCCCACTTTCTCGGGCTGTGGAAATCGGAGCGCCTGCTGATTGAGCGTTTCCTGCCTGACGCCCAAACACGGATCCTTGAGGCCGGCTGCGGCGCCGGACGGGTGGCGATGGGCCTCTGGAAGGCGGGTTACCAGAGGATAACGGCATTCGACTTTGCGAACGAGCTCCTGGACCAGGCGCAAAGCCTGGCGCGGGAGCAGGGTGCGGGCACGATCCTGTTCCGTTGCGCCGACGCGACCACCGTGGATCGGTCCGTCTTTTCAATGGGCGCGGGCGAAAGCTTCGGGGGCGCCCTCTTCATGTTCAACGGGCTCATGCAGATACCGGGAAGGCCGAACCGAAGGAAGGCGCTCGAGCGGATCCACGCGCTCTGTTCGCCGGGCGCGCCCTTCATCTTCACGACGCATGACCGGGACAACTCCCATGCTGGCGGCTTCTGGCTTGCCGAGGCGTCCCGTTGGAAGATGGGCCAGCAGGATCCGCGGCTGCGCGAGTTCGGAGACCGGCAGTTCATTGACGAGAGCGGCCAGGTGTTCATCCACATTCCGGACCGTACCGAAATCCTGGAGGACTTGGCGGCCACGGGCTGGAGGCTCGAGGTCGACTCCATGCGCAGCAAGCTGGCCCGCGAGACGGCCGCCGTCGCCGAGTTCTCCGACGACTGCAGGTTCTGGGTGGCGACGCGCAACGCCTAGGACTCGAAGCGACCCCGGATCCCAGGCGGGCGTTGCCCAAAAAGAGGCGGCCAGCTAGACGCCCCGGCCCTCCCGGAACCCGTGGGCCCGGTAATGGTATTCGCCGGAGGGGCAGAGCCTCGCCTCCACGGCCTCCCTGACGTCGGGGTTGCGGGCAAGGTAAGCCTCCTCGGGAAAGGGGCATTTTGACCCGAATGCACCCGGCTCGACCCGGACCGCCTGCCTCAGGCGCGGCATCCAGTAGCCCCGGTTTACGGGCACGATATCCATGCCCCGCCCGAGGCAGTCGCTCCTTCCAAAATAGTGGCACACAAGTGAACTGCGCGTGCGCCTGGGGTCCCGGATCGGGCTCCCACCGTGGACAAGGTCCGCGTGCCAGATGAATACGTCCCCCTTCCTCGCCAGGAACGTCTTTTCCCTGAGACCCCTGAGCCGTAGCTGCACGTCGACATAATCGAACCAGTCGACAATCTCGTCCCTGGAGGCGTGGTGGGTCCCGTCGTTGAAGACATAGAGCGGTATCTTGTGACTGCCGGGATAATACACGAGGGGACCGGAGTCCGGGTGCGCGTCCTCGAACGCGATCCAGGCCGCGATGAGCGAATGCGGCGTCCTGGGAGTCATGTACAGGGAGTCGATGTGCTTCGGCTGGGAGCTTCCCTTCTCAAAGTTGATGCTGTTGCACAGGACCGCGGGCTCGCCGAGATGGTCCTCAAGGAGGGTCGTCAGTTCCGCGTCCAGGGCCAGGCCGCGGACCTCATCGCTCATCAGGTAGAGGTCGTTGAACTTGTAGTGGCGTGCCTCGGGACGGGCTGCCTGCGCCCATAGCGTGCGCATGCCCGTCTGCAGACAGTCCACCACCACTTCGTTTGGCCTGTCCCTGAGCAGCCTCCGGACGGCCGCCGCCGCCCGGTCGATCCTGCCTTCGGAAAAAAATCCCTCCAGCACCACGTAGCCGTCTCTCTCGAACTGGGACTGGCCCGCGCCCTCCTCAATCTCGCTGATCCGATTCGTTACTAGGTTCACGCAAATGCATGACACCCCACGGGCGCACAGCCGCTATTCCACAGGAAATAATCCGTTTGCGGCCTTGGGCTGGCGGACTCTTGAACCTAGATCTGGGAGAACGGCGCGGGGACCATGAAGCGGCTCGTGATCTTGGAAACCGTGTCCGCATACTGGGGATCGTTCTTCAACCTGACCCATGTCGGGTGCACGGCGAATGCGGCCCAGCTCTTCTTGTGGGTCTCCAGATCCGGACTGCAGAGCATGTAGGTAAGATGGGGAAGGTCCCGGCCGACGAGAGCTTGGCCGTAGAATACCGGCGAGAGGTTGAGCTCCTGCATGACGCCGATCTCGCCAGCATTGAACATGGCGACCTTCTTGAGCGCCTTCAGCTCGCTGAAACTCTCATAGGTGCGCATCTCGAAGATCCTGGGCTTGCGCTGCCTGGCAAGCGCCGGGACCGCCAGCCTTGGGAGGCCGGAAAACGGGAGGAAGCACCAGCTGTCGATCCGGTCGAATGCAGGTTGGTCCTTCGTTGGCGTGGACAGGTACTCGGATCCGGCAGCCTGAACCGCAGGGTCCGCGTTCAGGGACGCGTTCACCGAAGCCACCGAGTCGAGCGTCGGATGGGGAATCAGGACCCAGACGGCCTGGCCGTCCTTTGCGTCGGGTTCAGTGAAGACCCCCACAGCCTCGATCCCGCGACGGTTAAGGGCAGGAATCAGGGCCTTCTCCAAATAGGAATCCAAGAGGGTGTGCGAGGCGCCGGCCTTCAGGCGGTAGGCGCGGAGCTCGATAAACTCGCCTCCGGAATCGGGCGCCTCTGCGCCCTTCGCGGGGCTTGCGACGGCTAGCGCCGCGGTGGCTGACGCTGCGAGGGAGGTTTTCAGGAATTCACGGCGGTTGAGGTTATTCATGGTCAAAGTTCAGAATGGGCAAACGGGCCTATCGCTCCGGGAAGAGCTTCCTAAGCCCCTCCTCGGACGCCTCGGTGATCCCGCGCTCCGTGATGAGCCCGGTCACGAGTCTGGCAGGGGTGACGTCAAACGCGGGGTTTGCAGCTCCGCTACCCTCGGGCGTCAGCGCCACCGTGGCGATGCTCCCGTCCGGAAGCCGGCCCGAGAGATGGGTCACCTCCCGCGCCGACCGGTTCTCGATCGGGATCTCCCCGACGCCGTCCCGCACGCGCCAGTCGATCGAGGGCGAGGGGGCCGCGACGTAGAACGGCACCTTGTTGTCATGCGCAGCAAGCGCCTTGAGGTAGGTGCCGATCTTATTGCAGACATCTCCGGTCGCTGTGGTCCGGTCGGTTCCGACCACGACGAGATCCACCTGCCCATGCTGCATCAGGTGTCCGCCCGCATTGTCGGCGATCACGGAGTGAGGCACCCCGTGATTCAGGAGCTCCCACGCCGTCAGGCTGGCCCCCTGGTTGCGGGGCCGTGTCTCGTCGACCCAGACATGGATGGGAATCCCCGCGTCATGGGCCGCGTAGATCGGGGCCGTCGCGGTGCCCACGTCCACGGTGGCAAGCCATCCCGCGTTGCAATGGGTTAGGACGTTCACGACCCCGCCGTCCGCCTTGCGTGACGCTATGGCCCTGAGGAGCGGGAGCCCCGCAGCCCCTATGGCGCTGTTGATGGCGACGTCCTCGTCGCATATCTCCCCTGCCCGGGAGAAGGCCGCGGCGGCGCGCTCCTTTGGGGGGAGCGGCGAAAGCCACGCCGTCATCCGGTCAATCGCCCATCTTAGGTTGATGGCGGTCGGCCGGGTTTCCATGAGCACATTGCCCGCCCTCTTCAGGCCGAAGTCCGAGGGATCGACCCTGAGCGCCAGCCAGAGTCCATAGGCCGCCGTGGCGCCAATCAGCGGCGCGCCGCGCACCTGCATCGCCCGGATGGCGTGGGCCGCCTCTTCAAGGTTCGACAAGCGGGCCACGACGAATTCATGGGGAAGGCGCGTCTGGTCGATGATCTCGACCGATCGGCCGTCGGAGCCCGGCCAAATCGTGCGGTAGGGTTTGCCCTTTATCTTCATATTACTCGGTCGTTTCCCCCGTCGACAGGAACCTGTGCACCGGTCGTCTTCGCGAAGAGGGGCCCGCAGAGCTCGGCGGCAAGCTCCGCCACGTCCCGGCTAAGGACCTCCACCTTGAGCACATTGTTCGTCTTGTAGGCCTCGACGGAGAGACCGTAGTGGCGCGCGCGACTCTCAAGAATCTCCGGAGTCCATAGCGCCGTGTCGAAGACCATGTTCGGATGCAGGGAGTTGATGCGGATGTGGTCGGGGCCCCATTCCAGGGCCGCTACTCTCGTCAGCTGGTTCACGGCAGCCTTGGACGCGGAATACGCCGCGGCCCCGGGCCCGGGCGCCGGCACGTTCTTGGATCCGATCACCGCAACACGCCCGCCACGTGGCGAGAGCTTCAGGAGCGGATGGCACTCCCGCAGCACCACGAAGCTCGAGTCCAGGTTCACCGCCATCACCTTCCTCCAGAGGTCGGTTCCCATCTCGCCGATCTTCTTGCCGCCCGGGAAAATCCCCGCGCTTAGGACCAGCATGTCGAGGCCGCCAAACGCCCTCACGGCCTTCTCGAGGGCGGAAACCACCTCCTCCTCCCGTGTCAGGTCACATGCGATCCCGAGGTAGTCCGGCCTTCGAAGGATCCCGGTGATGCCCGGGTTAACGTCGAGGCCGACGACGGCTGCGCCCCGCTTTAGGAGCGCGTCCACGCAGGCGCGCCCGATCCCGGAGGCCGCCCCCGTGACGAGCGCCACCTCTCCCTGGAACACGGGGACCGGTCCGGCCCGGCGCAGCTTGGCCTGCTCCAGGTCCCAGTATTCGCAATCGAAGATGTGCTCGGGCGGCAGGCCCTGCCAGCCACCGAGTGCGGCGGAGCGCAGGATGATGTCGATCGTGTGCCGGTAGAGGTCGGTGACAATCGATGCGTCCTGGGCCGTGCGTCCCACGGCCACAAGGCCCCACTCGGGGTCCAGGACGACCCGGGGCGCGGGGTCGAGCATTGTTGGCCTTGGGTGGACCCGGCCCGCCCACGTTTCGAAATAGGCCTCGTAGCTGTTTCGGTAGGCCGCCAGATCCCGCCCGAGCATGGGGATCCGCTTGGTGCGGATGACATGGTCGGGGGTGGCCGGCGCCTGCTGGGACAGGGCCGCCACGTCGGTGCGCCGGGCGAAGCCGAGGCACATGGAGTCGGAATGGGTCGCCAGGATTGCAGGGGTGCCCATCACTTGGGAGAGGTCCCGCCGGAATGTCGCAAGCTCGAGGCGGATCGACCGGGAAGGCGGCACGGGAGCCGGCGTATCGATTGCCCAGGACTTGTGCCTCCCAAGGTAGTCCTCGGCGAGCGCGACCAGGTCGATCATGCGGCCGTAAGATTCCTCCGCGGTCTCGCCAAAGCTGATCATCCCGTGGCTCATCAGGACGACCCCGATCGTCCTCGGGGTGGACCTTTGGGGAAAGAGTTCCGCGAAGAGGCGGGCCAGCTTGAAGCCCGGCATCACGTAGGGGATTACGACCACGCGGTCGCCGTAGATTTCGCGGATCCTGTCCTCACCTCCGGGTGTGTTCGTGACCGAGATAAGCGCATCGGCATGGGTGTGGTCCACGTACTTTGCCGGGAGCACCGCGTGAAGTATCGCCTCCACCGAGGCCATGGGCGCCGAGGCCTCCGTCATGCACGTCCTGAGCTCGGAGGCCATCCGCACGTCGGCGAGTGATTCGAGGGTCGCGAGCCTGAGGAGATGATCCAGTCGGCATGGTGAGAATCCCGCCGCCTCGATCGAGGCGAGGTCCCAGCCGCTGCCCTTAACCCGGAGAATGCGCTCATCCTCACCAAAGACGTTCCGTTCGAGGGTCTTTACCGAGGTGTTTCCGCCTCCATGAAGCACCAGGGACGGGTCGCGCCCGAGGAGCCTCGAGGTATAGACCCGCTGGCCAAGGTCCCCCGGAAACCCTTCCGCTTCGGCACTGTTCCAGAGGTTCCTCATGGGGGGCAATAGGGGTTCCCGGCCACTCGCGGCTTCATACACAATGAGAGGTGCCTTCACCTTGCGGCCGAGTCAAGTGCACCACCCTTGCGGACCGGACGAACCCGCATCATGATGTTCCTCCGAAGCCCCCACCCTCATGAACATGCAATACCGCCAGCTTGGAAAATCCGGCCTCAAGATCAGCGCCCTCTCATTCGGGGCCTGGGTCACCTTCGGAAAGCAGATCGGAGATCCCGTGGCACAGAAGCTCCTCCATACCGCCTACGACGCCGGGGTGAACTTCTTCGACAACGCCGAGTCGTACGCTGACGGCCAGGCCGAGGTCGTCATGGGGGCCATCCTAAAAAAGTCGGGCTGGCGCCGCTCGAGCTACATGGTCTCAAGCAAGGTGTTCTTCGGCGGTCCCGGTGACCGGCCCAATGAGGAGGGCCTCTCGCGCAAGCACGTGGTCGAGGCCTGCCACGAGGCGCTCGGGCGGCTCCAAGTCGACACCCTCGATCTTTACTACTGCCATCGCCCCGACCCCAGCGTGCCCGTCGAGGAAACGGTCCGGGCCATGCATGACCTGATCACGCAGGGCAAGGTCCTCTATTGGGGTACCAGCGAGTGGAGCGCGGCGCAGATCGAGTCTGCCCACGCGGTGTGCGACCGACTGGGCCTTCATCACCCGATCGTGGAGCAACCCCAGTACAACATCTTCCACCGTGCGCGCGTGGAGAAGGAATACAGCTCCCTTTATAGAAGCCCCGGCCTGGGAACCACGATCTGGTCCCCCCTGGCCTCGGGCCTGCTGACCGGGAAATACAACATGGGCGTGCCGAAGGGGGCCCGCCTGGACATCCCCGGGATGGAATGGCTGCGCGAGGAAATCCTCCAGAAGCCGGGAGTCGAGAAGCGGCTCTCGGCCGTGCCAAAGCTGGCTGAAATCGCCAAGGAGCTCGGGATCAGCCTGCCGTGCCTTGGCATAGCCTGGTGCCTAAAAAACCCCAACGTGAGCACCGTGATCCTAGGCGCATCCCGCGTCGAGCAGCTGGCCGAGAACCTGGGGGCTCTCGACGTTGCCGAAAAGCTTACCCCACAGGTGATGAAGGCAATCGATGCGATTTCCTCCCCGGTGGCCGACTAGAACCGTGCTTGTCCCAATGAAACGAAGCCTCGCGCTCGTGCTCTCCACGCTCCTTGTGGCCGGCTGCGTCGCCAAGAAGGACACCAAGGTGGACCAGGCGCGCGTGCAGGCGCGGCTCCAGGAGTATGCCGGCCTTCAGCTTAAGATGGATGCGGCGGGCCTGGCGGCAATGTACGCCCCGGATGGCGAGCTGGTAAACCCAAGCCAGCCCCCAGTCCGTGGGCGCGCCGCGATCCAGAAATTCATCGAGAGCTTTTCCGACTTCAAGGTCCTCGCGAACTCCGACGTGGCGACCAGCACGCTGATCGACGGGGATGCTTCGGAGCAGCTGGGCACCTACCGCCAGAAGGTGCTCAGCCCGGAGGGCAGGCTCTTTGAGGTCTCGGGCAGGCTCGAGATCGGTTGGGTGAAGGATCCGTCCGGAGAGTGGTATATATCCCAGCTGGCCACTTTCCCCGAGAAGTAGGAAGGGGCGGTGGACGCGCGCAGCGCGTGGTTGGTTACAATTCCCCACGAGATTTAGGCGGGGATATTCCGGGGCTGCGGTAACTGCGGGGGCAACCGTGGGCGTCTCATGCCCCAGCAACGTAAATCATAATCCATAATGTCCCCCGCCCTATGAAAAATGAGCCCCTGTTCAAATTCGTCGCCATCGCCGGCATCGCCAGCGTTTTCATGGCCTTCGCAAGCGCAGCCCATGCCGATGGCGGCAAAGCCATTACACGCGCCGGGACTTACACCACGAGCCGCGGCGGCTCCGGAACCATGTCCACCGTCACGACCCGCTCCAACGGTGTTGTGAGCAAGCAGGGCTCCTGGACCAATGCGTCCGGAGGGACCGGAACCTGGCAATCGCAGGCCAACTGGAACAAGGCATCCCAGACGGCGACCGTGAACGGGTCGGCAACGACGCCGAAAGGTGCAACGACCACCTGGCTGGGAACCGAAGCCCGTACCGCACCGGGGACGATCACCGAGAGAGGAACCCTCACGAAGGCGAATGGCACGCAGGCCACGTACTCGGCAACGGACACCAAGGTGGCGCCCGGCACCTGGGACAAGACCGAGGTCATAACGAATGCGAACGGCACGACCACCCAGCGGACGGTGGACACGACGGTGAACGGTTCGAGCGGCACCCGCACGGTAACGACCACGCTTCCAAATGGGCAGACCGAGACGCGCAATGCCTCCTTCACGCAGACCGTGGCTCAGATACCGGCGCCCGCGCCCTTTCCGGGTCCCTGAGGGCCTGGGACACCTTTTCGTCGGGCGGGTCTTGGGAAGGAGCGGAGGCGCTCCTGCAATTGCAGTGCCTGCAAGAGGTTGGGGCCGGTTGCCCAGAAGCAAGCAAGTTGAAGCAACTCTTGCAGTTTGGGGTGCCAACCCATATGATAGCTTCCCGAGTAGCCAGCTATAGTTAACTCCCGGCCACCGGGGGTCGATAACCTAAGCAATGAATTCCCACGGAGAAAGTGTCCCACGGTCCAAATACGACTGGATCTTGGTGTCGAGGGAAGCGCCGCCCAAGCGCACCGCGTCGCAGCGGGTTTTGGACTACAACGAGATCTACGCCATCTACGACGAGGACACGGCCCAGGAGCAGGCGCGCCGCTGCATCCAATGCCCGAACGCGTTGTGCGCGCAGGCCTGTCCCCTCTCCAACCGGATCCCCGAGTGGCTCGCCCTGACGGCCGAGGGCCGGTTTGTGGAGGCGTCGCGACTTTCCAACAAGACGAGCAACATGCCCGAGATATGCTCGAGGGTCTGCCCGCAGGAGCGGCTCTGCGAGGGCGCCTGCATCCTGAACTGCCGGACGGACCCGGTGTCCATCGGCGCCATCGAACGCTTCATCAATGAATACACGTTCACCCATTGCCCGGAGGTGATCGTGCCCGCCACCTCGAACGGACTACGCGCAGCCATCATAGGATCAGGCCCTGCCGGGATGGCGTGCGCGGACGAACTGGCGAAGCTCGGTTACCAGACCACGATGTTCGAGTCGATGACGCTGCCGGGCGGCCTGCTCGTGAACGGCATCCCGTCCTTCAAGCTGGAGAAGTCCGTGGTAGCCCGCCGGATGAACGTGCTGGCGGAGCGGGGCGTGGAGATAAAGCTGGGAATCACCGTCGGCAAGGACATCCCCCTAAGCGAAGTCATCGGCTCCCACGACGCCGTCTTCCTCGGCCATGGCGCGCAGAAGGCCAAGGCCGCTGGAATTGCGGGCGAAGAGCTCCCGGGCGTGGAGCAGGGCTTGCCGTTCCTGATCCAGAAGAACGTGGCAGCCGGCGTCGTTGCCGCCCGCGAGGTCGACGTCCTCGGCCGCCAAGTCGCGGTTCTCGGGGGTGGCGACACGGCGATGGACTGCCTGAGGACCGCCCTCCGGGCGGGAGCAAAGACGGCAACCTGCCTTTATCGGCGCGATTTCTCAAACATGCCCGGCAGCCGCAAGGAATATTACAACGCGCTCGAGGAAGGAGCCGAGTTCCAGTTCCTGACCAACCCCGTAGAGATCCTGGCCGGCCCCGACGGCGCCACCCGCGGGGTGCGGTGCGTCCGCATGGAGCTCGGCGCCCCCGATGCCTCGGGCCGGAGCAAGCCGATCGTCGTTCCCGGGTCCGAGTTCGTGGTGGCTGCGGACGTGGTCATCATCGCCTACGGGTTTGACCCGGTTTCCTTTCCCGACGACAGCGAGTTCATGAGGATCAAGACCAACGAGTGGGGCGGGATCGTGGTCGACCGCGACCAGATGACGAGCGTGGACAAGGTCTACGCCGGCGGGGATTCCGTGAGGGGTCCAAGCCTTGTGGTGCATGCGGTGCGCGACGGCCGCAAGGCCGCAGGGGCGATCCACCGGAAGCTCTCGGCGGCCAAATAAGAGCGGCCCGCCCGGGCTCGCTTTTGGGGCCGGCCTAGGCCGGCTTTCGCGCACAGGGCATACGCGACGTCCCGAATAACGCGTCGATCATGCGCACGACGCCGGGCAGCGACATGAAAAACCGCGCCAGTCGCTGCTTTCCGGCGGACCTTAGCGTCTTCACGACCTTGAAGCGCACAGCCCCGTCATACCGAAACCGGACCGGCAGAAGGCCATGGCGGGCGTAGACGATCTCAAGTGCGCGGGGCGTGAAGAAGCTGACGTGAATCTCCGGAAGGCAGTAGGCATAATCCAGTCCCTTGGCCCTGGCCACCGGGCTTGAGAGATTGCCCGTCGTCACGAGCAGGAGCCCGCCCGGCTTCAGGAGCCTGGAAGCAAGCGCAAACACGGGATCGGGATACTCCAGGTGCTCGACCACTTCGATCAGGCTGATGACATCGTACCTTCCCGCTTCCTCCGCCTTGAGCTCCTCGAGCCCGACGATCCTGAATCCGTCCTTCTCCCGTAGCCGGTCGGCGTAAACCCCGATGTCATGGCCGCTCAGGCGCAGGGGCCACACCTTCCCTCCCCTGCGGCATTCGCGGGCCTCGGCGAGGAACTTGAGGAGCCCTCCCGCGCCGCACCCAAAATCAAGCCATTCCACCGGGCCCTCGGGCAGGTTTCCTGCAATGTAGCCCCCCGCCAGGCGCCAGAGATCCTCAAGCTCAAGCACGCGGTGCGTGGCCCTGAAGTCCCGGTATTCCTCCTCGTAGGAAACGTAGAGATCCGCTCCGCGCCCCTGGTAATAGGCCTCATTGTAGGCGTCGTATCCGGGAAAGGGGTCCACAAACGTCACGTCGCAGTCCCGGCAGCGCCAGAATTTGAAATCCTTATGGATGAATGTTCCGTGCTTTGTGCCCACGTAGTCCGTCCTGGGGGAGCCGCAGGACCGGCAAAGGGGCCGCGCAGGCGCGGCGGGGACAGCTTCTGCGGTCATTCGTTTGACCGGAGGATGGGATTGCGCCCCTCCAAAGTCTACACCTCGCTGTAGCCGCGCCCGCCGCCCAAAGCGGCCCCCGACCGCCTAGGCCTGTTGGACGCCGGTCGACGGGGCCACGCGCATCAGGATTTCCCGACGTCCTCTGGGTGAACGGGCCAATATCCTTCGTGGATCGCAAGTCCCTCGGCCTCCATGAGCGGCCCCAGGACTTTTGTAGCGGGGGCGATGCGGCCCAATATCTCGTGGCTTGTCAGCGGGTTTGGGTCCGGGGGGAGGCCCATCACCTGGACGAAGGGCGCCTCGGAGGTGCCATAGACCACGCGGCCGATCCCAGCGAAGCATATGGAGCCGCAGCACATGGCGCACGGCTCGGTGCTCGTGTAAAGCGTCGCCTTCGAAAAGGTCCTCCGGTCTATGCGGGGGCTAACGGCCGAGATCAGGCCGGTCTCGGCATGCTTGGTCACATCACCCGTCGAGTGAACGCAGTTGGAGTACTCGGCCAGGATCTTGCCATCCTTTACGAGCAGGGCGCCAAAGGGACCGCCCCCGTGGGTGATGGCATAGCGTGCGAGCTCGTAGGCGCGTGCCATGAAGACCCGGTCTTCGGCCGTGCATGCGGGATCATCTTGCGAGGCCGCCGGGAATCCGGCGAATGCGTTCAAGGCCGAGAGGAGGGACGCGACGATGCAGAGCGCGCGTAGCGGCGAGCGGATCATGGTCAAGTCACTGCAATAAATATGCCAGTGTTCGCGGCCGACCTCCGCCGCCAGTCTCGCACAAAAGTGCTTTCGCCCGGATCGCCTAAAACGCCCGCGCTCCCGGAGCCAAAAGTAAGTATATAGACTAATCCTGTTCATCAAAGTGCGGCCACGCTGCCTTTCCAACTCGGGACCAGCCAGTTGCCCCCGGCACGGGGATTGCGGGCGGCCGTTCTTCTGGCCCAGGGTCTTGGCTTCGCCTTTACATGCTAGGGGCCATGCGGATGAATGAAGGCCTCCGCCCTCTGAAAAAACTCCTACCCTAGTCACCCCATGCGCTTTGGTCACTTCGACGACACCGCCCGCGAATATGTCATCACCCGACCGGACACGCCCAGGGCGTGGTCAAATTACCTCGGGGACCGCCGGTATGGCGCCATCATAACGAACAACGCCGGCGGGTATAGTTTTACCCGCTCGCCCGCATCCGGCCGGTTCATGAGGCACCGCTACAACTCCGTGCCGATGGACATGCCGGGCCGGCAGTTCTACCTGCGGGACGCCGTGAGCGGCGACTTCTGGTCGGCCGCGTGGCAGCCCGTGGGCAAGCCCCTTGACGAGTACATCACGACCACGCGGTTCGGCCTGG
>Ga0302320_10001127_pt1 | contig 64066 bp, 49 predicted proteins | sample Bog_T0_3_FD_202130 | JGI IMG/M metagenome (GOLD analysis project Ga0302320, IMG submission 202130) | Peat permafrost microbial communities from Stordalen Mire near Abisko, Sweden - Bog_T0_3 | ecosystem: Environmental > Terrestrial > Soil > Wetlands > Peat | place: Sweden: Abisko, Stordalen Mire...
CCAGATTGATGGCACCTCCCGCCGCATTGAACGAATATGAGCCTCCCACGCCAAAGTATCCGCCGGCTGAACCTGACCAGTCACTCAAAAAGTTGTTCAAAGCATCTTGACTTGGCACCGCATTGCCCGGTGTTAGGTACCAACCATCAGAAATACTGACCCCAGTTTTCAAGCTCGGATATGGGTATGAGCGACCTACGCCTTTATTGAGAAAAATATCTCCATACCTTGTGTATGTTGCCGAAATTGAAAATACGTACAGATTCAGGTCGAAGGTAACGTAATCCGGGAAGCGAGCTGCCTGAACAACGATCTGCAAGAGCGAAGGATCCGACGAGTGACTCTGCTGAGGCCAGAACTGGGAGCCTGCGTTTATCGTAAGGGAACTCGGATCGAAAAAATTCGAACTCAAAGCAGAGTTACTTCCGGTAACCGTAATTGTTGGGAGCTGACTTTGCGTTGGGTCCTGACTTTGCGCCGTTGCCGAGGGTCGTGCCCTGGCGCGCCGGGTCGTCGCTTTCCTGCCGTGTGACATCAATGGAAGTCAAATGCGCTGGGTTGTCGACGGTCACTTCGAGCTTGGCACTGGTAGTGCTTTGCGCCGTGACGCGCAAAACGGGATCGAGGCCGCCGATATTGACCGCGTTCGACTCGGCGCAGTTTGGATGGTAACCGTAGACATATCCAATTCCCTCGCAGACCTGGAACGCCGCCGTGTTGTGGGGGAGGAGCGTTCCGGGACCCCCGCCCGCCGATGCAGTGAATCTCGTCGGTAGCGCCGTTCCAGTGGCCGGCAGCGTCGCGAGAACATCATCCCAATCGTATTGGTAGAACTGATTGGTATCGATTTGGATGAACGGGACCGGGAGGTTCGACGGGGGGTTGACCCACTGCAAGACCGCCGTGTCGAGATACACGGTGGCCGTAATTGCCGTGGGCGGCGCAAATCCCGGTGCTTGGCAGCCCAGCGCGTCGTATGAGCTGCAGTCGACGGGTGGCGTGGGCGGCGCTGCGACGGGCACGCCCACATCGGCGGTAGGGCCGGAGCAATTGGACTTGTTCGCCGCCTTCTTCGACCCGGCGCAGATGAGGTAGTGGTACGATGTGCCCGGCAGAACCGTGGTGTCGGTCCACGTCGCTACCCCGTTATCGAGATCATATCCAGAGAGGCGTTCGACTGTCGGGTCGGTCGCAAGCGCCGGCGTGCGATAAATGGCATAAGTGTATGGGCACACTGCCTCGTCCCTGTACGTACTTCCATACGGGCAGCGTGTCCATGTCACGACGACGGTCGACCCATTCACGGCCGCCTCTGGGCTGAGCGGCGCGACACCCTGGGCGATACTCAAGACGGGCATGGTCATACACAGCAGAACTGCCGCGACATGCTCAAAAAGATAACTGGCACTCATCGAAACGGCGCAAATGCACCGGTCGCTGATCATTTTTTTCGTCATGAACCCGTCTCCGTATTGACTGACACCTCTGCCGGCTGCGCGACCGGCGCGGTCGGCACCGCGCATGCGATGGCGCGAAGCGATCACCGGTCGCTTGGCGCGATACAGGGACCGGAGCGATCAGGGGTCCGTGACGCCTCGACTTCTTGACGCAGGTCCTTGAGCTGGCGGCGCAACTCCGCGAGTTCCATGCATTGCACTTCGATCTCCTTGCGGTCCCGTCCGAAGCGCTCCAAGCGCGCGTTTTGAAGCGCAAGAGAGCGTCTGACCTCGAGCAGTTCGTTCAGCAGCATCGGCGCCAACTCGTCGTAGCGCACGCCCTCGATGCGACCCTCGCCGTCATGTAGGACGAGTTCCGGGAACACCTGATCGACTTGTTCGGCAATCAGACCGTATTGCAGTGTACCCTGCGGATCCGTCCTGAGGTGAAACGTCACCGGTCTGAGCCGCGCCAGCTTGCGGGTTGTCGCGCCCATCGGTGCGATCGAAGTCTTAAAGCGCTCCGATGAGGCCAGCACGCCAAGCTGACCCGAAGGCGTCACGTAGACGGGCGCGCCCGTGATCTTGGCGCTGTTGATCCCGGCGATGAACGTCTCGGTCTGGCTGCCCGGTGTCCCGATGCGAATCTTGCCGCCATCGCCGGCCGCTCCCTCGTTCGCGATGTCGATGTTGTTCGATCCGGTCGTCAGATGCAGACCCGCATTCATGCCGAGAGCGATGTTCGACGAACCGGTCGTGTTGCTGGAAAGCGCCAATTCGCCCATCGCCACATTCCTCTGTCCGCTCGTGTTGGCGGACATCGCGCTCGTTCCATCCGCGGTGTTGTACTCCCCGGTCGTGAGCTCGCCGAGTGCGAGAGTCCCCATGGCCGTGTTTCCCTGCGTGTCCGTGACCACGACGTCCGGCGGTTGCGAAATCGCGGTATGGGCGGTGACCAAAGCGCCCAGGAGCAGGGCGGTTTTTCGAATTTTTCGCAACATGATTGGGTATCCTTCGTATGTTCGCGTCGCATTCGTCATGGGCGTGGCCTCGTGTTTTCGAATGGGCGCAGGTCAATGGGCGCAGGCCGTTGCCGACCTGCGCCCGCCGATCAATTTCCGTGCAGTTCGTACAGCTGGCCGCCGCCGGCGACGATCTTCGTCGTCATCGGATTCGCGTCGAGCCTGAACCAGCCGGGACAGGACGCGCCGTTGCAGGGCACTCCGGTCGATTTCCAGACGCTACCCGAGTTGTGCAATTGGTAGAGATTGCCGGCCTCCGCGAGAATCGCCACGGCCGCCGGATTGTCGTCGAGCTTGGTCCATCCGGGGCAGGAACTACCCGTGCACCCCACGCCCGTGAACTTCCAGATCTCTCCCGTGTTGTGCAGCTGATAGAGATGGCCGCCGCCCGCCGTGATGGCGACGGCCGCCGGATTGTCGTCGATGCGAAGCCAGCCGGGGCAATAGGTGCCGCTGCAAACCGTTCCGGTGAACTTCCAGATTTGCCCCGAGCTGTGGAGTTGATACAGGTTGCTGCCGTCAGCCGCGATCGCGACGGTCAGCGGATTGTCGTCGAGTTGGACCCAGCCAGGGCAACTGCTGCCATTGCAGCCGACTCCGGTCCACCTCAAGATCGCGCCCGAGCTGCGCAATTGATAGAGCTGGTTGCCGGAGGCGACGATCGCAATCGCGGTCGGGTCCTCATCGAGCTTGGTCCACCCCGCGCAGCCGCTGCTGTTGCAAGGGGCGCCGGTGGACTTCCAAATGGATCCCGAGGCGTGCAGCTGATAGAGGTGGCTACCATCGGCGGCGATGGCCACGCTCTGCGGATTGCTGTCGTATTTCACCCATCCGCCGCAAAAACTGGCGCCGCACGGTACGCCCGTCGATTTCCAAATCGAGCCGCTCGAGTGCAGCTGATAGAGATTGCCCGCAGAGGCCGCGAGCGCGCTGGTGGACGGATTGTCGTCGAGCGCGATCCAGCCGTTGCAGCCGCTCGGGTTGCAAGGCGAGCCGGTGTAGCGCCAAATGGAGTTGGTCATTCCCTGCACGCCGAAGTAGGTTTGGTCGCTGGTTCCAAGCGACACATTGATGCGGGTCGTGGTATCGGTGAAGTCCGTGAGCAGGTCGACGGCCTTGTCGGTGCTGACGGTCTGTGACGATTTGTTGGTGGCCGATGTATAGGCCGATCCGGCCATCGTGACCGTGGGCACGAAATCGGTAAACGCCGTCGATGTGGCGGAAATCTGGGGACTTTGATTTTCCACGATGAATTCGGCCGCCTTTCCGAGCGTCATGCAATTACCCGCTTTCGGGTTGACCGAGCAAAGCGGCAGCGCCTTGACGGACCAGCAGGGCGATCCCGTTGCCGAAATGCAGCTCAAGATCGCTCCCGCCGTGAGGTCGTGCAAGAACGAACAGCCGTAGCCGCCGTTGATGTTGATATTTCCATTGGCATCGCAGTACCACTGCGAGGAGTAGACCTGGTCACCGGGATTCGGCGTGAAGGCGCCGCCATAGCCGTTGCTGTCGGGGTCGCCGCAGCAGTATTCGCGAAACACGCCGTAAAATGCGGCGTTCGGCGTCGTTTGAATGCTCACGCCACCTTGAATGAGCCCGGATCCGGTGCCGAATCCGCCGAGGCCATTCCAGATCGAAATCGCCGTCGCTGTCGTCTGGTCGCCGCCCGCGATCGCAGCCGGAACGTTGAACATCATCTCGGTCGATTCGTAATTGGGAGACCCGGTCAACGCCGATCCAACCCAGTAAGGAGCGGTGATCGAGGTCACGCTGTTCGAGATCGCGCTCGGGGCATGCAGAGCCGGGCGTTTGGTTTGCAGCAGGCGTCCGGGTATTGTCGCCGAGGCGAGCCAGCGGGCGTAGGCGGCCGAATTTTGTGTTGGGTCCGGTCGCAGCCCATAGCCGGCAACGAGCAATTGACCTTGCGAATAGCTCATCGGATCACCCAGTAAGGCGGGTCGGTCGATGCCAGGCTCGGCGGCGAGGTCCAGCGGTCGTGGGACGAAGGTTTCTGCGGAGGTCAAATCCACCGAGTAGGTGGACGATTTCCCCGTGGCGTCCGCACAGGTCAACGAGAGCCGCTGGGTTCGATCGGCTGCCGTCGCCCGCAGTGCGTGGAAGCGTGCGTAGCCGTCGGCGTCGCTTACCAGTGAAATGGTTTGCGCAGGATCCGCATTGCGTTCCGATTGGAGCTGGCACCGAAGTCCCGGCTTGACGAGCACCGATGCAGGTTCGAAATGACGAGCGTCGGTCGGGAGCCGGCTTGGCACGATGTGGGGGGGCTCTACGGCCCAAACGCCGGCCGAAAACCAAATGGCCAGCAGCAGTGGATATCTGAGATATGAAGCGATCATGATCGGCCCTTCCAGGTTGATGATTGATGAAGCCTTTCCAACGGACTAGCAGCGCGACGCACCAGCGGCGTCCACGGTGCAACTATCGACGCAGCCCACGACGGTTGTCCTTTTCGGTCTGGTCTCTTTTCTCTCTTATTTTTCTCACGGAGCGCCTCTCAGCGAGGTTTCGCGCCGTCGAATGGCATCGTGAGTCCTCCGTGTCGTGCGCTCAGGACGGGGGTGGGCTTAGATGGGGGCCTTGCCGGGCGTTTCGCGTTTGGGTTTGCCGGTGATGACGAGGAAGCTGCCGCCCCAAGCGCCCGCGTAGGTCTCGGCGTGGACGAAGTGTCGAGTCGACCCTCGAAACGACGCTCGACCGGGACGAATCTCGACGACGACGATGCCGCCGGTGCCCGCTCGAATCGCGCCTGCATGTACGCCCGCTGCGCAGACGGAGGAGCCGTCCGCATACGGCCCACGGCCAATGACTCTACCCTCCCCGGGCTTTCCGCAAGGACACCGAAACCAAAAGAGATCGCCGTTCATCCCTCGCAGATTCAAGTCCAAAGGGCTCGTTTCCCAGTCCATCGCTTGGATTCCGAGGGTCCGCGGAGCCGGTGGGGCGGCATGTCCAACGCCCGCCCAGACCGAGCCTACGGCGAGTGCCGCAGCCGCCATCGACCGACTGGCGGTCGCCAGCCAATTGACGCTCATGTCTGGAGACCTCGGCTTCGGGGACCGCTGGTTTCTTGCGCCGGGTTGCTTGGTCATCCACCTTCCCTCGATTCGAGCGATGCGGCACGCGACACCACGGATAGGCAGTGTCGACCTCGTGAAACGCCGGGGCCTCCTCGATCACCACTTATTTTTCTCTCGAAGTTCTCTGGCCCGACGAAACCTGGCCTGCGGCGCCTCGTGGGCAGGGACCCATGGGATCTTCCGCGCTGATCGATCGCGTTGGCGGTCAACCTGGCGACTTCGCCGAAATGTGCGAGAAATGGTAGCTTGGGCCGCAGTGCTGCTCTGACGAAATCGGGATAGTCGAGTGAAGTCTGATGGGGGAGCGGGAGGATTTCGTATATCGGTTTGCCGGTTTCACGCTCGAACCGCGGGAACGGCGGCTCGGGGGCTCCGACCGAGCCATTTCCCTCACGCCCAAAGTGTTCGACACCTTGGTGCTGCTCGTCGCCAAAGCCGGCCGGGTCGTGAGCAAAGACGAGTTGATGAAATCGCTGTGGCCGCGCGGGTTCGTCGATGAGGCGACCCTCAGCAATCACATCTGGCAACTTCGGCGGGCGCTCGGCGATACATCGAAGGCCCATCGAATCATCGAGACAGTGCCGAAGGTCGGTTACCGGTTTGCAGCCCCGGTCGACGTAGAACCGGCGGGAAACACCGATGTCCGACGGGCTGCATTGTCCGCAGCGCGTGATCCGGCGTTGGGCCGGCCCGATGGCAGGGACGATCGAGGGGTCGGCGAGATCGAGCCATCGCCGGCGCCCCAGCCTGTGCTCCCGCCTGTGCTCCCGCCCGCGCTCCCGCCGGCCCCACCGCCCGCGTCCTCGCCCATGCAAGGACCAGTCGCCGCGCCCGCGTCAACGGAGATCCTGACGCCATCGGCTGCGCCCGAGGCGAGGTTGAATGTGCCGGCGACGCACTCCTGGTCGCGAGTGCACAGCCTCGGGATCGGGATTGTGGGATTGGCGGTTGCCGCCGCCCTGGTCGTCGGGATCGTCATGTCGCGATCCAAGGCGCCCGCGCCCGTTGCGGCGGGCGCAAGGGCGACGATCCAGGTCGTAGCGCTCGTCGGGTTCAACAACTTGTCGCAGAATTCCAAGGACGCCTGGCTGGCTCCCGCCCTCACGTCGATGCTCGGTACCGAACTCGGCGCCGCAAACTCGATCAGCGTGGCATCGGACGAACTCGTGCGCGAGGCGAGCGCGGATTTGGGTGCGCCGCTTGCCGGCGGCTATGGCCGGGAGACGCTCAACCGGCTGCGAAAGCGCCTCAACGCTGATTATGTCTTGAGCGGCAGCTATCTGGTCGCGACCTCCGCCGCGGACCCTGCCGTGCGTGTGGACATTGCCCTTCAGGACGCGCACACCGGCGTGATGACCGTCACCGTATCCAATGACGTGGCGCTCTCCACGGTGACGACGCTCGCGCGCCGTGTCGGCGGCCAGTTGCGCGCGAAGCTCGGCGTGCCGGAGCAGAGTGTCGAACTCCTCGATCTCGTGGCAAACGCTGAACCGCCGACCACCGACGTCGCACGGCGAATCGGCTTCGCGATCGATGCGATGAATCGGTACGACGCGGCGCGGGCCCGCGACGAGTTGCTCGAGGTCGTCGCAGAAGCGCCCGCCTATGCGCCCGCTTATTTGTATCTTGCGCGTGCGTGGTCGACGCTGGGATTTCAGCAGAAGGCACTCGCTGCCGCGGAACAGGCCGGCGCCCACGCCGCATCGCTGACACCCGAGTTTCGCCTGTTGATCGACGCGGAGGCACAGAACGAACGCTACGATAGGGCGGGAAGCGCCAAGAGTTGGACGGCGCTCATCGCTTTGAAGCCGGCATCCATGGATTACCGCCTCGAGGCGATTGCGGCCGATCTGGCCAACAACGATTCCGGGGCCGCACTGTCGGTCCTCGCCGATTTACGGCGACTGCCGCTGGCGCAAGGCGATCCGCGCGTCGAACTCGCGGCCGCCCGAATCGCCGCCAAGCAGAGTGACGTCAAGTCTGCCGCCACTTTCGCCGCTCGTGCGGTGCAGGAATCTCAAGCGCGCGATGCACCGGGGATCATCGCCGACGCGAAACTCGAACTTGGAATTGCGATGACGCGCCTCGGGGAGGCGGACCAGGCCAAGGTGAATTTCCGGGACGCGATCGATACCTACCGCGCCATCGGCAATCCGCGTGGCGAAGCGCAAGCGCGGCGCAGACTGGCGTCCGCGCTCGAGGGTCAAGCGGCGCGCGAAGAGTTTCAGCGCGCGATCGCGCTTGCCCAGGGCATCGGCGAGGACGGCGTCGTCGCGGGGGTTTATCGCGATATTTGCGAACTCCTGTGGACCGCCGGAGATCGCGACGGCGCGCAAGTGGCCGCACGCCGCGCGCTCGAAATCAGCCGTCGCACCGGGGAGCTGGATCTTCAGGCATGGACACTGCGGGCGGTCGCAACAATCGCCGCCGACGAGGCGGCCACGGACGAAGTCATGCGCGACTATCGTGAGGTCACGGCGCTGACGGAGCGCAGCAACGATCGGGGTGGCCACGTTTGGTCGCTCGTAACTTATGCGGACACGCTGCGTATGCGCGGCGAACTCTCGGCGGCGGTCGGCGTGTGCGCGCAGGCGCAGGCGGAGGCCGCGTCGCTGAGCGACCCCCAGTTCGCGATTTACGCGACGTTCACCTGCGGATTGCTGTCGATGGACCGCGGCGAGTCCGCGATTGCCAGGACGGCATTCGAGGCGACTGCGCGGCTCTCCAAGAATCATGTTGCGCCCATTTATGAGGCAAATTCAGAGATGATGCTCGCCCAACTCGACCTGGAGGAATCGCAGTCAGGCAAGGTCTGCGACCGGTTCCGGAACGCAGCAGAGCAATTCAAGGCCAAAGATGCCTCGACGGGAGAGGCGGACGCGGATGCGGAACTTGCCATCTGCGCCGCCCGCAGCGGCAATACTGCAGAGCGCGACCGCGCGCTCGCGAGGGCGAAACTGCTGCGCGCCGGGATCACTGCGAAGCAGGAGATTTACTTCGTCGATATCGCGGTGGCGCAGCTAGCGGACGGCCCGCAGCAACGGGCGGCTTCGATTTCACAGCTGAGGGAAATTGCCGCCGATGCGGGGCGCCGGCACTGGCTCGCCTGGTCGCTGGAGGCGAAACTCGCGGCATGGCGATTGGCGAGGATTCAGGGCGACGCTGCGCTCAGCGCGACGCTGGGCAATGACCTACGAAACGAGGCTCGCGCGCACGGCTTCGGCCGCATCGTCAAGCTCATGGGCGAGAACCGCGGCTGAATCTCGCAGACTCAACCGCGTCCAGGTGACTCGCGCTGTATCAGCGCGATCAGCGCGACCCGCGCGGCGGATACGGCGTGCCGTCCTTGTGCGCGTAACCGGCATCGTCCTTGAGAAAGTACAGATCGATGTCGGGGTAGTCGCCCTCGTCGTCGGCGACCTTGCGCGAACCGACCTCGAGCACGACGGCATCCTGCCGCGAGCGGTTCTGCAGGTGATGCGCATCGTGGATCCCGGCCTTGAAGCCCGCGCAGTCGCCGGCACGCAGCAATTCCTCGCCGGTATCCGAGACGAGCATGACCTCGCCCTCGAGCACATAAACGAATTCGTCCTCATGCGAATGCCAATGGCGTTGACTCGACCAGGCCCCGGGCGGCAGGCGCAGCAGGTTGACGCCGAAATCGGAGAGGCCGGCGGCATCGCCCAAGCGACGCCGCTGGCGCGCGGCGCAGGGCAGGTCGAAGGGTTCAGGATACCGGGAGCCCGTGACGAGGCTCAAGGCATTTACATCGATTCGTTTTGACATGCGTGTTCTCCCGGAAGGTTCCTGTGGCGATGGGATCGCGAGAGGGAAGATTTTACACGGCGCCCCCACTTCTGACACGGCGTCCCACGCCGCGCGCCGCCGCGGTCTCGTGACAAAACGGTGTGCTTGAGGGCACACTGGAGCCGACTGCGAAACACATAGCTCATATCCAACCAGGGGGAATCCGGATGACGCGACGTGCTCTGCGCCGCATGCTGGCGGCCGCGGGTGGCTGCGTACTGTCTTTGACGGGGCTCATCGCCGGCGCCGACACGGCCGCCGATGAAACCCGCTTTCGCGAGCTCTATCGCGAACTCGTGGAGACCAACACGACGCTGTCGGCCGGGAGTTGCACGCTCGCCGCGGAGCGCATGGCGGCGCGGCTCAAGGCGGCGGGCTTCACCGACGCGGAGCTGCACCCCTTTGCGGCCCCCGATCATCCGAAGGAGGGCGGCTTGGTGGCGGTCTATCCGGGCCGGGACCCGAAGCTCGGCGCGATCCTGCTGCTCGCCCACCTCGATGTCGTCGAGGCGAAACGCGAGGATTGGGTCCGCGACCCCTTCAAGCTCATCGAGGAGAACGGCACGTTCTTCGCGCGCGGAGCGCTCGACGACAAAGCCGAGGCGGCGATCTGGGTCGATACCTTGGTGCGTTACCGCAGCGAGGGCTATCGGCCCCGGCGGACGCTCAAGCTGGCACTGACCTGCGGCGAGGAAACCGCGGGCGCCTTCAACGGCGCCGAGTGGCTGGTCGCGCACGAGCGCGGCCTGATCGATGCGGCTTTCGCCCTCAATGAGGGCGCGGGCGGCGAACTCGATGCGGCGGGCGCGCGCGTCGCGATGGAAATTCAGGCCGGCGAAAAGGTGCCCCAGAATTATCGTCTCGAGGTAACGAACCCGGGCGGCCATAGCTCCCGACCGCTCAAAGACAACGCGATATACCGCCTCGCGGCCGCCTTGCAGCACATCGCCGCCTATGAGTTTCCGGCCGAGTTCAGCGACGGCAGCCGCGCCTATTTCACCGGGATGGCGAAACTCCAGGCCACCAAGGGCAAGACCGACGTCGCGGCGGCAATGAACGCGTTCGTGCGGGATCCGAACGATACGGCGGCAATCGCGTTCGTCGGAACCCAAGATCCGAGTTGGAACGCCACGCTGCGTACGACGTGCGTGGCGACCATGCTCGATGCCGGCCATGCGACGAACGCCTTGCCGCAACGCGCCCGAGCCAACATCAATTGCCGGATTTTCCCCGGCGTCGATGCAGAGACCGTGAGAGCCAAGCTCGAGGAACTGGTCGCAGACCCGGCCGTGAGAGTCGAGACGCTCGAAACTCGTTCGCCGAGTTCTCCGCCGCCGCCGCTCACCCGCTCGATCCTCGAGCCCGTCGAGAAACTCACCGCACAGTTCTGGCCCGGCGTGCCCGTGCTGCCGATCCTCCAGCCGGGAGCCACCGACGGCGCATTCCTCAATGCGGCGGGGATTCCGACTTACGGCTTCGAGCCGGTATTCGTGGGACCGGATCTGGGGCACATCCATGGCCTCAACGAGTACGTCGGCGTGCAGTCGCTGCTGCAAGGCAGGCAGTTTCTCTACCAGCTCGTGAAGATCTACGCCGAACGATCCAAGGACTTCAAGACATGAGCGGCCGGCGCAGCGCGGTCGTCAGAGCGTTTTGCGCATCGGAATGAACTCGATGACCTCCCCGCCGCCGATCTCGTGGCGCACGAGGTCTCCGCCGACATAGCCGCGCACGGCGTAAAACTTGACGCCCGGCAGCGTCCCCATCAACTCGGCGGCCCGGAAACCTTGCGCGCGAGCTTCCTGCTCACAGCGTTCGAGCAGCTGCGAGGCGATGCCGCGCCGCGCGCATGCGGGATCGACGAAAAAGGCCCGAATGCGGGCCGCGTCCGTGGCAGGATCGAGCCGACTCGCGTCGCGGCCGCCGCGCGCATCGCCGCCGAACAGCGTGGCGCGATAGCTCCAGCCGCCGCAGCCGACCGGTACACCGGCCTCTTCGGCGACGAAATAAGTCGCATCGCGCAACAACTGGGTATCGACGCCGAATGCGCCACGCAAGGCGCCTTCCACCTGTTCCGGTCGATAATCGTCGCGGCTCAAGCCCCGCGCCGAACGGGCGATCAATGCATCCAACGCCGGGATGTCCGCATGCGTAGCGATTCGTAACAATATGGTCATTCGAAACTCGTCGAATTAAACGGGCGGTGTTGCCGCGCTACAGTTTAACAAAACGCGGCAAGTGCACCGCACAGCGGTTTGCCGCCGCTGATCGGCGCGTTGTCTTTTTTCGCCGACAGGTTTCGGGTTGCACGGGTTCGATCTATCATCTCGAGCGTCGCAAAGCGTTTGCTCCGTGAAACGACACGGACGAGGGCAGCATCATGGGTCATTGGCTCGACAATACGTTCCAGCATCTGCATCTCGGCGAAGCGTTGATCGCGGGCGGAGTCGACGGTCTGCTGAAAGGCTGGCACAACCCCGGTGACGTCATCGGCAAGCTGTGCACCGGCGCCGAACGCTGGCAGACCGCGATCCGCCAGATCCAAGTCCCGGTCGTGAATCTCGCCGAGATCCTGCGCGCCCGCACGTTGCTCTGAGAGGTCGGGCGCGGCGGATTAGAGCCAGCCGTTCGCCCGGGCGATCCGCGCTGCCTCGACGCGATTCGTCGCTCCGAGTTTTTGCGCCGCCTCGGACAGATAATTGCGGACCGTACCCGGCGAGAGCGACAGCACATCGGCGATGTCCTTGTTGCTGCGTCCTTCCTCGGCAAGCCGCAGGACCGCCCGTTCGCGCTCGCTCAACACGGAGGGCGGTCCCCAGGCGGCCTCGGCGAGCTCGGGAGCCACCACCCGTTGGCCGATCGCGAGCTTGCGCACGGCCGCGGCCAGCTGCTCGCTCGGTTGGTCCTTCAATAGATAACCACGGACGCCCGCGTCGAGCGCGCGTCGCAAGTAGCCGGCGCGCGCGAATGTCGTCACGATGAGCACGCGACAGGCGACGCGCTCCGCCTGGATCCGCTCGGCGAGATCCAGGCCCGTCAGGAACGGCATTTCGATGTCCGATACGAGCACCTCTGGCGCCAGGCGCGCGATCATCTCCCAGGCTTCGCGGCCGTCCGCCGCGCGTCCCACGACGTCGATGTCGGGCTCGAGCGCGAGCAGGGCGGCGAGCGCGCCGCGCACCATGCTCTGATCCTCGGCGACGACGACGCGGATCATGCGGCGGGCTCCGAGAGCGGTACTCGTACGCGAAGATGCATGCCGCCGTCGGCCTCGAGTTCGAGCGCGCCACGCAGGGCCGCCAGGCGCTGGCGCATGCCCGTGAGACCGTGGCCCTCGACGATCGCTCCGCCGCGGCCGTCGTCGGTGATCGCGAGCGCCGCGTCCGCGCCCTCGCGTACGAGCGTGATGCGACAAGCCCTTGCCCCCGAATGGCGGATGACGTTGGTCGCGGCCTCGCGAATCACGTAGGCGAGCGCGGTCTCGATCTGCGGCGGCATGGGCTCATTCGTCGTCTCGCTCGTGAGCGCGATTCCCGCATCGGCGAGCGCCCGGCGGGCCTCCGACAATTCGGCGGCGAGCGTCGTCGAACGCATGCCGCTGACGGCCGCGCGCACGTCGGCGAGCGCGGCGCGCGCTGCCGTGTGAATCTCCTCGACTTCGCGGCGCGCTGCCGCGGGATCCCGCTCGATCAGTTTGCGCGCGAGATCCGCCTTGATCGCGACGAGCGTGAGCGTGTGACCGAGCACGTCGTGCAAGTCGCGCGCGATGCGTTCGCGCTCGGCGACGACGCTGAGCCGCCGGGATTCCTCGCGAGCCGCCGCGAGCGCGGCATTGTGCTCCTGCATCGTACCCAGAAACACCGAGACGACCCCGATGATGGCGCCGAAGAACACGGCCGGTCCCCAGTCCCACGGCGCGGATCGCAACGCGAGTCCGAATACGCCGACGCACAGAACGATTGTGGCCACCGCCGCGAGGCCCAGTCGGGCCGGCCGTGCGAAGCCGACCATCGAGGCCGCATAGACGGCGAAAACGCTCCAGACCCCGCCGCAATCGTGCAGGGCGAAGCCGATGGCGAGCACCGCGAATCCGGTCGGAATTCGAGCCCAGGTCCGCTGCCCGTAACTGCGGAAATAGAGCGCCAGGAACCCCGCGATACCGAGCGCCGAAGCGATGACGGCAATGCCGGTCGGCCGGTGCTCGAGCCACGGCAGGGGGTACATCAGGAGATACGCGAGAAACACGAGGCGCAGCCGCCGCGGCGTGTTTTCGGGGGCGTCGTTCGGGCTCATGCGGGTTTCAGTGTAGCTCACGGCCGTGCGCCCAGGAATGCCGCGCGACGGCGGCGAGTGCCAGGGTGAAAGCGGCGAGAAAAACCCAATGCATCCCGGCAGGCAGCGTCTCGCCGCAGGCGGCAACCGCACCGGCCGCCGCACTACAGGCAAAGTTGCCGCCGACCGTAGCGAGTGCAAGCGCTCCGAGATGATAGGTGGGCAGACCCAGCGCGAAGTGCTGCAGCCAGGCGGGGAACAGAAATAGCGGCAGCCAGAGACCGCCGAGCACGGCGAGGGCAACGAATAAAATGTTGGCAAGGGCGAGCGCGACAGAGCCGCTCGCGCGCAAACCCACGCAGAGTCCAACGAGGCAGAAGGGCGCCACACCGACGAGGTGTACGCCCATCAGCGCGAGCCATCGTTCGGCGGGCAGCGTGACGCCGCCGCCCCAGGCTGCGAGTGCGTAGAGAGCGAGCAGGACGGCCATCGTGAACGTTGCCGCCGTCGTCAGCCGCGCGCAGAGAAATGCGCCGACCGGCACGGGTGATACCTGTTTGAGCGCGAGGATGCCGGCATCGCGATCGGCGGCGATCCCTGCGCCGAAGCCGAACAGCGCGGGGCCAAGTGCCGCGAACACACCGTAGGTGGCGAGCGTATAGGCCGCCTGTCCGGAACGCGGTGCGGTCAATAGGATGCCGAACAGGCTGTAGAACGCGAGCGGCAGTGTGAGCGTCGGCACGATGAAGGCCGGCGTGCGCCACGCGCGCGTCAATTCAGCCCGGGATTCGTTCAGATAGATCGCGATGTTCATGCGGGCTCCTGCTGGCGCAATACGGTGTTGAGGGCCTCTTCGAGGGACGCGGGCGTCACCTGCAGACGCCGGACCGACAAATCCCGCTGCAAGAGGCAGCGCAAGGTCCCTTCGGTGTCCCGTGAGCGGAGCACGCTGGCTCCCTCCTCGCGTCCCGCGTCGATGACTCCGGGCAGTGCGGCGAGTTCCAAGGGCGTGAGCGACGTCTCGCAGCGGATCGCCGTGACCCCGACGCGCGCGCGGATCTCGGCCGGCGTCGCATCCGCGATGAGCCGACCGCGCGCGAGGACCACGATCCGATCGGCGAGGGCCTCGGCTTCATCGAGCAGGTGCGTGGTCAAGAGCACGGCGGCGCCGGAATCCGCCCGCTCGCGAATCAGCGCCCACGCGGCACGCCGCGATTCCCCGTCGAGCGCGACCGTCGGTTCATCGAGTACCAGGAGGGCGGGATTGCCGACCAGCGCGAGCGCAAGTTGCGCGCGACGCTGCTGGCCGCCGGAGAGTGCACCGTAGCGGCGACCGGCGAGGCCGGTGAGACCGAGGCGCGCCAACAGAAGATCGATGTCGACCGGCGCCGGATAGTATCCGGCGTTCAGCTCGAGATGTTCGCGCACCGTGAGTTGCGCGACGAGCGCCGCGGTTTGCAGCATGACGCCCGTGCCGCGACGCGCGGCTGCGCTACCCGGCGTGGCGCCGAGCGTACGCAGAGTTCCGGCATCCGGCCGGCCGCGGCCCAAAACGAGGTTCACGAACGTCGTCTTGCCGGCGCCGTTCGGGCCGAGGAGTGCCGTGATCGAGTGCGGTTCGATCGACAAGTCGACGCCCGTGAGCGCGGCGACGTCGCCGTAGCAGCGCCTGAGGCCGCGCGCCTCGATGGCGGGTCGAAGATGGGTTTGTGGCATGCTGACTCCGAGATTGTCCTTCACGGCGCAACGATAAGCCGAGCGCACCGCCGCCCGTCAGTGCCGGGTGTTAGGAGTCAGACGTGACGAATGTCACCTTGAAGCGGGTGATTCAGTCCGCATAGCGCAAGCGCTGCTTCAACAAGCGCAAATCTCGAAAGCGCAGCAGATCGGCCTCGATACCGCGGACCATGCCCCTCATCGTCAGAATGTCTGCCGCGAGCGCGCGGCGCACGGCCTCTGGCGTGAGTTTGCGCGAAGGCGGTCCGCCGACCGCCGCCGCAAATGGCGCGACAAATTCCCGCAGTTCGGCGCCGAGGCGTCGGGACTGCTCCTCGAGCACACGCACGTAGCGCTTCAGCCGGTCCTCCTCGATGCCGGCGGGTGCGCCCCCGCCGACCTGAGCGACGCCTTGCTGCAATTCGAGCAGGGCGAGCAGATCCTGGGCCTTGTAGGCATGATTCGCTTGCTGCATCAAGACCGTCTTGCGGGTCCGTTCCTCGGGATCGGTCTCACGGTCCGGGTGCAGTTCGCTCGCGAGTTTGCGGAAGATCTCGCGCACCGTCTGCCGGCCGGTCTCGAGCGTGAGCCGCGCGCCGCGCGGACGCTCTCGGGCCGCCGCGCCGGTATCCGGTGAAACCTCGGCCCGGTCCGCCCGCGCGCTGTTCGCTCGCTCCTCGAGCCATTCCGAGAACTCCTCGGGTGATTCGGCACCGGTGTACTCATCGACGTCGATGTCCAAAGTCTCATCGGCGAGGGAGCGCAAGTAGGCCATGCGCCCGGCGCGCAGTTCTTCGAAACTCACGTCGGCGTACTTGTCGTGGAGTCGAACGAGCGCGGCGTCTTCGCCATCGAGCAGCAGGTCCGCGAGCAACTCGCGCAGGATCTCGCGCAACCTGAGCTTGTCGCGCCGGCCGAGAGCATCATCGTTCATCGTGCGATCGAACAGCACGGCGAGCGCGATGCGCTTCTCGCGCAGCCGCGCGGCGAGCGGTTCGTATTCCGCGGCAAGCTGAGCCCGGTAGCTCTCCCGGAATGCGCGCCACTCTCCGAGCTCCGCGCGCTGCGCGGCGAGCTTGGCGACGAGCTTGTTGAAGGACTTCTGACTCTTGGTGAGCGGCACGGCGCCGCCGGCGACGGCGACGATGCCGCGGGCGATCGTCATGCGGCACGAGTATACTCGTATGCGCATCCCGCGCAGCACCTTGGCGGATCGACCCTGACCACTCTTGCATGAAGACGATAGGCCTCATCGGCGGTATGAGCTGGGAATCGACGATTCCGTATTACCGGCTGATCAACGAATTCGTGCGCGCGCGGCGCGGCGGCCATCATTCGGCGGAACTCATTCTGGTGAGCGTCGATTTCCATGAATTCGAAGCGATGCTCCGCGCCGGCGATTGGGCCGGCATCGCATCGAGACTGACCGGGGCGGCACGGAAGCTGGAGGCCGCGGGCGCCGACTTGCTGGTCCTCTGCACCAACACCATGCACAAGGTGGCCCCCGAAATCGCCGCGGCCGTCGCGATTCCCCTCTTGCATATATTGGATCCGACGGTGGATGCGATTCACGCGGCCAACCTCAGGAGCGTCGGTTTGCTCGGAACACGTTTTACGATGGAACAGGACTTCTACCGCGATCGGCTCGCGAGTCGCCATGGTTTGCAAGTCCTCGTTCCGGAGCCCGTGGATCGCGAGGTCGTCAATCGGGTCATTTTCGAGGAGCTGACGCAGGGCCGGGTGCTCGATGGATCACGGGCCGCCTACCGACGTGTCATCGCGGCGCTCGTCGCGCGCGGTGCCCAAGGCATCGTTCTCGGCTGCACCGAAATTGCGATGCTCATCGGCCCGGGCGATGCGGGCGTCCCGGTCTTCGACACGACGGCCCTGCATGCCGAGCACGCGGCCGAGTACGCACTCTCTGTTTGATAATATGTTCAACAAGGCGGTTTTTGCCGGAAATCGCGCGTTCGGTCGCGATCGTACCGGCACGAACTGTGCGCGATTGCGCGTCTTCTGCCGACGCCATGACGGTAAGGTATCTGCCTCAGCATTCCCCATCGGCGGCGGATGGCTCAACCCGGAGAGCAGCGATGAAGACGGTGTTACTGGTCGAAGACGACGCGAAAATCGCCATGGCATTCGGAGTTCGATTGAAGTCGATGGGCTACGTCGTCGTGGCGGCGGCGGACGCGGTCGCGGCCGTTTCGCAAGCGAAGAAGCACAAACCCGACGTCGTGCTGTTGGACATATCCTTGCCGGGCGGCGACGGCTTCATGGTCGCCGAACGCCTGCACAATCTCCCCGATGGCGCGACGACGCCGATCATCTTCATCACCGCGAGCCAACGGCCGGACCTACAGGGCCGGGCCATGAAGCAGGGTGCGGTAGCCTTTCTGCGCAAGCCCTTTCATGCGACGGAACTCGCCGACGCGATCGATTCGGCCTTGGCGCCGTCCGATCAGTGGCAGCCCTATCAGGATGCGACCGAAGTACTGGCCAACGCCGGCATTCGCGCCAAGCTCGCCGCCAAGGCGGAGCAGCTGCGCGAGGAGACCAAGGAACGCGCCGACATTTTCATGCTCGGCTGATCGCGTGGTCGGCTGATCGCGTGGTCGGCTGATCGCGCGCTTGCGCACCCTCAGCGACGTGGCGGCGTCGACGCGCCGGCGTGGACCGCCCGGCCATGCCGCTCGATCATCGTACTCATCAAGTGGCCGAGCGCGGCACCGAAATCCTCACAGCGACCCGTGTGCACGGGCGAGGTTTGCACCACCGTACTGCGCGGCGCCACCAGCCAATGAAAGCGTTCGCGGGCCGTGAGCAGTCCGATGGGGCCGGCCCCGGGTCCGCCTGCGCAAAGGATAGGAACGGCTGCGAGCGCGCCGCGAATCAGTTCCAGGTCTGCGGCTGCATCGAGCGCCAGCAGGGCGGATTCATCGAGTAAAATGCGGGCGGCGAGATATCGCTCGAGATCGCAGGACAGAATGATCCCGGCATTCAGGCACTCGCCGCGGTCGACCCGCGGGACGACGCGGATGATCGCATAGTCATAGGTATGCAGAGCGGGCACGGAGCGCCTCTCCCACGAACACGTCGGAAGCCTCGAGGCGCGACGCGAAGAATTGACGGTATGCTGCCCGCTGCGCGTCCGGGCCGCCGAATCCGGGGTCATCGGGCAGCCATTCGTCCGGAATCAGCGCCACGATCGCATCGAACTTTGCCGGACTCAACTGCGCCTTCATGCGCAGGTCGACCGCCGCAAGGTCGGCGGCAGCCGGTAAGAGGACGTGGTCCTTGACGAGTTTGAAAGGATTTGCGGCCGGCGCATCGGATTGCGTCCAGGCGTGATGAAAGTACAAGGCGGCGCCATGGTCGATGAGCCATAGATTCCCATGCCACATGAGCATGTTGGTATTGCGCGCCGTGCGATCGACGTTGCAAACGAAGGCGTCGAACCAGACGATCGCCGACGCAAGCACCGGGTCGGGGTGGACAACCAGGGGATCGAAGGTGATCGAACCGGGCAAATAGTCGAGGCCCAGGTTCAAACCCCGGCTCGCGCGCAGCAGTGCCTGGATCTCCGCGTCGGGTTCCGTGCGCGCGAGATCCGGGGGCACCGTCATGAACACGATCTCGGGCACGCGCAGGCCGGCGCATCGGGCGATCTCACCGGCGACGAGTTCGGCGATGAGCGCCTTGGGACCCTGGCCCGCACCGCGAAACTTGAGCACGTAGAGCCCGTCGTCGTCGCCCTCGACGATTGCGGGCATCGAACCGCCTTCACGCAAGGGGGTGACGTAGCGCGCGGCCGGGACTGTCCTGAGCGCTGGCATGGATCGCGGGGCTCCGAGCTGGCTTCGGCATCGAGCGATGGTAACGCATTGCCGCGGCGGGCTCACCTGACGGGGCTTGGATTACGCGGCGTGCATCGCCCGCGTCGTCGCCAGTTCGTAGCAAGCGCCGAAGCGATTCGCGAGAAAGTCCTCGAGCTTGATATCCTCCTGCCGGATCAGGCCGGATTGCGGCAATCTCCCGCACGCGAGCATATCGAGCACCGCGCAGATGCCGCCCGCCGTCGTGATCTGGATCGCGCTGCGCATGCGACCACCGACCGGCGCGGAGTAGATCTTGTTCGCGTAGGTTTCCTGCACGAGTTGACCGCGCTGCCGTCCGCTCACCGTGACGAAGACGATCACGACGTCCTGCAGGGTGATCGGCACGGCGTTCTCGAGGATGTCCTTCAACAATTCGCGCCGGTCGCGCAGGCGCAGATCGTTGAGCAGTGCTTTCATGATCGCGGCATGTCCGGGATAACGGATCGTACGGTAGTTCAAGTTGCGGACCCTCCCGGCGAGCGTCTCGCAGAGCGTGCCGAGGCCGCCCGACGTGTTGAACGCTTCGTAAAGAACTCCGTCGAGCGAGAACTCCTCCAATTCCTCGAGCGGCTGAGTCTCGCGGAGCTGCCCATTGACGATCGCTTCACAGGGTTCGCAATACTCGTTGATGACGCCGTCCGTGCTCCACGTGAGATTGTAGTTGAGCGCATTCGACGGAAACTTAGGCAGCGCACCGACCCGCATGCGCACGTCGTCGATCTCATCGAAGCGCGACGCGAGATCGCTGGCGACGATCGTGATGAAGCCGGGTGCGAGACCGCATTGGGGAATGAAGGCGGTGTTCGCGCCCGCAGCCAGCTGCTTGACCACCCGCGTACTCGCAACGTCCTCCGTGAGGTCCAGATAGTGGGCGCCGCAGTCCTTGGCCGCCTCGGCGATGAACCGGGTCGCGTGGTACGGGGCCGCACTCAGCACGGCGAAGCGACCCGCGAGAAGCCGGCGTAAACCTGCGCTGTCGGCGATATCGGCGGCGACCTTGGTGATCGGCAAAGCGGTCTCGAGGCGTTCGAGTTGTGCCGACGACCGATCGATGACCGTCACCGAATAATCGCCCGAAGCGACCAACAGTTCCGAGATCATGGAACCGATCTTGCCCGCCCCAACGATTGCTATGTCTTTCATCGTCAACTCCTGCCCAAGGCCTGACTGAAAATAAATGCACGAACCCCCAGCCAGTCTGAACGCAGGGACTGTCGAATGGTAGGTGCGAATGTGGCATTATCACGCTACAATTCTGACGATATGCCAAGGAAAACCGGCGAAATCACGGACTCTGTGGATGCAGCCTTGCTCCTCCGCTTGCGAGACGACGGACGCGCGTCGACCGCCGAACTCGCTCGACTCGTGGGACGCTCGAGGAGCAGTGTGCAAAGCCGCCTGGAGCGACTCGAACGAGAGGGGGTGATCGTCGGTTACACCGTGCGTTTGGCGCCCGAACACGATTTTGGTGCGGTGCGCGCACACGTGATGATCAAGGTGGGTCCGAAGGAGGCCCGCGCCGTCACCGCGACTCTCGCCGGTATCGCGCAGGTCCGGGTTCTGCATTCGGTCAGCGGAGACGTCGATTTGATTGCTGAGGCGGCGACTGCAACGGTCGCGGAAATGGATGGAGTCATCGACCAGATTGGTGCACTCGAGGGCGTGCTACGCACGACGTCCTCTATCATCCTCTCGACCAAATTCGAGCGTTAAGTGTGACTCGCCTCACACTTGCATGAGAAACACCGAAGCGAAACGGGCAAAAAGATACGTGAATCGTTGCTGCACGCACCAAAGGGGTAATAAAATACGGCGTGGGTTCTGAAGAGAACCCACGCCGTGGGAATATCGCGCCGACGGGGGAGTTGGCTGAATGCCGACGCGAATCGCTCCTAAACCTGTTCGAGCCCGCCTCAGTGGGTACAGCAGGCTCGGAAGTAATACTGCCAAATAAGACTTGCTCCCGTGAATACTCTTTCTCACGGTTGATGCAATTTTTTTCATCTAACGATATGCCGATTTTCCACCGGTTGGACGCCCGCTAGCCCGATTTTGCTTATTGTCAAATCGCTGCCGCGACCTCATGGCTGCGTGGTATCGCTGCCCGAGGTTGCACCACAGACGGGGGCACCTCGGTCGAATACGATGCGCCACTGGTGGTGATCCTCCAGACGCCAGATCGAATTGAATCGCCCGACGACCTTGCCCCCTACCGTCACGAGTCCGGTCGAGAGGGCCAACGTTCCCGATTTCAAGACCTCGATGTGGTCGGGCATCCACGCGAACGGCGGTTCGGGACCCGCGAAATAGCGCTTCCATGCCGCGGCTGTTTCGGTCGCGCCGTGCGTGATCGCGGGCTCTCCAAAAAAAACGGCCTCGTCCGAAAGGTGGGACACGAAAGCGGCGAAATCGCGGTCCGCCATGGTCTGCGCAAACGCTATCTCGGTCTGGCGCACGGCTTCCGCAGCGCTCGTCGGCACACGCTCGGGGCCCGAAGGCGACGGCCCATCGCCACGCGTCGCGCAGGCGGCGGCGCACAGCGTCAGCCCCAGCACATAGGGGCAGTTGGCAAAGCCCTGGAGCTTCAAGAGTTTCTCCCGATGCATGTCACGGCGCCCGTTCGATTCGAGCCGTTCCCCTGACGGCTTGCAGCCTCAGATTATTGCCTGAATCCACCGCCGATGCAGAATCTGGTAGCGTGATCGTCGGTGTCGCGCGGAGGACGGGATTGAATGCTGCTACGCGATGGTTACAGTGACGTGCCCACCGGCAAACTCGCCGCGGTGGTGACCTGCCTCGAGATCCACGAACGACCGGCGGTTCGCCCCGACCCACGCGAAGCGCCCTGGCGCCTCCGCCGAGTCGATCAGCCTGGACTCGCCTGGTACCGCGACTTGTTCCGACGAGTCGGCGCGGAGTGGCTCTGGTATTCCCGTCTCGTCATGCCGTCGCCCAAGTTGGCGCAGATCCTCGAAAGTCCCGATAACGAAGTCTACGCCCTCGATGCGGCGGGCACGGATGAGGGCCTGCTCGAGCTCGATTTTCGCGAGCCGGGCCAGTGTGAACTCGCGTTTTTCGGACTCACGAGGGCGGTACAAGGAAGTGGCGCGGGCCGCTGGCTCATGAATCGCGCCATCGAGAAGGCTTGGTCTCGACCGATCAGCCGCTTGTGGGTCCATACGTGCACGCTCGATCACCCGCATGCCCTGGGGTTTTATCTGCGTTCCGGGTTCACCGCGTATGCGCGCCGCATCGAGGTTGCCGACGATCCACGCCTGTCCGGCATCGTCGAGCGCACGGCAGCGCCACACGTTCCCATCGTCCCCTCGCCCGTGTAGAGTCTCCGGCCGGGCGGGTGAGGTCCTGCGTGCGGAAGCGTACATACCGCACTGCGGTTGACCCTTATGCTCGATGACCAGCAAATGCCTTGCGGTACTCAGGAGGAACTCCGGTGATGCCCACGACCCTCTTGGATGTTCTGGAGAGCAACCGTACGACCGAGGGGTCGGTGTGCTTCATCACCGGAGAAAATGCCGAACGGCGCGTGAGCCATCGGGAAGCTCACGCTCGGGCGCTCGGGATCCTGCATCATCTGCAGGCCCTCGGCGCCCGCCCCGGCGATCGGATCATCCTCTTTTTGCACAACAACGAACAGTTCATCGACGCGTTCTGGGCAGCGATCTGCGGCGGCCTCGTGCCGGTCCCGCTCGCGGTCGGAATCAACGATGAACATCGGCGCAAGGTCTTGCGTGTTGCCCGCAAGCTCGGGCACCCGTTCTTGTACACCGACCGCAAGAATCTCGCGCGCTTGGCGGAACTTGCGCAAGAGCTCGGCGAATCTCGGCAGTTCGGCGAGTTGAAATCCCGATGCTTCCTCGTCGAATCGCTGACCGATGTCTCCCGTCCCGGCAAGGTGCATCGCTCCGCGCCGGAGGACCTCGCGCTGATCCAGTTTTCGTCGGGATCCACGAGCGAACCCAAGGGCGTCATGCTGTCGCACCGCAACTTGATCGCAAACAGCGCGAGCGTCGCGGCCGTCGGCAGGTTCACCGAGGCGGACGTGAGTTTGAGTTGGATGCCCTTGACCCACGACATGGGTCTGATCGGGTTTTATCTCATGCAATTCGCGAACAACGTGCATGTCAATCTCATGCAGACGGATTTGTTCGTACGCCGACCGTTGTTGTGGCTGCAGCTTGCCGCGAACAAGCGGGTGACAATCACGTGCTCGCCGAATTTCGGCTATCGCCACTTCCTCAAGGTGCTAGGGGACCGGTGCCTGGACGACATCGACTTGTCCGCAGTCCGCCTCATTTACAACGGTGCAGAACCGATTTCGGTGCAGCTTTGCGATGAATTTCTCGAGCGGCTCTCGCACACGGGTCTGAAGCGCGAGGCCATGTATCCAGTCTATGGGTTGGCCGAGGCCTCGCTCGCCGTGACGCTGCCGGCGCCCGGCTCGGCATATCGCTCGATTCTCGTCGACCGGCACCGCCTCAAGGTGGGCGATGTCACCGTCGCCCCCGGCAACGGGCGCGATGCGCTTGCACTCATGGGTCTCGGTGGGCCCGTGCCCGGCTTGGAACTGCGCGTCGTCGACGGTGCGGGCACGCCGCTCACCGATGGTCGCGTCGGCCATGTGTCCATACGCGGATCTTCGGTGACCCGCGGCTATTGCGAGGATCCGGAAGCGACGCGCCGCGCGATCGACCCGGACGGCTGGCTCGCGACGGGCGACATCGGCTTGCTGCAGGGGGGGGACCTGTATCTTACGGGCCGCAGCAAGGAGATCATCATCATCAACGGGCAAAATTATTTTCCGCACGATCTCGAGCGCATCGCCGAGCCGGCGGCCGGACTCGAACTCGGCAAGATCGTCGTGAGTGCGGTCGCGCGACGGTCGCGCGACGCCGACGCCGACGAGCAGCTCGTCGCGTTCGTTCTGCATCGCGGCAGCCTCGATGAGTTCACGCCGACCGCCGTTGCGGTCGGCGGCCTCATCACGGAGCACACGGGACTCGAGGTCGCGCGCGTGGTCCCGGTCAAGCGCATCCCGAAGACGACGAGCGGCAAGGTACAGCGGTACCTGCTCGCCGAGGCATTCGAGAACGGGGAGTTCGACGCGGATCTCGCCGTCATCGATGCACACCTCGGGGCGCGGCGCGCACAGGCGAACGAGCATTCCTCGGGTCTCGAAGCGCGTTTGCTGGGATTGTGCGAGCGCGCGCTCGACGGAAAAATGCTGGACGTGGGCGACAATCTATTCGAGATCGGCGCGAATTCGCTCAAGCTCATCGAGATTCACCAGAGCATCGAGCAGCTGTTCCCGGGTCAGCTGGAACTCACCGAAATCTTCGACCACCCGACGATTGCCGAACTCGCACGGCACCTCGAGGGCAAGCTGGCCGCGGCCCAAGCGGGCGCAGTTCCTTCGGGTCCAACTCACCGTCCTCGTTCTTGTCCGCCAGGTCGAGTTCCTGCGACATGAAATATATGAACTCCTCTTTTTAGTGCCCGTTCGGTAGTGTGCGGCGCGCGGATGGCATCGACGCCGCCACCCGCAGCGCAATCGGGGCGCCGGTCCGCGAGCCGGGTCGCGGAACCAGCGCGCCCGAGGCGGCGCGAGTTCGTGGGTCGGATGCACCCGTCCTCGATGCCTTCTTGGCCGCCTTGCGCGCCCGATCGTTGTCCATGCGGATCTCTACCTGTTCGAGGCGCCAGGCCGCTTCCACATCCTTTCCGCGCGAGCAGGCGTCGCGAATCAGAACCAATTCCGTCTGCGTCCAATGCCTGTTCGCCTCCTCGCGTGAGCCAAGTTGAGGGGCCGCTTGGCCGAGGCCTAACCACGCCACGCGCTCCTCGACGGCATACAAATAGGCGCTGAGCGTCGGCGCACAGTCCTCCGCCGACGCGTCCGCCGAGCCGATGGAAAAATACAAGAGGCCGACCGCGACCGATAGCCGGCGATCCCTCCCGCGCGATGGGATCCGTCTCTGCATGATCTGGCCGCCGGACGGGTACGGAACCCTGCCGCGCCCGCCCGGCACCTCCCTAAAACTTGACCATCACGCCCGCACCCCAGATGGTTTCGGACTTGCGAAGATCGGGGTACCAGATGCCGCCCTCGCCGGCGCAGCTATCCGCGCCCTCGGCACTGCCGTTGTTGCAGATTGTGTTCGTCGGACCGGCCGTGATGCCCGACAGGGCATTGCCCGTCGGCGGGGTGACTCCGCCGGATCCCGACCAGTAAGGGACGTCCGAATGCCGATAGGTCACCTCGGTCCACCAGGTGATCCAATCCTTCGGCATGTATTGGAAGTTCAACTGCGTGTCCCACTGGTAGAGCTTCTGCCCGGGATTCTGCGTGAAGTAAGGAGAACCGGTCGCCGCGGTCGCGCCGTTGATCGGCGGCGTCAGGGCAAGATAACGGCCGGGGTTGTTGAAGAAGCCGCCGCCAACGGTAACCGCGAACTGATCCTTGTCCCACCAGGTCCGGTCGTAGGCCATCAGGCCGAAGAAATTCTCCTTGTTGGGACCGTGCGAACAGTGCACGCCGCCGCCGTATTCGCAGCCGAGATCGGCGGTGAAGGTGAAGGCCGCCTTCGATATGCCGAGACCGTTTTGACCTTTTGCGTCGTAGTATTTGTAGAGGATGCTGTCGTCCTCGTGCACGCGCGTGACGTTCGCGTAGTTGACGGTCGGCACGTTGCAGAGCCCGGTGATCGTATTGATCTGCGACGTGCCGACGGACGCATTCGGATTGCCGCCGCTCGACGGGCAGCCGCTCGCGCTCGCGAGATTGTCCTGGCCGATCGAATAACTGTTGAACACCAGTTTCAGCGAATCGTTCGGGATCCAGAGGACTTGTCCGCCGAAGCCGGGATGGCTGTTGAACTTCGCGTACGACTGCCAGCCGTTGATCAGCCAGGGCTCGATCTTGAGGGTCTGGGTCGGCCACCACTGGACGCGCAAGCCATTGAAGAACCACGGCGTGTTCGAGGACACGAACGACGGTTGATAGGTCCAGTTGTCGAAATTGTAGTAGCTGAACAGGCCGATGTAAGACACGAACACGCCGAGGTCGACGTTGAGGCCGTGGTTGACGTCGAAGTGATACCCGGCATTCGCCTCAGAGAAGTACTTGTAAGCGCCCTGAAGGTCCCATTGGCCCACCGCGCCGCTCGCGTCGTTGCGCGGCGTGGTGACCGCGAACAGACCCATCATCGAGAGGAAGCGGGCCTTGACGTTCTCCCAGTGGAAATCGCCGCCGAAGCTCACCTGTTCGATCTGGAATTCGCCGGAGCGGAATTCCTCGGTGGACCCGACGATCGTGTGGTCCACCGGATGGTTCTGGCTCTGCAGGTAGTTCATGTCGAAGCGGATTTCCGGCGTGAAGAACTTCGTGTCGAAGATCGGCGCTTTTTCGCGCGTCGTGCCGTTCATCCAGCCCAGATCTCCGACCGCGAACGGCGTTTGCGTGTCGACCTCGGGCGGCGGTTCCGGCGAGGCGAGCGCGTCCGGAATCACGGCCGGCGGCGCGTCCGCAAGGGTCGGTTTGGGCAGGCGGCCCGGGACAGCCGCCGCGGCCACGGCCATAGCCGCCCCGCTCGCGCCGCCATTCATGCCGGGCGCGATATTCATGCCGGGCACGCCATTCGTGCCTGTCGGCGCATTCATGACGATATCGGTGCGCGTCGCTTTGTTGGACGCCACGGTCACGGCCGGCAGGCTGGTCTCGCCCGACCCGTCGACCTCGGAAGTCAGCATCCAGACGCCGGGCGCAAGATCCGCGAACGAGTACACGCCGTCGCTGCCCGAAATCGTCGCGCGGATGCCGCCGCCGTCGACCCGCCTCGCCGTGACGGTCGCATGCGCAACGGGTACTTTGTCTCCGGTCGTGATGATTCCGACGATCGTACCGGGCGAGGTCTTGACCTCGGCCGCCGGCAGTTCATCGGCACGCGCGTCCGGTGACGTCATCGCCGCCGCGCACATGAATACGCATGAGGCGAATCCTTGCAGACATTTTTGAACGTTCATTGATCCCTTCCCTCTGTCGATTTTTGAACCTCAGCACCAAACTCGTTGCACCCGGCCGCCGCCCGACTCTTCGAGACGCCGGCGGCTCCGTCAAAAATGGAAAATCGCATCCGCCGCGAACGTGACCTGCGAATTGCGGCCCATGCCGGCCACCGCCGTCGGGTTGTCATACGCGTCGACATCGCGCGCATGTTCGTAGCGCAGCTCGGGCCGCAGTTCGATCGCATCTCCGATCCAGTGCGTATAGCCCGCGGTGAACTCGTAATACCGCGTCTTGAATCCCGTGCGCTGTCCGCGCGCATCGTTCAAGTAATCCGTCCGCCAGGTCAGGATGTCGCGCGGTCCGACCTGGTAGTTGAGATAGTTCAAGGCGGCCCAGGCATAGGAGTAGCAATACACCAGGGTCTGACCGCAGATCGCGCCCGAAGGCGCACCGTAATTGAGATAGGAGTACCGCTGCGCGATGATCTGCGTGCCCAGATCGCTGCCGCCGGGACCCGTATCGTTGGCGACGTTCGGCGCATGCGACTCCCACATGTACCAAACCTCCGTGTCGGTATGCCATCTGGCATTGATCTTGTGGTACCAGGTGACGACGGCGTGCTGGATGTTGTTCCAGCGCCAGTTGCCGTCATTGAGGCCGTTCATGCAGGGATAGACGTTGTCCTTGCCGGAGTTCGACGTCCATATCACGCAAAGCGCCGGCGTCAGATGCCGCTCGTTCTTGTCCCAGGGAGCGACGTCGTTGCCGGCCGAGATCTCGGTTTGGACCTGCCAGTTCCTGTTCAGCTTCGTCGTCAGTACCATGCCGTGCTGTGTGTAGGGATCGTAGGTGTAGAGCAGCGAGTGGCTATACGTGATGTTGTTCGGGGCGAGTTGCGCCTCGATGTCGGGCACCGAAATGTATCGACCGATGCGCAGGTTGGATCCGAGGCCGCCGAGGCGGGGCAGCCAGAAATCCAGGTAATACATGACCGGATCGAACCCGTTTTGCTTTGCGCTGTCGGTGTACTGATTGCTGAACACGCCGTTCGAGAACGTGTACTTGTAATCAGTGCCGTAAATGCCGGCCACGCGGAAACCCCAGTCGATGCGCTCGCGCTGCACCTCATCGGGCGTGCGCTCGAAATACAGCGCGACCTGGTCCAGCTGCAGGGTGTTCGGCTCGAATGAATAGGCCGCCGGATAGTTGCCGCCCGTGCCGGTCGCGTAATTGAACCGTGTGTGGGACGTGCTCACGTTGAAGCCCGGCTGCACCCAGCCGTACACGGTGAAGCGGCTGTCCTTGAGGCGCTGCCCGCCCTGCCCGCAATAGAGCGCATCCATCAAGGCGTTGGAGTACTGGTTTTCCACGCCGATGGCCGCAGAGCCGCCGATGTTCCAGGTGGAGTAGGGGAAGGGCGGGTTCGATTCGGGCACTTCGCCGCCGCCCACCACGAGCGTCGGCGGCGCATTCGGATCCCCGCCGTTCCAGGCGAGATGCGACCGGTAGCTGTCGGCGAGGCGGGCAAGGAACGCTTCGTCCGCCGAGCCATTCGCGCAGCCGTCGACCGGGCTGTCGCCACCCGCCGGGCTCGGCGCCGCTGCGGCGGCTGAATTCGATGCCGGTGCGGCCGGCGGCTCGGCCGAGACCGGTGCGGGCTGCGGCTCGGCCGAGACCGGTGCCGCGCCCGCCAGCCACACGACGGCGCACGCGGCTGCGCGCCAATTCGAACCCGCGGTCGCCACTATTCGATCTTCTCGCCGTGCTGCGAGATGTCGAGTCCCACGCGCTCTTGTTCCTCGGTCACCCGCAGGCCGATCGTCATGTCGATGACCTTCAGAATGATGAAGCTCACGATGAAGCCGTAGATGAGCGTGGTGCCGACGCCCCACGACTGAGTGATCACTGAACCATCGGAGCCGCTGATCTCCTTGCTCGCGAACACCCCGGTCAGCAGCGCGCCGATGATTCCGCCGATGCCGTGTACGCCGAAGGCGTCGAGCGAATCGTCATACCCCAACGCGCTCTTCAGCGTCGTCGCGGCGAAGTAGCAACCGACGCCCGCGGTGACGCCGATGATCACGGCCGGCACGGGCCCCACGAAGCCGGAGGCCGGCGTGATCGCGACCAGGCCCGCGACCGCGCCCGAGGCGATGCCGAGCACGCTCGGCTTGCCCTTCGTGATCCATTCGGCAAACATCCAGGCCAGGGCCGCCGCCGCTGTCGCGAGCTGCGTCGCGAGCATCGCCATGCCGGCGCGTCCGTCCGCGGCGACCGCCGAGCCGGCGTTGAAGCCGAACCAACCGACCCACAACAGCGAGGCCCCGACGACCGTCAGAGCCAGGTTGGACGGCGGCATCGCCTCCTTGCCGTAGCCGATGCGCTTGCCCATCACGATGCAACTGGCGAGCGCCGCGATCCCGGCGTTGATGTGCACCACGGTGCCGCCCGCATAATCGAGCACCCCCTTGACCGCGAGCCAGCCGCTCGGCTCCCAGACCCAGTGCGCGATCGGCGCATAGACGGCAAGCGACCAAATCGACATGAAGATCAGCATGGCTGAGAACTTCATGCGCTCGGCGAAGGCGCCGGCGATCAGCGCCGGCGTGATGATCGCGAACGTCATCTGAAACGTGGCGTAAACGGTTTCCGGAATCGTGAGGGCCAGATGCGAGACCGTCAGTTTGTTGGCGTCCTTCATGAACGTCATGCCGTTCATCCAGAGCCGCGAAGTTCCGCCGAGCCAGGCCGACCCCGGCGTGAACGCCAGGGAATAGCCCACCGCCCACCAGAGCAGCGTCACGACCGCGGTGATCGAAAAACTCTGCATGAGCGTGGCGAGCACGTTTTTCTTGCGCACCATGCCGCCGTAGAACAGGGCGAGGCCCGGGATCGTCATCATCAGAACGAGCGCGGTCGACGTCAGCATCCAGGCCGTATCACCGGCGCTGATCTTGTCGGCCCCGATCAACTGCGGTTCGGTAGGCGCGGCCGGCGCCGAATCCGGCGCGGCGCTGCCCGCGGGCGTCGCTCCCGCTGCGGGCGCGGCGGTGGCACCTCCCACGGCGGATTCGGCGCCGCTCGCTGGAGGCGAGTCGGCGGCGGCGGAGGCCGGCGCGTCGGCGCGAGCTTCGGACAGAAATAGCGAGAGCAGCCCGGCCACGAGCCACGCGGAAATTCTCATAAGTTCGATCCCCTTCTCTTTTATGCGGCCGCGCCGACTGTCGGTGCGAACCCATCCCCTGAGCTGATGCTCGTGAATGAGCATGGGCCGTGCCGAAGGCGATCGATGATTTGGTAAATCAAGTAGTTAAGTTTTTTAATACGGTCTTAATACGTAAAAATAGTATAAAAAACAATTTACTAAGAATTTTAATGCGGTTTTAATACCGGCGCGATTGCGCGGGCCGTGCATCTTCTTGGCGCGAGCGGCGGCGCTGATGCACCGCAATGTTTCAGGTTGGGCGGCGATTTCGCTGTAAATCGCAGGTCGCGCGAAGCCTACGGACAGGGCGTATGCAAGCGCGCGGTCCGCAGATTCGCCACCAAGGCGGGCGTGAACAAGATCGCGATATTGGGCTGGTCCTCGGAAGGCGCGATGCCGCTGCCCCGCACGCTTTGAATCATGCCGACCACGAGGTGCCGGTCTTCGCCGAAGCTGCCGTATACGGGGCTTCCGGAGCTGCCCCGCGTCGCAGGCAGTGTCGTCTCGAGCAGGGCGCCGATCGTACTCACGCGAAGAATCCGGACCACATCGCCATCCGCTCCCCAAAGATCCTTGAAGTTGAAGCCGTCGCCGCGCCGCTGCCGATGATCGGCCGGAAATCCGGCGCTCGACAACGATCGATGCGCCGGCAATGCGGAGGGTTCGGCGGCGCCGATGGAGAGCGACGATATGCTCCCGTCAACCGGTGTCGCAAGCCGTATCAAGGCCCAGTCGTTCTCGGGATCATGGGCCGTGTGATTCACGATGATCGCATCCCCGTGTTCGACGACCGTGCCGGGGATCAGGAATTTAAGTCCGCGCTCGGCGCCGCGATTCGTTTCGCCCTCGGTCTGGCCGACCGCGAACTCGACCGTCGCGCCGATCGCGGGATGCGCCACGTCGGCATCGCGATGGATGACGTGCATGTTCGTCAGGACATGGCATGAATCGATCAGGAAGCCCGTGCCGGCGTCGGCGCCGCCGTTCGCGCTGCGAACTCCGCCCGGCCAGATCACGCCGACGCCGTTCAGGAAACCAAGGTCATCCCCGTGGGGGTTGTTACGCGCATGGAGGCGGTCCCTGACAGCGCGCGTGTCCGGGCGCCCGGTGTGCCGGTACACGCCGTCTTGGGACGGAACCGCGCTCGCGGCGGAACCCGCGTTGGCGGCGGACCCCGCGGTCACGAGCGCGAGCAGCCCAAGGACCAGGCCGAGACCCGCGCGCGTGCCTATCGATATTCGCAAGGGTCGCTCCCATTGAAAATATCGGCCTCCAAAGCTTGCGGGCGTCGGCAGTTTGCCGACGCAGTTTCGCGCGCCGCTGTGGCGATGCCGCCGCCCGTGTCACACTCCGTCGCCATGGAACTGTGCGCTCGCGCATGGAACGAAGGCATGATCCCCGGCGGAGTTCCAACGATGAGCAATCTTAATCGAGGCTTCCTGGTCGCAGCGACTCTCGTAGCGGCTGGATTCAATACGCTCGCGGCGGCGCAACGTGAACCGCCCGTGCAGGCAACGCTACGTAACGCCGCACAGAAGGTTCTCGCGCTGCGGCTCGACAAACCTGGGCAGGCGCGCGTGTTCGCCGCCGGCGGCTCCGAATACACGGCCGCCGCAGTGCGTCGCATGCACGCGGAACTGCGCTACGCGGACGAAGCGGAGTGGACCGACTTTTGAGCCATGCAAGACCGAAAGCAGATCGCCCGGAAGATCAGCGCCGTTCATGCAAGCTGCGTCCCGTTCGGAACGGGCCTCTCGAGCGCGGTCAGCACGACGCCGGATTCGGTCGGGAACCCGGTCAGCAGGAACTCCGAGCGGAACGGTCCGATCTGCTTCGCGGGGAAGTTGATCACGCCGACGATTTGCCGGCCGATCAATTCGTGCCTGCCGTAGAGGACGGTGACCTGCGCGCTCGTTTTGCGCTCGCCGAATTCGCCGAAGTCCGCCCATATTCGATAGGCGGGGCGGCGCGCCTCGGGAAACTCTTCCACGCGCGTGATCGTGCCGGCGACCATCACGACCTTCTCGAAATCCTCCCAGCTGATCGTCGCAAGGGTCATCGGCGTCGGCAACGGCTAATTCCGTGCCGCCGGACGCGGCGTGCGGAGCGCCTTCAAGATCAAATACGCGCCCGCGGTGATCGCGACGGTGAGGCAGCTCGCCTTGAAGTCGCCTTGCATTTCCGGCGTCACGGCCATCGCGAGCAGCACCAGGATCATGCCGGCCAGGGCGACGATGCTCAGGAAGGGAAACAGCCACATCGCGACCGGCGCGGGCGGCTCGCCCGCGGCCTGCCGCCGGTAGCGCAGGCGCATTTGCGCGACGACGCTGATCATGTAGATCACGACGCCGAGCGCGCCCGACGAACTCACGAGAAAATCGAACACCTGTTGCCGGCCCTTGGTCGCCGCGATGATCCCCAGGAAGCCCGCGAGCGAGCCCATGAGCACGGAGAAGACCGGCACCCGGCGCGCGTTCAAACGCACGAGCGCCTGGGGCGCATCGCCGCGATCGGCGAGCACGAACAGCACGCGGGAGCTCACGTAGAACGCGGAATTGAGGCAGGACAGCACGGCGGTCAGGATGATCGCGCTCATGATTTTTCCGGCGTACGGAACGTGCATGGTATTGAGTGCGAGTGTGAACGGCGACTCGCCCGAGCGCACCATGTTCCAGGGAACCACGCACATGATCAGAAACACCGAGCCGACGTAGAACAGCAGGATGCGAAAGATCACGGAAGAGCCCATCTTCGCTACCGCGGGCCCGGGCTGCGCCGATTCCGCCGCGGCGATCATCGTGATCTCGGCGCCCGTCATCGCGAAGAAGACCGTCGGCACCGTGGCGATCACGGCGATCCAACCCTTGGGCGCAATGCCGCCGAAATCGACGAGGTTGCCGAAAGTCGCGCCGTTCGGCGCCGTCCAGCCGAACGCGAACGAGAGCGCGATTACGATGAACACGACGATCGCGGCAACCTTGATCGAGGCGAACCAGAATTCGAATTCGGCGAACGATTTCGCCGACAAGAGGTTCACGAGCGTCATGATGCTCATGAGTCCCACACCGATCTCGAGCGGCGAGAACGACGGCAGCCACTGCTGAAGGATCTTCGCGCCCGCGATCGCCTCGACGGGCACGACCAGCACCCAGAAATACCAGTAGAGCCAGCCCACGATGAAGCCGGCGCCGTTTCCCAAGCCGGCGCGTGAGAATTCGGTGAACGTGCGCACCTTGGGCAGAGCGGTCGCCATTTCGGCAAGACCGCGCATCACGAGCAGGATCAGCAGTCCCGCGATCGCGTAGCTGATGAAGCAGGCGGGACCGGCGGCGATGACCGCCGTGCTGCTGCTCACGAACAGGCCGGCGCCGATGATGCCGCCGATCGAAATCATGGTCAGGTGGCGTCGCTGCAGCGAGCGGGAAAGTTCATTCTTCGGCGCCGGGACCGCGGCGGCGGCGGCGGCGGCAGCGACGGCGCCCGCGGGCGGCACGGCCGGCATCACGAGCGCCTCACGGCGGCGGCAGCTTCCACATCGATGCGCGCGTCGCCGAGTTTCGGCACGGTCGGCGCGCCCCACAGCTGACGCTCGCGGATCCAGGGCAGCGGGTAGGCGGGGTGAGGGCTGTCGAACTCGCGCGCGAGCCGGTGGGCGTCCCAGATCGCCTGCGTGAGCTGGGCGGGCGCCTTGCAGTCACCGGTTCGGAACACGTCTTCGATCTCGTTCGCGGCCCATTCCGACTTGCGCGCCTTCAGTTCGCGCCACAGTGTGTCGTCGGAGCGTCGCGAAGTCACGAGAACCACGGCGTCGATTTCGAGGTCGAATTCGCCGCCATTGTCCTTGCGAGGTATCGCGCCCGTCGAGGGCCCCATGAGGTCGGGCCCGTATTTGTACAGATATCCGACGCGGACCCGGCCGGGCTCGATGGCGAGCGCCCAGTGGCTGGTGCGGACCTCGATGCCCTTTTCGAACAGCATGCGCTTGTTGTTGAAGGACTCCATGGTGAACACACCATACTCCGCCACGTCCGGGGCGTCACACATATAGGTGACCTGTTTGCCCCGGGTCGCCAGAAGCTCGGCGAGCGTAATGCCCATGAAGTGGCCGTCGCCGTCGAGCACGAGGACGCGCTTGCCGGGCACGGGCTTGCCGGCCACGATCTGGAACGGCGTCAGCACGTGCGGCAATGAATCGTCCGCGCCGGGGATCGGGCCGCTGCCCGCGCTGCGCCCGTCGCTGCACCAATGAGATCCGGTCGCGATGACGACGCGGTCGGCGCCGTAACGGAGCACCTCATCGGCGCCCATGACGCCGACGTTCAATTGGACGTCGACGTTTTTCCTCAGTTTGGCGAGCTGCGCCTGCCGGTACGTGATGACCCGGCTCCATTCGCCGAGGCGCGGCAGGCTCGCCACCCGTTTCCAATGGCCGCCGAGTTCGGCTTCGGCCTCGCGCAAATGGACGGTGTAGCCGCGCTCGCCCAGCACGCGCGCCGCTTCCATGCCGGCCGGCCCGCCGCCGACGACCAGCACCGAGCAGGGTTTCGCCGCCCTGGTGAACTTCTCGGGATGCCAGCCGCGGCGATACTCTTCGTTGATCGTGGCGTTCTGCGTGCACATGATCTGGCCTCCCTGCTGGAACTTCGAGACGCAGATGTTGCAGCCGATGCATTCGCGTATATCGGCGAGGCGCCCCTCGGAAATCTTGGTCGGCAAGAACGGATCGGCAATCGACGGCCGCGCTGCGCCGACGATGTCGAGCACGCCTGAGCGCAGGAGAGCGACCATGTCGTCGGGACTCGTGAGCCGGCCGTTGCCGACGACGGGTATGTCGGCACCCAGAATCGCCTTGCCCTGCTTGATGAACGGGGTCATCCAGCCGGACTTGCGGAAGCGCGAGACGCCGGCGTCCTCACCCCACTCGGCGTAGTCGCCGATCTTCAAGGCGACGAGGTCGACGACCCCTTCGCGGCGGAACAATTCGAGCAGGCGCACGCCATCCTCGTGGGCTTCGACGCCTTCGGGGCCGTGCAGCGTGTCCATTTCGAAGCGCGTGGTCACCGCGCAGTCCGCCCCGAGTTCGTGCTTGAGCGCCTGCAGCAGCTCGATGAAAAAGCGCGAGCGATTCTCGAACGATCCGCCGTAGCCGTCGGTGCGCCGGTTGAAGCGCGGCTCGAGAAACTGGATCGGCACGGTGTCGTCGCCGGCGGATACTTCGAGCACGTCGAAACCCGCCTGCAGGGCGCGCTTGCCGGCTTCGACGTACATGCGGATCACGGCTGCGATGTCCGACTCGTCCATTTCCGTGCCGTACACCGAGCGCGAGGCGAACAGCGGCGAGAGCCATTGGCTGGGACTGCGACCGAATTCGCGCGATTCCAGGGATGGCGCATTGCCGCCGCTATACCAGAGCTGAATCCCGGCGAGGCTGCCGTGGCGATGCGCCATGTCGCACATGAGCCCTAGGTTGCGGACGTCGCCGTCGTCCCAGATGCGCGCCGACGTATAGGGATATTCGTCCGCTTCCGGGTGGATGGAGCAGTACTCCGTGAACACGACGCCCCAGCCGCCCTCGGCCTTCATGCCCCGCAAATGCGCTTGGGCGCCGGGACGCTCGGAGCCTGGGCCGGCGCAGTGTGCCGTTTGCCAGAAGCGATTACGGGAGAGCTTCGGGCCGATCTTGATCGGTTCGAACAGGATGTCGTGTTTGGGGTCACGGGCCATGATGCACCGATTATACTGAGGTGATGGAATTCGCCGGCAAAGTCGTCCTGGTCACCGGCGCGACGACGGGGATCGGCGCGGCCTGCGCGCGCGCCTTCGCCGCCGATGGCGCTCTGGTGATGCTTTCGGGCCGGGACGCCGCGCGCGGCGCCGGCGTCCTCGCCGAGATCGGCGCGACCGGTGGACGAGCGCTCTTCAGCGCCGCGGACCTGCGCGATGCCGGTGCATGCGATGCGCTCGTCGCGGCGACGATCGCGCGCTGCGGCGGACTCGACATCCTGATCAACAACGCGGGAATCCTCTTTACGGCCGACGCGGTCGAGACCGGCGACGCCGAATGGCTCGATACCATGGCGGTCAACGTCAACGCGCTGTTCTTTCTGAGCCGTGCGGCCGTCCGGCACATGCGCAGCATCGGCGGGGGCGCGATCGTCAATGTCGCGTCCGAATGGGGTCTCAATGGCGAACCGCGGCACGTCGCGTACTGCGCGAGCAAGGGCGCCGTCATCCAAATCACGCGCTGCATGGCGCTCGACCATGCACGTGAACGCATACGCGTGAACTCGGTCTGTCCCGGCGAGATCCAAACGCGCATGGTCGAGGAGATACTCGCGCGGCGCGGCGGCAATCGGGAGGAGCAACTGCGTGCGCTCGCAGCGGGCATTCCGATGCGCCGCCTCGCCGCTCCCGACGAGGTGGCGCGGTGCGTTCAGTTCCTCGCGTCCGACCGGGCAAGCTATGTCACGGGGGTCAATCTGCCGGTCGATGGAGGCAACGATGCGACCGGCGGCCCCTACCCGTGAGTATCGCAACCCGAAGGACGAGAGAGTCGCCGCCAAGGCATCTCATCCGGCGGGCGATGCTTTGGGTCCGGCGCGGCCGGCTGCGGCACGAGCCGCAAGCAGGTGGGCGTCCCCGGCGGGCGCATTGCCGCGTTCGTACGGTTTCGCGAGCACCATGTAGATGCCGCCCAGCACCATGACGCCGATCGTGGTCACGAGCATGCCGTAATTGGCGTACCAGGGATCGTTCGGACTGCGCGGCCACAGAATGTTCACGATCGCACTCACGCCGTAAGCGAGCGCGAGCAGGTTGACCGGATAACCCCAGCCGCCGAGCGTGAAGGGACCACTGGGGCGCCAGCCCTTGCCCCGCGCGAGCAGGGCCGCGAGCACGATCATCTGGAACGAGATATAGATGCCGACCGCCGCGAAACTGATGATCGTCGCGATCGCATCCTGAAGCCACAAGGCGGAGAGCGCGATCACGGCCGGGATCGCACCCATCATGACCAGCGCGTTCGCCGGAACATGATGGCCTGGAGACATCTTCGCGAGGAATCTGCTGCCGAAGATCATCTGGTCGCGGGCGTAGGCGAAGATGAGCCGGCTGGCGGCGGCCTGCAGGCTCAGCAGGCAGGAAACGAATGAGACCAGCACGACGACGATGACGGCGCGAAAGCCGTTTTCGCCCATCGCGTCGCGCAGCAAGGTGACGATCGGATCCTTGTCGGCGCCCGAAATGACGGCGCCGATGTCCTTGATCGAGAGCACGAAGGCGAGGCATACCCAGGTCGCCGCGGCGCCGCCGATGTAGATCGTCATGCGCATCGCCTTCGGGATCATGCGGCTCGCGTCGGGCGTCTCCTCGGCGACGTCGCCGCAGGCCTCGAAGCCGTAATAGCAGAACATCGCCGCGAGCGCCGAGGCGAGGAATGCCGGTAGATAGCTGCCGTCGGTGCGTACGAACGAGGGATCGAGCAGCACCGAGAACGGCTGATGGCGGGCAGCCACGAGCAGATAGCCGCCGACGATGATCGCACCGACGAGTTCGCAGACGAAGCCGAACATGGCGACGCGCGCGAGCAGGCGCGTGCCGGAGAGGTTCAGGAACGTCGTCGCGACGATGAGCACGAGCGCGATGGCCGTCGTCGCCGTCGGCGTCGCCTCGATGCCGAACAATTGCGCGAGAAACGGCGCAACGCCCGTCGCCACACCCGCCATCGTGCAGCACAGGGCCCAGGCATACACCCAGCCCGCCATCCAGGCCCAGCGCTTGCCCATGAGCCGCCGCGCCCACGGATAGAGGCCGCCGGAGATCGGAAACTGGGACACGATTTCGCCGAACACGAGGCAGACGAACCACTGCCCGATGCCGACGAGGATGTAGGTCCACCACATCGGCGGACCCCCGGCAACGAAGGCGCTCGCGAAAATCGTGTAAACGCCCACGACCGGCGACAGGTACGTGAACCCCAGGGAAAAATTCTCCCACTTCGACATCGTGCGTTCGAATTTCGACTCGTAGCCGAGCGCCTTCAGTTGCGCCGCATCCTGATCAACCGAACCCGGTGAATTCTGCATGGAACTCATTGTCTCAAAACTTCGTCATGTACTCGAGACCGATCGTACGAGGCTGATTGGTCGAAAAGCGCGTGATCGTCGGCTGCTGCCAGGCAAAGGTCGTGTTGTTGATGGTCAATCCGGCGTGCTTGTCCGTCAAGTTCGTGCCGAACAGGTAGACGTTCCAGGCATTGCGGCCGAAGCCCGCCCGCGCGTCGATCAGCGCGTAGGGCGACAGAGTTTCATGGTAATAGGCCACGTCCGCGACGGGACCGACATAGGAGTCGGCGATGCGCGCCGTGCCCTTGAAACCGTTGGCGAGCGCGACTTCGTAATTGAGGGCGGCGCTCGCCGTATATTTCGGCACGTTCAGCACCCTGCTGCCCGGGCTGATTGCGATGATCGTGGGCGAGCTGATGTAAGCCTGGGTATACGCACCGGAGAAATCCGCGCTGAAGCCGCCCGCAATCTTGGCATTCAACTCGACTTCCGGGCCGTAGGACTTCGCCCCGCCCGCGTTCGTGTCATACGGATAGCCGCAGGACAGGGCGATCACCTGTTGAATATCGGTCCACTTGACGTAGAACACGTCGGCGTTCACCGTGAAGCGGCGATCGAGGAAGCGCGACTTTTCGCCGATCTCGAAGCTCCAGATCGAATCCGGCCCGTAATAGGACGGCTGCTGTGTCACGAACACCGGACCCGCGGGGGGCACGGTCGCCGTCCCGGGGCCGCAGTCGTATTGCGCGGGGTTCGCGTCGAGCGCCGCGGCCGAGGGCAGCGGAATCGGCAGGTTTACGCCGCCGGGGCGGGAGCCTTTGGCGATCGTACCATACACGGTAAGATCCGGGGTCGGCGTATAGGAGAGGTTCACCTTCGGAAGCACGCCGCTGCCATTGCCGCTCGCGGCGCCCAGCGAGGGCGTCGCGTTGGCCGTGCCCGTGCCGAGGCCACGCTGGTTCGAGATGTTGGCTACCGTGAACTTGAAGAAGCGCAGGCCGGCGGTGAGTTTCCAGGCGTCGGAGAACTTAAACGAGGCCTCGCCGAAAATCGCCTGTTGCTTCGTCACGTTCGGGTTGTTGTCGTTGAAAACGATGCCTTGCGGGTTTGCCGCGGGACCGCCCGCATTCGGGTTGTATTGCTGGCCCGCCGGACAATTTCCACCCGAGTAGGGCACGGTGCAGCTGGTCGCATTGGCGAACGCGACGTTTTGGTTCGTCGTGATGTAGCCCGAGTGCAGATCCTGGATGTAGAGACCCGCGACCCACTGCAGGGCGCCGTCGCCGGCGGAATTGATGCGGAATTCCTCGCTGATCTGCGACGTTGGATCCTCTTCGACGTAGAGGTTCGGAATGAAGGTGGTGAAATTGAAGATGTTCTGCAGCGCTTCGGCTGAATCCTGCGATTGGACCACGTCGCGCTTCCAGTAGGACGTCGCCGAGGTGATCTGCGCGAAACCGAGGTCGTAACCCAGCTTCAGGCTGCCGAGCTTGAACGAATCGTAGTAGGGTTCGGGCTGATCGGAGGGCTGATAGATCGAGTAGCCGCTGATGCCGGGCGGTGATTGATAGGTGTTGTAGCCGTCGGCGTCGATCCGCTGATACATCGCGCTCGCGGTGATCGACAGCCGATCGGTCGGCTCGACGAGCAGTGTCGCGCGCGCGGAACCGAAGCGCTCCAGGTTCGAGCCCTTGATGTCCTTGGTGACGGTGGCGTTTGCGACGTCGCCGCGCGTGCAGAAATAGAATCCGCAATTGCCGAAGTTGGTCGGAAACGGGAAGTCCGCGATGACCTTGCGATCGATCCAGCCGCTGATGTATTTGTCGGTTGCAACGAATCGAAAAGCGGCTTTGTCGCCGATCGGCGCGTTCAGCATGAGATTGCCGCCGCCGTTCGTGCTGCCGCCGTCGGTCTGCGACACGTTCACGGAAGTCGCCGCTTCGTAGGCGCCGAGCTTCGGCGGATTGGTGACGAGCTTGATCGTGCCGCCCATGGACCCCGCGCCGTACAAGGTACCCTGGGGGCCGCGCAGCACCTCGGCGTGGTTCAGGTCGAAGAGGTCCGGATCGATGACCGTGCGGCCGTTGAGCGCAACGGCGGATGCGGAGAGCGGCGTTTCGTCGATGTAGAATCCAACCGTCGCCGTGGATCCGCCCGAGGAACCGAGACCGCGCATCTCATATTCGGTTTGCCCGGGACCGGCGGTGCGAATGGAGATGCCGGGCACGGTCCCGACGAGGTCCTCGACCGTCTTCGTGCCTTGCGCGTCGAGCTGGACGCCGCTGATCGCGGTCATGCTGATCGCCGTTGCCTGGACCGTGGAGTCGCGCTTTTCGGCAGTCACGACGATTTCTTCGAGACCGGGTTCGACGCCGGCCGCGGGCGCCGCGCGTAGCGGGCGATCGACTCCGAACGCGCAAACGAGGCCCATCGCGGCTCCGCACGTGCTAGACAGCAATTTTCTCATGAAAGGTTCTCCCGGACTTTTAATGAAGATCGCGCCACGCCGCCCGCACGATCTGTCGACGCGCTCTCGACGGGGATAATTCGTAACATAGCGTTTACTGGCACGCAAGTTCATTGCACCCCAGGCACGAGAAAGATCGACTGCCGCACCGGCGAAACGGATAGACTTGTGCGGCTTTGAGCGAACACCGCCCCAGCATCACGCGCTCGAACGCGGCGTGACGAGGCTGGGCCGTGCGGGGCGCACAAGGCTGGGGCGATGCGCGGGCCGCTTGCACCGCGAAGACGCATGCGCGGCCCGGGCCCGGTGACTCGTTCATGTCATGGGATCGCGCGATTAGGTGGCAGTGTCATGTCGGTTCGTCCCGCCCATTGGGTGCTCGCGGCCATCTTCTCGACGAGCCTCGGCGTCGGCATGATCTTCGGTTTCGAGCCGCCGCTGATCGCGATCGTGCTCAATCGCGCCGGCCGCGACAGCATCACGATCGGCGGCGTCATCGCCGTGAGCCTCGTCGCCGTGACGCTGATCGGACCCTTGTACCCGATTCTGATCGCCCGGCTCGGACTCAAGCGCTCGGTCATTTACGGGATCGCCTGCGCCGTCTTGATCCTGCTCGCGATGCCGCTATGGACCGGCGTGACCGCATGGCTCACGCTGCGAATCCTCACCGGCTGTGTGCTCGGACTCAGCTGGATCGCGAGCGAAATTTGGATGAACACGGCGAGCGGCGAGCGCGCGCGCGGCACGGTCATGGGCATCTACGGTACCGTTTTCTCGATCGGCACGGCGAGCGGTCCGCTGCTGCTGGAGGTGACCGGGACCCGCGGATCCGCACCCTTCATGATCGGCGCGGCCTGTCTCGCGGGCACCCTGTTACCGCTCGTATTCGTGCACGACGATGCGCGCGTGCAGGACGATGCGCGCGCGGACATCGATCGGCGCCGCGCGGCGGACTCCGCGGGCACACGCGGCCTCTGGCGGTTCGCGGCAGCGGCACCCGTGGTCATGCTCGCGGCGGCGGTCGCAGGCCTCGTGGAATCCGCGGATCTGTCGCTGTTGCCTCTGTTCGGATTGCGCACCGGTCTTCGCGAGCGGGACGCCTTGTGGCTCGTGACCGTTTTCCTCGCCGGCAATGTCGCGCTGCAGTTGCCGATCGGTTTGCTCGCCGACCGCGTCGGCCGTCGGATGATGCTCGGCGCGTGTGCGCTCGCGAGTGCGGTCGGACCGCTCGCGCTACCGCATGCGATCGGCCGTCCTTTGTTGCTCTGGCCTTTGCTGTTCGTCTGGGGCGGCACCCTCTACGCGTTCTACAGCCAGGGTGTCGCGCTGCTCGGCGAGGTGTTTCGCGCGCCGCGCGAACTGGCGGGCGCGAATACCATGTTCGTCATGACCTACTGTGTCGGCGGCGTGCTGGGCCCCAGTATCGGCGGCTATGCGCTCGACGCGTGGCCGCATTGGGGCCTGCCGGTCCTGCTGTCGGCCGCGGCGGCGAGTCTGCCCGTGGGGCTCATCGTCGAACGGTATCGACCGAAACGCTAGCCCCTTCGGGGATCACTGCGGCGGCAAGCTTACCGCCGGGCGTGACGTTCTTCGTGTCCGCGTCGTTCGAAGCCAAGGGCTTGCAAATCATTACACCACATGGTGTAATTTATTCCATGCGGCAACTGTATGAGCGTTTCTGGAGCGAGAAGATCGAGAAGATCGAGAAGCTCGAGCAGCTCGAGGGCTTTCAAGCGGCAACAGAGGAGTAAGGATTGATGAACGACGCAAAGACGATTGAAGTCAGGATCGAACGAACAATCCCTGCGTCTCCGGGGGAAGCGTTCGATGGATGGTTGAATCCCAAGATCCCCGGCAATCCCTGGAACACGGCCGACAAGCTGCTCCTGGACGCACGGGTGGACGGGTTCTTCTATTGGGCCTACCGCGGGACGCCTCATTACGGGCGATTTACGCAGCTCGAGCGACCGGCGCGAATTCAGCATACCTGGATGTCACCGAATACCTCAGGGCTCGAATCGACGGTGACCGTGACTTTCTCGGAAAAGGGACGACACACCGTGATGAGCCTGGTGCATGGCGGACTTCCCGATACGGACGGGGGAAGATCGCACGAGAAAGGTTGGAACTTTTTCCTGGGAGGCTTTGCCGACCAATTGACCCGGAAGGACTAATGCCGGCCGCGATGGCGGCCGCCCGGGAACGATGCACGCATGAGCAATTCGGGCTGGCCCGTCGGCCCTTCAAGGCAGCACGCCGGCGACGCCGTTACCGCTCAGCGCGACGTTTTTCGTGCCCGCGTCGCCGCCGGCGACGATCTTGAGCGTCGCGCTCTTTGCGCCCTTCGACGGCGGCGTGAAGCTCACGTTGATCTGGCAGCTTCCGGCGAAGGCGATCGCGCTCCCACAGTTGTTCGTTTCCTTGAAATCGCCGGGACTCGCGCCGCTCAAACCGATGCTCGTGATCGGTACGGGCAGGCTGCCGGTGTTGCTGAGCGTCAGGATCTTCGGAACGCTTGCCGTGCCCATGGCCTGGTTTCCGAACGCGAGCGTCGTCGGGCCCACCGAATAGAGCGGCACGATCCCCAGGCCGGAAAGGTCGATCTTGCGCGGCACGGCGCCGCCGCCCACGTTGAGCGTCAGCACGGCCGTCTTCATGCCGCTCGAGGGGGGCGTGAAGCGCAGGGCGATCGAGCAGCTCGCGCCGACGCTGATCGATGAGGGACAGGCCGAAGCCGCCAGGAAGTCCGTCGGGCTCGCGCCCGAGAGCGATACGCCGCGCCATACGAGCGGCAGCGCGCCGGTGTTCGTGATCGTCAAGGGCAGCGGCGCGCTCGCGATGCCGGCGGCCTGCGCCGCGAAGGTCACGGCGCTCGGTGAGACCGCATACGGCGGCGGTATGGCGAGCCCCGACAACGCTGCCGACTGCGAGGCGGCGCCGAACACGGTCACGAGCAGCGAGTCGCTTTTCTGTCCCGCCGAGATCGGCGTAAAGGCGATATTGATCGTGCAACTCCCGCCGATCGGCACCGAGACGCCGCAATTGTTGGTCTGCGTGAAATCGTCGCTGTAGGCGCCCCCGTTGGAAATCTTCAAGAGCTTGAGCACGAGCGGGGTGTTACCGAGATTCCGGAGCGTGATCGCCTGGGTCGGGCTCTTCTGCGCGGGTTCCTCGGTCGGGAAGCTCAAGGCGCTCGGGTTCAGCGAGAAACTCGTCTGCGGAGCGCCCACCGTATAGTTCACGGTGTTGCTCGTGACATTGCCCGCAACGTCCGTCGCGGTGACCGTGAAGCTCTGGGGACCGCTCGAGGTTGTATTGATCGGCGCGTTGTTCGGCACGCTGCCCAGGCACCCCGAAATGCCGGAAATCACATCATTGCACGCGTAGTTCGCCGTGAGTTGCGCGCCCTCGGCGTAGCTTGCGCCGTTTGCCGGCGCCGTGATCGTGACGGTCGGTGCAAGCGTGTCGACGTTGAGCGTCACGGTGGCGGCACTCCGATTGCCGGCCGTGTCGGTGCAAGAGCCGTTCACCTGTTGGTTCGCACCGTTGGCGACAATCTTGATCGGCGGCGTACAGCCGTTCGCCGGAATGCCGGACAACGCCGTCGCAGCGAAGCCGACCGTGACCGGGGTCGTCGTGTTCCATCCCGCCGCGTTTGGCGGTGGTGCAATGCTCGTGCTCAGCTTCGGCAGCGTGGCTTCGCGTTGGATCGTGACGCTCGCGGTCGTCGTGCCGCCGCTCGTCGCCGTGCAAGTCACGACCTGACCTGGCGTATCGATCGTGATCGAGGTCGGGCCGCAACCACTGCTGCTCGTGATCGGCGCGTAAGCATCGGTCACGCTCCACGAGACGCTGACGTTGCTCGTGTACCAGCCATTGGCGCCCTGCGTGCCTCTGACGAGCGAGGCCACCACGGGTGGCGGCGCGGAGCCGACGCCTGAGCCCACGACCAAGCGCACGCGGTTGTTGCTCGAGTCGGCGACATAGAGGTTGCCGGCCGCGTCGAACGCGACGCCAGCCGGTTGCGCCAGTGTGGCGCTCGTCGCCGCGCCGCCATCACCGCTGAAACCGTAGTTGGTGTCGCCGGCGACCGTGGAAATATTGCCGCTCGCCGCATCGACCCGCCGCACGACGTCGTTGTCGGTATCGGCGATAAAGAGATTGCCGGCCGAATCGAAGGCGGCGCCCGCGGGAGCACTCAGTTCGGCGCTACCGGCCGGTCCGCCATCGCCGCTAAAGCCGGAGGTGCCGTTGCCGACGCGCGTCGTGATGACGCCGGTTGCCGCGCTGACAAAGCGAATGACGTTGTTGCCGTTGTCGACGACATACAGGTCGCCGCTCGAGTCGACCAGGACCCCTGTGGGTTGATTCACTTCGGCGGCCGTCGCGGGACCGCTGTCGCCCGTGTAGGCCGCGTTGCCGTCGCCGATCACCGTCGCGATCAGGCGGGACGAGGCATCCACGCGCCGAATCCGGTTGTCGTCCGTGTCCGCGATGAACAGATCGCCCGCGGCGTCGAGCGCGAGACCCTGCGGATTGCCGAGACCCGCGCTGGTCGCGGGCACGCCGTCGACGTCGTAACCGCAACTACCGTTGCCGGCGACCGTCATGATGACGCCGGCCAGGATACCGGTCGCATCGACGCGCCGGATCACGCAATTGCCGGTATCGGCGATGAACAAATCGCCGGCGGCGTCGAGCGCGACCGCGGCCGGTGAGTCGAGTTCCGCGCTCGTCGCCGCGCCGCCATCGCCCGAGTACCCGGGCTGGCCGACGCCGGCAATCGTCGTGATCACGCCGCTCACGGCGTCGATGCGCCGGATGCTGTGATTGAGCGTATCGGCGACGAACAGGTTGCCGGATCCGTCGGCGATGACGCCGCTCGGCGAGGCGAGTTCCGCCGCACTCGCAGGTCCCGTGTCGCCGCCGAACGAGATGCTGCCGTTGCCGGCGACCGTGGCGATCGAGCCCGCCACCGACACCTCACGGATCACCCCATTCGTCGCGTCGGCGATAAAGATGGCGCCCATCTTGTCGATCGAAACGCCGAGCGGCGATGAGAGTTCCGCGCTTGCGGGCGGTCCGCCATCACCGGTATAGCCGGCCGTGCCCGTCCCGACGATCGTCGTGATGACGCTGGTGCTCGTGATGTTGCCGGCGCTTGCGGCGACGAACCGGATCACGTTGTTGCCCGTGTCGGCGACGTAGAGATCGCCGCTCGCGTCGATCGCGATGTCGTTCGGTTGATCGAGTTCGGCGGCGGACGCCAAACCTGAATCGCCGGAGTATCCCGGAGTTCCGTTGCCGGCGACCGTCGTCAAGTTGCCCGTCGTGTCTACGCGGCGGATGGCACTGTTGTTGGAATCGACGATCAAGAGGTTGCCCGCGGAATCGAGGACGGCACGCACGGGCTGATTCAACTCGGCGCCGGCGGCCGTCGCCAATCCTCCATCGCCCGCGTAGCCCGCGGTTCCGTTGCCCGCGACTGTCGCAATCGAGCCCGTCGACTGCGCTACGACACGAACGACGTTGTTGCCCGTGTCCGCGATAAACAGATCGCCGGCCGCATCGACGAATACGCCGGCAGGACCGTTGAGCGTCGCCGCCGACGCCGGACCGCCGTCGCCGGTGTACCCCGGAGTTCCGGCCGTCCCGACGATCGTCGTGATCGTGCCGGAGAGCGCATCGATGCGGCTGATGACGTTGTTGCCGGCATCGGCCACGAACAGGTTCCCGCCCGCATCGAGAGCGAGACCGGCCGCGAATCCGAATTCGGCCGCGAGCGCGGCGGACCCGTTGCTGCTGGGGCCCGGAAACCCGTTACCCGCGATCAAGCTCATGGTGCCGGCGGCCGGCAGATAGTGATAAATCGAGTAGCCGTTCGTGAAGTACAGCGACGAGTCGCTCGCGACGACGGTCGCGACGGGCAGCGCAATGCCGAATTGCAGCGCCGGCGCATTGACGATCGTCCCGCCGCCCGCATAGGTGGAGATCGTCGGTATCTGGACTTGCGTGACGTTACCCACGGCGACCGTGCCGAGCCCCGCCGCGATCGTGGTCAGCAGCGCGGTCGCCAGGGAGATCCGACGCGCGTTCTGCGAGTTCATCGGGTTGCTCCATGGCCGCGGCTTGGGCTTGCCTCGATGGGAAGAAGGACCGGATGTCCCAGCCGGTCACGGGTGCTCAAGGTGAGCAGCGGCCGACCACCCCGTAGCCAGCGCTGAAATTCCTGTTGCGTGACGGTCAGCGAGATCGTGACGTCCAACACGGTGTGGTTGGGCAAGGTCACGGCCGGTGAACTGGCTGCACGCGGTGATGCGGCTCGGTTCGATGGCAACCCGCGTCCGGAAATACTGCCGAGTTCAAGCGTCGCGTTCGCGACGTCGGCGCCGCTGTGGTTGTGCAAGCGCAGGGCGATGGGGACGGCCACATGGGTCGCGTCGGTCGGGCGCGGCGATCCCAAGCGGTACGTGGCCGAAAAGTCCCTTCCGTGTTCGGCGTGGGCGGGGGACGCCGCCATCCCCAGGAGGCAGGCCGCGAGCAGTGTCTTCGCGGAGTCAATATGTCGCACGGGCGTTCTCCGAGTCGGAGGGCTATTTTGCTGCGGATGCCGCTCAGCCGCCAGCGATATCCGGGCGGCAGCGGAAATGACTCTCTGAGCGGTACGCTACACGCCGGCGACGATGCGCAGATCCCGAATCGCACCGTCGCCCAAGGCCGCGAGTGCCGCTCGATAGGCGGGTCCGTCGTGAACCGCGACGGCCGCCGCCACGGATTCGAATTCGATGACCACCGTGCGTTCGAGCACGCCCGCTTCATAGGCGTGCGCTGCGGCGCCGCGCGCCAGGAAACGACCACCGCCCCCTTCGATCGCCGGCCCCGCGAGGCCCGCATAGGCCGCCAATTTTTCGGGATCCTTGATCTCGCGATAACAGGATATCCAGTATGCCTTTGCCATTCGGTACTCTCGCCCCTCGAAAACCCAACCGTCTCCGAGCCAAATGCTACCACGGGGGTCCGGCACGCCACGGCGCCGCCGGCCGCGTATGCTGGCAGGATCGCGCCGCACACCGAGACAGGAGTAGAAGCCGTGGATGTACACCCGCCGCACGAACCGATCCGCTCCTGGAAGGATTTTCTGCTGCATTTACTGACGATCACGATCGGTCTGTTGATCGCGCTCGCGCTAGAGGCCGCGGTCGAGGCGCTGCATCACCGGCACATGGTGCGCGACGCCCGTGAGAATCTGGCCCGGGAGATGCAGGCCAATCGCCGGATCTACGCGCAGAACCTGGTCAGCATCCGCGTCGATCTCGACCGCCTGCGGGGGGACGTCGCGGTCCTGCGCGAGCTGCGGGCCGGAAAGGTCTCCGAGCACCTCGAAATGCACTGGGGCTTCGACTGGAATTCATTCGGCGATTCCGCGTGGAGAACCGCACGCGACCTGGGCGCTGTTCCCTACATGCCACCGGAGCTCATCGAACAGTATTCCGGAGTCTATGGGCAGCAGCAGTTCGTCAATGAGGCTGGGGCCTCGATTCTGTTCGACGAAGCCAAGGCGGCGGCGCCGCTGCTGATCGCCGCCGATCCGCACGATCTGAGGCAGCTGACGCCGGTCGACGTGCAGAGCATGCTGCTCGCGGCCGTCGAACTCGAGGCGCGTCTGATACAGCTCGACCTCGTCATGCAGCCTCTCGACAAGGACTATGCCGAGGCACTGCGGGAGTGAGACGGCAGCCTGCTACAGCTTCACCATCACGTGCCGAGGCACGCTGTAATCCTCGAGCGCGTAGGCGGACAAGTCCTTGCCGTAGCCCGATCGCTTGAAGCCGCCGTGCGGCATCTCGCTCACGAGCATGAAGTGCGTGTTGATCCAGGTGCAGCCGTACTGGAGCCGGGAGGCAACCTTGAAGGCCCTGGCGACGTCATTGCTCCAGACGGAGGAGGCGAGGCCGTATTCGGTATCGTTGGCCCAGGCGATGGCATCGTCGGTCTCCGTGAACCGCGTGATCGACACGACCGGGCCGAATACCTCGCGCTGCACGATTTCGTCGCCCTGGTGCGTGCCCGCGACGACCGTGGGTTCGAAGAAGAACCCGGATCCCGAGCGCGTCTTGCCGCCCGCGGTGATCTCGACGTGGGGCGTTGCGGCCGCCCGTTCGACGAAACCCGCGACGCGGCGGCGTTGCTCGGCGGATATGAGCGGTCCCATCTCGACGCCGGTCTCGTTCTGGCGGCCGACTTTGAGCGTGCGCACGGCCGCGCTCAAATCCGCGACGAGCCGCTCGTAGATGCGCGCGCCGGCATAGATCCGGCACGCCGCCGTGCAATCCTGGCCTGCGTTGTAGAAGCCGAACGTGCGCACGCCGGCAATCACCGCCTCGAGGTCTGCATCGTCGAACACGATGACGGGCGCCTTGCCGCCGAGTTCCAAATGCGTACGCTTGAGGTTGCCTGCGGCCGCCGCGAGGATCTTTTGCCCCGTCCCGACATCGCCCGTCAGCGACACCATGCGCACGCGTGCATGAGCCACGAGCGGCGCGCCGACGCTCTCGCCGCGTCCGCAGACGATGTTGACGACGCCCGGCGGGAACAATTCGGCGAGCAGCGGCGCCAATTTCAGCGCCGTCAACGGAGTCTGCTCGGACGGCTTGAGCACGACCGTGTTGCCCGCCGCGAGTGCCGGCGCGAGCTTCCAAGCGGCCATCATCAACGGGTAATTCCAGGGCGCGATCGAGGCGACGACACCGACGGGATCGCGCCGGATCATGCTCGTAAAGCCGGGCAGATACTCGCCGGCCAAGAGTCCGTGCTGCGCGCGTACGGCGCCGGCGAAATAACGGAACACGTCCGCGATCGCGGGGACCTCGTCGTTCAAGGCGGCGGTCAGGGGTTTGCCCGTGTTGTCGGATTCGAGCTTGGCGTAGGCGGGTCCCTCCGCTTCGATGCGGTCGGCGAGCTTGAGGAGGAGTGCGGCGCGCTCCTTCGGCACGATCTCGGCCCATCCGGGCGCGGCCGCCTCCGCCGCGGCGACGGCGGCGTTGACCTGGTCCAGGCTCGCTTCCGCCACGTCGACCAGCGTCGCTCCGGTGGCGGGGTCGAGCACGTGTTCGAGCGCCCCTTCCCCCTTCACGAGGGCGCCGTCGATCAAGAGTTGCGTATGCATGTCATTCATCCTACGGTGGTACGTTTCTTTTTCTCGGGGTCGTCGAACGGCAGAGTGTGGGCTGTGGCCGCCGCCGAGAGCGACTTGCCCCGCACGGCGAGCTTGGTGCCGTGCACGGCATAGGGCACATCGAGGCGCACGATGGCCATCGATTTGCCCGTCAAGGTCGACACCATCGCACAGGTCACGACGCCGACTCGGGTTGCGCCGGCGTACACGGCATCGCCCATGTCGGCCGCGACGGCTGAGTCGATCAGGAGGCCGAAGATCTTGAAGCGCTCCCGGCCCTTCAGCCGATAGTGGGCGTCGGCTCCCGCAAAATCGGTCTTACCCGGACTCACGGTGAAATCGAGACCCAGCTCCCAGAGGCTGTCGCCCGGAGGACCCTCCGGAAAGGGATACATTTGCGACATGTCGTAGGGAAAGAACAGCAGGCTGCTCTCGACGCGCAGATAGTCGAGCGTCGTGAAGCAGGCGGGCACGATCCCCAGCGGCTTGCCTTCGGCGAGGATCGTGTCCCAGATGAGCGGCGCGTCTTCGCCCTTGCAAAAGAGCTCGTAACCGCGCTCGCCCGTGTACCCGGTGCGTGAGATCAGCACGGGCTTGCCGAACAAGGTGGCCGGCATGTGGTGAAAATAGCGAAGGTCGCGGATGCCGGGCACGTGCTTTGCGAGATACTCGACCGCGAGCGGCCCCTGCAGCGATAGATCGTGGAGGTCGTCGTCGACGATCATGGCGACATTGCGGCCGACCACGTACTTCGCGAGCGTTTCATGGCCGGCGCCGCTGCCGTGCACGACCATCCAGGCGTTCGGGCCGAGCCGGTAGAGCACACAGTCCTCGATGAAAAGGCCCGCTTCGCTCAGCATGCAGGCATACACCGACTTGCCGGGATACACTTTGCTCACGTCGCGCGTGGTCGCGTAACTCAATACGGCCGAGGCATGCGGACCGACCAGGTACAGCTTCTTCAAGCCCGAGACGTCCATGAGCCCGGCCCGGGTGCGTATCGCCACGTGATCGACGGCAACCTCCTTCGCATAAGTCCAGGCCGTCCCCATGCCGTTCCAGTCCTCGAGCTTCGAGCCGAGGGCGCGGTGCCGGTCGGCGAGCGCCGAAGTGCGCCAACTCAATGCCATGTCGTTCTCCTAGGAAACCTGGTTCAAATGCATGTGGGTGACCGGAGCGCCGTCGTCTCGTGCTGCCTGATGCCCTGCCGTCAATCCGGGGCCGTGCCAGGCGTCGTCGGCGCGCCGTCGTCGCGCGGCGCGAGCCAGGCGACCACGGCATCGCGGTAGCGGGTCAGGCCCTTGTAGTCGACGAGCGCCGGATGCAGCGTCTCGAGTACGCGGTGCACGCGTCGCGCCCACTTCGGTATGCTCGCGAGTTCGCGCACACTGATCAGATAACAGCGGATGCTGAACACGATGGCATTGCTGCGCGGCAGGCGCCACAACGCCTGGAGTTCCACGCGCAAATGCGCGAGATCGCCGGCGTTCTGCGGCGTCACCTTGGCCCGATCCGGTCCCCAGTGAGGATAGTTCTCCGGCGAGGTGTCGAGTCGCGGATGGACGGTCATGGTCCAATTCAGGCGCCGCACGGGAGCACCCAGGCGCAGATTCAGGAGGTACTTGAGTGCGCGGTCGAACACGTGCATCTCGTGCGCGAGCGGCACCGGACCGTGCCACTCCTTGAAGGTCATGCCGACGTCGAAATCGAGCGACCAGTCGGCCTGTGTCGTGACCATGCCGGCCTCGGTCCACAGGTCGCCGTCGCGCTGATCCATGACGACCCAGTCTCCGGGCGCCTGGCGCGTGATGAATTCGAGCGGCGGCTGCGGCAGGCTGTTGGGGTCGCCGAAGCGGAATCGCCGGTCGATCTGCAGCGGCCGGTTGATCCAGTGCCACTCGTTGCCCTGCCGCGCGAGCGAGAAGTGCTCCGGGTAATCCCGTGCGAGGGATTCCATGATCAGTTCCAGGCAGTCCCATTGGGCGCTCATCATGTGCGGCAGCGCCTGGAAGCGCAGCGGTTCGGCCGCGAGCACGAGCGCGCGTTCGCGGCACTCGGCGACGTAATGCTCATCGATGTCGATCGCGAATTCGGTCACGGAGCCGGGCGGCCCGGGCAAATGCGGCTCGAGGTTCACCGAGTACATGTAGTCATCCTCGGGAAACGGCAGCGGAAACCTGCGGATCGCGGCGGGACTGTTGCGGAACGTGAAGTCGCCGCGAAAGGTCTCGTCGGGCTTGAATTGAGCGCTCATCTATAGATCCAGCACGAGCTTGCGGCAGCGGGCCCGCGAGACGCAGGGCATGATGCTCTTCCCGCCGCTCTTCTCCGTGTCCGAAAGGTAATGATCGTGGTGCAGCAGCTCGCCATCGACCTCGAGCACGCGCGTGCGGCAGAATCCACACACGCCGCCGCGGCACAGATACGGAACCTCGATGCCCGCGGCTTCGATGGCCTCGAGCAGGCTATGATCCGGTTCGACGTCGATGCCGATATCGGCTCGCGCCAGAAATACATGGAACGCGTCGCCGACGGGGGGCGCCGTGAATTGCTCCCAATGCACGTGACTCTTCGGCCAGCCGCAAGCGCCCGCGGTCGCAATCACCCGTTCGATCATGCCGGCCGGCCCGCAGACATAGACATGGGTTCCGAGCGGCTGGCGCGCCAGCAGCGCTTCATAGTCGATGGCGGCCCCCGCGCTGTCGTAATAGACATGCAGCCGCTCGTCCAGCCGCCGCTGCAAGCGCGTGAGAAATGCGGCGTGCTCCGGCGCGCGCACGCAATAGTGCAATTCGTGCGCGGACCCCGTCTCGGCGAGGTCCTCGAGCTGCGCAAGGAACGGCGTGATGCCGATGCCGCCCGCGATCAGGAGGTGCTTGCGTCCCCGCTTCTCGAGCGGGAACAGGTTCACGGGGTTCGCGATCTCGAGCGCGCTGCCCACGCTCAGCACGTCGTGCATGAACTTCGAGCCGCCCCGGGATTCCTCCATGCGCCGCACGCCGATCTGGTAGCTGCCGAGATCCCCCGGTGGGCTCAGCAGGGAATACGGATTGCGGTGCACGCGGCCATCGGCGCCGCGCATTACGACGATCACGTGCGAGCCGCCGGAAAACGCGGGCAGGGCGGCGCCATCCCGGCGTGCGAGCGTGAAATGCTTGATGAGCGGCGTAATCTGCTCGATTGCCGTCACCTTCACGCCCAGCGTCTGCGAACCGGTCACGTGAACACCTCGACGATCGCCGGCAGCTCGCCCGGCGCTTCCGCGTCGACCATCACGCCCATGTAGGCGGCGAGCCGGCGCGAGTAATGATCTCGCACGAGCAGCCAGCGCGCACAGCCGGTGCAAAGCACGATGTTCGTGCGGACGTCTTCGGTCGTGTTGCGGCAATGCACGCAATGGACGCGACGCGCCCGGCTGCCGCATTCCTCCGCGCGAATCTCATCCTGGTTCATGTTGAAGTCGAGCGCGAGTTTCATCGCGAGGCCGATGAAACCCTCGGGACCCGCGACATAGAGACGCGTTCCCATCCAGGCGCGATCGAGCACCCTGTTGAACTCGGCGAGCAGCGCGGGGATCGATTCGAAGTTCATCATCTGGGCGATGCCTGAGCCGCCGAAGAGGGCGTCCGCGGACCCGTCGTTGGGGGAAGAGGCGTAGAGCAACCGGGTGCGCGCAAGGGCTTCGGGCGCCGCCACGCGCAACTCGTCGATCACCCGCAGCAGGGGCGCCGCGCCGTCGAGCGCACCCAGCATGAGGTGAAAACGGCCACCCGCATCCGCGGCGAGCGGCGCATAGACGGGTTTGCTCTTGATGCCGGTGATCAGCACTCTCAAGGCACCGCGAGCCGGTGGGTGACGATCACGGTGAGCACGCCCGCGACGAGCACGACAAAAGGCCAGATGCCGGCGCGTTTGATCCTGGCCTCGCCGGAATCGAGTCCAAGGTCCTCGGCCATGACATCGGGAAACACACCTTTGTCCTGGAGGTAGTGCCGGACGAAAAAGATCGGCCCGATCAAGGCCACGAACCCCAAGCCCGTCCAGAGCGTGCCGGATCCATAGACGTCCGCCCCGAGCCCCATGAAGGCGAGATTCACGAACGACAATACGGCTCCGGCGCCGAGGACCCACGATGGCGCCCGCCAGGGGCGCTCCTGACGCGGGCGATCCAGGCGGTGGATCCAGCCCGCATTCAAATTCAGAAAGTTGAAGATCATGTAGCCGACGTTGGCCGCGCCGATCACGAATACCGAATCGGACAGCAGCAACAGCAGCAGGTTGAACACGAGATCGGTGAGCATCGCGTTCGAAGGAGCGCGGTGTGAATTGACCTTCGCAAGATATCTCGGCAACCAACCGTCGACAGAGGCCTGGTAGAGCGTGCGCGAGGACCCCGCCATCGAGGTCATCAAGGACAGTACGAGCGCGAGGATCAGCATGACCACGACGACGGCGCCGCCGACGGCGCCGGCATGCACCATGCGCGACATGACCGCCGCGACTCCCATGCCGCTGTAGATGTCCGGCGCCAGCATGCCGTCGACGCCAAGGAATCCCTGGAATGCGAACGGCACGAGCGAATAGACGACGACGCACAGCAGACCCGAATAAAAGATCGCCTTGAACGTGTCGGTCTTCGGATTCTTGAGTTCCGAGGTGTAGCAGACCGCCGTCTCGAAACCGTAGGTGGACCAGGCCGCGAGGAACATCCCGCCTGAGAACACCGTCACGCCCGCCATGTCCCAGGATCCGTCGGTCACATGGCCGAGCGCATCGTGCGCGAGCGGCACGAGCGGAAAAAAATTCGCCCTGACGACGTCGCCCGTCAGGATCGGCACGACGCCGATCAAAATCAGCGGGATCATGGCCGAGATGCCGAGGATCTTGGTCGTGTTCGCCGAGCGCAGGATTCCGCCGTCCTGGATGAACTTGACCGTGAACATGATGACGGCTCCCAACAGGAACACCGCATTTACGCGGATGCTGAGGCCCGTCTTCATCCACCCGAGATCGAGCAGAGTGAGCTGCCAGGTGTTGATCGCGGCATCCGGGGCGAACAGCGCCTTCAAGATAAAACCCGCCGCGAGCGCGGATCCCGTGGCTTGGACCGGCGACCAGGCGAACCAATTGCACCAGACCGAGATCGGCGCGATGATCTTGCTGTACCTCACCCAGGCAATCGCGCCGTAGATCGAAGTGCCTCCCGACTTGTTCGGGAACAAGCCGGCGATCTCTGCATAGGTGAACGACTGGATGAAGCCGAGCGCGATCGAGACGGTCCAGACGAACCACGACAGTTTGCCGACCGTCGCCGCGACCGCGCCGATCGAGAACAGCACGAGCGGCGGCACGCCGCTCGCGACCCAAAATGCGCCGGTCCAGTCGATGCCGCGTTCCAGGCCGTGCATCGGCTCGGCGCCGGCCTCGACCGCAGCTTCCGCGGGAGCGCTCATGCGGACCCCGCGGCGCCCGGCGGCAAGTGCGGATTCGGGCGGCGGTGCGGCTGATTTGGCTTAGAAATGACGACGTAACTCCTCGGCAATTTCGAAAATGTCGCCGACGATGCCGTACTTGGCAACCCCGAAAATCGAGGCCTCGGCATCGCTGTTCACCGCGACGATGGTGTTTACGTGTTTCATGCCGGCGAGATGCTGGATCGCGCCCGAAACCCCCATGGCAATGTACAGCTTGCAGGCGGATGCGGTCTTGCCCGATTGGCCGACCTGACGGCTCTTCGGCAGCCATCCGGCGTCCGCGATCGGCCGAGAACACCCGAGCGTGGCACCCACCACGTCCGCAAGCTCGCGGAACTGCTCGATCTTGGCCTCTTCTCCGACGCCGCGCCCGACCGTCAAAATGAACTCCGCGGCCGCCATGTCAACATCGTCGGCGGCGCTCAATTCTACGAAGCCTTTGCCGGACGAGCGACTGCGGGTCGCGGGTGCCGCGAACTCGCGGATGCGCGGGTCGGTAAGCGCGCCGGCGTCCGGCGGCTTGAACGTACCGCCGCGTATGGCCAGGACGACCGTCTCGCGCCCCGGAAAGTCGACCTCGACGCAGAGTTTCTGCCCATAGCCGCCGCGCGTCGCGACGAGCGCGCCGTCGTCGCGCGCGATCTTGAACACATCGGTCGCGAAGCCGTAACCGGCGCGCGCGGCGAGCGCCGCTGAAAACCCGAAGGCGTCGACGCCGTGGGCGACCAACACGACCTCCGGTCTGCGTTCCTCGATCAGTGCGCCGACGGCGGCTTCGAACGTATCGGGATCGAATTCCTCGGTCGCGACCGCGATGGTGATGATCTCGTCGACGCCCGCGAGTTTGAGGGCGGGCACGAAATGCGCGGGGTCCCGCGCGAGCACGGCGACGCTCACGTCCGCGGCGTCGCCGCCGCCGGCGCGCAACTGCTGCGCGGCACCGATCAGTTCGAGCGAAATCGGCCGCAATTCGCCACGGCGCTGTTCGGCGATGATCAATATGCCGCTCATGCCGCCTCTCCCTTGAATTCGCGGATGATGGCTGCAAGCTGCCCGGCTTGTTCAGCGGGCGTGCCCTCCAGCAAGACGGCGCGGCCCTTTTCGGGGACATACATCCGCCGGACGCGAGACAGCGATCCCGATTCGCCCACGTCGGCGGCCGTGAGCCTCAAGTCGGCGAGGCCGAGCACCTCGATCGGTTTTGCCGCAGCTTGCTTGATGCTGCGCAACGATGCGTAACGCGGCGTATTGATCCCGGCCTGAATCGTCAGCACCGCGGGCAATTCGATCTCGACTTCCTGCAACAGGCCGCCTTCGAGTTCGCGCCGCAGTGCAGCGGTCCTCGCGCCCGGCGTGAAATCCAATTTCGCGACGACGGCGGCGTGCGGCCAGCCGAGCAGGCCCGCGGTCGCGATGCCGGTCGCCGCGAACGATTGATCCGACGATTGGACACCCGCGAACAGGAAATTGGGCGCTTCGCGGCGCGCCGCCGCCGCGAGAATGCGCGCGATCGCGATGGGATCCGAACCTTCGACCGCGTCCTCCCAGATGCGCACGGCGCGGTCGGCGCCTTTGGCGAGACACCTGCGCAGCGACTCGTCGGCCTCGTCCGGACCTACGGAGACGACGACGACCTCGATCCCGCCGCCCGCGGCCTCCTTGATCTTGACGGCTTCCTCGAGCGAGAAGTCGTCCCATTCGTTGAGATCGCGGATCAGGCAATCCGGCTCGACGTCGCGGCCGTCGGCGCGGATTTCGAAGTCCTCGTCGAGCGCCGCTACCTGTTTGACGGCAACCAATATCTTCATACCGAGACTTCCTCGCGTCGTGTCACGGGGATCGCTTCCCGAATCAATTCGATGAGTTCCTTGACCACGAACCTACCCTCGTTGCCGGTTGTCTTGAGCGCGTCCTCGAACATCGTCAAATCCTTCGGACAACTCACGACGTAGACCTCGAGTCCGGGGATCGCTGCGGCCTCCTTGATGCGGTTCTGCGCCGGCTTTTCACTGCCCACCGGATCCGGCGTCCAGATCCGGCCGCCGCCGGCGCCGCAACAGAACGAATTCGCTTTGCAGCGCCCCATTTCCACGAGTTCGCAGCCCAGGAGCGCGAGCAGCTCTCGCGGCGCATCGTAGCCCTTGTTGAATCGTCCCAGGTGACAAGGGTCGTGGAAGGTCACGCGAAGCTTCAGCGGATTCGTGACCAGAAATTTGCCGGCGGCAAACAGGCGCAGCAGCAGCGTGGTGTAGTGTTCGATCTCGAGCTTGGCGCCGAAGTCCGGGTATTCGTTGCGGATCGTGTTGAAGGAATGCGGATCGGTCGTGACGACCGATTTGAACGACGCGGCGCTCATCGCAGCGATGTTCGCGTTCGCGAGGTGTTCGTAGAGGCCTTCCTCGCCGACGCGGCGCACATCGTTGCCGGCGTTCGACTCGCCGTCGTAGAGAATCCCGAAATCGACGCCCGCCTCGCGCAGCAGCGACGCAAGGGTCTGTGAAACGCGTTGATTGCGCGGGTCGAACGACGCGTAATCACCGACGAACCAGAGCACGTCCACCGGCTCCTTGCGAGCGTCCTTCACGGCGAACGGCAGCGCTTTGGTCCAGGCACCGCGCTTGCGCTTCGATTCGCCGAAGGAGTTGCCTGTCTTGTGAATCGTCTGCAGCGTTTTCTGCAGCAGCGGGTCCATCGCACCGTCCTCGACGAGCTTGCGGCGCATTTGCACGATGATCGGCACGTGCTCGACCGCGACCGGGCAGATCTCCACGCAGGCCATGCAGGTCCGGCAGGACCACAGCGTTTCCATCGCCACCTGGCCCGGCGCTTTGCCGTGAACGTCGAGGTGCACCGCCTCGGGCAGCGAACCGTATTGCAGCGCCGCGTTGGCGAACTCGCGCAGCGAGAGAATCACGTCGCGCGGCGAGAGCGGCGCGCCGACCGCCCGGGCGGGACAGGCCTCGTGACACCGCCCGCATTTCGTACACGCGTCGAGATTCAGCAGCTGTTTCCACGTGAGGTCCGTGATTTTCGCGACGCCCGGCAAGAGCTGAGTCTCGGGAATCCGCGGTAGCCGCTGAGCCGCCAGCGGGTCGCGGACGTACAGCGAGCCCGCCGCCGTGAAAATGTGCTTGACCTTGGTGAACGGGATCAGCGCGATCAGCATGAGCGCGACCAGCCCATGGAACCACCATAGACCGTGGCGCAGGGCGCCGGCAGCGTCCGCGGACATACCGCCGGCGCGCAGTGCCGCGGCGAGTCCGGCGCCGACCGGTGACCACCACCGCGTGTCCCAGACTTGCGGGCGGCCCGCGAGCCAGACGAGCCGCGCGCCTTCGAGCAGATAGCCGGTGCAGCCGATCACAACGAGGATCCAGAGAAACGCCCAGTCCTCGCGCCGGTACTGCGGCCGGTTGAAATCGGGGTCGCCGGGCAGGCGATCCGGGCGCGCGTAGTCGAGCTTCGGCGGCTTGAGCCAGCCGCGCCGAACCATCATGAAGAGGAGGCCCGCGATCAGGGCGATGCCGGCAATGTCGAGCACGAGCGAAAACACGAGATAGAAGTCGCCGTACCAGAAGCGGATGCCGAACAGCGGCTCCAAGACGTCGACCTGCAGGGTGATCGTCGCGGTGCCGATGAACAGCAGGGTGAAGCCGTAAAAAATGAGCCGGTGTGCGCCCCCGGCGGCCGGGTCGCGACGGTCGATGGTGCGATGACTCAGCACGGCGGCCGCCATCGCGCCGAGCCGGGCGCCGACCGTGCCGCCGAGCGCCAGACTCGCCCCGCGACGGTACTTGCGTATCTGGACGTAGCATCCGTAGCAGAAAACCGCGATCGCCGCGTAGCCGATCGCATAGAACAGACGAACTTCGGCCGCCGTGAACGCCTCGAACAGAATCCGAGTGACGGCGCCGTGCCCGTTCACGAGTCAGGTCTTGAATTCGAGTTCGAACCTGCCGGCGGGCAGATGCGGAACGCCCCAGACCGCGACCTCGCGTTTGTACGGCAGCGGCAGTTGCGCGTTCTCGCCCTCGATCTCGCGCGCCAGGCGCTGGCCGGTGAACGTCGCATCGGCGATCAGGCGCGGCGCCTCCGCATCGCCGATCACATACACGGCTTTGACGCCGTTCGCCGCCCATTCGCTCTCGCGGCCTTTGAGTTCCCGATACAGGCTGTCGTTCGAGTGGCGCCCCGTGACGAGCACGATGGAATCGAACTCGACCCAGCGCTGGCTCGTGTTGGCGTTGCGCGGCAGGGCTCCAGGACCACGGTAGGTGCGTTTCGAGCCGTCCCCGAAGATGTCGTAGACTTCCGCGCGGTTGCCGTCGATGCGCGAGGCGAATGCGTTATGGACCTCTCTGACGTGCAATTCGTGGAGCCGCCGCATCATGTTCGGGTATTCGAGCGTGAAATGCATGTAGTTCGCGAGGTGCACGCCCGAGACGAGCGTGACTTCGTGGCCCGCGACCGAGAGTTTCTCGGCGAGGCTCGGCGCCATGAAATAGGTGTCGGCATTCAGGATCAGCACCCGCTTGCCGACGGGCTTCTTGCCCTCGAGCACCTGTTCCGGCGTGAGCTGGTTCGGCAGCGAGGCGTCGGCGCCCGGAATGGGCTCGTGGGTGAGGCAGTTCGTACCGTCCGTGTTCCACGACGAACCGGTCGCGGCGACGATCTTCTCGGCGCCGTAACCGAGCGCGTCCGCGGCGGTCAGGGGCTTCTGACCGAGCATGACCTGGTTCTGCTTGTTCCTCTTGACGAGCTTGCCGATCTGCAGTTCGCGGTAATCGCGGTGGTATCCCCACTCGCCGAGTCCGGGCAGAGTCGTCAGCAGATTCAGGTGGCCGCCGATCTTGGCGGCCGTGTCGTACAAATGGACCGTGTAGCCGCGCTCCATGAGTACGCGGGCGCACTCCGAGCCCGACGGCCCCGCGCCGACGACGAGCACCGAGTCATCCGTCCCGCGCTTCGCAAATTTCTCCGGATGCCAGCCGCGCCGATATTCCTCGCCCGCGGTCGCGTTCTGCGTACAGATCATCGGCGGCCCGCCGATTTCCCAGCGCGAAATGCAGACGTTGCAGCCGATGCAAACACGAATGTCGTCGTAGCGGCCCTCCTCGATCTTCTTCGGCAGCCAAGGATCGGCGATCGACGGCCGTGCCGCGCCGATGATGTCGGCAATGCCCTTCGTGACGATCTCGGTCATTTTCTCGGGGTCCGTGAACCGACCGACGCCGAGCACCGGCTTCTTCGCGACCTCCTTGATGAAACGCGTCCAGGGCACCTGATGGCCTTGGCTGTAGAAACGCGACGGACCGGCGTCCTCGCCCCATTCGGCGATGTCGCCGACGTCCACGTCCCACAGATCGACGAGCGGATCGGCCATCGAGACGAACTTCACGCCGTCACGTTCGACCTCGACACCCGACTCGCCGTATAGTGTGTCGACGGCAAAGCGGGTCGCGATCGCGCAGTCGTGACCGACGGCCCGCCGCACCTTCTCGAGGGTTTCGAGCCAGAACCGCGCACGATTCTCGAGCGTTCCGCCGTACGCGTCCTTGCGCTTGTTGTAGTAGGGCGACAGGAACTGCAGCGGCAGATACGAATGAGCGCCGTACACGTAGACGATGTCGAATCCCGCGTCACGCGAGCGCAGCGCAGCGTCGACGTAGTACTGCTGCACCGTCGCGATATCGCCGAGGTCCATCTCCTTGCAGTAGGTCAGCGTTTCGAATTCGGAGGCAAATTGCGAGGGACCGCGCGGCGTCGCACGCGATTCCATGCAGGGGGCGTGCGAGCCGCCGTACCAGAGTTCGACGCCCGCGAGCGCGCCGAAGTGATGAATCTGATCCGTCATTGCGCGCAGATTGCGCACGTCACCCTCGTCCCAGATGCGCGCCGAGAGCCGATGCGTGTCGTCGGATTCGGGATGAATGGAGCAATACTCGGTATTGATTCCGGCCCAACCGCCCTCCGCTTTCACGCCGCGATGTGCCGCCTGGAATCCCGGGCGGTCGGAACCCGCTCCGATGCAATGCGGAACCTGATAGAAACGATTGCGCAGCGTCTTCGGGCCGATTTTGATGGGTTCGAACAAGATATCGTGCTTCGGATCGCGCGCCATGGTGCCTGCCCTCTAGCCGTTCGGATGCGACGCCACCGGAGTCAAATCCGGCGGGGTCGACCCAGTCGTGTTGTTGGATGGGGGCGCGACGGTGGAAATTGCGGATGCCCCAGCATTCGAAATAAATAGCACGGTGGTAACTGTAGTGCAAATAATTTGCATGCGGTGTAACTTGCGCCGCGCGCCAAAATCGCCAGCGGGGTGGCCTGAAGTTGCTTCAGCGCGCCCGCTCAATGTGCGGCGCCCGCTCAATGTGCGGCGCCCGCTCAATGGGTCGCAGCCGCCTGCTGGGCGCGGTACGCCGCCCAACTCTGATCGATGAGGTAGGCGTGCACGTCGTCGGCGTCCGCGTCGCTCAAGAGATCGTCGAAGCGCTCCATGCCCGTGGGCGCCACCGCGCCGTGCAACACGATCTGCTTGAAGGCTGCATGCAGGCCGGCACCGAGCTTGCGCAAATCCGGCGTCGAACTCGGGCCGAGGACGTGGCAACGCGAGCACTCGGCGATGAATTTGATCTCACCGCGAGCGATGCTCGCCGGGCTCGCCGTTTGCTCGGGCGGCACGGGAAACGACTCGTCGACGCGCGGCGCCGGCAGCGGCACGGCGCCGCCGCCCAGCTTCAAGGCGATGATGCGGTTGACGTTTTCGTACTTGAGCGCGGCGCTCGACGGCGGAAACGGGCCGACGGTGATGGCCGCGCCGCCGTAGCCGACTTGAACCGCGACGAATTGCTCGCCGCCGACCGCGTAAGTCATCGGCGCCGCCATGATGTGGCTGCCGGTCTGAATCGTCTTCAAGACCTTGCCCGTATCGGCCGCATAGACCCAGAGTTCCCCGTTGCCGCGGCCCTGAAAGACGAGGTTCCCGGACGTCGACAGAATGCCGCCGTCGTTGCCGCGGATGCCGGAGGAGGTCTCGTGCTCCCAGACGGTTTTCTGCGCGACGGGATCCCAGGCGCGCAGGAGTTCACGCACGGGTTTGACGGTGCGCTCGGCCTCGAGCGCCTTTTTGTCGGGCAGTGGGCCGTACAGCGGCCGGTAATCTTGGGCGCTGTAGGTGTCGTCAGGAAACACCCCATTGACCGTGAAGAAACCGTCGATGAACTTGACGGAGCCGCCGTTGTGGGCGAGATCGACCCAAACGGCCGACTGATCGATGACGGGAATGTAAACGAGGTGGGTCTCCGGACTGAAGGACATCGGCGGCCACGTATGGCCGCCCGACCAGGATGGGTACACGTTCTTGGGCCCCGAGTACCAGTCCGAGGTCGGCGTCGTGATGGGTCGGCCGGTCTTGAGGTCGACGCCCGACGCCCAGTTCACGTAGGTGTAGTTCTGCGCGGAGAGCAGCTTGCCGGTCGCGCGGTCGATCACGTAGAAGAAGCCGTTCTTCGACGCCTGCATCAACACCGCTCGATGCGCTCCGCCGATGTCGAGATCGGCAAGCACGAGCTTTTGCACGGCGTCATAGTCCCAGCTATCGTGCGGCGTCGTTTGGTAGTACCAGGCCATGCGACCGGTGTCCGCATGCAGGGCGATGATCGATGCGGTAAAGAGGCTGTCGAGCTTGGCCGCACCCAACTGGCGGAGGTCATAGGGCGCGGCGTTCGAGGTCCCGAAATAGACGAGTTTCAGCGCAGGGTCGTAGGCGAAGCCGTCCCAAGCGGTACCGCCGCCCTTGAATTCGGGGCTGCGATGCGCGTCCCAGGTCTTCGCCGCCGCCGCGAGTTCCGGATTCTCGAAGGGTTTGCCGACTGCTGGGGGCACCGTGTAGAAACGCCATTTGAAGGCGCCCGTGGCGAGGTCGTAGGCAGCGACGTAGCCGCGCACGCCGCCTTTGCCCATGTCCGCGCCGCTGTTGCCGATCACGACCACATTGCCCGCAATTTGCGGCGCGCCCGTGCTCGAATACGGCAGGGTGTGGTCGGTGATCGTGTCGGCTTCCCAGAGCTTCGTGCCCGTTCGCGCATCGAGCGCGTGCAGACGCCCATCGACCGAGGCGACGTAAACCCGGCCGTCCCAAACCGCGACGCCGCGATTGACGAGGTCGCAGCACGGGTGCCGACCGGCGAAATAGGCCGGCTGCGGGTCATAGCGCCACAGTTCGCGCCCCGTCGCGGCATCGACCGCGTAGACATAGCCCCACGTGCCCGACGTGTACATGACGCCGTCGATCACGATCGGCGTCGCTTCCTGGCCGCGCCGCGGGAATCCGAGATCGTAGTCCCAGGCGAACCCCAGACTCGCGACGTTGTCGGCGCTGATCGCCTTGAGCGGCGAGTGATAGCTGCCGTCCTTGTCGCGTCCTGC
>Ga0302320_10001138_pt1 | contig 63875 bp, 56 predicted proteins | sample Bog_T0_3_FD_202130 | JGI IMG/M metagenome (GOLD analysis project Ga0302320, IMG submission 202130) | Peat permafrost microbial communities from Stordalen Mire near Abisko, Sweden - Bog_T0_3 | ecosystem: Environmental > Terrestrial > Soil > Wetlands > Peat | place: Sweden: Abisko, Stordalen Mire...
GCCCGTTCTCAATTTGCGCGATGGAGGGTTCAAATTCCTGGCGGGCACGCCGGCCCACAAAATCTACAACGACCGGATCGTGCCGATGCTGAAGGACCGCCGCCGCGTCACACTGCCCGCCATTGCAGCCGGCGCGTGGCCGTTGTTCGAGGCCGCCGGGATGAACTTCACCGAAGCCGTCATGGCCGATGAAGCGACGCTCATTGCCAGGCTCGGCATGTCTCGCCTGATGGTCACCGCCCTGCAGGGCGACGTGTCGGAGTTTCTTTCGGTGGTATGGCCGCGTCTCGGCGCCATCGCGGGCTTCACCGTGGGAGGGTTCGATGCCGGTCGCTAGGAGAACGCTTCCAAGCGGGCTCGTCAATCGCCTGAATGAAAACATCGCGCGGGGCAAGGCCTCGCGCGAAATTCTGGGGCAGAAACTCGCCGAAATGCCACCGCACGAAATCGCGAAACTTCCACGCACGGTATTGACCCGCATCGGGCCGCTCGGGATCGCGACGATGGCGCGCGCTGCAGCGGGAACCGACGATGCATTACCCGCTCCACGGCCGGCCCCCGTCCGGATACAGTCACGCGGCAACCTGACCAGCGGGCCGCCGCCAATCTGGCTCGTGTGCTGTACCGCGTCGTTGCTCATCATTGGCCTCACGGTCCTCGCCGGCATGGTCGATCGGCCATTGCGGTGGGGAATTGCACGCTCAGGTTATCTGAGCGCCGACGCCCTGGGCGTGTGCAACCGGCTTGATCGCTGGACGGAGGATTGTGACTTCGTGGTGACCGGTCGGGGCCTCAGCCTTGACGATATCGAGGCGGACCTCGGACGCGACCAAAATTCATTCAGTATGCCGCCCACGATGTTGCGTGCCGATGGCTTGCTGCCCATCGGCACCATCATCCACATCAACCGTAGTACCGAAAGGTAGATCATGACGAAACCTACACATGCGCTTACGCCCGTCGCGCCCCGCTCGGGCGCCGTCCTGACAGGGCTCTCATTCGCCTTACTCGCGGCCGCAACGGCCTTCCTCATTCTGTTCACTATGATACCCGCATTCTATTGGTCCACTCGCGATCAAGTTGAGTTGCCGTTCGACCTCGCAGCGATATCACGGTTGATCGCGAGGTCTCACCATGCTGCCGCTCCAGTCCTGGTTTTGAGCGGCAAAGCAAGCGAACGATTGGGCGAACTGACCACCTACGTCGCCCATTGCTTCGGCTATCCCTTTGCAGCCGGAACGGCATTTTGGAGGTTGCTGACCAGCATCGACATGGCAGCGCAGTTCCCGCTTCGCGTGATAGGTACGGTTTTGGCCGGATGGGTCGTAGCCATTCCAATCTATCGGCAGGTGCTTTCGCGAACTCCGAAACTGAGAAGTGCGCGCTGGATTGACGGGCCGCGAACGCTGTGGTTCGGCGCTGCGATCGGCGCCGCGCGAAGCCATCTGGCGGCGTTGATCGCTGAATTCCCTGACGGGATCGAACTTGCTCCCGGCCTGCAACTTCCCAAGCGGGCCGAGCATGAATCGGCATTTGCTGTCGGTTTGCCCGGCTCGGGTAAGTCAGTCATTGTCGAGGGAATAGCACGCCAGGCGATTATGCGCGGCGATCACGTTCTCCACCTTGATGTCAAAGGCGCACTCCACAAGCGGATCGTGGCTCTGATTGGCCGGAAGCATTGCGCCGCCATCGGGATCGGACGCGCTTCTTCCATTTGGGCAATCGGCAGAGACGTCCTCTCGCCGGAGAACGCCAGCCGCGTCGCCGCGATCATGATCCCGGAATCCCGTGATCCCGTATGGTCGGCGGCGTCCCGCTTGGTCCTGAAGGGACTTCTCTTGAAGCTGATTGACGAGCATCAGCGGGATTGGGGATGGCGAGAGCTGCAGAGCGCGATCTCGAAACCGGTCGAAGAGATTGCCAACGATCTGCGGCCAACGATGCGCCAGGTCGCGGAAATGCTGCGTGGCAAAGGTGACGACCCCACCACCATGAGTCTTTCCGTCGTCTTCAACATGATCGCTCACGTCGCGGAAATCGTCGATACCTGCAGTTCCATGGAAGCAGACGGGCGTCCGCGCATTTCTCTTACGGATTGGGCAAAGAAGCGATCTCGCCAGCGAGTCATCGTGTTGCGTCATGACCTGTCCAATCGGGACAATTCCGAACTGCTATTGACCCTGATGTTTCGGGTGCTGGCGGGTGAGCTTCTTGCTCCCGGCACAGCCGACGATGTCGATCATGCCGTCTGGATTGTCGCGGACGAACTTCCTCGTTTTCGGGGGGCGATGAAGGATATTATGGAACTTGCATCTTTGGGGAGGTCTCGCGGAATTCGAGTGGTCGCAACAGCACAGAGCCTGGCGCAGATCGAGGATGCCTCAACGAAAGCTGCGGCTGAAGCTCTCACCGAAAATTTCGCGACGATCGTCGTTTGCAGGGCAAGAGCCGGCAAAAATGCAACTGAACTCTCTGAATCCCTGATGGGTATGACGACGTTCGGGATTGATCTGCCGGGTAAGCAAGGCGAGACGGAGCTGCACAAGGTACCGGCTCTATCCCCCCACGAGATGTCCACCAGTCTGGGGCTGACCGCCGATTGGCGAGGCCGCAAATCGATCCGTGCTTCGATTGTCGGATTCGACAACATCTACGTGGTTGAGTGGCCGCTTGATACCTGGCAACGGCTTTAGTTCACCTTCACGCGTACCGCCGGGGCTCAATAAATGCCCGTCACCTCAGTGACGGGCATTTATTTTTAGCCGCCACCCAGACTGCGGCCCTTATCTCGGGGAGGTGCCCGGTAAGCCCATCTGTCGAACGAGCATGCTCGCTTGCATCCTACTGCAGGTGAGTGAGATGGTCGCAACCGTCGCTGCCGGTACGTCAGCCGAATACTACATTGCCTCATCCGATTACTATATCGGCGGCAGCGAACCCGCGGGCCGTTGGATAGCCGCGGGCGCCGACATCGGCGTCCGCGTGGGGTCGGTAGTCGAACGCGAACCGTTCGAACGGCTCCATGCGGCCATCGACTCCGTAGGCCGCTTTTTGCTTTCTGGCAAAAGCGGGAAAAAGCACGTCGGCGGATATGACATCACGTTTTCGGCGCCGAAGTCATGTTCGGTTCTCTGGGCGCTCGCCGATGACGGACTGCGTGCCAAATTCGAGACGGCTCAGGCCGGCGCGGTCGAAGCAGCGATCAAAGCGGTGGAGGCCAATGCCGCGTTCTGCCGTTCGGGCAAGAATGGTATCAATCGTGAGAAAATACAACTAACGGTTGCTGTCTTTCAGCACGGCGACGCACGCCCCGCACTGCATTCCGATGGTCAGGTATTTTCCGACTGTGCGCTCCATAGTCACGCGGTTACCGTCAACATCGCTCGCAAACTCGGCGAAAACGCTGGTGAAGGCACCGACGATGAAACGAGCCGGGCCGGACGCAAGCGCTATGGAGCTCTGGACGGCAAAGCCATCTTCGCTTGGAAAATGGCGGCAGGAGCAGCCTACCACGCACAACTTGCCAAAAATTTTCAGGATCTTGGCTTTGCGGTCGGCGATATCGGTAAAAATGGAATTTGGGAAGTCGTTGGAATTGACCCCCGGCTGAAATCCTATTTCTCGGCCCGCCGCAGTGAGATCGAGGACCAACTCGAACTGGCGGGAACCGATAGTGCCCGCGCTCCGGCGCTGGCCGCCGCCATCACCAAAGCGACCCGCAAGGCCAAGCAAGAACAGCGACAGGACCGCTTCGCGTTCTGGCAGCAATGCTCCCGCGATATCGGTTTCGATCGCGACGCGGTCATTGAATCCTGCTTTGCAGCAGGCCGTGAGCAACAGACCTCCCTTGAGAAAGTCGATCGTGAATGCCTGATCCAGGCACGCCTCGCAAGCATTCCTGATCAACTCACCCAGCATGAAAGCACTTTTGAACGCCGGCACCTCTACGCTGCCGTAGCCACCGCGTTCGTCGGAACCGGCGAAGGTACGGAACGCATCGAGACGGAGGTCGATAACTTCATCGCGACAAAGGCGGTTGTCACGCTCGATCACGATGCGTGGGGACATCAGGTTTTCACCACCCCGGAAATCCTGCGCATCGAATCCGAAATCGGTGAGATGGCAGCTCGGCTTTCTAGAAAATCGTCGAGCGCGCCGCCCCCGTCGATCGTCAACGACCTGATCCGCAAGCACGGCCTCAACAAAGAGCAGGCCGATGCCGTGCGCGCGGCAACCAGCGGAGCGAAGATCACGATTCTTGAGGGCGCCCCGGGCGCGGGTAAGACGACGGCGTTGTCGGCCATCACTGGATCCTGGGCTCACGTCGATGTCGGCCACCGTGTGATCGGCGCCTCCACCGCCTGGAAGATTTCGCACGCACTCCGCGATGAATTGGCAATCAATGCGCGCGCAACAGATTCGTGGCTCGTCGGCGCCGAACACGGCGTTTCATTTCTCGATAAAAACACCGTACTGATCGTCGACGAAGCTGGCCTTCTTTCAAGTCGCCAGATGCATGCCATATTGTCGGCGGTAGAGTCTGCCGATGCAGGCGGTCTCGATCCCCATCTCATCCTCGTGGGTGATCGCAACCAGCTGCAAAGCGTGGGTGCCGGCCCGGGATTGGCGCTCGCAGCAAATTTCTCGTCGGTACAATCGGTCGCCAGGATCGTTCGGCAGCGCGAACAATGGGCGCGAGACGCTATCACGGCCTTCGGCAGAGGCGATGCCGGCGAAGCGCTGGAAGCATTTGATAGCCGAGGGTTGCTCCGTGAGACCGTCGGCCCCAAGGCCACCGTCCGCGCGATGGTCGATGCCTGGGAAGCGCATGAGAAGACCGCGGCCGGACAATCGCTTCTCATAGCCAAGACCAATACCATGGTGCGGGCGATCTCTGCAGAGGTTCGGGCCCGCCTGCGCCGACAGGGCAAAATCCGTGGCGAGGATGTGTCGCTCAAAGCCGTCACGTCGTCAAATTTGACCGTGCCGCTGTCCCTGGCCGACGGCGACCGCATTCGATTCCTGACCCGTATCAAAGTCGGTGGGATCGAGGTGATCAACGGCACCGTTGGGACGGTCGAAGCAATTCACGCTGTCGGCGATGAACGCTTCGATATTGCGGTGCGGACCGACGCAGGCCGATTCGAATTCTCCACCGATGAGATTGCCGACGACGAAGGCCGTGTCAAAATCACCCACGCTTACGCGACGACGATTTATGGCGCGCAGGGTTGCACCACCGAGCGGGCATTCGTGTGGCTCTCGCCAGAGATGGATCGCCATTCGATTCTGGTCGCGGCGAGCCGGGCACGCAATACAACCGACCTGTTTTGCGATCGCAAATCGCTCGATGCCCGAATTATCGCAGAGCGGCCTCTTTCCGAACGGGGCTACGCGAACGAAATCGATGCGATCTCGCGGCGGACTTATTTGGCCGGTCAGCTTGCGCGCTCGGGTTTCAAGCGCTCGTCCCTCGACATTCTGTTAGCCGCACAGGCGCGTGACGCCGAGCAGCAGCGCCACGAAGCGGAGCGGACGCCAGAACGCAAAACAGCAAAAGCCTCCAACAAACGGAGCCATTCAAGGGAGATGTCCCTTGAGTAAGCCGCCTACAACGAAACAGCGTCGGCTGAACGAGGTGACCGCCGGGGACAGGCGCGCGACGTTTCCCGCACAACTCTCCAGATCGCAACACAAGACCACTAGGCTCGAAGCTGCCGAACCCGCTGAGCTCGTGAAGCGCTCTGCTGCAGAGAATTTAGTGCAAAGCGGCATGCCGGGAAAGAGCTCAGGAACGAGCTCCAGGTGCCATTCGAAACTCCGACCGATTGATCCGGAATTTTGGACCGTCCAGAACGAATTGCCAGATCCGCTTTCCGTCTCAAAGGCGGAGCTGGATGCGATCGAGCAATACTTCGGCGAATTGCTCGACACCGTCCTCAAACCCAACCCCCGCGCACCACCTGCGGCTACCACGGCACATCAAAAAGGAGACAGGCGATGACCATCCGTCCGTTCTACGAACCCCACGTCTTGAAAATGAGCCTGGAGAAATATGCGGACATCGCGATCGACGGCGGACTCTGGTTGGTTGGTGAACTGTTGGCGCAGGGTTGTCCGACGGACCATAATTTCGTGCCTGACCCGAGTCGCATTTACAGGCCTCGACATCTGGAGACCGCGCTGACTGAACTGTGCCGGATCAACGAGAAGCTGCGACACCGGATCTTTGTCGCAGGATTCTTGAAATTGCCGGAAAATGGCGCGCAGGCGACCTTTCAGCGCTTGCTCCTGACCCACAACGAGATGCTAAATGAAGCGTTCCGCACCGAATGGATGCGCCGTTGCGGGAAGATGTTGGACGTCAATAGAGCGCGCCGCCCCGCCGCAACCGGTACAATTGAACTGCTTCACAAGCTCGCGCAGCCTCGCTAGACTCAATCAAAGGCTTAAAAAGGGGCGCATTCGAATGGCACGAAGACATCTTCAGACATTGGAGACAAGCTCGAACGACGTCATCAGGGCGTCTCGCAACATCCTGATATACATTCGGGTATCAACCGAAAAGCAATCGAACAACCAACTCAGTCTCGATTCGCAGGAAGAGCACCTGATCGCACGCTGCAAACGCGATGGCGACAACATCGCCGGCATCTTCCGCGAAGAAGGTGAGACCGCCACGAATATGAGGCGCCCGGCCTTCGAACAGATGATCGGTCGCGCGACGGACGGTACGCGTACCATCGACGCCATCATGGTCTACTCGTTTTCCCGGGCTTTCCGAAACCAAGTCGAGCAGGAACTCACGGTTCAGACACTACGCAAACACAAGGTTGAATTGATTTCGCATGCGGAGCCGCTGGCAAATGATGACACCGGCGACATGTTCAGAAAATTCATCGGAATTGTAAATGAATACCAGTCCAAGGAAACGTCCCGCTCTACAATGCGGACGATGAAGGCCAACGCAAAACTTGGCTACTCGAACGGCGGCATCATTCCCTATGGCTACAAATCCGTGGATGCCGAGGTGATCGGCAACAAGCAGAAGAAGAAACTCGCCGTTGAGCCGGTTGAAGCCGAGACTGTCATACGGGCCTTCGACCTTGCCAAGAACGGGGATGGCACCACCGGTCCGCTGGGAACGAAGAAGATCGCGGAATGGCTCAATGCCCGCGGCTATCGCTCGCGAACCGGCTCACTGTTCGGGACTGGCACCATCCATGAGATCCTCACGCGTCGCGCTTACACTGGCATTCGTAACTTCAACGAATTTGCGCGCAAGAGTGACGGCGAACGCAAGGCCCAGTCCGAAATCGTCGAATACGAGATTCCCGCGATCATCGATCAAGCGTCCTTCGAAGCGGTTCAAACCCTGCTGGTTTCCCGTCATCCAAGATCTAAAGGACCGCGTCTCAGCGCAGCTCCGTCGTTGCTCGGCGGACTGGTCCGGTGCGATTGCGAGAAATCCTGCTCGTTGACTACCGCCACGGGGACGTCACGCACCGGTGTGATCTACGCCTACTATAAATGCGTTCAGGCCATCAAGCAGGGGCGCCACAAGGAGGGCAACGGGGCAACCTGCGTCAATCGAAAGATTCCGCGACCTGTCATCGAAAAGCTGGTCGTAGACGCGCTGCTCGACCAATTGCTCCAGCCGGAGCGCGTAACATCGATCCTGCTGGCCCTCAAAGCGCGCCGGGATGAAAGGCAAGCCTCTGCCGACCGCCGGGTCGTCGATCTTGCACGCCAAGCCTCCGACGCAGAAGAGCGTCTCGGGCGCCTTTACGCGGCCATAGAGGCGGGATCTATCGACGGAACCGATCCGAGCCTCAAAGAACGCGTTGCCGCTCTGAAAAACGCCCGAGACCGGGCCGTGGAGGCCTCCGATTACGCCAGGAAATCCAGCACACTACCCCTCCAGATCGACCCCATCGCTATCGATCGGTTTACCCGCCTAATGCGCGAACAGCTTATTTCGGGCGACGTCGCAGCCCGCAAAGCCTATCTCGCCAGCATTGTCGATGCGGTGATCGTTTCGGAGGACAAAATCCGAATCATCGGCTCGAACGACAATATTCGGTCAACGTTCGGCCCGAAGGGACAACCCACGCCCGTGGTTCGTAAATCTGTTCAGGAATGGTGCCCAGGGGCGGGATCGAACCACCGACACTGCGATTTTCAGTCGCATGCTCTACCAACTGAGCTACCTGGGCACTTCCCTCGCCGCGGGCGGCCTGGGAGCGCCGGTTTATAGTCAGGCCGGGGGGCTGTGTCCATGCTTCGCCCCAAGTGTCCGGCACAGCCCGAAGGGCTGCGCCGGACGGCTTCGCATGGCGCGGCGGGGCATGCCCCCGCGGGAGAACGGATGGCCTGAATAGCCCCCAAAAACCGCGAAATCGCGCCTATTCGGCGTCTTCGTCGTCATCCCTGGCGGGGATGGCGTAGGAGTTCGACAGCCAGCGGTTCAGGTCGACGTCGCGGCAACGCTCGGAACAAAACGGGCGCGAGGCCTCGGTCGCGGGCTTGCCGCAGATCGGGCACGGCTTGGCCTTGGCCGATCCGGCGGGTTTCGGCGGATCAGCTGGCATTCAACCAGCCGAAGCGAATCGGGAATCCCTCGCCGCCCATCAGCGCGGTCGATTCGTACAGCGGCAGGCCCACCACGTTGGAGTAGGAGCCGACCATCTTGACCACGAAGGATCCGGCGATGCCCTGCACGGCGTAGCCGCCGGCCTTGCCGCGCCATTCGCCGGAGCCGATATAGGCCTGGATATCGTCCTCGCTGAGCCGCTTGAAGCGCACGCGGGTCTCGACCAGGCGCTGGCGGAAGGTTTCCTTCGGCGTCACCAGGCAGATCGCGGTGTAGACGCGGTGGTTGCGTCCCGACAATAGCCGCAGGCATTGCGAGGCTTCGTCGACCAGATTGGCCTTGGGCAGGATGCGGCGGCCAACCGCCACCACGGTATCGGCAGCGAGAATGAAGGCGCCGCGCAATTCGTCGTCGAGCTGCACCGATTTCAGCGCGGCGTCGGCCTTGGCCCGCGCCAGCCGGTTGGCGCAGGCGCGCGGCAATTCGCCCCGCTTCGGGGTCTCGTCGACGTCGGCGGGGCGCAGCGCATCGGGCTCGATGCCGGCCTGGTTGAGCAGGCTGAGCCGTCGCGGCGAACCGGAGGCAAGTACGAATTTGGGACGGCCGAGCATGCGGGCTTTTGTCGGGAGGGAACCCAAGTGAATCAGGGGTGCGAATGCGCGCGGAACCTATCGGAAGGTGTTGGTGGAGACAACCACCGTTGTCGGCCTCCGCCGCCTCGTGTCCCGGACGCGGTGCAGCGCCGCTTTAGCGCTGCGCCGCAGAGCCGGGACCCACCGCTCGCCAAACAAATGGGCCCCGGATCAGCAGCGCACCACGCCGCCGAACAGGCGGCGCGCTGCGCAGCATCCGGGGAACGTCGCCACAACCTGCCTACCCGCTCGCCGCGCCGACCCTGGAAAAGCGGCGGCGGATGCGCATCGACAGGGTGTCGCAGACCTCGCGATAGGCTGCCAGTTTTTGTTCGCGGTTGCCCTCGGCGCCGGTGGGATCGTGGGTCGGCCAGTATTCGACCTCGGCGGCATGGGTGCGCGTCAGTTCCAGCGCCTTGTGGTGGGCTTCCGGCGACAGCGTGATGATGAGATCGAAATTCAGCCCTTCCCAGTCCTCCAGTTCCTCGAACGTGGTCGGTTTGTGCTGCGAAATATCCTGGCCGAGTTCGGCCATCACGGCGACCGCGAACGGATCGAGCTCGCCCTTTCGCACGCCCGCGGATTTGACGTAGAGCGCGTGCGGAAACATCTGCTGCAGCAGGCTTGCCGCCATCGGCGAACGCACGCTGTTGAGGCCGCATGCGAACAGCACGGCTTGCGGAGTGCGCGACGCCACGCTCAGGCTTCTTTTGTCTGGCGCACGATCCGCCTGGCTTTCGGGATCATGCGCCTTCGCCCTTCCAGTGCAGCACGCAGATCAGCGTAAACAATCGACGAGCGGTCTCGAAATCGACCCGCACCTTGCCCTTCAGCCGCTCCTGCAGCGTGCGCGAGCCTTCGTCATGGATGCCGCGGCGGCCCATGTCGATGGCCTCGATCTTGTCCGGAGTCGCGGTGCGGATGGCCTGGTAGTAGCTGTCGCAGATCATGAAGTAGTCCTTCACGATGCGCCGGAACGGCGTCAGCGACAACAGATGCGCCACCACGGGCGTGCCGTCCTCGCGGCGGATGTCGAACATCAGGCGGTTGCCGGTGATGCCGATATGCAGCGTGAACGGTCCGCCGTCGGCGCCATCCGGCGCGAACAGGTTCTTCTCGACCAGGTCGTAGATCGCGATGGCGCGCTCGTGCTCGATGTCGGGCCCGGAACGCCCGATCGATTCCTCATCCAGCGTCACCGCGACGATGCGATTTTGCGAATCCTCGTCTCGTGGCGGTCTGGTCATGGCAAATTGAGGCGCAGCCCGACCGAACGCGCATGCGCCTCGAGGCCTTCGGCCTGGCCCAGCGTCATCGCCGCGCCGCCCAGCGCCCGCAACTGGTCCGGCCCGCATTTGAGAATCGAGGTTCGCTTCATGAAATCGAGCACCGAAAGCCCCGAGGAGAAGCGCGCCGAACGCGCCGTCGGCAGCACGTGGTTGGAACCGCCGACATAGTCGCCGATCGCCTCCGGGGTGTGCGGTCCGAGAAAGATCGCGCCGGCATTGCGGATCTGCAGCGAAAGCGCTTCCGGATCCGCGGTCATGATTTCCAGATGCTCGGCCGCGATCGCATTGGCGAGCTCGGCGGCCTGCCCGAGGTTTTGCACGATGATGATGGCGCCGAACCCGTTCCACGAGGCGCGCGCAATCTCGGCGCGGGGCAAGGTCGCAAGCTGCGACGTGACCGCGCGTTCGACCTCGTCGGCCAGCGCACGATCGTCGGTGATCAGGATCGACTGCGCGTTGGCGTCGTGCTCGGCCTGTGCCAAGAGATCGGCGGCGATCCAGGATGCATTCCCGGTGCGATCGGCGATCACGAGCACTTCCGAGGGGCCGGCGATCATGTCGATGCCGACCTTGCCGAACACCAGCCGCTTGGCGGCGGCGACATAGGCGTTGCCGGGACCGACGATCTTGGCCACCGGCGCGATGGTCGCGGTGCCCCAGGCCAGCGCTGCCACCGCCTGCGCGCCGCCGACGCGGTAGATCTCGGACACGCCGCCGAGACGGGCCGCCGCCAGCACCAGCGGATTGAGCCTGCCGTCAGGCGCGGGCACCACCATCACCACGCGCGCGACGCCGGCGACCTGCGCCGGCACTGCGTTCATCAGCACCGAGGACGGATAGGCGGCGGTGCCGCCGGGAACATAGAGCCCGACCGATTCGATCGCGCTCCAGCGCCAGCCGAGTTCGACCCCGAGCGCATCGGTGAAGCGGGCGTCCTTGGGCAATTGCTGGCGATGGAAACTCTCGATGCGGTCGCGGGCGAATGTCAGCGCATCCAGCGTTTTGGCGTCGCAGGCCGTTACCGCGGCGTCGATTTCGCCGGCGGTAACACGCAACCCGGCGGCGTCGAGATCGAGGCGGTCGAATTTACGCGTCGCCTCGATCAGCGCGACGTCGCCGCGCGCGGCCACATCGTCGACGATGGCACGGGCCGCCGCCTCGATATCGACCGACGCCTCGCGCTTCGCGGCGAGGAAGGCCGTGAATTCTGCGGCGAAATCGGCGCTGCTGGTGTCGAGACGAACGGGCATGGTGGCTTTCCGGGCGGGGACTGGCTGAAGGCCCACTGCTCAATGGCGCGGCGACAAACTGCCGTCAACCCTTGAACTCTGCGTTCCCCGTCGTTCCGGGGCGATGCGAAGCATCGAACCCGGAATCTCGAGATTCCGGGTTCATCGCTCCGCGATGCCCCGGAATGACGTTTTGGCTTCACGCGTCCAGCCCAGACGGCTCGGCGTCGATATCGATCGCTCCGAGATCGTCGGCGCCCAGATCCGTCAGTTCGCATTCCAGACATTCGAGGTCGAGCCGCAGCGCCCGGCCGTGGGTGAACATCAGGACCGCGCTGCCGCTCGGGGCGTCGGAGGGGTGAAACTCGATCCCGACCAGCTCGAGGGCGGTTTCGCCCGCCGCGTCGATGTTGCGCGACTTGCACGACAACACCCGGTCGAAGCGCAGCGCCGCGATCAGGCGGCGCGGGGCGGTTTCGCCTGACAGCGTCTGCTCCCAGTCCAGCCGGTTCATGCCGATCACCAGCCGCTTTTCATCCTGCCGCCAGATGATGTCCGATGCCTGCACGCGGGCATCCTGGACATGGGCGGATATGACGGCGAGATCGTCGGCATCGAGTGCGATCAATTTGAGCTGCGGCGCCACTAATCGCTGATCCGCTCGATCGACGCGCCGCAGGCCGACAGTTTTTCCTCCAGCCGCTCGAAACCGCGGTCGAGATGATAGACGCGGTTGACCATGGTTTCGCCTTCGGCCGCGAGCCCCGCGATCACCAGCGACACCGAGGCGCGCAGATCGGTCGCCATGACCGGCGCGCCGCGCAATTTCGCAATGCCGTCGATGGTGGCGGTTTCGCCGTCGAGGTGAATCCGCGCGCCGAACCGCGCCAGTTCCTGCACATGCATGAAGCGGTTTTCGAAAATCGTCTCGGTGATGTGCGAGGAGCCCGCCGCGCAAGCCATCAGCGCCATCAGCTGCGCCTGCAGATCGGTGGGAAAACCCGGAAACGGCGCTGTCGAAACCGTCACCGGACTGATGCCGGCGCCGTTGCGGGTGACGCGAATGCCCTGGTTGTTGACGGCGATGACGGCGCCAGCCTCTGTCAGCACGTCGAGCGCCGATTGCAGCAGTTCGGGACGCGCGCCGGAGAGCAGCACGTCGCCGCCGGTCATCGCCACCGCCATCGCATAGGTGCCGGTCTCGATCCGGTCCGGCAGCACGGTGTGGCGGGCGCCGTGCAATTTGGCCACGCCCTCGATGACAATGCGGGGCGTGCCGGCGCCGGAGATGCGCGCACCCATCTTGTTCAGGCAGTCGGCGACGTCCTGGATTTCCGGCTCGCAGGCGGCGTTGCTGATCACGGTGGTGCCGCGCGCCAACGTCGCCGCCATCACAGCGACATGGGTGCCGCTCACCGTCACCTTGGGAAAGTCGATATCGGCGCCCCGGAGGCCGCCGGGCGCCTTCGCGATCACATAGCCGCCGTCGATGGTGAGTTCGGCGCCGAGTTTCTCCAGCGCCATGATCAGGAGATCGACCGGCCGGGTGCCGATGGCGCAGCCGCCCGGCAGCGACACCTTGGCCTCATGCATCCGCGCCAGCAGCGGCGCGATCACCCAGAACGAGGCGCGCATCCGCGACACCAGTTCGTAAGGCGCGGTGGTGTCGATGATGTCGGCGGCGGAAATGTGCAGGGTCTGGCCCTGATATTCACGATCGCCCGGCCGCTTGCCGACCGAGGTGATATCGACGCCGTGATTGCCGAGAATACGCTGCAACTGGGCGACGTCGGCGAGCCGCGGCACGTTGTCGAGGATCAGCGTCTCTTCGCTCAACAGGCCCGCGATCATCAGCGGCAGCGCGGCGTTCTTGGCGCCGGAGATCGCAATGGTGCCGTTGAGCTTGTTGCCGCCGACGATGCGAATGCGATCCATGCCGATACCAGCCCCTGTTTTACCCACAAAGTATAGGGCCAATGAGGCCCTGGTGGCAAAAGCGTGAAATTTACGGCTATTTGATGGGACCGGTCCTTTGGCCGTCATTGCGTCAATCGCCCGTCATTCCGGAGCAGTCTCAACGGGCGGCATTGTGCCGCCCGTTGAGACTGAACCCGGAATCTCGAGCTAACAATCTCGAACTTCCGGGTTCGCGCCGACGCGCGCCCCGGAATGACCGCTAAAGGTTATTGATATCCTCGCTCTCCAGCACCGGCCGTGCAAAACCATCCCGCGCCACCCTGATCATGGCGCGGCCGACCTGCTCGGTCGTGGTCATGTATTTCGGCGCCAGATGGTTGAGCAGCGTCAGCAACGGCGCGGTGGCGACATAGATCGCCTGAACCCAGGCGGTCTTCGACCGGATGCCGTGCAGCGGCTGGATGCCGGCGGGGCGAAACATGTAGGCCGCCTTGAACGGCAATCTCATGAGATCGTTTTCGGTCTTGCCCTTGACCCGCGCCCACATCAGCGATCCGCGCTCGGTCGAGTCGGTGCCGCGCCCCGAGACATAAATGAACACCATGCCGGGATCGAGCTTTGCAAGCGTGGTCGCCACGGCAAGCGTCAGGTCGTAGGTCAGATGGCGGTAGCGCGCCTCGTCCATGCCGACCGACGAGACGCCGAGGCAGAAGAAGCAGGCGTCGAAGCCTGCGAGTTCGGATTCGATCGCAGAGAAATCGAAGAAATTGTCGTGAACGATTTCGTGCAGCTTGGCATGGCTCTGTCCGGTCGGGCTGCGCCCGACCGCGAGCACGGTTTCAACAGCCGGATCGAGCAGGCATTCGCGCAAGCACCCCTGCCCGACCATGCCGGTGGCGCCGAACAGGACGACTTTCACTCGCGCGAGCCCGATCGCGCGCCGATCAGGCATATACCGGAAGCGGCCTGAATCGCCTGATCGCGCCGATGATCACGAGCACGAAGAACACCAGCACCACGCCCTGCACCACCGCGAATGCCGGCCCGGACGGCGGATTGCCCGGCGCCAGCGCCGTCAGGGTTGGTATCTTGAGGAAGCTCTGGATCACCAGCACAAACACATTGAAATAAAGCGAGAGCAGCGCGGTCACGACATAGATCCAGCGCCAGGCGCCGGAAAGCTTCATGCCGTACAGCGCGATGCAGGCGATCAGAAGCAGCACCAGCGACAGCGCGGCGATCACGTAGGACGGCTTGAATCCCTCGAACGGAAACAGGAAGCCGGTGGCGTTGGTCAGGATCGTGAACAGCAGGAATATCGCGGTCAGGCCCGGCATCCGGTTGGAGCCGAGCATCCCAAACATGACGATGATGCCGGCAACGATTGCGATCAGGCTGATGATGACGTGGACGGTGGTGAACGTGGACAAACTCAAACCCAGTTGCATGATGCGCTCCCCCTTTTCCAAAACCGACCGGATGCTACGACTCTCTCCGGAAAATTGCCACCAGCACGCATTGTACCGGCGACAAATCAGGCATGCGGCGAGCGCGCCAGAAGCTCGAATTTTTGCGTGACTGTCACAGATGGCCTTCCACCTGAGGTAGATCTATCTATTCGCCAACGTCTTCAATAATAACGCGGAATCGGACCGTTATGCGGTGTCTTGCGGTCCGACAGGTCGAACAGAACTTCGTCGACATAGCACCAGCCCCAGCCCTCCGGCGGATCGTAGCCCTCGATGATGGGGTGAGCGGTAGCGTGGAAGTGTTTGGTGGCGTGCCTGTTGGGAGAATCGTCGCAGCAGCCGACATGGCCGCAAGTGCGGCAAATCCGCAGATGCAGCCACACGCTGCCGATCTTCAGGCATTCCTCGCAGCCGAGCGCGCTCGGCGTGACCTCGCGGATACCGCCGAGATGCGTGCAATGCTTGGCCATAGGACCCTCACACCTCGCGCGTGTCGTAGAGGATCATATCGGCGCCGCCGCTGGCAAAGGTCGGCACGTCAGCGGCGGCGGCCTTGCCCTCGGGGCTGGCGAAGGCGGCCTGGATCGCCGCGAGATTGTCGAAGGTCAGCGTCGCGATCAGGTGGAAGGCGGAGGGTCCGGCCGGAGTCGCCACCGCTCCCTGGCTGACCTGGTACTTTCTCAGACCCGGAATCTTCTTGGCGATCGGGACATGTTTCTCGAAATAATGCTTGTCGAAGGCAGCAGGGTCTTTCGGCGTCTTGTACATCACCACGAGTTCAGCCATGGCACTCTCTCCCTCAATGAAAACCCAAAATAGTCCAGACAACGCCGAGGCTACAGCGCCGGTTTCGCCGTGTCGCCAAGAAATCCATGCAGCGCCGCCACCACCTGCGCGCCCTCGCCGATGGCGGCGCCGACCCGCTTGACCGATCCCGAGCGTACGTCGCCGACCGCGAATACGCCGGGCACCGAGGTTTCCAGCGGCGGCACCACGCGTCCCTGATTTTGTTCGGACTGCGCGCCGGTCACCACGAAGCCGCCGCGATCGACCGTGACGCCGCACCCGTTCAGCCAGCCGGTGGCGGGATCGGCGCCGGCGAACAGGAACAGGTTGCCGATCGCGACGGTGCTCTCTTCTCCGGACAGACGACTGCGCCAGCGCAGGCGCTCGAGCGATCCGCCTTCAGAGCCCTCGAGCCCGACCACTTCGGTGTTGAACATCAACTCGATATTCGGCGTCGCCTCGATGCGCTCGATCAGATAGCGCGACATGCTGGCGCCGAGGCCGCCGCCGCGGATCACCATCCAGATCTTGCGGGCGTGGCCCGACAAAAATACCGCGGCCTGGCCTGCGGAATTGCCGCCGCCGACCAGCACGATCTCCTGTTCGGCGCACAACCGCGCCTCGATCGGCGAGGCCCAGTACCAGACGCCGCGGCCTTCGAACCGCTCGAGGTTTTCGATATCGGGGCGCCGATAGCGCGCGCCGCTCGCCACCACCACCGATTTGGCGCGCAGCGTCTCGCCGCCGTCGAGCGCCAGCGCAAACGCGCCGTCGGCACGGGTGCAATCGAGCGACTTCACCCCGATCGGGATCATGATGTCGGCGCCGAATTTCTGCGCCTGGGTGAAGGCGCGGCCCGCCAGCGCCTGGCCCGAGATTCCCGTCGGGAAACCGAGATAGTTTTCGATGCGCGCGCTGGCACCGGCCTGTCCGCCGAAGGCGCGGGCATCGGTCACCACCACCGACAGGCCTTCCGACGCCGCATAGACCGCGGTGGCAAGGCCGGCCGGACCGCAGCCGACGATCGCAACATCGTAGATCCTGTTGCCGGCGGGACCGCCGATCATGCCAAGCGCGCGCGCCAGCTCGGTTTCGCCGGGGTTGCGAAGCACGGTGCCGTCGGCTGTGACCACCAGCGGCCAATCGGCGGGCGACGGCGAATAACGCGCGATCAGTTCAGCCGCATCGTGGTCGGTGGCGGGATCGAGCAGGTGATGCGGGAACCCGTTGCGGGTGAGAAATCCCTGCAGGCGAACCAGGCCGCTCGAATTCGAAGGTCCGATCAAAACCGGGCCGCCGGCGCCGGCCTGGATCAGGTTGACCCGGCGCAGGATCAGCGCGCGCATGATGCGCTCACCGAGATCGGCTTCGGCGACCAGCAACGCACGCAATTTATCCGGCGGGATCAGCAGCGTTTCGACCTCGCCCTCGGCATGGCCGTCGACCAGCGCGACCCGGCCCGAGAGCTGACCGATTTCGGCGATGAACTGACCCGGCCCTTGGTCGATCAGCGGCGTGATATGACCGAGACCATCGCGCTGCGTCACGGCGACATGGCCGGACAGCACGACGAACATGCCGGGCCCGGGCTTGCCGGTCTCGAACAGCCTTTCACCGTCCTGATAACGGCGGAGCTCGCCGAACCGGCGCATGCGCGCGATCTCCTGCGCTGTCAGCGCCGGAAAGGTCTGCTCATGCCGCGGAAATACCGTCACCGGCGGCGCAGCGCCGCTCGTGCCATTTCCGGTGGTGCCATCTGCGCCCATCGCCACTCCGGCTACTCGCCGCGTCTTTTTCCGCTGCCGTCATCTGGTGCGGCGGCAGCAGGATTGGAAGGCGCCGCCGGGATATCGGCTCGCTCTCGCGCCTGCAACTTTCGCCGCTTCAGATTTTCGCGCAGCGCCAGCTTCAGCCGGTTCTCGCGCGGATTCTTTGCGGGACCGCCGGATTGCCGGTCGCCTGCCATCCTGTCATCCTTCATCGTGGAGCTGCCCGCATCGCTCTTCAATACTATCCGGCGGAGATAACCGGTGGACGAAATTCTGGCATTGGCGCCTCTGCCGCAACGGACGCTGGAGGGCTGGCATCGCTTTGTCGCCTCCGGCGACCCTGGCCTGCTGACCCCACTGCTGTCAGAACATATTGTGTTCCGCTCGCCGTTCGTGCAATCGCCGATTCCGGGGCGGCCCGCGGCGATACTGGTGCTGTCGACCGTGGTGCAGATTTTCGAGAATTTCCGCTACCACCGCAGCTTTATCGCCGGCCCCCACGATGTGGCGCTCGAATTTGCCGCAAATATCGGCAAATGGCAGCTCAAGGGTATCGATCTCATCAAATTCGACGACGCCGGCGAAATGGCCGAATTCGAGGTCATGATCCGCCCGATCAAGGCGCTGGCCGCCCTCGGCGAGGAAATGGGGAACCGGATCGGCCCGCAACTGAGCCTGCTGAAGCGGGAAGCGGCCGTCGGGCGCTGATTTCCGGCCAATTTTGAGGCTCTTTCCGCCCAGCCCCGCGCTTGCGCGTGCGGGGGCCTTGTGGCAAGGATCGGCCCGCCTTGCGGGGGCTTTTGGGCTGATTCCCGCAACCGGGCACGCTGCCGTAGCTCAGTGGTAGAGCACTCCATTGGTAATGGAGAGGTCGACAGTTCAATCCTGTCTGGCAGCACCAGTCTTTCTTTCAGGCCTCCCAGGTGCGTGAGTTGCGGCCTTAGCGTCGCTTGGGTCGCATTTCCTTGAAACCGCTGCCCGGTTCATCTGGCGCGTGGGAAACATCGATACGCGTTTCAAACGTGACGATGTCCGATCGATACTTGCCGTGGCTGTAATAGATCACTTCCTGGCGGGAGTTTGTCACGGTGCGTCGAACCTCGCCGATAGGCGCATTGACCGTGATGTCGAGATGTTCGGCGGTCTCGATGTCGGCGGAGGTTATTCTCAGGATCTGGTCCATGCACCGGGCGTCCACCGCCGGCATCTTCCGCAGCAACGACACGATCATCCCGGTGTCGAATTCACGCGGAGCCCGATCGTAGCATCGTCGGTCGAGGTAAATGTCGAGCAGGCCATAAGGTACTCTGCCGGTGCTGTGAACGCGCAACATGTGCCGATAGTGCAGTCCAGGCGTGAGCATGTCGGAAAGGGTCTCGGCAGTAGCCACCACTTCGCCTTCCCTCAGCATCTTCGCGGTATTGCCTTCGACCGAACTGACGAACGTCTCCCAGTCCGACGCCAGCCGAACCAATCGGCGTTCGATGCCCCTGGTCGCGACATAGGTACCCTTGCCCTGGATGCTGTGAACCAGGCCCTTGTCGGCCAGCAACCCGAGAGCCTGGCGGACCGTGACTTTGGCCACGCCATACTGCTTGGCGATCTGTTCGATCGTCGGCAGCCTGCTTCCGGGCAGCAACTCGCCTTCGACGACCTGGGTTTGCAGGAGTTTGGCGAGGGAGAGGTACAGGGGATTTTCATTATCCTCCAAGGCCTGCCTTGCGCGCAGCGCGGTGACCATCATTCGCTCCCTGATTTCCTCTCCCAGCATGCTCGATTCGGCCCGGCATGGTCGATTCGTCTCATTTCGCATGATTCATACTGGTAGACAAGTTATCTGGTTGACCTAAAGATAGGATGATATATGGTCAGCCTCGCTGATTGCGATTGCCGGATCGGGCGCGCAGCGGAGGGAAAATGTCACCAAATCTCAGTCGCAGGGCATTTGTCGCGGGATCGGCAGCGATCGCCGCAGGACTACCACTCCGAGCGCAGGCCGGCGTCACCGAGGTTCGCGTCGCGACCCAAATCGGCTTGGCGTACCTTCCGCTGCACGTCATGCAGCACGACAAGCTCTGGGAGATACACGCCGAGAAACTCGGCCAGCAGATCACCGTGAGCTACGTCCCCCTCGGCGGCGGAGCGGCGCTCAACGATGCCTTGATTTCCGGATCGGTTCATGTGGTTGCGGCCGGCATCGCCCCGCTGCTGACCGTTTGGGATCGGACCTTGAAGAATTACAAGGTCAAGGGCCTGTCGGCGATCAACTCGGCGCCGATGTATTTGCTCACGAACAATCCCAAAGTGCAGAGCGTTCGGGATTTTACCGATTCCGACCGGATCGCGGTACCCAGCATCAAAGTATCGCTGCAGGCGATCGCTGTCGGCATGATTGCGGAAAAGGAACTCGGACGGGCCGATGCCCTCGACTCGCTCGAAGTGGCGATGGCCCATCCTGAAGCCTATTCCGCTCTGGTCTCGCGGGCGCAGATCACGGGCTATATGTCGAACGCGCCGTTCCAGGAGCGTGCGCTCAAGTTGCCGGGGATCCGAAAGATCGGCAGCTTCTTCGATGCTGTCGGCGGTCCGGCCACCCTGACTGTCGCCTACTGCGCGAGCAGTTTCGTCGACGGCAATCCCGTGCTGGCCCAGGCCTATATCGCAGCGCTCGACGAGGCCATGGCTTCAATCGAAGCCAACCGGGAAGCGGCGATCGAAAAATATCTCAAGGTGACCGATGATCACACCGAGCGGGCGCTGCTCATCGAGATCATGAACGATAAGCAGACCACGTTCGGATCAAGTCCGCTTCGCACCATGCAGGTCGCGAAGTTCATGCACAAGATCGGGATGCTGAAGACAGCGCCGGAGAAATGGTCGGACTATTTCTTCAGCACCGTCTCCTCAGGCGCCGGAAGCTAGCCTTGATCGCAACCCCGGAGGATCATCGTATGACGGTCGCGGTGTTACCGAGAGTTGCGGACAGCGTTCCGCTGCCGAGCGGCGAACAGGTGCAAGCCGCCCCTCTCCTCTCGGTCAGAGGCGTCACGCTTCAATACAAGACCCGCGATCAACTGGTCACGGCAACTTATCGCGTATCCTTCAACGTCTATGAAGGCGATCGCTTTGTGCTTCTCGGTCCCTCGGGCTGCGGAAAATCTTCGCTGCTCAAAGCTGTCGGCGGCTTCATCGAGCCGGTCGAAGGCCGATTGGAGCTCGCCGGCAAGCCAATCAGAAAGCCCGGGCCCGACCGGATGATGGTGTTTCAGGAGTTCGACCAGCTTCTGCCGTGGAAGACCGTCCGCCAAAACGTCACCTACCCGATGCAGGTCAGCGGCCGGTTCGACAAGGCGAAGATCGCCGTGCAGGTGGAGCGGCTGCTCGAGGCCACCAACCTCACGCGCTTCGCCGACGCCTACCCGCATATGCTGTCGGGTGGAATGAAGCAGCGCGTGGCGATCGCCCGGGCGATGGCCATGGAGCCGGCGATGCTTCTGATGGACGAGCCGTTCGCGGCACTGGATGCGCTGACAAGGCGATCGATGCAGGCGGAATTGTTGTCGCTCTGGGAGCAGACACGCTTCACCATGCTTTTTGTGACCCATTCGATCACCGAGGCCCTGATCGTGGGGACGCGAATCCTGTTGCTGAGTCCGCATCCCGGGCAAGTGCGCGCCGAAATCGATGCTTCCGACGTCGACCTTGGTTCGATGGGTTCGGACCGGTTCTCCGCCTTGAATGATCGCATCAGCCAACTTCTGTTCAACTCAGCGGCGGACCTCTCATGAGCATAGCGGTCGAAACCATCGTCGCCGCGTGGCGACCCGAATACGAAGTGCCGGTTTCCGATGTCGGGACCATCGCCGACGTGGCTCGACCACTCTCCAGATTTGAGCGCCTGACGCAGAATTCATTGTTCCGGCGAGGCATGGTGCTGGTGGTGCTCGCGGTCATCTGGGAGGCCTACGCCACTTATCTCGACAACGAGCTGCTGTTCCCGCGCTTCAGCGACACCATGGTGGCGCTCTGGACTCAATCGTGGCATGGCCCGCTTTTGAGCCGAACGCTGTTCTCGCTCGAGCTATTGGCGGTGGGTTACTCGATCGGGATCGCGCTCGCAGGTATCCTCGTCGTCATTTCCGTCTCCACCAAGGTCGGGGACGACGTGCTTTCGGCGCTCACCTCGATGTTCAACCCGCTGCCGGCCATCGCGCTGCTGCCGCTGGCGCTGCTGTGGTTCGGGCTCGGCGTTCAGAGCATCATTTTTGTCGTGATCCATTCGGTGCTCTGGGCGGTCGCGCTCAACACCCATGTCGGATTCAAATCCGTCAGCCAGACGCTGAAAATGGCCGGCCAGAATTTCGGCCTGCGGGGATTGGGCTATATCGGCGGCATCCTGCTGCCGGCGGCGTTTCCTTCCATCCTGGGCGGCCTGAAGATCGGTTGGGCGTTCGCCTGGCGAACATTGATCGCAGCCGAACTGGTGTTTGGCGCGACCTCCCGGCAAGGCGGCCTTGGCTGGTTCATTTTCGAGAACCGCAACTCCCTCGAAACATCAAACGTATTCGCGGGTCTTTTCACCGTGATCATCATCGGTCTGCTGGTGGAGAGCGTCGTCTTCCGCGCCATCGAGCTGCGGACGATTTACCGCTGGGGAATGCAGCACTAGTCCAACGCGCCGCACGATTTCACCGTCGATCTGTCAAAAATCAACCATATAGAGGACCGCAATGAAGCCCGCGCTCAATTCTCTGACCGAACCGTTCGAATTCGTGCGTCTCCCGGATCGGCGGCAGCCCAAGCCACGCATCCGCGGCCTTACCATGATGGTGGATCCGGGGCTGCCCGCGCTGTACCAGGAGGACCTCCTCGACATGGCCGGACAGCATATCGATCTCGCCAAGATCAAGACCGGCACCGCTCGCTTTTATCCGGAGGCGGTCCTGCGCCGCAAGCTCGCCGCCTATCGGGACCACGACGTCAAGCCGTTCATCGGCGGCCAATTCCACGAATATGTTTTCGCGGTCTATGGAGAGGGCTCGCTCGGCAAATTCTACACCGAGGCGAAACGCCTGGGCTTTGCGACGATCGAGATATCGGACAATATCGTTCCCCTAACCGACAAGGCGAGAGCCGTTCAAATCCGGGCGGCATGTGATGCAGGTCTCGAAGTATTCGGCGAGGTCGGTGCAAAGGACCGCCGCAGCACGGCCTCGGAACTGATCGACCAGGCCGGGATTTGTTTCGAAGCCGGCGCCAGCCTGGTTCTGGTCGAGGCCGCTGAACTCGTCCTCGATGGCAAGCCGAACAAGCCGTTGCTGGCCGAGCTTGGCGCGGCGCTCGATATGTCGCGCATTATGTTCGAATTGCCGGGGCCGTGGATTCCCGAGGTGCGGCACTGCGACATCGAGTACCTGAGGAAGTTGCTGATCGCCGAGCTGGGTCCGGACGTCAACCTCGCCAACGTCGCGCCCAATACCATCATCGATCTCGAAGCCGGCCGATGCTCGCTCGGTACTGCGGGGCCCGGATTGGTCCTCGCCGAAAAAGCAAGAGTTGCTGCGGCGGCGCTGTAGCGCCAGCGCTTTTCCCGTGATCGCCGGCCGGCGTGTCGGCCGGCATCGTCCCGTTACAGGCGCGCGCATCCTCCGCCACGCGCCCGCAACGGAGACCGATCGCAGCGTCGCTGCGATCCGGGTTCATAAGAACTCACCCATGCAAGTCTGCGTCTGTCGACCTGGGCCCGGTCCCGAACGCAACAGCCTCGAAGCTGCCCGCGGCCCAGAAAGTCGATCAGTGGATAATGCTTAGTAAATCCTACCTGCCCGAGCATATGGGCTCGATGACGATCTCGCCCGCCGGCCCGTTCGCGGCCGGAACCCATCAGCCGCTCACCCTTGTCTACACGGCCGGCGCCTTCGGCATCGACGACACCGGCCATGTCAGGATCACCTGGCGCGCGACGTCCGACATGGGCAAACCGCAGTTTATCGATCCGTCGGCGCCGAACTACACCACGGTCGAGGCCTCAAACGGCGCGGCGCTGGAATGCAGCGTCGAGCGCTCCCATACGCGACCATGGACCAACACCGTGTCGATACGGGTGGGACGCGGCTTCCTCCGCGCCGGCGAGACGATCACGATCCGGCTCGGTGACACCTGCGGTGGCTCTCCCGGCCTGCGGCTTCAAACCAATGTCGAGCCGCGCTTCGAATTCAAGATTTTCGTCGATGCTTTTGCCACCTGTCTGTTCACGGAAATGCCGGACTCTCCACGAATCGCCCTGATCCCCGGCCCTGCCGCACGGTGGAAGGCCCTGCTACCGAGCCAGAACATTCTTGGCGAGAAATTTCGGCTCTGCATCGTGGCGGAGGATGTCTGGGGAAATCCGACGGGTACGGGCCTGGTCCCGGTGCTGCTGAAACCGTCGGCGCCGGTCGACGGCCTGCCGGCCGGACCCGTCAGCCTGGATGATGGCGGTACGCTGGTGATTAAGGATCTGCGGACCACCGAGCTCGGTGAATTGAATATCGCCGTCGCCGATGAAGCCGGCCAGATCCTGTGCAACGCCACGCCGTTACGGATCGTTTCAGAGGCCGGCTTCCGGCATTACTGGGGCGACCTTCACGCCCAAAGCGGAGAGACGATCGGAACCAACCCTGCCGAACACTACTTTCGCTACGCACGCGAAAAGGCCTTTCTCGACATGGTCGGTCATCAGGGCAACGACTTCCAGATCACCGATGAATTCTGGGCGGACCTCAATGCGTTGACCGCGGAATTCGACGTGCCCGGAAGCTTTGTCGCGTTGCCCGGGTATGAATGGTCGGGAAATACCGGCATGGGCGGAGATCGCAACGTCTTCTACCGCAACGAAGGCCGGCCGATCAGGCGCTCGTCGCGCATTCTGGTCGGTGATGTTGCCGACCCTGACTGCTATACAGCCAACGCCCTGTTCGAGGACATGGCGAAAGCCAACGAAGACGCCATCGTCATCGCTCATGTCGGCGGCCGCTACGCGGATATCAGTGTCGCCCATGACGGACGCTTCGAACGGGCGGTGGAAATTCATTCGACATGGGGAACCTTCGAATGGCTGCTGCACGATGCGTTCGACCTCGGCTTTCGGCCGGGCATCGTCTGTCACAGCGACGACCATAAAGGACGCCCCGGCGCGACGCTGCCTGGCGCCTCGACCTTCGGTGCAATCGGCGGCCTGACCTGCTACCTGATGCCGGAACTCAATCGGGACGCGCTGTTTGCGGCGCTTCGGGCGCGGCGACAATATGGTACGACCGGGACCCGGCTTTACATGGCCGTGACGGGCACGTTCGATCGACCGGTTGCGGTCTATGCGGATGATCCGGCGCTCGGCACGGCGGTCGTCGAGCAGCGCCGTGAGGTGACGATGGGCGCGATCGTTGCGCCGGGCGAAGCCGCCATGACGCTGACGATCGACGTCATCGGTTCGGCGCCGATCGAACGCATCGACATTTTCCACGGCAAGGAGATCGCCGAGACGTTCCGGCCGTTCGCGGCCGCCGATCTTGGCCGCAGGATCCGGGTGATGTGGAGCGGCGCCGAGTATCGCGGTCGCGGCCGTGAAGTCATGTGGCGCGGTACGGCCAACGTCAGCGGTAACCGGGTCGAGAAGGTCGCAGCCGTGAATTTCCTTAACCCGGATCGGCCTTTGAAGTTCTCGGATGATGCCACGGTCTCCTGGCAATCCGTCACAACCGGCAACATGGCTGGCTTCGATCTCGTGCTTGAAAAGGCACGTACCGGCCACCTCTCGATTACGACCAACATCGCGTCGCTCGATTGCGATCTGGCGGCGCTCGACGACGGCGAGATGGTCGTCGAGGCCGGCGGATTGGGCCGCAGGCTCCGGGTCTATCGTCTGCCCGAGAACAGCCAGATCAAATCGATGCGCGTAGCGCATCGCGTGACCGGCCGAAAGCTCACCCGCGATCTTCCGGTCTATGCCCGGGTTACCCAGGAAGACGGCCACCAGGCATGGTCGAGCCCGATCTACCTGATCGACACACCATGAGAGAAAACTGTTCGATGTTCCGCGATCTCGGGACACGCCATCGAAACGATGCTTCATGGTGGAGCACCTCAGGGCGCCGATCACTCGCACGCGCCTCCCTGCAAACTATTTCGGAACCTGCTGCCGCGGCGCGAGCCGCGTCGATATCGAGCAAGGCCGTGCGGTAACCGTTGCCTGAAATGCCTGCGCGGTCGCCCAGCCGATCCCGTCGCCCGCGCCAGTGATCGCAACGACCGGTTTCTGGTCCGCGATTTCCTGTCTCCTGCCTGGGTTCAGAGTGCCGTCAGGCGGCGTCGTAACCGGGCCGCGGAATCAAATTCATGATGCCCTGGGTAAAGCCGCCATCGACGATGATCTCGGCGCCGTTGACGTAGTCGGCACGGCGGCTCGCCAGAAACACCACCGCATTGGCGATGTCCTCGGGCTCGCCGATCCGTCGCGACGGCACCACCGCGCGGCGCGCCTCGAGCACGCCCGGGGTATCGTACATCGCCTGCGTCATCGGGGTCCGGATCAGGCCGGGACAGACGACATTGCTGCGGACGCCGCGAGGCCCCCATTCACTCGCCAGCTGCCGTGACAGCATCGCGACCGCCGCCTTGCTGGTGCTGTAGGCGCCGCTGTGGTTCTGCGGGAAATGTGCCGAGACCGAAGCGATATGGATGATCGCCCCGCCGCCCTGTTGCAGCATTTGGGCCCCGAAGGCCTGGGCGCAGCGAAAATAGCCGGTGAGGTTCAGCGAAAGGATCGCCTGCCATTCACCGATGGAAAGCGTGTCGAGGCTTCCCGCCCGCAAGGTCCCGGCATTGTTGACGAGGATGGAGGCCGGCCCGAGCGCCTCCAGCGATCCGGCCGCGGCCTGGGCAACGCTGTCGTCGTCGGTGACGTCGCAGCGAAAAAAGCGGGCCTGCCCGCCGCGCGACTTGATTCCCTCCAGCGTGACCGAGGTGCTCTGGTCGCGATCGAGCACCACGATGGTCGCGCCGGCTTCGGCCAGACCAAGGGCGATGCCCTGCCCGATACCCGACGCTGCGCCGGTAACAACGGCCACCTTGCCAGCGAGATCAATCCAGTTCATGTGCCACCTCGTTTTCCCGCGGAGCTGCCGGGCGAAGCCCGTCGCGCTCCGGCTTCAACTGCCCTTGATCGTTTCCTCGAATACGAATCCGTTCGCCCGTAGCGCTGCGACGCCATCGGTCAGCCCGCGCAACGGTGAATCGGACAGAATTTCGAGCACGATCGCGCCCTCGAAGCCCTTCTCGCGCATCGACGCGGCGATGGCCGAAAAGTCGATGGCGCCGGTACCGATCGGATCGTGCCGCCATTGGCCACGCGGGCTATCGGACAGGTGCACGATCCCGAGCCGCGACCACAGCGTCTTGAGGCCGGCCACGGGATCCTCGCCGATCGCGAACGCGTTCGCTACATCGTAGATCACCGGGATCGATGAATATCCCTCCGCGTCCAGAAAGCCCGCGATCGTCTGTGCGTCGGCCAACAGACCCTGCGGATGATTCTCCAGGATGATGTCGATGCCGCGCTGCTGCGCCTTGGCATGAATGCGGGCGAACGCAGGGCGGAAACTCTCCATCAGGCGATCGTTGGCCCTGGTCAGCAGAGCGTGACGCCGGCCCGATCCGACGCAGATCCATTTCGCGCCGAGTTCGGCGGCCCGATCGATGGTTCGCGCATAGGCATCGACCGCGAAGTCGACCACATCGGCTGATGCGCTGGCCAGATTGATATCGCTGCTGGCGAGATCGAGCGCCAGCAGCGTCATGCCGTTACGATCGAGGATCGACCGCAGCCGTCTGGTCAATGCCGCATCGTTCGTCCAGGGGTCATAATGCGGCGGGGTCGCCATCAATTGCACATGCCGGAAGCCGGCTTCGGCGATCCGCTCGAAGGCTTGCCCGGCGAGGCAGTCCCAGACAAAGCCGAAGGTATGGGCGCCGACGCTGGTCATTGGAGAACGTCCATCAGACCGTTTCCTTGCTGGATTGCAAATCCCCGGGCTCATCGAAGATGCTGATATGCGCACGCGATTCCCGGCCGTAGAACCCTGACGAGGTCATGGTCGCGACCGACAGCTCCCGCGCCGCGTCGAGCAGCGCCGGCGACAGCTGCAGCATGCGCGGCTCGGTCAGGCGGATATCCGGGCCGGCAATCACGATCGCCCCGGTCACCTCGCTGGTTTTGGGGTGGCGGATGACAGCCGCAAACGCGTTCATCCAGGGCGAGTAGGTCTGCATCACCACGCTGAAACCGCGCTTGCGCGTTTGGCGCAAATATTTCAGCAGCGCGGCTTTGGTTTCGGGCGCCCGCGGGCCATAATCCTTTCGCAGGCCGAAACCCTGCTTCTCGACAAGCGCCATCGCTTCTTCATCGGAAAGGCAGGCGAGCCATGCGTGGCCGCTCGCGGAGCACGACAATCGGCCGACCTGCCCCATGTCGGGATCGTAGCGCAGCCCGTGCGGCGAGCCCTGCGCCTTGGCGACAAAGACCAGTTCCTTGCCGTCGATCATCGCCAGACGCACCAGTTCGCCGCACTCGCGTGCCACCCGATCCAGTATCGGCTGCGCGAAATCGGTGATGCCGCTGCCGGTCAGAAATGTGAAGGCGAGTGACGCGAGCTTGGCGGTCAGCTGATAGGCACCCTGCTGCCGTTCCTGCCGCACATAACCGTGCTCGACCAGACCTGTCAGCACGCGATGCGCGGCGCTGCGCGGGATTCGCAGTCCATCGGCGATCTCGAACAACAGCATGCCCTGCGCATGGTCGGAAAGAATTTCGAGAACGCCAAGCGTGCGCTCGAGCAGGCCGCTCGGGCCCGCATCGGCATTGCGATCGGTTGCGGCATCTCCCGTCATCGCCACCGCGATCCTCGGCATTTGAGCGCGTTCCCCGCCTCTTTTCTCTTGCCGTTGTCCCGCTCCCGCGCCGGATGGTCAAGTCATTTTGGAATTCGATTCCATTTTTGAAATCAAATATTGGATTAGAATTCCGGCCATGCTAGGCAGGCGATGGATGGAGGGAGCAACGTCTCCGCGGCAACCGGCGCCGATCCTAACGACCGGTCTTCAAGGGGAGGATTCAATGACGGAGCGTAGAATTACGTCTGACGGTCACAGGATCGGCCGGCGCAGCCTGCTTCTTGGATCGGCAGGACTTGCGGCCACCGGTTTTGGCGCGTCGCATCTCGGCATGCCGTATATCGGCAACGCCGCCGCTGCCGAGCCGATCAAGATCGGCATGATCTGGGCGAAGACAGGCAATATCGTCGATCAGGCCGAATATCTTGCGCAGGGCGGCATGCTGGCGCTGGAGCAGCGCAACAACACGCTGCTCGGCCGACCCGCTGAAATCGTCTGGCTCGACGAGCCCAATCCGCAAGGTGCGCAGCAGAACGCCGAGAAACTGATTTCCGAGCACAAGGTGGTCGGCATCGTCGGCGGCGCGCTGTCGTCGTTCGCACTGGCGATCTCCGCGGTCGCCAAGAAGAGCAAGGTGCCCTATGTCGCCGCGAACGCGGCAGCCGGCGACATTACCGGCAAGTCCTGCAACCGCTATACCTTCCGGTTGCAGCCGCCGGTCGACGTGCACACCAAGGTACTGGCGCCCTATTGTGCCGCGATCGGCAAGAAGTGGTACTTGATCACGGCATCCTATGCGTTCGGGCAGGACATCAAGAAGTCCTTTACCGATTACATCACCGCCAATGGCGGCACGGTGGTGGGCGCCGACGAGGTTCCGGTCGGCACCCCGGACTACAGTTCCTTCATCCTGAAAATCCGCGCGGCCAAGCCGGATGTCGTCATCGGTGGCGTCTCGGCAAGCGATCTCACCACGTTCCTGAAGCAGTGGAACGAACTCGGCATGCGCGGCAAGATTCCCTTTGCCGAAATTGCGGTCGGCAATACCGACCTGTGGGGTGTCGGACCGGAGGCCGCCGACGGCCTCTACACCATCACCTGGTGGTACAAGAATCCGGGCAACCCGCCGGACGAGCAGGAAATGGCGGCGGCCTATATGAAAAAATATAACCGTCCCGCCGCCGACAAGGCCTGGATGGGCTGGCTCGGGATGAGGTCCCTGCTCGAATCGATCGAGGCGGCCAAGACCACCGATGCCGGCGCCGTCGTGACCGCGCTCGAGAACTGGAAGATCAAGCGCAACGGGATCGACGTCGGCTATCGCACGTTCGATCATCAGATGACCAACCGGCTGCTGGTCGCCGGTATCCATCCTAAGATCACCGACAAGTGGGACTACTTCGACGTCAAGGCCGAACTGCCCAAAACGCCCGAAGACGTGGCCAAGGCCTTCGGGTCGGAAGCCGAGAGCGCCTGCAAGATGGATTCGATCTGATCTTCGCAAGGGTTGCTGAAACGAGATTGGCTGCGGGATCTTTCCGCAGCCGGCTCGCCCCAGATTTCTCGCTCTCGTAAATCTCTCTTGCGAATTTCCTTCTCTTGCGGGACGGCCGATCCCAAAGGATGAGCTTGATGCTCGATATGATCCTGTCGCAAGCGGTCAACGGCCTCGTTCTCGGCTTTCTCTACGTATTGATCGCGGTCGGCCTGTCGATCATTTTCGGCATGCTCGGTATCGTCAATTTCGCGCACGGGTCGTTTTTCGCGCTCGGCGCCTATATCGCCTATGTCCTCAACCGGGATTTCGGATGGGGCGCGGCGCTGCTTGCGCCGTTCTTTACCGCGGCCATCGGCATTGTCGTCGAAATGATCCTGATCCGGCGACTGTACAACAAAGAGCCGCTGCTCAGCCTGATCCTGACATTCGCGCTGGCGCTGTTGATCGAAGCCATCCTGCGCATGCTGTTCGGCGGCGCGCCGGTGCCATTCGCCGCGCCGAAATTCCTCTCGGGCTTCGCCGAATACGGCCCGATCCTGATTACCAAATACCGCATGTTCGTGCTGGCGGTGACCATGCTGGCCCTGATCGCGTTCTGGGCTTTCCTCGCCTACACGCCGTTCGGCCGGATCATTCGCGCCGGCTCGCGCGATCCGGAAATGGTCGGCCTGCTCGGCATCAACCTGCCGATCGTATTCAGCGGCGTGTTCGGGATCGGCTGTTTGCTGGCTGGATTGGCAGGATTGCTCGCGGCTCCGCTGTGGACGCTCAATCCCTCGATGGCGTCGGGCGCGATCATGCCCGCGTTCATCATCATCACCATCGGCGGTCTCGGTTCCTATGCCGGCGCGATCATCGCGGGCCTGTTGGTCGGCGTCACCACCGCGATGTCGATCCAGTTCCAGCCGGAATGGTCGGGAGCCGCGATGTACGTATTGATGGCGGCCATCCTGCTGGTGCGGCCCCGTGGCCTGCTTGGCGAGAAATGGGAGCGGTTCGAATGAACCCTGCATCCATGATCCGCCATCCGGTTTTCTGGGTCGCCGTGGTCCTGACGGCGCTGAGTATCCTTTGGACGCTGATCGGCGCGCCAATCTCGCTGATCACCCAGATCGCGATCTATACGCTGTACGGCGCGGGCGTGAACCTGCTGGTGGCCTATACGGGCCTGGTGCCGTTCGGCGCCTCAGTGTTCTTCGGCTGCGCCAGCTACGCGGTGGCCGTCTTCATGCTCGACCGGATCGGCGGGGAATTCACCGCGTTGTTGTTCGCGGTGGTGTTTTCGATCCTGATGGCGATGGCGATCGGCGCGCTGATCCTTCGCCGCAAGGGGCTTTATTTCTCGCTGTTGACGCTGGCGTTCTCGCAGATCGCCTTCGAGGTGGCCTTCAAATGGACCGCGGTCACCGGCGGTGAAAATGGAATGCAGGGCGTCGCGCGGACAGTTTTCAAGTCCGACTGGTCCTTGCATATTTTCGTGGTGGTGACGGTGACATCAGCGATGTGGCTGCTGTGGCGGATCGCGCATTCACCGTTCGGGCGCGTGCTGCAGGCGATCCGCGACAACGAACTGCGCGCCAGCAGCCTCGGTTACAACGTCTATATGATCCGTCTCGGCGGTTTTGTGCTGACAGCGGCGTTCGTTGGCTATGCCGGCGGCCTGCTGACCCTGATGCTGGAAGGCGTCTATGCCAACAATCTCAATTGGCAGCACGCCGGCGACTCCCTGCTGATGACGGTGCTCGGCGGCGTTCACCACTTCCTGGGGCCGCTGTGGGGCGCGATCGCCTTCATCCTGCTGGAAGACCGGCTTTCGGCCATCACGGAAGACTGGTGGCTGATCTTCGCGCCGATCCTGATCCTGTTTGCACTCGGATCACCTGAAGGCATTCAGGGCCTGGTCCAGCGCCTTCTCGGGCGGCAGCGCTGGACGCTGGTGCGTAATACGATCCCGCCGCGGCCGGCCGCGATCAAGCCCTACGAAAGTGCCGCGATCAACGCCGATCCGCGCGAACCGATCCTGCAGACAAGGAAGCTGAACAAGAGATTCGGCAGCCTGGTGACCGCGCACGACATCGATCTCGACGTCCACCCGTTTGTGCTGCACAGCATCATCGGGCCCAACGGCGCCGGCAAGACGACCTTCTTCAATATGCTGTGTGGCGCGTTGCCGCCGAGCAACGGCCGGATTATTTTCGACGGCAAGGATATCACCGGACTTCCGGTCTATGCCCGGGCCCGGATGGGCATCAGCCGCTCGTTTCAGATCCTCTCGATTTTTCCGAACCTCACGGTGTTCGAGAATGTGCGAGTCGCCGTGCAGGCGCAGCGGCACGGCGCGAGGGGAATGTTTTCGGACGCGTATCGCCTGACCGACATCAATGATCGGGCCTGGTCGATCCTGGATGCGGTGGGGCTGGCCGACCATGCCGCGGAACCCTGCATCAACCTTCCGCATGGCGCCAAGCGGCTATTGGAAATCGCCGTTACGCTGTCGATCGACTCCAAGCTGCTGCTGCTCGATGAACCTTTGGCAGGCTTAGCGGAATCCGACCGCGTCGTGGTCGCCGATCTCATCCGGCGCCTTGCCGCCAAGCACGCGGTGATCCTGATCGAGCATGATATCGACCGGGTGCTGGCGATCTCAGATCGCGTTTCGGTGCTGCACCAGGGCAGGATCATCGCCGACGGCCAGCCGATGGACGTGGCCGGTAATCCCGAGGTGATCGCGGCCTATCTGGGTGCCGCCAAGGACGAAACGCGTAGCGCCCCGCCGTCGCGTGAGAGGATTGCCCACGCCAAGGCCGAGGTGCTGCTCGACGCCAGGGGCATCGCCGCCGGCTACGGCGGCAGCACTGTCCTGAGCGGCCTTGACCTGACCATCCACCGTGGCGAGGCGGTGGCACTGCTTGGTCGCAACGGGGTCGGCAAGACCACCACGTTGCGCGCGCTGACCGGCACCGTGCAGTTCGACACCGGCACGGTGCGGTTCGACGGGGTGACGCTCAACGGCATGAAGCCCTATGAGATCAACCGGCTCGGCGTCTCGCTGGTTCCGGAAGGACGGCGGCTGTTTCCCAACCTGAACGTCACGGAGAATCTGCAATTGGCGGCCCGGCTAGGGGGCATCAGCCTGGAAGAGGCCTTCGATCTGTTTCCGCGGCTGCGGACCCGGCAGAAAGCCAAGGCGGAAAATCTTTCCGGCGGCGAGCGTCAGATGGTGGCGATTGCGCGGGCGCTGGTCGTGCCAAGCAAGCTGATCCTGCTGGATGAGCCGTTTGAAGGTCTCGCGCCGGCTGTGGTAAGCGAAGTGATGGAAGCCCTCGTCAAGCTGCGCGGCAAGGTCGCGATGATCATTGTCGAGCACCATGCCGAAACCGTTTTACCCATCGTTGACCGGGCGATCGTGCTGGTCAACGGCAAGATCGCTTTTGAAGGCGACGCCGGTGTTCTCGAACGCGATCACGACCTGCAGGCTCGCCTGCTCGGGGTCGTGCAACGCGAGGATGCCGCCCGCTCCGCGAATGTCGCCGCGGTTTGAACTGGAGAATCTTCCACATGAATATCGACCTGAGCGGAGCGACCCGGCTCTATATTATCGTCGGCGATCCCATTGCGCAGGTGAAGTCGCCCGGCGGAATGACGGAGGCCTTCGCCGACCGGGGTCACGACGGAATCCTGGTGCCGGTGCAGGTTGCGCCCGCAGACCTCGGCGCGCTCTTGGCAGTTGCGGATCGCCTCAAAAATCTGGACGGCATCATCGTCACCGTCCCGCACAAATTCGCGTGTTTCGAACACTGCAGCAGCACGAGCCCGCGCGCCGGCTTTCTTGGCGCCGTCAACATCATGCGCCGGCGCCAGGAGGGCGGCTGGCATGGCGATATGGTGGACGGCATCGGTTTTGTCGGCGCGGTTCGCGGCAAGGGTTATGAACCCCGCGGCAAGCGTGCGTTGCTGGTGGGTGCCGGCGGGGCCGGCTCGGCGATCGCGATGGCCCTGGTCGAGGCCGGCGTCAGCGAACTGGCGATCCATGACGGCGACACCGCGCGCCGCGACGATCTGGTCGCGCGGCTGAAAACGCTGGATCGTGCCAATATCATTGCAGGATCTTCCGATCCTGATGGCTACGACCTGGTCGCTAACGCGACGCCGGCCGGCATGCGGGTGGCCGACCCGCTGCCTGTCGACGTCACCAGGCTTGCCCCGGCAACCTTCGTCGGCTGCGTCATCACCGTTCCCGCCGTCTCGCCGCTGGTTGAAGCCGCGCGGCGGATCGGCTGCCTGGCTTCGACGGGGACCGATATGTACAATGCGCTGCAGGGCTCGATGATCGAGTTTCTGCTCGCCCCTGAAGAGCGCGCCTGAGCTGGTCATGCTGCGAACCAGAAACCCAGCAATAATCGCCCTCGGAAACAACCGAACATGACGGACACACAACAAGCCCAGACTCCCGACGCAACGGCGCCTGCGCTCGACTATGATGCCATCATCATCGGCGCGGGCATGTCGGGCATGTACCAGCTCTACCGGTTGCGCGAGCTCGGGATGCGGGTCCGCGTGTTCGAAGCCGGCACCGGCGTCGGCGGCACCTGGTACTGGAATCGCTATCCGGGCGCGCGCTTCGATTCCGAAAGCTATTCCTACGGCTACTCGTTCTCGAAGGAGTTGCTGGAGCAGTGGGACTGGTCCGAGCACTTCGCCGGCCAGCCGGAGACGCTGCGTTATCTCAATCTGGTGGCCGACAAGTTCGATCTGCGCCGCGACATCCAGTTCCGCAGCACCGTCGCCGCCGCCATCTTTGACGAGGACACCCGCAGCTGGGACGTCGCGCTGCAGGACGGCAGCCGTTTCCGCGCCCGCTTCCTGATCACCGCGATCGGACCACTCTCCACTCCCACGCTGCCGAAGATCGCGGGTATCGAATCGTTCAGCGGCCAGTCCTTCCATACCGCGCGGTGGCCGCATGAGCCGGTCGACTTCAGCGGCAAGCGGGTCGCGGTGATCGGCACCGGCGCTACCGGCGTGCAGACCATCCAGACCATCGCCGGCTCGGTCGGACACCTGACCGTGTTCCAGCGCACGCCGAACTGGTGCGCGCCGCTGCACAACGGCAAGATCGACGCCGAGACGCAGCAGAAGATCAAGGCCGGCTATCCCGAGATATTCAGGCGCTGCCAGGAGACCTTCGCCTGCTTTCTGCATACCCCTGATCCGCGCGGGGCATTCGAGGTTACGGACGAAGAACGCGAGGCATTTTACGAGAAATTATATGCCGAGCGCGGCTTCGGCATCTGGCAGGGCAATTTCCGCGACATCCTGACCGACCGCAAGGCCAACGCCACGATCAGCGATTTCGTGGCCCGCAAGATTCGCCAACGGGTGAAAAATCCCGAGGTTGCGGAAAAGCTGATTCCCGGGAATCACGGCTTCGGCACCCGCAGGCTGCCGCTCGAGACCTTCTATTACGAGGTCTACAACCGGGACAATGTCGAGCTGGTGGACATCAGGGAGACCCCGATCGAGCGGATCACGCCTGATGGCATCAAGACCAGCGCCGCGGAATACAAATTCGACATCATCATCTACGCGACCGGTTTCGATGCGATCACGGGCAGCTTCGACAAGATCGATTTCCACGGTTCGCACGACGTTCGATTGAAAGACAAATGGAAGGGCGGGCCGCAGACCTATCTCGGCATGATGGTCCACGGTTTTCCCAACATGATGATGCTGATGGGACCGCATACCGCGCTCGGCAATATTCCGCGCAGCATCGAATACAGCGTCGAATGGATCACCGGCCTGATCCGCTTTGCAAACGAGTCCGGTCTCACGCGTCTGGAAGCGACACCGGCCGGCGTGGCTTCGTGGACCGATCACGTCAAGGCGCTTGGGGTCGGCCTGCTCTCCAACGAGATCGACTCCTGGATGACCGGAATCAACAGCAACGTGGAAGGCAAGCAAACCCGTATCATCGCGCGCTACAGCGGCAGTGCGCCAGCCTTCCGCGAACGTTGCAACGAGGTGGCGGCGAAAGGCTACCGGGAGCTCGCGCTGGCCTAGACGGCTGGCGTGCGCAACGAAAAACGGCCCTGGCGCGGGGGAGCAGCCAGAGCCGTCATCGGATGTGCCAGCGGGGGGAAGGCACGTACGATCAATTCACCGGTCGAAATTTTGTTCCGCACGCTATCATAGCGCTAACACCCAGACCGCAATGATGGTGCCGAGAATGGCGAGGCCCGGAATCGTCCAGCCTGTCCCACCAGCCGGGTCCGGCGTCTCCCGCCGGTCGACGGTCCAGATTCTTCCAGCCGCCGACATATCAGTTGGCCGGTACCGGGGCGCCGGCGGTGCGCACCAGCCGGTCCGCTTTCTGCAGAACGTAGGTATTGGCAGGCTGCTCGCGTGCAAAAAAGCTGACAGCCACGAACAGCGCGCAGAACATCAAGCCCACCAGCATGACCTTGCGGTGGGTGCGCCTGTCGGCATTGTGAAACGAGGAGGACATCCGGGAAGCCATATCGCTTCCGGTGCAGGGTGCAATCGACTTCGCGTTTTAACCTAACCTGTGAAGGTTACTTGCCCGGACAATTTTAACGAAAGTGAATCTTTCGGCCCGATTTCGGCTTCGGTGTCCTCGCGGCCGGGTCGGTTCAATGTCGCGCCGAGTGATAGTCCATCGGTATCCTGCAGCTTGCGACCCTCACCGCCCGGGTCGTGGCCGGGCTGTTTCGACTGCGTCCGACAAACCGGGGCTCGCCGTTGGTGATGACCGCGCCGACCGCGGCAAGGTCGCCATTCCTGATCGCATCGATCGCATTGTCCTGCGAGCCTCCGTCGGGCGCATCGATCAGAACGATGTCGGCGTCGCGCCCGACCGATATGGTGCCGCTGTTCAAGCGGTAGATTCTCGCATTGCTGCCGGTCGCCGCGGCAATGGCCAATTCCGGCGGGACGCCTCCGAGGCTTGCGAGATGCGCGATGGTATAGAACATCCCGAGCGGCATGATTCCGCTTCCGGTCGGCGTGTCGGTCGCGATCAGGAGACGATCGAACGCTGCGAATTTTTGTGCCAGGGAGGCCGTGAGCAGAGCGGTGCGGAGGTTGCCCGCGGTGCATATCTGCAGCGCGACATCGCTGTCACGCACGACGCGCTCGAAATCGGCGTCCCGCATCGCCGTCGGGCCACCATTGACGTGGAACGAGACATGGGGCCGGATCGCCAGCACGTGCTCGCCGGTCACGGCGCCGGACCCGGGGATGGAGGATCCTCCGGTATGAAGCGTGGTGATCATCCCCTGGGCCCGTGCCGCCGCCACCAGCGGGGCATAATCGAAGGCGCTCGCGACATTGCCGAAACCGGCCTTTGCGAGCCAGACGCCCTGTCGCTTCAGGTCGGCGAAATCGCGATCCTGCAGACCGGGCTCGAGAATGACCGAGCCGGCATGGACCTTCATGCCGCCGGGCCGGTAAGTCAGGAAGCATTTGTGGGCGGCGACCGCGAGGGCCTTGACGCCGTCGACGTCCCTCGGCCTGCCCGGCACATGGACTTCCGAGGCGGAAATCGCGGTTGTCGTTCCGCCGTGGACGTAGCTTTCGAGATAGCCGACGGTCTGCTGACGCGGTGTATAGTCGCCGAACGTGATATGGACGTGAGAGTCGATCAGCCCGGGGATCAGCGTCGTGCCCCCGGCATCGATCACCACGTCGGCGCGTTCGACGTCGGCCGCGGAAGCGGTTCCGACCGATACAATCAGGCCGTCCTCGCAGATCACGGTATCGCCTGACGTCATCGGGTGACGCCAATCCCCTGAAAGTATTTGGCCTATATTTGCGATCGCGACGCGCATAAAACACCCAAACCGGTCAGTGCGCCACGCTTGCAGGCGCGTCGGCAAGCGCAAAACTGTCCAGAAGACTTTGCACCAGCAATTCGGCGTCATTCCACGCATAAGTGCGGAAGCTGTGCCCTGCGGTGACGAATTGCGCACCGGCGTAGAACATCTCGTATTGGGTATGCCTCGAACCGAACTCCGAGCCGATCGCGTCCCACGCCGCCTTCAGGAATTTCACCTTGGCCTCCGGTTCGAGCGCCGCGGAGCGCTGGGTCTTGCGAATGATCGGCGCCATCGCCGAATTTCCCCAGTCCCGCCAGGATGAAGGCAACATGATCAGCGCGCCGCCGGCGAGTTCGCGAATGATGTTGATCATTTTCGGGTACAGATCCTGAGTCACGATCTGGGCCGAGTAGAGAAAATGGCGGTTCGGAATCCAGAACTTGCCGAAATGCTCGCCGCTTATCTCCATGCCGTGCAGCATGGCCTCGACCATTCCGATATTGGCGGCAAGGCGACCGAGCTGCTCGCGGACCTGCGGCATGTTGGAGGTCCCGATCGTCTCGGTGAGCTTGCGCGCCAGCCCGACCAGAAACTTCAGCTTTACGACGAGGCGGATCTGCGACTGGTAATTCTGGTAAATGTGGCCCGGCGTGTCGTGGAACTGGGCGCGACAGAGATCGACGTTTCGATTGACGAACAGGCGGTCCCAGGGAACCTTTACGTCGTCGAAGTAGATGACGGCGTCATTCTCGTCGAAGCGGGAGGAGATCGGGTTATCGTAGACGGAGACGGCGCCGGCTTCATAGGATTTGCGGGAAAGCACCTGCAGTCCCTTCGTGCCCATCTCGAGCGCGCATGAAAACGCCAGTTGTTCCTCTCCGGGCTTCAACGGTTGCAGGTTGGCCACGAAAATCTCGTTCGCCATGATCGAGCTGGTGCCCATCATCTTGGCGCCGCGGATCGTCACGCCCGAACTGTCCTCATCGACGATCCGCGCGACCAGGTCCTCATCCTGATCGCCCCAGTCCTTGGAACGATTGGCCTGGGGATTGATGATCACATAGGTCAGGAACAGATCGCTGGTGCTGGCGTATTCGAAATAGTCGGCAAACGCCTTTGCCCGCTCCACCCCTCCGCGTTCGAAAACCTCGAGCCCCATTCGCTGGCCGACCAGGGCGGAAGCCAGGTGGTCGGGAGATCTTCCCATGAAGCCGTAGCTGCACTCCGCCCAGGCCGTGAGGGCACGCCGCCGGCTGGTCATTTCGGCATGTGAGCGCGGCATCTGCCAGGCGCGATTGATGCGGCGGTTTGCGCCCTCCGGCGCGAACGTCATCAATTCCTGATTTTCGGGCGCGGCCTGGAAATCGTACAGGCTTGCCGCCGACGCGACCGAGTTGCGAAAGGCGCGGTGCGTGGTGACGTCAGGGACGAGTTCGCCATCGATATAGACGGACCGTCCGTCCTTCAATGACGCGAGGTGCTCGGCGCCGGTCTTGCAGACGGACATATTCGTCTCCCACGCTTGCATATTGCGGTCAAATCAGACCGTCGAGCCCCTTGATTTCGCGGCTCGAAAGACCGCCGACACGGTGATTGAGGCGCCCACGGTTGGCGTAGGCGCAAATGATCGCAATCTCGTCCGGCAAGGGCGCATCGGGCAACGTGATCGAAATGCCATCGTAGTGGGAACGGACGTAAAGCGCATCCTTGTGCGCGAGCGGAACGTCGATCGTCGAACCGGGCGCCGCCCGCTTCGTTATCGAGGATATCCAGGCCTTGCCGCCTCCGGCGGTCTCGCGGATGACGTTGCCGAACACGGTCGTGAGCAGGGCCACCCCGTGCTCCTGTTCTCCCGACAGGCCGATGATCGCGGCCTTGCCGTAGCTCTCGACCGCCCAGGGCCCCATGGCCTGCAAGGCGACCTCGGAGAGCTCCCGCCCCAGTGCTGCGCTCGCCTCCACCAAGCTGGACAGATCCTGCTGATATTTTCCCGCGAACGGATTATTGATGACAGCCGCCGCGGCCACCTTGCGCAACGGCGGCTCGGCGGCACACCCGGCCTCGTGCCTGGCCTCATCGATCAGCGTGATGATTTTCCGGATCTGCACGGCCTCTCCAATACGCCTTCATAAATAGCTAATTTCAGAAGCTAATACAAGTCGACCTCGTAGCTCAAGCGCATGCGTCGACTCCGAACGTCGATCGAAAAAGCCGCAGGCCTTATCATCGACCACGACCGGAACATATCAGGCTGGCGCGCTCGAGCGTTCCTTGCGGGTACTTTCGGCCCGCTCCGGTGCCGGTCCGCCGGGCTTGTCCTCGAAATAGGCCTGCAATCGCAGGGCGCGGTCGCTGCTATCGATCAGACGATCGATCATCTTCGAGAGCTGCTTGAATTCGGCGGCACTCAGACAGTCGAACTGCACGTTGTTGACCTGACGCTGGACCGGAGCCAGTTCGGCGAGCAGCGCCCACCCTTTTTCGGAAATCTCGAGCCGCACCCGACGGCGATCGTTCGGGTCGGGCGTCTTGTGGATGAGTCGGCGCTGCAGCAGCTTGTTGGTGATCGTGGTGACGAACGCGCCGCTCAGATACAGATGCTCGGCGATCCGGTTGACGCTCACATCGCTTTCATGGACGCCGAGGTGGCCAATGGAAATCAGCACGGTATATTCGATGCCGACGAGGCCGATTCGCGCGCCATGCCCGGCCCGCACGGCCTCGTGGCGAGCGAGGAACGCAAAAAGGCCGTGAACGAGACTGCGGAACGCACGGTCGGACCCGTCAACAAGCATCTCGGGACGCGAGATGGTCAACGGAGGAGCGGCGCGCGGTTTTCGATCGATGACCTTGATGACACGACTATCCTTGCTTCCTGAAACCACCGGGTTTGAAAGCGTGGACTTGGCAGTGGCTCGGCTTTTCTTCAATGAAATAATCCCGGCAGTTCGTTGTCGTTTCGGTGCAAACTTTCTGAGTGCGCGATGCTCGCAAAGAGGCATACACCGGCACTCAATGGGCGGCTAGGTGTTACGCATATGAAATTCAAACCCGCCGACTTTTGCTGCGATGCGCAAGCGACGTGCTGGATTGGACCCGCGGCAGCTTCTTCTACTTGCCGGTAAGCACTTCGCCGAAGCGCAGCCAGGTCTTGCCGTCGAATCTAACCAGCTGAAGTTGCTCGATCGGATAATGATCCTCGGAACCCGTGTTCAGCTTGATCCCCGGCAGAAGCAGAGGCAACTCGAAGCCTTTGAGGCTCGTTGCCTGCAGCAGTAAATTCTCGCGCGTCAGCTCGTTGCCGCATTGCTTGAGGACTTGCACGAAGGTTGCCGCGATCGAAACTCCGATTTCGTTCTGCGGATCGTTGACGTCGCCTTCGGGATAATAGTTTTTCATGAAGTCGAGGTACCACTTGATCCCCTCGTCGTTTGCAAATTGCGGGTCGGCGGGATCCTTGAGGTAGGCCGTGGATATTATTCCGGTCGAATGATCGAGACCGGCCGGGGTCAGCACCGCCGAAATGGAGTTTGCATTCTGGACGACGAAATGGGTGGGATGCCAGTCCAGTTCGGCAATCTTGCGGATGGTTTGCGCGGCGGCCTTGGCGGTCGATGCGCTGAACAGGACATTTGCGCCCGAGGCCTTCAGCGTGATGATCTCGGAATCCACGGTCGGCTCGGACACTTCATACGTCAGTTCCTTGACGATGAGCTTGTCGGCGGCTTCACCGAGACCAGCCTTGAAGCCGGCGACGAAGTCCTTTCCGTAGTCGTCGTTCTGCGAAAGGATTGCGATCTTCGCATCCTTGATGTTCTCGCGGATGTAGCTGCCATAGATGGCACCTTCGGACCGGTAGGTCGGATACCACCCCAACGTCCAGGGTGAAGACTTGAAGTCACCCCATTTGGAGGCGCCGCTGGCCAGGAAGATGTGCGGCACCGACTTGCTGTTGAGATATTTGACGATCGCCGAATTCGTGGGCGTCCCCATGGTGCCCACGATACCGAGAACCTCGTCGCTCTCGACCATGCGGCGATGCTGCTCGACCGTCTTCGGCGGCGAGTAACCGTCATCGAGCGACAGCAGCTTGATCATGCGGCCGTTGACGCCGCCGTGGTCGTTTATCATCTTGTAATAGGCGCTCTCGGCGCGCCCCTGCGTCCCGTAGGCGGACAGCGGGCCGCTGTAGGGATTTGTCTGACCGATCAGAATTTCGGTGTCGGTCACCCCCGGCCCGTATTTGGATTGCGCCACGGCGGAGCCGCTTGCGAGCAGCACACCGAACATCGCGGAGGCGGACAACAGCAGGAGGCATTTTGCCATTTTCGCGTTTCCTTCTCGGTTGCCTGGCGGTTCGATCGGGCGGCATGCCCGATCGCGGCCGGTGAAGTGGATTTCTGAAACTGCTCAAGCAAGGGTGACGACCTGATCGCGGGGAATGCCGCGCTCCTCGGCGATCTTGCGCTCGAGGGCGAGACGCGCCTGAACCCTGGCGCCGTCGGAAGCAATATTGATCAGCGGCCGGTCGCCGAGTTTGCGCAGCGTCGCGTATTGCGCCACCAGCACATCCTCGTCTTCCTTGAAGGCCCGCTCGATCTCGGCAAACAGCTGTTCGGTCGCCGCCGGCTCGTTTTGCCGGTAACTGTTTGCGGTCGACCAGATAAACCAGCTGGTGTGCTCGGTTTCGGGTGTGATCCCATAGAAGATCCGCAAGCCGAAACCGCCGTCGCGGGCATCGTGCTCATAGGCGCCCTCGCCGACATTCATGGCGCCGGTAAATTGCAGAATGCAGGAAGGCGCGACGTATTCGAATTCGCCCCATCGGTCGACGCGGCCCTTGAATTCCACGGCCTTGCTGTAGATCCCCGGAGGAATGCAATTGAGCATCCAGCGGATGAACTTCACCCCGTCGGGGGTCGGCGCCATCTTCATTTCGGCGCGCTCGTAAGCGTCCACATTGCTTGCGAGCGTCGACTTGTGCACATAGGCGGCATGCGTCTGATCCAGCAGATTGTCGGACAGCAGCAGGTAGTTGCAATCGATCCGCTCGGTCTTGCTCTTGTACGGCCATGCACGATGCCATGGGTACCTGACAATTTTCTTCTCGTCCGCCAGCGCGGCGTCTCCCATCCACACCCACACCAGGTCGTCATATTCGGCCACCGGAAAACTGCGAACGCGCGCGTTGTTCGGGATGATCTTCTGTCCGGGAATTTCCACGCACTTGCCGGAGCCGTCGAAAACCATGCCGTGATATTCGCAGCGGATGTTGTTGCCGAGCACCTCTCCGCCGGACAACGGCATGCCGCGGTGACAGCAACGGTCTTCCAGCGCGGCGGCCGTCCCCTCGGCGGTCCGGAACAGTACGACCGGCTCATTCAGAAGCGTTCGGGCCAACGGCGTGATCGTGATGTCCCTGCTCCATCCGGCAACATACCAGGCGTTGTACAGAAACATTCGCGGATCTCCCGTCGCGGCCGCTCGGCAGCCAAACAATGACCTGAAATTAGCTTTCTTACAATGCTAATTTTGCGTAGCTTTTGGGCAGGCGGCGTCATTTTGCAGGCGGCGCTCGACCGATGGCCGATGCGCTTGCCGTCATCCTGCCGGGGGCGCGGCATGGTATCGGCGCCACCTCGTCATGCTCGTGATGGGCGGATCGCGCTGGATCATGGCGAACTCCACCCACCACCTGGTGCCGATGGATCCGATCATGCAGATGCAGCGCCAGACCGGAACAGCCGGACGATGACGGTCGCGGCCTACGCCTTTGCTGCGTAGGGCCGCAGCGCGGGCCGTCCGTGTTTCTGTTTTACGTCGGCGACCCCGTCGAGCATCTTCCTCAGCGCCTCGATCGCGGCATCTTCTTCCGGCGTAAGCGGCGTCTCGGGATGGAAATGCGCCAGCAGCACGAGCAGCGCATCGCCGATGCGGCCGATCTGTTTGCCGTAGCTGCCGACATCGGACAGCACCTCCTGCTCCACATCGGGATCGCTCGACTGACCCATATTGATATTGATCAGGCCAAGCTGGCTTCCGATCGGACTGAGCAGCGCGGTCCAGGGATTGATCGACTGAACGACATCTCCGGAAAGCGGCATTTTAAACGTCGCAATGCAGTTCCCCCTGTTGCTGCCGCGACACGGGCGGCGGGTTAAAATTAAGGCTTCTTTCAGGTTTGATTAAGTCCCCATTAAGCAAAAATTATTCTTGTTTGCCAACAGGTTAGTTCCCCACCCGCTGTGGCCGATGAGTGACAGCTTTTTAGTCAAAAGCTGTCTAAGTGCGCGTCATGGACGCTGCATCACCGCGGCCGATCTCAAAAAAACCTGAAGACGTTCTGGAGAACAAACCAATGAAGAAATTTCTACTCGGTACTGTGGCCCTCGTCGCTCTCGGCGCGACCGTGCCAGCACTCGCTGCCGATCTGGGCACCCGCCCTGCCTACACCAAGGCTCCCGTCTACGCCGCGCCGATCTACAACTGGACCGGCTTCTACATCGGCGGTCACATCGGCGGCGCTTTCAGCGGCAACAACAATTTCAACGGCCTCACCACCGGCAACAACGATAACGGCCGCTTCCTCGGTGGTGTGCAGGTTGGCGCCGACTACCAGTTCGCCCCGAATTGGGTAGCTGGCATCGAAGGCCAGTACAGCTGGCTTGGCAATAACAACAGCGGCGTCATCTTCCCCGGCGGCTACGTCTACACCAACAACCAGCGTGCGCTGGGCTCGGTAACCGGCCGCGTCGGCTACACCTGGGGTGCAGGCCTGCTCTACGTCAAGGGTGGCTATGCCTACTCCGACAACAACGAAGCCGTGGCGCTGGCCGGCCTGCCGACCGCGTTCACATTCGATAGCAACCACAGCAACGGCTACACCGTCGGTGCCGGCCTCGAATACATGTTCGCCCCGAACTGGTCGGCCAAGGTCGAGTACCAGTATTATGACTTCGGCAGCAGCCGGTTCGTCACCCCGGCCCCGCTGGCCACGTTCGGCAGCTTCCGCACCGACGACCATGTCGTAAAGGCCGGCCTGAACTATCGCTTCAACTGGGGCGGTCCGGTCGTCGCGCGGTATTGATCCGCGTCTGACGGCAACAACCTGAAAAGGCCGGCATTGCGCCGGCCTTTTTTTGCCTGCCGCGGGCAAAAACCCCCGAATTCTTTAAATTTTCGCGATTTTGTTAACCGTGTAACGCGATACTGCCGCCAGCTTCATCCTGAAGATGAATGCAACGCGAGGCAGAAAGCATGGCGTTACGATCCCCCGTGGCCAAATCCACGCGTGCTGGCTTGCGGCGTCCGCAATGGGGCGTCAGGAGCAGCCTGTTTGCCGCTTTCGCCGTGATCGCCGGCATGGCGATCCTCATCAGTGCCGGCGCCGGCATGGTGCTCGGGCATCTCGGCGGCACCATGATTCACCTGAGCGGGCGGGACATTCCTCGTCTCGCCGTCAGCCTGCAACTGGCGGCGCAGAGCGCCAGCCTCGCCAGTCAGGGGCCGGCACTGCTGGCGTCCCGCAGCGAGCAGGGCCTGGACGAGCGCGCCACGAAAATAAAGGAGGCGCAGGAGGTCGCGATCGAGAAGCTCGGCGAAATCATCGAGCTCGGCGCCGACAGGCCGGTGATCGCAGCGCTTGGCGCAACCTTGAAGAATATCGACGACACCATCAAGGGGCTGATCGTGGCCGCCCGCGAACGGATTGAAGCCGCCGCCCGGCATGACCAGCAATATGGCGCGCTGCGCCATGCGCAGACCGACTTTGTTGCCGCCGCCAGTCCTGCGATGATGGAGGCCCAGGCCCGGATCGATGCCATCCTCGCTTCGGCGAGCCTTTCCCGCGACGACGCGGCGCAGGCTGCGCGCGCGCTCGACCAGCTCGGCAACGCGATCGCGTCCAGCCATCTGCTGGCTTCCGAGATGATCGCAGCACTTTCGGCCGGCAGCCGCGACGCGATCGAGGCGATCGAGAAGGAATTCAAGGCCACGCAGATGCACCTGCGATCGAACCTCGATCTGCTGCCCAAATCCTCCGGGACCGCCGCGCTCAGGGATGCAGCCACGAAACTGATGGCGCTCGGCGAGGGCAACGCCGGCGTCTTCCGAATTCGGCAGCAGGAACTGGACGCAGGCGAGGGTGGCCAGCTCACCCTCGAGCAATTCGGCAAGCTCAATGCCGACCTCGGCGTCACCGTGCGGCAACTGGTGGACGGCGTGCAGTTCGACACCGACGCCTCGACCTGGCAGGCGCGCAAGGAAATTTCGCTGGCGACGACGATCATGCTCGCGCTCGGCGGCCTCACTCTGGTCGGATCGATCCTGTTCGTCTGGTTCTATGTCGGCGGCAATATCCTGCGGCGGCTCGGCAGCCTGCAGCGCTCGATGCAGCTGTTGTCCGACGGCGACCTCGAATCGGAAATCTACAGCCCGCACCAGCGCGACGAGATCGCGTCGATGGCGAACGCGCTGCAGATCTTCCGCGAGAGCATGATCGAGGCCCGCGCGCTGAGCGCCGATCAGGACAAGGACCGCCGCGCCAAGACCGAGCGCGCCTCGCGCGTGGAGACCCGGATCGTGGAGTTCGAAGCCGCGGTCCGCACCGCGCTGGACAGCCTGCAGGGGGCGGCCAATTCCATGCAGATGACGGCGCAAAGCATGTCGTTGACCGCCGATCAGTCCAGCGCGCTGGTGAGCGCGGTGGCGTCCGCTGCCGAGGAAACCTCGATGAACGTTCAAACGGTGTCGTCGGGCACCGAGCAGTTGACGTCTTCGATCGCCGAAATCGGCCGCCAGGTGGTCGCGTCGGCGCAAATTGCCCGCAAGGCGGTCGAAGAGGCCGGCGCAACCGACGCCACCATGCAGGGGCTCGCCGAAAACGCCGGCCGCATCAGCGTCGTGGTCGACCTCATTCAGGTGATCGCCTCGCAGACCAACCTGCTTGCGCTCAATGCCACCATCGAAGCCGCGCGGGCCGGAGAAGCCGGCCGGGGGTTTGCGGTGGTCGCCTCCGAGGTCAAGAGTCTCGCCAACCAGACCGCGAAGGCCACTGACGAAATTCGCTCGCAAATCGCCAATATGCAGCAGGTCACGACCTCGGCGGTCGGCGCCATCAGGAACATCGGCCAGACCATCGGCGAGATCAACGAGGTCACCACCACGATCGCCGCGGCGGTGGAACAGCAGGGCGCGGCGACGCGCGAGATCGCCCGCAACATTCAGCATGCCGCCGGCGGCACATCCGAGGTTTCCAGCAACATTGTCGGCGTCAGCAGCGCTTCCGCCAGGGCCGGATCGGCCGCCACCGAGGTACTCGGTGCCTCCAGCGCGCTGCGCCGCGAGGCCGACGTGCTGCGCTCCGAAATCGACGCTTTCCTCGCCAACATCCGCGCCGCCTGAGAGACTTCGCCATTCCGGGGCGATGCCGCACTCCCGCGCGGATCCGTCGGCGTCGCCCCGGAACGACCGCGCCATGTGTTTTGCCGGGACCCGCATCCGTTTTTTCGGCTGGCGCAGCGTCGATTGTGCGGCTAAGCCGATAGAACATTTTGCGGCACAAAACGATGCATTCGAAAACAGACCCCGTTCAGTCCTCGGCCGAGGCGCTGCGCTACCCCTGGGAACATCATCCCGGCCCGGATCAGGTGGTCGAGATCAGGCCGGGCGTATTGTGGGTTCGGCTCGCGCTGCCGTTCCGCCTCAATCACGTGAACATCTATCTGCTCGCCGACGGCGACGGCTGGGCGATGGTGGATTCCGGATTCGGCAACGAGGAATCGATCGCGGCCTGGACCACGCTGTTCGAAGGCCCGCTCAGGCATGTCAACGTCACCCGCCTGATCGTGACCCATTCGCATCCCGATCATGTCGGCCTCGCCGGCTGGATCGTCGAGCGCTTCAACTGTCCGCTGCAGATGTCGCAGGTCGAATATCTGCAATCGGTCTATCACCAGAACCGCGGCACCGAAGAGCGGCGTAACGCGCAGCGGCTGTTCTTCCGCCGCCACGGCATGGACGAAAACCTGACCGACAATTTGCTCAGCCGCGGCCAGGATTACCTGAAGCGGGTGTCGATCCTGCCGCCGTCCTATCGGCGCATCTCGCACGGCGACGAGATTTCGATCGGCACGCGGCGCTTCAAGGTCCTCACCGGCGGCGGCCATGCGCTGGACCAGGTGATGCTGTATTGCGCCGCCGACAAGCTGTTCTTGTCCGCCGACCAGGTGCTGAGCAAGATTTCGCCGAATGTCAGCGTCTGGGCGGTCGAACCCGACCAGAACTCGCTCGGCGAATATCTGGCCTCGCTGGCGAGCCTGACCACGACGCTGCCCTATGACGTCATCGTGCTGCCCGGCCACGGCGTTCCCTTCTACGGCTTGAAGACCCGGATCAAGCAACTGGCCGACCATCACGAGGAACGCTGCCGGCTGATTGCGGACGCCTGCCGCGATGCCCCGAAGACCTCCAAGGAACTGGTCCCGGTGGTGTTCCACAAGCACGTGCTCGACATGCACCAGATGGGCTTTGCCGCCGGCGAGTTGATCGCCCACGTCAATTACATGCTGGTCGAGGGCCGCCTGACATCAGAGGAAGTCGACGGCGTGTTGCGCTTCAGGACCACCTGATCGCCTTCGCATTGCGCGCCCCGCCTGTGTCAGCTGAAGGTCAGATTGCCGAAGTCGAGCGCAACGAGCAGCGGCTCCGGCACTTTCTGCATCGCCTCGTCATAGCCGTAGATCCGACGCGTGGTCGGCATCTTGATGCCCTGAAAATCCCTGTAGTTGGTGGGATAGTTGGCGCCGGTGGCGCCGCCGAGAATATCGACCGTGTAGTCGTGCCGCCGCATCAGGCCGTCGGGTCCGAAATGCGTGATCTGCGTCTTGTTGTGGCTGGCGATATGGTCTGGGAAGGTAACCTTCAGGCGGCGCCATTCCTCGCCGTTCTCGCGCCACGATTCGATCTCCTCGCTCTCGAAACCGGGATAACTGTAGAGGAACGGCGAAGTCATATAGGTCCACAGTGCCTCGCTGGCGAAATAGGCGACGTGAAATTTGTCCCACGGCGTCTCCAGCGTCTGGCCGGCATAGGCGGCCTCGGGATCGTCGCGGCTCTCAATCACGGTTCCGTCCAGCGCTTCGAGCACGAGCCGATCGGGCACGAACACGCTTCGTCGGTCGGATGCCGTGAAAGGCGTGATGGTCAGCCGCTCGAGGTGGGTATCAATCTCGAAAACCTTGTCGGTGAGAAGCCCGGGCTGCTGCTTCACATACCAGATCGCACCACCGACCGACAGCTCGGCCTTGAGGGTCTTGAATTCGTTCCAGCGGTTCAGACCGCCGTGAGCATCCAGGGCCAGTGCCAACAGGTCATTCATCGAAGCTCCTTTGGGTCCGCAGCGCAGATCGTCAGCGGCGCGCTTCTGGCCAGGGCCGAGCACAGCGAGAGGGTTATTTCGCGATGCCTATTTCGTTGATGATCGGGCGGTGGTGAAAGCGCCCTGCGCGGCGGAATGCGGCGCGAAGCCTCTGCGGGCCCGACCATCATAGAGGGTGTTTCGGGAATCGGTACGCCATCAATCGGGGCACGGCGGGAGCCCTACCGTACTCTCTGTCACCGAAGGATGCCGGGGGCGGGGCGGTGATGGCACCAACATGCCGCAATGCACTCCGCCTTGCTGATCACTATTGATCATTCATAAAGATTTCATGGTCGGGCGCCGGCGATGGCAGCCCCTGACCCGGATCAAGCCTGATCCGTGCCCCAACAACCCCGCCACCCGCTCACCGGGGCGCCCAGACGCGCTTTTCCGGCTCGACATCAATCCTGGAAACGCTCTAAAAAGGCCTTGCCGCTTCCGGCCTTAATGCTCCAGTTCCAGGTTTTACGATGGATTACAGCCATTTCTTCAGTGCCGCCCTCGACCGCCTGCATGACGAGCGGCGCTACCGCGTTTTTGCCGATCTGGAGCGGATCGCCGGCCGGTTCCCGCATGCGGTGTGGCACTCGCCAAAAGGCCAGCGCAACGTCGTGATCTGGTGCTCCAACGACTATCTCGGCATGGGACAGCATCCGAAGGTGGTCGGGGCCATGGTCGAGACCGCCACGCGCGTGGGCACCGGCGCCGGCGGCACCCGCAACATCGCGGGCACCCATCATCCGCTGGTCCAGCTCGAGCAGGAACTGGCCGACCTGCACGGCAAGCAGGCGGCGCTGCTGTTCACCTCGGGCTATGTCTCGAACCAGACCGGCATTGCCACCATCGCCAAGCTGATCCCGAACTGCCTGATCCTGTCGGACGCGCTCAACCACAATTCGATGATCGAGGGCATCCGCCAGGCCGGGTGCGAGCGCCAGGTGTTCCGCCACAGCGACATGGCGCATCTGGAGGAACTGTTGCGCGCCGCCGGTCCCGACCGGCCCAAGCTGATCGCCTGCGAGAGCCTGTATTCGATGGACGGCGATATCGCTCCGCTGGCGAAAATCTGCGACCTCGCCGAGCGCTACGGCGCCATGACCTATGTCGACGAGGTTCACGCGGTCGGCATGTACGGTGCGCGCGGCGGCGGCATCGCCGAGCGCGACGGCGTCATGCATCGGATCGATATTCTGGAAGGCACGCTCGCCAAGGCATTCGGCTGCCTCGGCGGCTATATCGCGGCAACATCCGATATCATCGATGCGGTGCGCTCCTATGCGCCGGGCTTCATCTTCACCACAGCGCTGCCGCCCGCGATCTGTTCGGCCGCGACCGCGGCGATCCGGCATCTCAAGACCTCGAACTGGGAGCGCGAGCGCCACCAGGACCGCGCCGCGCGGGTCAAGGCGATCCTGAATGCGGCAGGGCTGCCGGTGATGTCGAACGACACCCATATCGTGCCATTGTTCGTCGGCGACCCCGAGCACTGCAAGCAGGCCTGCGACATCCTGCTGGAAGAGCACGGCATCTACATCCAGCCGATCAACTATCCGACGGTCGCCAAAGGCACCGAGCGGCTGCGAATTACGCCATCGCCCTATCACGACGATGGGCTGATCGATCGGCTCGCCGAGGCGCTGCTGCAGGTCTGGGAGCGTCTCGGCCTGCCGCTGCGGAAGAAGTCGCTGGCGGCCGAATAGCCAACCCGATCTCCGGCGTCGAAATCCGGCCATTCGGCGCTGGCGCGATGCTTTGCCGGCCTATTCCGGCTATACTTCCTGCAAAGGACCGCCGTGGCTTGCGCCTGCGCCGGACGGAACCCATGCCGAAGCCAAAGGGAGACAAGCCGCGATGCTGCACGACTGGGCCGTGATCGCAGCCGCCTTTGGCTACATCGGCTTCCTGTTCGCGGTGGCGAGCTATGGCGATCGCCTCTCGCCGACCCAGCGCGGCCGCGCCAGCGGCCTGATCTATCCGCTGTCGCTCGCGATCTATTGCACGTCCTGGACGTTCTTCGGTTCGGTCGGATTCGCCACCCGCACCAGCGTCGATTTCATCGCGATCTATATCGGTCCGATCCTGATGATCGCGGTCGCTACACCGCTGCTGCGCCGCGTGATCCAGCTGGCGAAATCGCAGAACATCACCTCGATCGCCGATTTCATCGCCGCACGCTACGGCAAGAGTCAGGCGGTTGCCGCAACCGTCGCGCTGATCGCCATCATCGGATCGGTGCCCTACATCGCGCTCCAGCTCAAGGCCGTGGCATCGTCGCTGGAGACGATCCTGAGCGAAGACCAGGCCTTCTCGAAAATCCCGATCATCGGCGACGTTGCATTGATCGCTACGCTGGCGATGGCGGCATTCGCGGTACTGTTCGGAACCCGCCAGAGCGATGCCACCGAACATCAGCACGGGCTGATGCTGGCGGTCGCCACCGAATCCATCGTCAAGCTGGTGGCCTTCATCGCGGCCGGCGCCTTCGTCACATTCTGGATGTTCAGCCCGCATGAGCTGGTCGAGCGCGCGATGAAGACTCCGGAAGCCGTGCGCGCCATCGACTACGTGCCGTCGCTCGGCAACTTCCTGACCATGGTGCTGCTGTCGTTTTGCGCGATCATGCTGCTGCCGCGCCAGTTCCACGTCAGCGTGGTCGAGAATTCCAGCGACGCCGAGGTCGGCCGGGCCCGCTGGCTGTTTCCGTTGTATTTGGTCGCCATCAACCTGTTCGTGATCCCGATCGCGATCGCGGGTCTCGTGACCTTCCCGTTCGGCGCCGTCGACAGCGACATGTATGTGCTGGCGCTGCCGATGGAGGGAAATGCGCCCCTGCTCAGCGTCGCGGTTTTCGTCGGCGGCCTGTCGGCGGCGACCGCGATGGTGATCGTGGAAAGCGTCGCGCTTTCGATCATGGTCTCGAACGACATCGTGATGCCGCTGGTGCTGCAGCGAACTCCGCAATGGCGCGCCGGCCAGAGGGATTTTGGCGATTTTCTGCTCCGGGTTCGCCGCTTCGCGATCCTGGCCATCATGGCCATGGCCTATCTTTACTACCGCGCGCTGGGCAATACCCAGCTGGCGGCGATCGGCCTGTTGTCGTTCGCGGCGATCGCCCAGCTCGCGCCGGCGTTTTTCGGCGGCCTGTTCTGGCGCCGCGCGACCGCGCGCGGCGCCATGGCGGGCATGCTGGCCGGTATCGCCGTGTGGATTTACACGCTGTTTCTGCCGAGCTTCCTCGATGGCAATACCGCCGGCATCCTGCTGCTGCAGCATGGTCCGTTCGGCATCGAGGCGTTGCGCCCGCAGGCCCTGTTCGGCGCCGATCTGCCGCCGCTGCTGCACGGCGTGCTCTGGAGCCTCTCGCTCAATCTCCTGACCTATGTCGCGCTTTCGCTGGCGCGCCAGCCCTCCTCGATCGAGCGGGTGCAGGCCGACCTGTTCGTGCCCAATGCGTTGGCGCCGATGACGCCGACTTTCAGGCGCTGGCGCACCACGGTGACGGTGCAGGACATTCAAACCACCGTGGCGCAATATCTTGGCCCCGATCGCGCCCGTCATTCGTTCGAGGCTTTCGCGGCCAATCGCCACGCTGTGCTCGAGCCGGCGGCGCCGGCCGACTTCGAACTATTGCAGCATGCCGAGCATCTGATCGCCTCCTCGATCGGTGCGGCGTCGTCGCGGCTGGTGATGTCGCTGCTGTTGCGCAAGCGCACCGTGTCCGCCAAGGCCGCGCTCAAACTGCTCGACGATTCCCACGCCGCGCTGCATTTCAACCGCGAAATCCTGCAGACCGCGCTGAACCATGTGCGGCAGGGCATCGCCGTATTCGACGCCGACCTGCAGCTGATCTGTTCCAACCGGCAGTTCGGCGACATTCTCGGCCTGCCGCCCCACCTCATCCAGCTCGGGATTCCGCTCAAGGAAATCCTGGGATTCATGGGCGCCATCAGCCCGCCGGGATTCGGCGACAGCGAAACCCTGATGGAAATGCGGCTGGCCGCCTATACGACCGAGGGCGAGCCGTATCTGGAGCGGCTGCCGGATCGTCACATGGTGATCGAGGTGCGCTCGAACCGGATGCCCGGTGGCGGCCTGGTCATCACCTTCTCCGACGTCACGCCCTCGTTCGAGGCCGCCGAAGCGCTGGAGCGCTCCAACGCAACGCTGGAAAAGCGGGTGCGGGATCGCACCGAGGAACTGACGCGGCTGAATTCGGAACTGGCGCTGGCCAAGAGCACCGCGGAAGACGCCAACATTTCGAAGACGCGGTTTCTGGCGGCGGCGAGTCACGACATCCTGCAACCGCTGAACGCGGCACGGCTCTATGTGACGAGTCTGGTCGAGCGCCAGAACGGTGGCGAGGATTCGCGGCTGGTGGAGAATATCGACGATTCACTGGAAGCGATCGAGGAAATCCTCGGCGCTCTGCTGGACATTTCGAGGCTCGACGCCGGCGCCATGACGCCGTCGATCACCCGTTTCAAGATGAGCGACCTGATGCGGTCGCTGGAGATCGAGTTTGCGCCGATCGCACGCGCCAAGGGCCTGAATCTGACCTTCGTGCCCTGTTCGCTGCCGGTCGAATCCGATCGGCTGCTGCTGCGGCGGCTGTTGCAGAACCTGATTTCCAACGCCATCAAATACACCCCGCGCGGGCGCGTGCTGGTCGGCTGCCGGCGCCGCGGCCAGTCGCTGCAGATCGGCGTCTACGACACCGGCGTCGGCATTCCCGTCCTCAAGCGCGGCGAGATTTTCAAGGAGTTTCACCGGCTGGAGCAAGGCGCGCGAATTGCCCGCGGCCTCGGCCTCGGATTGTCGATCGTCGAGCGGCTTGCGCGCGTCCTCAACCACGGCATCGCGCTCGACTCCAATGTCAGCGGCGGCTCGGTCTTCTCGGTGACGGTGCCGACCGCGAAAGCGATCAACTACACCGCGGCGGTGACCACGGCGACCCCGCTTTCCCGGACGCCGATGAGCGGCGCGCTGGTGGTTTGCATCGAGAACGATCCGGCGATCCTCGACGGCATGCGAACGCTGTTGACCGCGTGGGGCGCCGAAGTGATCGCGGTGACCGATCCCGACGCCGCCATGGAGGCGATCGAAGCGGCGGGCGGAGAGGTTACCGGGCTGCTGGTCGACTATCACCTCGACCGCGGCAACGGCGTCGCTGCGATCCGCGACATTCGCCGCCGCTTCGGCGAGAACATCCCGGCGATTCTGATTACCGCCGATCGCAGTCCGCATGTTCGGGCGGCGGCGCGGGAAGAGAAGATCGCGGTACTCAACAAGCCGGTCAAACCGGCATCGCTGCGGGCCTTGCTCGGTCAGTGGCGCAGCCAGCAGATGTTGGCGGCAGAATGAGGTTCGCCTCGCGTGATCGGATCATTCGGCAGGTGCAGCGACCGCCACCGGCAAGCGGCTCGGAATATGCAGAAACAGCGCGCAAACGATCGCCGCGCACAGGCTGAGCAAAGCGAGCCCATAAAGTCCACCTGCGTAGTTGCCGGTCAGGTCCTTCATGACGCCAACGTACCAGGGTCCGAAGAAGCCTCCGAGATTACCGATCGAGTTGATCCATGCGATGCCGGCAGCGAGCCCGGCCCCGCTCAGAAACATCGGCGGCATGGCAAAAAATGGTCCCTTGGAGCCGTAAAAACCCATGGCGGCGATCGACATTCCCGCGATCGCCCACCAGCTCCCCATCGTCATGCCGGCGATGACCAGCCCAACGGTCGAGAGCACGCAACCGAGGAACAGATTCCAGCGCCGCTCGTTCATGCGATCGGATATCCGCCCCCACACCACCATGGCGACGGCGCCGCAAGTATAGGGAATCATGGTGAGCCAGCCGACCGTCATGTTGCTGAAATCACCGAGCGACTTGATCATCTGCGGAATGAAAATCAGCATGCCGAGACTGGCGGTGACGATGCCGAAATAGTTCAGCGCCAGCAGCAATACCTTGGGATTATACAAGGCCTGCCACATCGAAAACTTGCGCACCGCCTCGGTGACACGGCGCTCGGCTGCGATCGTGTTCACGAGCCAGTTGCGCTCTTCCGCGGTGAGGAATTTTGCCTGGTCCGGCCGATCCGTCAGCACGAAGAACGTGACGATCCCGATCACCACAGTCGGGATCGCTTCGGCGATGTACATGACCTGCCAACCCTTGAGACCGAACAAGCCATCGAGGCCGAGAAGCCCCGTCGATACCGGCGCCCCGATCGCTACCGCAACCGGCAGACCGACCAGGAAGCCTGACACAATGCGGGCGTGATGATGGCTCGGGAACCAGTAGGTGAAATAGAGGATGATGCCGGGAAAGAACCCGGCCTCGGCGACCCCGAGCAGGAAACGCACGATGGCGAAGGTCGTCGAATCCTTCACTATGGCGGTCAGTCCCGCCAGGATTCCCCAGGTGATCATGATACGGGCGATCCATATTCTGGCGCCAATTTTTTCCAGGATCACGTTGCTCGGGACCTCGAAAATAAAATAGCCCCAGTAGAACAGGCCGACGGCGAACCCGAAGGCTCCGGCAGACATGCCAATATCCGTGCGCATGGTGAGCCCGGCGAAGCTCACATTGATGCGGTCGATATAGGCAAGTACATAAGACAAGACTGCGAATGGCAGCAGGCGCAGGTAAACCTTGCGCATCGTCGAGCGTTCGAGCGAGCGGTCCATTGTTCCCTCCCCAGGATTTCATGGCCAGTCGGCTTTTGCCGGATTTTTTATTTTTAGATTGGGTACGATAACACAGCTGGCAGGCAGGCGTCTCTATTTTGAAGTCTGGAGGAGAAGCCGCTATACGAAAGTGGAATGAGAGACACCGACGGTGCGGTGCGACAGCACTGGCAGGTCTTGCAAGAAGTCGGAGAGCCTGCCTCGAAAGATCAGGCGCTGGGCCGCCACTGGCTGCCGGCAATTTTCGCAGCTGCGATCACGGCCTGGGTACGGCTCTCGACGCCGAGCTTTTGCAGGATCGCCGATACGTGCGCCTTGATCGTCGCTTCGGACACCCCGAGTTCGTAGGCGATCTGCTTGTTGAGCAGGCCCTCCGACAGCATCATCAGCACCCGTACCTGCTGGGGCGTCAGCGTCACCAGCCGGTCGCGCAGGCGCGTCATGTCGGGATCGGCGGGGGACGACAGATCGGTATCCGGCGGCACCCAGACGTCGCCATCCATCACCTTGACGATGGCGTCGCGCAAGGTCTCGACCCCGAACCGCTTGGGAATGAAGCCGGAGGCACCGAAATCCAGCGACCTGCGGATGGTGCCGCCGTCGTCGCTGGCCGACACGATCACGACCGGAATCGACGGATATTGCGCGCGCAGATAAATCAGTCCGGAAAAGCCCGAGATTCCCGGCATTGTGAGGTCGAGCAGGATCAGATCGACGTCGGAATCCTGCTCGAGCAATGCGGTCAGCTGCTCGAACGATCCAGCTTCGTCGATCTTCGCCGAGGCCACCACGCTCGCGACCGCCTGCCGCAACGCATCGCGGAACAGGGGGTGATCGTCCGCAATGACAAGGCGTGTGATGGCTGCGGCGGTCATTTATTTCTTGCAAGAGGGGTTGCGGCACGCCCTGACCGCTTTTTGAAGCCTGCCAGGCGAGTTTTTCTTCGCAATTGTCCTCTGATGGCCAGTTTGATGCAAGCGCACAATATTGCCATGCAACGACGCGGTTAACCCGTTCGATTTGTGCGCTGCAATAGGCCCGGATGCTGGAGCAAGATTCCGCTGTGTACAAGCTTCGTTGTTGACCGGACTTAGCGGCAGAAAGGCCAAAAGTCTTATAGGGAGAGATTTCACGGCGATGTTACGTTCCGGATGTAGCCCCGCGACCCAATCCGGCCAAGTCCGACGCATGGGGCACGTGATGAATCAACGAATTCGGGGAGCGAACAAATGTCCACAATAGCTGCAACAGGGAGCGGCAATGTCCGCACCGGCGGAATGACGGCTGAAGAGCGAAAGGTCATTTTCGCCTCCTCGCTGGGTACCGTTTTCGAGTGGTACGATTTCTACATCTACGGCACGCTTGGCGCGTTCCTGGCGAAATACTTTTTCTCCAATGTGCCGCCGAACGTCGGCTTTATTTTCGCGCTGCTCGCCTTTGCCGCTGGTTTCGCGGTCCGTCCGTTCGGCGCGCTGATCTTCGGCCGCCTGGGCGACATGATCGGCCGTAAATACACCTTCCTGATCACGATGTCCCTCATGGGCATCGGCACCTTCTTCATCGGCTTGCTGCCGGGTTACGCGACCTGGGGCATCGCCGCGCCGATCGTGCTGATTGCGCTACGGCTGGTCCAGGGCCTTGCGCTCGGCGGTGAATACGGCGGCGCCGCGATTTATGTCGCCGAGCACGCGCCCGCCAACAAGCGGGGCTACTACACCTCATGGATCCAGACTACAGCGACGCTGGGACTTTTCATGGCGCTGCTGCTGATTTTGGCCATCCGCACCTGGATGGGCGAAGATTCGTTTGGCGTGTGGGGTTGGCGGATTCCGTTCCTGCTTTCGGGCATCCTGCTTGCGGTCTCGATCTGGATTCGGTTGAGCCTCAGCGAGTCGCCGATTTTCGCGAAGATGAAGGAAGAGGGCAAAACCTCGAAACGTCCGCTAGGTGAGGCCTTCGGTGAATGGTCAAACGCCAAGATCGCGATCCTGGCCTTGCTGGGCGCGACCGCGGGCGAGGCGGTGGTGTGGTATGGCGGACAATTCTATGCGCTGTTCTTCCTGACCCAGACCATCAAGGTGCCGGGGGTAACTGCCCAGATCATGATCGTGATCGCGCTGGCGCTCGGCACCCCGGGCTTCGTCATCTTCGGCTGGCTGTCGGACAAGATCGGCCGCAAACCGATTATACTTGCCGGTTTCCTGCTGGCGGCGCTGACGTACTTTCCGATCTTCAAGGGGATTACCCACTTCGCCAATCCGAAGCTCGAAACCGCGCTCTCGGCATCACCGGTGACCGTGATCGCTGATCCCGGCGAATGCTCGTTCCAGTTCAAGGCGACCGGCACCGAAAAATACACGACCAGCTGCGACGTTGCCAAGTCCGGGCTCGTCAATCTGTCGGTGAATTACAACAACGAGGCCGCGCCAGCCGGGACCAAGGCCAAAGTGAAGATCGGCGATCAGACGCTTGCCGCTGACAGCCCCGATTTCGCCAAGGCGCTGCCTGCGGCCATCAAGACCCACGGTTATCCGGCTTCGGCCGATCCGGCCGACATCAACTACGTCATGACGGTTGTCATGCTGTGGCTGCTGGTAGTCTACGTGACGCTGGTCTATGCCCCGATCGCGGCGTGGCTGGTCGAACTGTTCCCGAGCCGCATCCGTTACAGCGGGCTGTCGCTACCCTACCATATCGGCAATGGCTGGTTCGGCGGCTTCCTGCCCGCCACCGTGTTCGCGATCGCTGCCGCCACCGGCAACATCTATTCCGGCCTGTGGTACCCGGTCGGAGTCGCGGTCATGAGCTTGGTCGTCGGTTTCCTGTTCCTGCCGGAAACCAAGGACGTGGATATCAGATCCAACTAAGGTTCTGTCGGCAGCTCAAAGCTGCCGCGCGATGGACCGGCCGCGGATCGCTCCGCGGCCGGTTTTGCTTTCAGCCGACCGTCCCCGCGAATTGCAGCACGACCTCGCGGCGATGCGCCCGCGCGCGATGTTCGATCAAATAGATCGCCTGCCACGTGCCCAGCGCGAGTTCGCCGTCGAGGACCGGGATCTGCAGCGAGGTCGCCGTCAGCATGGTCTTGACATGCGCCGGCATGTCATCGGGACCTTCGGTGTCGTGACGCCAACCGGCGTCCTCGGGCGCCAGCCGGTCGAGCGCCGTTGTGAGATCGTGGAGCACCGAGGGATCGGCATTCTCCTGTATCGTCAGCGAGGCCGAGGTGTGGCGGATGAACAGCGTCACCGCGCCCTCCTTCGCGCCGGCCTCGTTGACAAATTTTGCAACCTCGGCGGTGAGATCGACGAAGCCGGCCCCCTGCGTTTGCACGGTCAGCACCGACGATACGATGGTATTCACGGCGACCGCTGAGAGCGCGGAGCGCGAGACCGATTTCGGTGACGTCACGAGGCATCTCCACACATGTCGTCCGGGCGCGCGCCCCTCGATAACGACCTCAAATCTTGCCGGTGACGTCCTTCTGCATCCGGTTGGCCATCTCGACCAGCCGTCGCCAAGCCTGCTCGAGGAACGACATCACGCGATCCATGTCGCGGTCGCTCGGCAGCGGAATTTCGATCTTGTTCTGGCCCTCGGCCAGCTTCGGCTCGGGCTTCTTCAACGAATCCGCCTTCGGCAGCGCTTCGTCGGTCTTGCCGGCGACGGCAGGTTCGCGCGCCGCGAGTTCTGCCTTGAGTTTTTCGTTGTCGGCCTGCAGCCGGCCGATCTCTGCGTCGAACGCTGCGCGTTCGTCCGGCACCAGACAGCAGGCCCAGCCCGTGCCGGTATTGGTGCAGGTCGAAACCGCGCCGGTGCGGGTATCGAGCCGCATCACGCCGTCAGCGACCGGCGACAATGCGTAGCGGCCGTTGTCGCTGTCCGGCATCGATTGGGCGACGGCGGCGCCGATGGAGCCAAGGGCAAGGATCAGGGCCGCGGCCACCACGGGGCTGGAAAATTTCGAGGGCGACGTCGATGTCATCATGGCGTTGCTCCGCCTCAAAACCGTTCGGATCTTCCTGCCTGATCCTACACCTGCGAGCGATAGGGCGCACGGCCCGACTTCAACGCGTCGGCGAGCAATTCGATCCGGTCCTGTCCCCAGAATACCTCGCCGTCGAGCACATAGACCGGCGAGCCGAACACATCGGCCGCCATCGCATCCTGGCGATTTTGCTCGTAGACCGCGCCGATCTCATCGGATCCCGAGCGCTCGACCAGCTGCTTGCCCGGAAGGCCGGAATCGTCAGCCAGTCTGACCAGTGTCGCCGGATCGGCTAGGTTGAGCTCTTCTTCCCAGACCCCGGCATAGGCGCGCCGCAGGAATGCATCGGGATCGTGGCCGGCCTCGATCGCCGCGATCACAACGCCGTCGGCCAGCCTGGCGTTGAACCGCCCATTCGCCGGCTGAAGATGAAATTTCAGTCCGCGCTTGTCGCGCCAGCGCTGCAGTTCGACCATCCGGTAGCGCTGCCGCACCGGATGGCGTTTCATCAGCGGCAATCCGCCGGTTTCGGAAAACAGATCCACCAGCACCACCGGTTTGTGATTCACCGCAACACCGTAGATCGCTACCACTTCGCGGAATAATTTGTGCCCGATATAGGCCCACGGGGACTGAAGCGAAAAATAGTAATCGATCTGGCGCGGCATCCGGGCTCCGCAAGGTTGGGGGCTCGCGGTCATCCCAACAGACCCGCCAGAGCGATGCAAGATCGATCCCGCCCGGGGGGATCGGCGAGGGTCTTGAAACCATCTTGGGCGCGTTGTGCATAAAATCCCATAACTCGCTGCCAAAACGGCACCCCGGCTTTGCCGATCGCCTGTCGCGCTATTGCAGTGCGGCGACGAATGCGCGGCGGGGGTGGCTTCGTTCAAAATAATCCAAATAAATCAATGAATTACATGGTTATGACGCAATCTTGACTTGATAAGGGGCGGTCAGTATGGTCCGCGCGGCTTTTGAGGGTGGCGGGGCGTTATTTCCATCAGGCAGCATCGGTTCGGGTCTCCACAGCATGGCTGAAGGCACGAACGACGGCGCAAATGGAAGTCGCGATAAATCGCCCGATGAAGCTGCGCTTTCCGCAAGGCTCGGAAGTCTCGATCGCCGGTTGTCCGATATTCGGGGCAGCCGAAAAATCGGGACTGACCAACCCGGAAGTGGAGACGGTGCGGCCAAGGCCTCGGCGATGGCGCTCGGTTTCCGGCTTTCTTCGGAGTTGATCGCGGGCGTTGTGGTCGGAGCGCTGATAGGCTGGGGGTTCGACCACTTGCTGTCGACATCGCCCTTCGGGCTCATCGCGTTCGTCCTGCTCGGCTTCGTTGCCGGCGTGGTCAACGTGATAAGGTCGGCGGGCGCCAGGTAGCGAAACCCGGGACTTGATTGAAGAGCGTCGGCGTGGCCGACGGAACAAGAGATGCCGCGCGGATGATCGATCCGATCGAACAGTTCAATATCGAAAAGCTCTTCACGATCGGCCACATCGGCCATCAGGAGATCGCTTTCACCAATTCGTCGGCCTACATGTTCGGCTCGGTGGCCCTGATTTCGCTGCTGATGATCGGCGGCGTCGCCGGCAAGCAGCTGGTCCCCGGGCGCATCCAGTCGGTCGCGGAAATCTGCTACGAATTCGTCGCCAACACCATCCGCACCACCGCCGGCAAGGAGGGAATGAAGTTCTTTCCGCTGGTGTTCTCGCTGTTCATGTTCATCGCCGTATCGAACATCATCGGGGTCATTCCCTACAACTTCACGATCGCCAGCCATCTGATCGTCACGGTGGTGCTGGCGATGATCGTGTTCCTGACGGTGCTGATCTACGGTTTCTACAAGAATGGCCTGAAGTTCTTCAAACTGTTCGTCCCGTCGGGCATTCCGATCTTCATCCTGCCGCTGGTGGTGTTCATCGAGGTGTTCTCGTTCTTCCTGCGGCCGATCTCGCACTCGGTGCGTCTGTTCGCCAACATGCTGGCGGGCCATATCGCACTGGCGGTGTTCGCAAGCTTCATTCCGCTGCTGGCGGGCCTTGGCATTGCCGGCTACTTCGGCGCGGTGCTGCCGCTCGGCATGGTGATCGCGCTGACCGCGCTGGAACTGCTGGTCGCTTTCCTCCAGGCCTACGTCTTCACCATCCTCACCTGCATCTACATCAACGATGCTATCCATCCGGGCCACTAATCCAGGGGCCTCTCTAGCCAACCCAAAGAAGGAGTTCGTTTCATGGATCCGATTGCCGCGAAGTACATTGGCGCTGGTATTGCCTGCATCGGCATGGGTGGCGCCGGCGCCGGCGTGGGTATCATCTTCGGCAACTATCTCGCCGCCGCGGTGCGCAATCCCTCCGCAGCCCAGGGCCAGTTCGGCAACCTGATCTTCGGCTTCGCCGTGACCGAAGCGCTTGGCATCTTCTCGCTGCTGATCGCGCTGCTGCTGTTGTTCGCGCTCTGAACCAACAAGGCCGAACGGGAGTAGCCGGTGGCTGAGACTCATGGCGACACCAAGGGCGCGACAGCCCACACCGAGGCGGAGGGCGGCCACAAGGCCCCCTTCCCCCCGTTCCAGAAGGACACCTTTGCTTCGCAGCTGGTGTCGCTGGTCATCGCGTTCGTCGCGCTTTACCTGATCGTCTCGAAAATTGCGCTGCCGCGCGTCGGCAGCGTGATCGACGCGCGCCAGAACGCGATCGATGGCGATCTGGCCGAGGCGCAGAAGCTGAAGGACGCTTCCGACACCGCGCTGAAATCCTATGAGAGCGAACTCGCCGCGGCGCGCTCCCGGGCCCAGGCGATCGGCGCCGAGACGCGCGAAACGCTCAACGCGGCCTCCGAGACCGAGCGCAAGACGCTGGAACAGCGGCTGTCGGTCAAGCTCGCCGAGGCCGAGAAAACCATCGCGGCGACGCGCGAGGCGGCGATGAGCAACGTTCGCGGTATCGCCGCGGACGCGGCCGCCGCGATCGTGCGGCAACTCACCGGCGCTTCTCCCGACGGCAATGCCGTGAACAGCGCCGTCGACGCGTCCTTGAAGGGATAGATTCTGATGTTCGCCGAACCGGAATTCTGGGTCGCCGTCGCCTTCGTCATCCTGCTGGGCGCGTTCGCCTATCTCGGCGTCCACCGCACCGTGCTGACCACGCTCGATCACCGCACCGCCCGCATCAAGGCCGAACTCGATGACGCTCGCCGTCTCAAGGACGACGCCGCCAAACTGCTCGCCGAATACAAGGCCCGTCACGCCAGTGCGGAACGCGAGGCGCAGGACATCATCGATTCGGCGAAAGCCGAGGCCGAGCGCATCGCGGCCGAGGCCAAGGCCAAGCTGGAAGATTTCGTGGCGCGGCGCACCAGGACCGCCGAGAGCAAGATCGCGCTGGCCGAAGCCCAGGCGCTGGCCGATGTCCGCGCCGCGGCGGCCGACGCGGCGGTGACGGCGGCGACAACCATCCTGTCGCAGTCGGTCAAGGGCGGCGTCGCCGACGACCTGCTGGCCAAGGGCATCACTGAGGTTCGCGCCAAGCTGAACTGACGCGTCAGCCTCACCCAGCCTTCTTTTTCTTCGCCGCTTTCGGCTTCGGCTCCGGCGTCAGCGCCTGCGGGTCGAAGCCGATATAAAAGATATAGCTGTCGCCGTCCGCTCCGGGCGGCACCGGATAGACCAGGTCCTCCCCCACCAGACTGAACGGCACGCTGCCGCTTTCGTCCATCGCCACCGTGGTCCGGTAGACCTTGGTCGCGATGGTCTTCTCCCGCACGCCGCCCTGCACCACGGCGACGCGCAGCGGAATTTCGACGTTCGGCGGGTTTCCGGCCGGGCCGGC
>Ga0302320_10001139_pt1 | contig 63848 bp, 41 predicted proteins | sample Bog_T0_3_FD_202130 | JGI IMG/M metagenome (GOLD analysis project Ga0302320, IMG submission 202130) | Peat permafrost microbial communities from Stordalen Mire near Abisko, Sweden - Bog_T0_3 | ecosystem: Environmental > Terrestrial > Soil > Wetlands > Peat | place: Sweden: Abisko, Stordalen Mire...
GGCTGCCCCGACCCGCGGGCCGCCATCGGAAGGCGTGAGTGCCGCAGCCTGCCTGGGATCGTACTTCAAGACGATGGTCTTGCCGCACAACATCGCGCCGGCGGTGTCCTTGAGCTGGATGTCGATAGAAAGCGGGTGCGGCGCGCTGCTGACTGCAACCGAGAATCCCTCGCGCCGCGCCGGATCGCTGGGCCCGATGACAAGTTGGTATCCAGCGCGTTGATTCCAATTCACGAGAAGGTGGCCCGTTAGCCCATCCGCATTGGAGGCAGCGAACCCCAAATCGTACGGACGGGCGCGGTCGGCAGGGCTCCAAACCAGGATTGCGAACGCTAGGCCAAGCAGAATCCCGAGCGTCGCGGCAATCGCGCCGTAGACAAGGACGTTGCTGTTTGTTGACGGCACGAGCTCATTGGCGAGAGGCTGCTGGACCGTGCTCGCGCCCAGATGGAGTTCACCCCCGCCGATTAGCGCGCCCTGCGGGCTGACCTTGCCGGCGTCCGCAGCCTCGACCGGGGAATCTGGCTTGTTTTCCTCTGTCATCCGGAACAATCCTCTCGCGGTCTTCCGATAATCCGATGATGGCTGGAGCGAAACCAGTTAGCCCGATTGGAATATGCATCGCGTGCCGCGGATATAGCATTTCCGGGGGATGGATATGCCCCTTTACTGGCAGAAAACAGCGGCTGACGGCTTCGAGCCCGTCGCCAGGCAGCAGTTCAGAGAAAAGAAGTGCGGGAACCACACGACTTCTGGCACAGCCGGGGCGGATGCCAGGGGGCATTTCTCGTTATTCTATTTCTGGCGCCGCAGGGGTTGGCGCGGAAACCCGTCGCGCGCCGCGTCCTTCCGGCGATCGTTGCCGATTCGCAACTCACCCGGATTCGATCTGCGGGACAGTCTGAAGGGGTGCGGACTGACTTACCGCGTCCGCTTGGCGCTTGCGGATGCTCCGCCGTGGTTCAGGGTGCAGCTGCCGGTCTCATCGCAGCGGTAGTGGACGTTGAAAGGATATTCCGGCCAGCGGATCTCACTTGTTTCGCCGGCGGTCTTATCCAGTTTGAAGATTTGCCCCTCGTAAGTTTCCACAATCCCCGTTCCGGCATCGTAGCCGGCGACGGTAACCTCCCCCTGGATGGCCAGCACGAAAGGCCCGGCGTTTGCCGCAGCCGCAGCCAGTTGCTGGGCCGTGGGCGCATCAGGTTCAGCGGGCGGATTGGGGGAGACGTAAGGCCGGCGCCTCGCGGTCCTGTTCTTGCCCGAGCCCTTGAACCAGCTCCAGTGCTTGTGGTTCCCTTGATTCTTGTCAGAACTCGGCTTCTCTGCGGATTTCGTATCTGCCTGGGGCAACAGCGGAGAGGCGTGGCCTGCGATTTTTTGCGGCTCTGCCTGGGCGAGTAAGAATGGCGCAGGGCCGGTGTACGCGGCGGGCAGGGACAAGAGCCCGGAGGCGCGGAGCGAGAGCGAATCGGAGACCTGGGGCGCGGCGGCGAGATGCCCACGGCCGGCAGTGAAGGCCACGGCTACAAAAAGCACCAGCCCGAGGCCTGCGGCCGCGGTCACATAGGCGTAGACCGGATTGCACGAAATCCGGCTGAGTTCAGCAGAGATAAAAGGACGGTAACCAACCGGGATTCTCGACTTTGACCGCTGTTCTGAAGCATCTTGCATCGGACGGCACTCCTTGTGTGTCTCTCCGGATCTCCGGTCTACTCAATTATGGTGATTCGACCATCCTTCAGTGCTATCGGCAATGCGACCTAAGCGTCATTGGCATCAACGTTTAGTCATTTCTAATTGAGCCACTTTAGGGTTCGATAGTAACCTCTGCAAGGTCGCTCAACCCTTCCCCTCGAGAACATCTCTGAGCGCGAAGCTGGTTTCAAGCCGCGTGACGCCGGGAAGGCGGGAGAATTCATTTTGATGCAGGCGGCCGTAGTCGTCAATACCGGCCACGCGCACCTGCACCATGTAGTCGTACTGGCCGGCCATGAGATGGCAGCTGACAATGCCTTTCGATTTACGGATGGCAGCCTCGAAGGCGGCCAGCACCGGCGCCGACTGGCGCTCCAGAGTAACACGGATGAAGACAGTCATGCGCTTGCCGAGGAGACGGTCGTCGATCTGGGCGCGGTATCCACGGATGGCGCCCGCGGCCTCCAGCGCCTGAATGCGGCGCGAGGCAGCGGAGGCCGAAAGGCCGACCGATTCGCCGACCTCGTAGTTGGTAGCGCGGCCGTGGCGCTCCAGATGGCGCAGAATGGCCTCGTCCAGTTCATCCAGGCCGCCGCTTCCCGCCCTGGACGCGTATCCTGTCGCGGCTTCAAGGTTCTGAATGCCTAATTCATGCGTGGGATGGCTGTTTCTGTCACGTTTCGTTCTCATAGCGTTCTTTTATCACGAAGTTTGCACACATTGGAAGCGGTTTGCGCCGTAGGATTCTTGGCAGATTTTCCCCGGATGCGTGCGCGGCGCCACGGCAGCACTCCCCGATCGACAGACTAGGCGCCGCGCATTGCCTTATGGCGAGTGCGCCCCTTCCGGCATCGAATCATCCAGGCGAGGAGAAACAGCGATGATCATTGGCGTTCCCAGAGAGATCAAGGACAATGAGGCCCGGGTGGCCGTCACCCCGGCCGGCGTAAAGGCGCTTACCGAAGCCGGGCACACGGCGCTGGTCGAGACCCAGGCCGGCGCGCAATCGGGATTCGACGATGAGGACTACCAGAATGCCGGCGCGGAGATTGTCGGCGACGCCGGCTACGCGTGGGGCAACGCCGACCTGGTGGTCAAGGTCAAAGAGCCCATCGAGCGCGAGTACGCCTACTTCCGCGAGGGACTGGCCTTGTTCACCTATCTGCACCTTGCGCCGCTTCCAGGGCTGACCGATGAGCTGCTGAAAAAGAAGGTCATCGGAATCGCGTATGAGACAGTGCGCGACCGCCAGAACACCCTCCCCCTGCTCACGCCCATGAGCGAGGTTGCCGGCCGCATGAGTGTGCAGGTCGGTGCCACCTATCTCGAAAAAGAGCGTGGCGGGCGCGGAATTCTTCTCGGCGGAGTGCCCGGCGTTGCTCCCGCCAACGTCACCATCATCGGCGGCGGCGTTGTGGGCACCAACGCGGCAAAGATCGCGCTTGGCTTCGGCGCCAAGGTGACATTGGTCGACGTAAGCATGAACCGGCTGCGCGAGCTCGACGACATCTTCGGCGGGCGGCTCTACACGCTTGCTTCGAACAGCTACAACGTGGCGCAGGCTACAAAAGAGGCCGACCTGGTGATTGGCGGCGTGCTCATTCCGGGCGCGACCGCTCCCAAGATCGTGACCAAATCGATGGTCTCGCAGATGAAGAAGGGCGCGGTCATTGTGGATGTGGCCATCGACCAGGGCGGCTGCGTGGAGACGGCGCGGCCCACCTCGCACTCCAACCCGAGCTACAAGGTCGACGGCGTGGTGCACTACTGCGTGACCAACATGCCCGGCGCGGTGCCGCATACTTCCACGCTGGCGCTGACTAATTCGACCTTCCCGTACTTGTTGCGCATCGCCAACCTGGGCGCGCGCAAGGCCTTGAAGCAGGACGCCGGCTTCGCCGAAGGCCTCAACACCTGGCTGGGCACGCTCACCCATCGCGGCGTAGCCGAGAGCCAGCAGCGCGCGTGGACGGCGCCGGCTACCGTAATCGCCGATTGATCCGGCCCTTGAGGGACTGCGCTCTTACTGCTGGCTATCCGGGCTTGCTCCATCCGGCAACGGCTGCAACTGAGTCGCGTCGTGCATGGCATCGAGCAGATCCTGCGACTGCCCATCGTAGTCTTCATCGAGCGACCACATGAAGGTGCCTCCCAGCCCCTGCACCCAGTCCGAATAGAGAACGCGCGTGTAGGTGGAAAGTGGGTCGTCGTAAGTAATGAACCCGTTAGAGCCGTCCTTCTTGAGCAGGTAAGGAACCAGCGCGACTGGGTCGCGGTAGCTGACCCAACCGTGCGCGTTGACCTTGTCCTTGATCTGCGGGCCATAGCTGAGCGTCTTGACCGTGTTGTCGCACTCCCCATCTGCTGTAGTTGCGGCGTTGGGGCAAAGGCCAAAGAGCTCAGTCACGTTGGTGTATTTATAGCCGTAAAACGGAGTGCCCTGGTTGAGCTGCGACGCCGGAACCTCGGCAAGGAAGATGGCGGCCGATTGCTGGTCGCTGCCGCCTGGTTCACATTCGAAGGGCGCAGGATCGGCCGGGTCCCAGAAGATTGGCGAATTGAGCTCGGCATAAGCCGTCCATGGCCCCGCGCAATCGTAGGTCATGATGTTGAACCAGTCGATGACGTTCTTAAGATGCGTCGCGTCGTACAAGGACGCGCTCCATGGAGCGGCATCAATCGAGAGCAGGTAGCGCGGGGCGGGGAAATCGCTTCGAAACGCCTTCTCGAGGGTGAGCAGGAAGGCGGTGTCCGCGCTGCTTCCGGGATACTCCCAGTCGAGGTCGAGGCCGTCGTAGTCATACTTGGTGACGAAGGCTTTCAGGTTCTTGACCAGGGCAGGAATGGCGCTGGGATTGGCTTCGAGACCGGTGACGTCACCACCGATCAGCAGCAGGACTCTTGTGCCTGCAGCGTGGGCCTGCGGAATGAGTTGGGGTTCGATGAATTGGTCCGGCACTTGCAGATTGCCATCGGCGTCAAAGCCTACGCCGGAATGGATAATGTGCGTGATCTTGGAGTAAGGGATCTGCGCGGCGGTATAGGTGTACGGCGGAGCGAGAAATTTGCTGCCGGAATCGTAGTCGGCAACCAGGCGTTTACTGGGCTGTTCGGAGCTCTTCGCGAGGTCCGGGTCCTGCGCCTGTGCGTGCATGAGGGGAAAAGAAAGCGTGACGACGAGGGCGACGCGGAAAAACGTGCGGTTTGCCAAGAGTCCTCCTGAAAAAGCTGCGTTGGCATCGGCGAGGGAGGGGGAACAATGCTTTAAAGACAGGAGAATCTTCTGCCTTGAAGGAAGGGGGTGTCAAGGCGAACCGGCGCAGGCACTCAAAAACTCGCCGTGAAGAGGCCGTATTAGAATGGTGGTTCGATTGGAGGCATCATGAAACGGCGTGAGTTTCTTTCAGGATCGGTGGCGGCCTCGGCTCTTGCGGCGGCAGGACCTTTGTCGGCGAATGCGCAGACGGGTAATGGGAGTGCGACTGGAGGGCGCGAGTTTTACCAGATGCGGCGCTACGCCTTGCAATCGGGGCCGCAGACCAAGCTTACGGAAGATTATTTTTCCAATGCGCTGATTCCGGCGCTCGGGCGCATGGGGATGGGCCCTGTGGGTGCGTTCCGCGTGGACTTCGGCCCCGAGACACCGGCTTACCATTTGCTGATTCCGGGCGCGTCTGTCGAGGCCCTTGCCGCATTGGATTTGCAGCTGGTAAAGGATGCGGTGTTCATGAAGGCGGCCGAGCCGTTCTGGAGTGCCACGGCCGCAGCGCCTGCCTTCCTGCGCGTGGAGAGCGCGCTGCTGGCGGCCTTCACGGGCTGGCCTAAGCTGACGCCGCCGGCTGCCGCCGCAACCAAGGGCAAGCGCATCTTCCAACTGCGCACCTATGAGAGTCCCAGCAATGGCGACCACGTGCGCAAGGTGGAGATGTTCCACTCCGGCGAGTTCGAAATCTTCCTGAAGGCCGGTTTTCATCCGGTGTTCTTCGGCGACACGCTCATCGGCTCGCGGCTGCCCAACCTGACCTACATGGTCAGCTTCACCGACCAGCCGGAGCTGGAAGCAAAGTGGGACCTGTTCCGCAACGATCCCGACTGGAAGAAGCTCTCCACCAGCCCGCGCTTTGCCTCCGACCAGATCGTCACCAACATCACCAACCTGATACTGAGTCCGCTGGGTTGCTCGCAGATCTGAAGAGCGGCAGGTCAGGAAATCAGCGAGTCAGCAGGGGTGCACAGGACGGCTCTTGTCATTTTCCCGGCCTTTGATGGCCGAGAAGTGGCTTGCCAAAAAGAATTCTGTTCACACGAATTCCTGCTAGGCATATATCTAATAGTACTATGACGAAGCGCATAAGCTCAAGCATGGAAGTTCTTCTCGGCCTGCTGGCCATCGAGGCCATGTCGGGCTACGACCTGGGACTCACTATCCGCTCTTCGGTGGGCCACATATGGAACGAGAGTTACGGGCAGATCTATCCCAACCTGAAAAAGATGGCCGCCGACGGTTTGGTGACCGCGAAGGTGGAGCGGCAGAAGGGCAAGCCGGACCGGACCATTTACACCATCACGAAAAGGGGGCACGAGCGGCTGGTGCATTGGCTGACCGTGCCGCCGCAGCCTGAGATTCCGCGCAACGAATTCCTGCTGAAACTGTTCTTCGGCGCGCGGATTCCAACCGAAATCCTGATTGGCTGGGTCGAGCACCTGGTGGAATCAGAATCCGCCGTCCTGCGCGAGCTGACGCGGGTTGAGCGCGAGGAGATCGCGCAGAACCGGCATTATCCCGGCGCGCCCTATTGGAAGATGGCGGCTCGGTTTGGGCAGTTGGAGTTGAAGGCCCATCTGAAGTGGGCGGAAGAAACCTTGAATGAACTGCGCAAGATAGCGAGGAAGGAGAAGTCCCATGCCGGTAGATAAGAGAGCGATTGTGCCAGAGCCTTCCAAGGATGACGCATGGACGTTGTTGGCCCTGGGCACTGTTGCGTTCATCCTGGCGGACGTGACCCACGAGGGGCTGGGGCATGGACTGGCGACACTGGCAGTAGGCGGAACACCGGTGATGTTGACCACCTGCTACTTCAGTTCCAGCGGCAGCCTGAGCCGGTGGATCCCCGCTGCGGGCGGAATTGCCAATGGGATTGTGGGACTGCTCTCGCTGGCTGCTCTGCACCTGCTGTCAAAGGCGGGACTGCGTCTGCGTTACTTCCTCACCCTCTCCATTGCCTTCAACCTGTTCTTCGCCGCCGCTTATCCGGTCTACTCCGGGATTGCTCTCTTCGGGGATTGGGCGGCGGTGATTTCGGGACTCAACCCGGCCTGGTTTTGGCGAGTTCTATTGGTTGCCTTCAGCGTCGTCTCCTACTACCTTTGCCTGCGTTTGCTGGGCAGGGAGATGCGCCCGTGGTGCCCTGACGCAGACTCGACGGGACTAGCGCGGCTGCAGCGGATTACCCTCACGCCCTACCTCGCCGCGCTCGCCGTCGCGGCGCTGGGCGGCGTGCTGAATCCAGCCGGATGGACTGTGATTTTTACAGCGGCCATCCCCGGCGCCGCAGCCGCATTCGGCATTACACAGATGGACCACTTTGTTCCCTTCAACGCGCATGAACCATCTGCTGCAGCAGGGCCCATCACGCGGAGCCTGGGCTGGATTCTTGCTGCAGCCCTGATTCTTGCGCTCTTTGTAGCGGTGCTCGGACCGGGGATCAAATTCAGCCCAGCTCTGTGAGCGGCGTCGACAGGCCTTCGCTCAAGTCTGCCTGTGCCAGGAGAACCCAACCCGTCTAAATCAGCGGTCGCTCCCAACGGTCTCCTAGATGCTCCCGCGCGATGGTCCCAAATCGCTCTATAATCGGCGCATGCGCTTGGGTAGCGATCGACGGCGGCGATTTGTTGTCTTCCTCGGGGGCGGCATATTTCTGGCCGCGCTTCTTGGGGCGCTGCAGGCGTTCAATACCTCCAGTGTGGGCTTTCTCAATCCCGAGACCTCCGGCGAGACGCTCACCTTCACCGCTCTGGTGGTGCTGCTGTTTCTGGGCCTGATCGCGCTGTCGATGCTGTTGCTGCGCGACATCCTGAAAACCTATGCCGGGCAAAGCAGCAGTGTGCTCGGATCCCGGTTAAGGACGCGCATGATGCTCGGCGCGGTGCTGATTGCGCTGCTTCCGGCGATCTTCATGTTCTGGTTCAGTTTCGGACTGTTAAACCGCTCCATTGACCGCTGGTTCTCGCAGCCCACCTCAGAATTGCGCGAGGACTCTACGCGCGTCGTCCTGGAACTGGCGCAGTATGTAACGGAAAACGCCCGTGTCGAAGCGGAGTCGATTGCGGCATCCGGGGCTCTGGACAAAGATGCCGGTGCATTGCAGGATGTGTTGGGCTCGCACCGCATTACGCTGGGAGGCGGCTTCGCGGTAGTCTACGCCAAGGACCTGCATGCAGTGGCCAGCTTCCAGGCGCCTCCCGAGTCGAGCCAGGCCACCCTGCTCCCTTGGCTTCCGGAGAAAAACGAGGCGGGCAATCTGGGCGCGGCGGTGGCGCTGCACGGCACTCTCTCGGCCAACCTGCTTTCCGCCGCCCAGCGCGGCGATGAAGCCGTCTTCAATGTGGTCGGCCAGGAGTACGCGCTGGGCATCGCGGCAACCGCCTCTGGCAAGATGGTGGTGGTGGCGCTGCCCGTGCCGAAGGGCCTCAGCCAGACGGTAACGCGCATCCGTTCCGGAGCCGACGAGTATTGGCAGTTGTTCCGCAAGCGCAACAGCATTCGCACCGTATTCATGCTGCTGCTGCTGGTCATTACTGTTTTTGTCTTCTTTTCCAGCGTATGGCTGGCGCGGTTTTTGTCCAAGCAGATTACGCAGCCGGTCGAAGCCCTGGCCGACGCCATGGACGAGATCGCCGACGGCAAATACGACCATCGCGTCTCTCTGATTGCCACCGGAGAGATGGGCGACCTGGTGCGCGCGTTCAACCACATGGCCGCCGACCTGGAGACCAGCCGCTCCCTGGCCGAGACCTCGTCGGCGCAACTGACGGCGGCCAACCAGGCTATCGAGGAGCGCCGCCGCGAACTTGAGACCATTGTCGAGACCATCCCCAGCGGCGTGGTCACGCTGGATGGATCGGGAACTGTGCTGCAATCCAATCGCGCCTTTGCGGCCTTGATGGGCCGGCGCGCGGACGCGAGCCTGGCCGGGGAGCGCATCGAGACGCTGCTTCCCGCCGAGTGCTGGGACGATTTCGCCGGCGTCATCCGGCGCGGGCAGCGGATGGGCGCGGCGTCCACTGAGATTGAACTGCTGGCGCGCGGACGCACCATCCACCTGGGCGTGACCAGTGCGCGGCTGGAGCTTGCGCGCGGACAGCAGGGCACGGTGCTGGTGGTCGAAGACATGACCGAGCTGTTGCGGGCGCAGCGGCAACTGGCGTGGAAGGAAGTGGCGCAGCGCGTAGCCCACGAGATCAAGAATCCGCTCACCCCCATCGCCCTCTCCGCCGAGCGCATTGGCCGCCATCTCGAGCGCGGCCAGCCGGACTCACCGCAGGTGATCCGCAAATGTAGCGAAGTCATTCTCGGCTGCGTCGGCACTCTGCGCACCCTCGTTGACCAGTTCTCGGCGCTGGCGCAGTTTCCCGCGCCGCAGCCGCGCGTCTGCGACGTGAACCGCGTGGCCGAGGAGGCGCTGGCGCTCTTCGCCGGCCGCCTCGAGGGAATCGCGGTCGAGTGGGATTTGGAGCCGGGCTTGCCGCCCGTCATGGCCGATCCGGAGGGCATTCGCAGGGCGCTGGCCAACCTGATCGATAATGCCGCCGAGGCCATGCAGGGCAGCCTGTTGCGCGTGCTTGGCATTCACTCATCGCTCAGCGAGGACTCGGGCTCGGTCGAGGTGGCCATCTCCGACACCGGCCACGGCCTCACCGATGAGATTCGCGAGCGGCTCTTCCTGCCGTTCTATTCCACCAAGAGCCGCGGCACGGGCCTGGGGCTGTCGATTGCGGCCAAGATTGTGCAGGAGCATGGCGGCACCTTGCGCGCTGAATCCAACAGCCCCAAGGGAGCGCGGTTCCTGCTGCGCCTGCCGTTGATGGAGCAGGACGAAGCAGCGCTGCCGGTGCTTGAAGGGTCGACCGAAGCGGTCGTCAAGGAATTGCATTCATGAATCACATTCTGGTGGTCGACGACGAGGCGGAGATTCGCAACTCGCTGGAGGAGATTCTGCGCGAGGAGGGTTACGGCGTGGCCACTGCGGCCACAGCGGCCGAAGCGCTGGTGCTCCTTCAAGACGCGCCCTACGACGTGGTTCTGCTCGACATCTGGCTGCCCGACCGCGATGGCCTCGACGTGCTGGCCGACATGCACCAGCTCACCCAGGCGATGCGGCCGGAGGTGGTCATCATCAGCGGCCACGGAACCATTGAGACGGCCGTGAAGGCGACCAAGCTGGGCGCATACGACTTTCTCGAGAAACCTCTTTCGCTCGACCGCACCCTGATCGTGCTCAAGAACGCCGTCGAGGCGCGCCGTCTGCGCACGGAGAACCTCGAATTCAAGCGCCAGTTCAGCGTGGGCTCGGTGCTAACCGGCGACAGCGTCCCATTGAAAGCTCTGCGCCAGCAGATTCGCCTCATGGCGCCGACCAACGGACGCGTGCTCATCTACGGCGAGTCCGGCACCGGAAAGGAACTCATCGCGCGCGCCATTCACGCCGAAAGCCTGCGCCGCGACCGCGTCTTCGTGGAGTTGAATTGTGCGGCCATTCCCGAAGCGCACATCGAGGCTGAGCTCTTCGGCTACCGGCATGGCGCGCAACCCGGCGGCCCGGTCGAGCAGCGCGGAACCCTCGAGCGCGCCGACGGCGGAACGCTCTTCCTCGACGAGGTGGGCGACATGAGCCTGAAGACGCAGGCCAAGGTGCTCAGCGCCCTCGACGATCAGCTCTTCACGCCGGTGGGCGGCACACAGCCACTGCGCGTCGATGTGCGCCTGATCGCCTCCACCAACAAGGACCTCGAAGAGGAAATCGCCAAGGGCAACTTCCGCGAGGATCTTTTCTATCGGCTCAACGTCGTTCCCTTCGCCGTTCCCCCGCTGCGCGAGCGCAAGCAGGATATTCCGCCGCTGGCGCGCGAGTTCCTGGCCGAGTTCGGCCGCCAGTACGGCCGTCCGCGGATGGAGATCGGTGAAGATGCGTTGACCACGCTCGGCGCATACCACTGGCCCGGAAACGTGCGCGAACTGAAAAACGTCATCGAGCGTGTGATGATTCTCAATCCCCGCGTCCTTCGCATCGAGCGCAAGCATCTGCCGCCTCTCACCCACAAAGCCGGCACGCGCTCAACGGAAGAATTTTCATCGCTCCAGCAAGCCCGCGACGCCTACGAGCGCGAATACATCCTCAAGAAGATTGAAGAAGCCCGCAACAACGTCAGCCACGCCGCCGAGCTGCTCGGCCTCGAACGCAGCCATCTCTACCGCAAGATGAAAGCGCTGGGGATCAGCGTGCGCGAGTAGGGACGCGCCCGGAACGAAAACCCAAGCCCGGCGCCTCCGTATGCACTACGGTGTGTGAATCTGGCGTTGGTCGGCTGTCGCCGTGCCCGCAGCAGTGTAGGTGGAATCGCTCCATATCACAACTCCGTGGAAGTTGGTATACAGCCGCACATAGATAGTCTCGCCGCCGGTGGGCAACCCGTTGACGATTCTGGAATTGACCGGTTCAAGTCTTGAGTCGAACAGGTTATTGGAGCCAACACCGGTGCTCCCCACCCACAGCGAATACCCGGTGGGGGTTCCGGTACTGGGTGTCCACGAAAAGGTCACGCTGGCGCCGGTCAACACGCTGCCGGGAGTGGGAGTGGTCAGGATCCCCGGCTGCGCCGCCGTAAAGGTGGAGTCGACAAACGCGGTCACTCCGTCCAACCGGGTATACAGGCGCGCATAAATCGTCTCTCCGTTCATCGGCAGACTGCCAACCTTGAAGGAGGTGGCCGGCCATTCACCCGAGTCATACAGGTTGTTCGAGCCCACGCCGGTGCTGCCCAGCCACAGCGAATAGCCGCTGGCCCCGGGCACGCTGCCCCACACAAACGTCACCTCCGGACCCGCCAGCACACTGCCGGGCACCGGCATGGTCAGCATCGCCGCCGCGGCGGCTGTATAGGTGAAATCGGCAGGCACCGCGATTCCGTTGAAGATGGTGTAGAGGCGCGCATAAATCGTCTTCCCGTTCAGCGGCAGGCCGCCGACCGCAAGCGAAGCACCCGCCGTCTGCCCGGAATCATACAGGTTCTTCGAGCCCACCCCGGTGGTTCCCAACCACAGCGAGTACCCGCTGGCTCCGATCACGCTGCTCCAGGCAAACGTCGCACCCGGCCCTGTCAGAAGACTGCCCGGCGTAGGCGCCGTCAGAACCGCCGTTGGCGCCGCTGTGTAGGCATAGTCGGCAAAGACAGCGATCCCGCTAAAATTTGTGTAGAGCCGCGCATAGATCCTCTCTCCGTTGTGCGGCAGCCCATTTACCGTCAAGGAGGTGAGGGCGGACTCTCCGGAATCGAACAGATTCTTCGAACCCACGCCCGTGCTGCCCAGCCAGAGCGAATATCCTGTGGCCCCAGTGACGGAAGACCAGCCAAAGGTTGCGCTGAAGCCCGGCAGCGCGCCGCCCGGCGTGGGCGTCGTTAGGACCGCGGAGGCCTCGATCACCCGAAGCCTGACGGTCGCTGTTGCGGGCTGGTAGTTGTTGATCGCGGCCGGCGTAAAGGTCGCCGAAAGCGTGTTCATTCCCACCGGCAGCACCGTTCCCGTGTCCGGCGAGTAGACGAAGGTTCCGGGCACCAGGTTTCCCCCTGAGGAGGCGGTCGCGTCAAGCTGGGCCGCACTCAGCCCCGTGCCGTAACTGATTGGCGCCGGCTCGCTCCAGGAAATGGTTGTCGGCATACGCGTGAGGTAGGTGTAATCCTCATGCACCACCAACCCGTTGAAGCTGGTAAACAGCCGCGCGTAGACCGTCTCCCCGTTCGTCGGCAGCCCGCCAACCTCCACCGAGGTGGCCGCGATCTCGCCGGAGTCGTACAGGTTCTTGGAGCCCGCGCCCGTGGTGCCCAGCCACAGCGAGTACCCATTGGCGGTTCCGTTTCCGGCGGTCCATGTAAACGTCGAGGTAGCGCCAGGCAGGCCGCTGCCGGGAACCGGTGAGGTCAGAATCCCCGCTGTTGGCGCCGTATAGCTGTAGTCGAAGTGCCGCGCAACGCCGTTGTAACTGGCAAACAGCCGCACATAGACCGGCTCGCCGTTGGCGGGCAGCACGTTTGTCGTTGCGGAAGTCGCCGTCGTTTCGCCGGAGTCAAAGAGGCTCTTTGAGCCCACGCCCGTAGTTCCCACCCAAAGCGAGTATGCGCTGGCCCCTGTGCCGGTCGTCCAATTGAATGTAACCCGCGGACTCGTCAGCACGGTGCCCGGTGCAGGCGCCGTCAGCGTTGGCTCCGGCAGCGTCGCCGCCGTGTAGTTGGTGGTGAAGCTCGCCCCTGCAGGGCCAAGGTGACCGTGGTAGGCAGTTACCAGCGTCGCGGAGATCTGGGTACCGTCGGTCGGCAGTCCGTACACGGTCGCGGAATTGCCGCTTCCCGCCCCGTCGAACAGATCCACACCTGATGAGCTTGTCACGTGAAGGACATACGTGATGCCCCATGGGACGGTGGACCAGCTGAATGTCGCCGTAGGTCCGCTCAGCACACTACCCGGTGCGGGGCTCGTCACCTTCCCCGGCGTCGCACCCATGTAAGTATAGTCGCTGTAATACGTTCCGGAAAAGACCCGAGCGTAGATTATTACATTTCCAGTGGGCAGGCCCCAAGCCATTTTAGGAGTATTAACCCCCGAGTCGTACAGGTCGCGTCCGCCCTCATATGTCCCCAGCCAGAGCGAGGTTCCGCCATTAAATGTAACGATTGGCCCCGGCAGCACACTGCCCGGAGCGGGAGTGATCCCCACAGGCGCTCCGACCAGGAGCCGGACGGTCTTGGTTACAGGTTGGTAGTCGGTGATGTCGGTCGGCGTAAAGGTAGCCGAAAGTTCATACGACCCAATCGGAAGCACCGCGCCGTACGTGGGCGTATAGACGAGGGTTCCCGATAGATTGCCAGGGGATACGCTGGCATCGAGTTGCGAATAACTCAGCGCAGTACCGTATCCGATTGCCCCCGGCTCAGGCCACTTGATCGTCGGTGTTTTGCGCGAATCGAGCGCGATCGCATTGGACCCGCTCTGCGTGAAATTGCTGTCTCCGCCATAGGCCACCGTGAAGGTACGCTGCGCCGGGTTCAACTCGCCCAGCGAAATCGTGGCCTTCCCACTGCCGTCGAGCGTCGCCTGCGCCGGCTGTTGCACGCCATCCATCTGCGGGCTCGTAAAGTAGACCGTCACCGCGCCGCCAGGGACCAGCGACTTGGGATTACCGGCTCCGGCTGCGGCTCCCACCGAGATGTTGAGGATGAGCGGTGTGCCGTCTGTCCCGCCGGCTGGCGATTCAGCCGCACTGACGGTGGTCTGCGCCGGAATGAGCGGATGCGTCGAATCCACGACGTAATAAGCTGGAGGATTGGAGCGGAGGGATGCGGTGTCGCAGCTTCCATTCCGGTCAGGGCCGGCGCCAGTGGATTCCGCCGTGAAATAAAGCAGCCCATCCGGCGATAGGGCCGTCTGATTGAGCCCGGCCTCATGGCTGGCTTCCATGTTCCGGGTACACTCGTTGTTCACGCTGGTCTGATTGGTAAAGACGGGGACGAAGCTGGGACCCTGAACCAGGTAGAAGGCAGCCTTCCCTGTTCCGCCGGGCGTGTTGTCGCCCGCGTAGAAGACGAGCCTCCCGTTCTTCACGGCGAATCCGTTGAAGTAGGGCTCATCGTACGTCGCGGCGCCCGCCTGCAGAAGGGGCAACTGGCTCAGATTGGTGACCACAGCCGACGCCGCCCCACCCCCTAGCGGAACCTTGAAGATTCCGTAGTATCCGTGGGATTCGTGCATGCCGGAGCTGGAACTCGCGTAGAAGTAGACGAAACCGTCATCGATCTGAAGAATCTCGCCAAAGCGCGCTCCGGCTCCGGGCGAGGGCTGTCCCGGCAACGAATCTGTTGCGGCGCAGAGGTCGCAGTCTCTCGCAATCGGAGCAACGCACCCATCGCGTGTCGTCGGCGGCGCGGCGTAGAGATGCGAACGGTCGAAGCCGTTGCTTGCAATATAGGCGTGATGAGCGCCATCCGTGGCCGGGTTTGACGCGCTCCAGACTGCGCCCCCATCGTTGCTGCCGCAGCCTGCAAAACTGGAGGTCGTCTGCCATAGATTAGTTAGATTGAATCCATCGGTGCCGGCGGAGAAAATCGACCCCTGGGCATTGGTGAAGACCACCGTACCGCTGGCCACGGCGAATAGGCCGTACTCGCTGTTCTTGAAGTCGGAGGTTTGCGCCCAGTTCGCCACTTGAGTGCTGTCCGCTACGCGCACGGCACGCGATGAACCGTCTGCCGCAACCGAATAGATGCCTTGAATGACCGGGTCAGCGCCCCCGCCGCCGGCAGCATGGAAGACCACCATTCCATCGCTAACCGCGACCGCGCCGTAAATGTACGTTGCCGGCGTTGCGCTCGAGGGCAGATTCGTGCCCACGGCGAACAGTTGCAGCGGTGTGTTTCCGGCCACCGGTGTCGCCCACACGGCGTCCGTAGTCGAAATCGCCGTATAAGCGCCGTCTGTAGCCATTGGCATGCCAAAGTAAAATCCTGGGCGCGCGTCTGCCGGAAATGAATTTGGGTCAAGGTACTTGCTCGTGGAGTACTGTGCCAGCAAGCCGGGCGCGGCAAGCGCAAGCATGGCCAGCACCAGGGAGAGAACAGCGGTCCGGGCAGCAGCGCGCGGGCAAAGCCTGCGTGCGGCGCATGGCTGGACGGCCAGACAACCTACCATGGCTGAATAGAGAGGAACTGAGCCGGCCCAGTTGAGGCCGCTGCTGATCCGCGGGGAATTGGCCTCCGCATCCATTGGAGAGCGAAGTGCGAGCCCGTTGCAAGCCATCGGGGATCTCCTCCTGTCCGTCTCACCATGAGCGGGCCTTGGATTTTCCTTGAACCACAACGAGAGCGTACACCCGCCAAGCCGCTGTTCACTACCTCTCAGATTCGTTCCATTGGCAAAAGCCCCTCATAGGGGGTAATTTCCGGCCCGATTCGAGGGCTTCGACTGGGTCCCTGGTTGGGTTCCGAAATCCTATCCTCGCTGTCCAGAACCGCACACTGGCTTGCGAAAGCGGACACCGGAATTCCGGCGGCGACAAGAAGCTTCGAGCGATCCCCTTGCATTTGTGCTCCTTGCGGGTTTGCCAAAGCGCCGGAGTCTGGCCCGCAAATTGCCTCCACACAAGCCAACAGCACCGCCCCAGGAGGCGTGTCATGGCGTATTTTGAGCGGGTTCGCGATGTGGTTTCCGGTCCTTTCAGCCCTGATGTCATCCAGCAGCGGACGGCGGCGGGATGGCAGATGGTCTCCATCGAATGGCGGCGCGAGCTGCCCGACTCGGAAACCCCGCCGGAGGGCGGTTTCGACGAGGATATCCCTTACGGCCTGCGCGTCTCCGACGACTGCAAGCGCCTCGAAGGCCATCCCCGCGAGCACCAGGCGCTGATGCTGATGATGGAGCTGCTGGTGCAGGACTTCAGCTACTCGTCCATCGTGAGCGATCTGAACGAGAAGGGCTTCCGCCAGCGCGACGGCCGCCCCTGGAGCCGCATCGCCGTCTTCAACATGATTCCCCGCCTCATTGAGGTCGGCCCGCGCTTTTTCAACTCGGGCGAGTGGGAGAAGCGCCGTCAGCGCTTCGCGAAGGCCAAGGCGCCGGACGCGCTGTAAGGGCTTTTCACGAGGGTCGGGCCGGAGCGTCTGTACTGACTCGCCGACTTTCTGACTGGCTGACTTGCTACTTCAGGATTGGTCCCAGCGAGCCGGGATTGTCGCCCAGTTGCGGGTCGACGCGGAAGTCCCAGACCGACTGGTTGATGTCGGAGGCGGAGAGAATCTCCACCAGAGCGTATTCGCCGATTGTCAACTGTTGGGCGGGCATGATCTTGAGCCAGTGCTTTCCGGACAGGACCTCGATCTTGGTCGGGATCACGTCTTCGTCTTGGGTGACCGTTCCGCTGGGGCTCATGTGGATGGCGCCGACAACGCGGACGGCGCGCCGTTCGTCCACGCGGACGATGGCGAAGCCGGAGCTGGCCGAGTGCGCGCCATGCTTGGCGCCAGCCACTTCCTTGGCGCCGCCGGTGTTCACCATTAAGGCATGGGATACGACCTGCTCGGCGTCGTCGCGGGCGTTGAGCGAGAGATAGAGGACTGGGTCGTTGACGTGGAAGTGTACCTTGGCATGAGCGCCGTCCAATTCCAGGCTGGCCTTCGAGCCGGCCAGGGGGTTCAGGGTGTTGAGCCCGTGCTTCGACTTGGTCTGCGCGTTCAACTCCGCCGGCAGCATCTCCACCAGCTCCGGAGTGCCCTGAAAGGTATCCAGCCCAAATACGCCGTTCTCGTCGGGCAATTCCAGCCCCTTGGCCACCTCGGGACGCCGCGCCTTGGCCTCGTCGCGCTCGGCGGCCTCCTCCTTGTCGATCGCCGCGGCTTCCTTCATCGCGTCGGACGCATTTTCTGCCTGGACGGCGTGGTCGCGTTCCCACTTGCGCGTGGCATCCCAGTCCACCAGATCGTAGGGGAGTTCTTCCCACTCGCCGCTGCGCTCGACGGAGACGTACCGCACCCGGTCACCCACAACCTCATATTTGCGAACCAGTTGGTAGGTCCCGTCCTTGAGAATGAGGCGGTGGTTGGTGGCTGTGCCGGGAACGTCGGGCTTGAGGGGGAGAGTCTTCTGGGCGGGCAGGCGAGCGGCTGACGCAGCCAGCAGCAGGATCGCCAGGAAGCCTGTGAGCAAGCGGCGCAGATTGGGAACAGATTTCATAGACGGTACTTGGCGAAAGACCAGTTCCAAGTGTAGAGCAACGCATGTTAGACGGACGGGGTTGATGGAGGGTTGGTATGTTGAAAAGGTTGAAACCGGGGCCCAAATCGTAACCGCTTTTGGATTCAATGCATCCAATTCATGTGTACTCTTAAAGTGAAGGATAAGCGTGTTGGCAGGTTTTCAGACACTTCCGAGCGGGAGCCGCGGCGCAAAGCATAGAGCTTTGCCGCTGGTGACGGCGGTGTGCCTGGTTCTGCTTGCGCTGCTCGCTGTGGTGCAAGTCGCGCACGTGCACCAGTTGGACACCGATGCCGACCATTGCCCGCTGTGCATTGTCATGCACTCCGCGGCTCCAGTAGCGGTGACTGCCGCAGTGGTGGTTCTCGTTCAGATTGAACGCGGCGCCCCGGTGTTTGAGGCGCGCACCGTCACCCGGCATTGGCATCCCAAGCTTTTCACACGCCCCCCTCCCGACGGCTTCCGGGGCTGATTCCGGCTTTTTCTTCCGTCATTTGATCGATCGCATTTCGCCCTGTTCGAGGGGCGAAGACGCCTCTCATCCTTCAAAGCAGAACGAAAGCCGGCCAGACGCCCCTCATGCGCAACGGACTCCGCGGTTCCCTCCGCGGCCTTGTTCCCGCATCAAGAGAAGCCATCATCTGGAGGCACTATATGCCGTTCAATTGCGGCAGGATTTATCGCATTCTTTCTTTTTTGATTCTCTGCCTTGTGGCGGCGACTGTCCATGCGCAGGGCGGCAACGCCGGCGCCATTCGCGGCACGGTCACGGATCCGACCGGCGCAGTGATTCCCAACGCAACGGTTCACTTGACCAACCCCCGGAGTGGACTGGACAGGACCGTCTCGTCCGACGCGCTGGGGCAATTCCAGTTTGCCAACGTGATCTTCGACAGCTACCAGATCGGTGCCTCGGCGGCCGGATTTGCTCCCTTGCTGAAGGCCGTGGGCCTTCACTCGGTGGTGGGGACGAACGTCAGCCTGGTGCTGCAGATTGCAACCGCCGATTCGACCGTTACGGTGGAGTCGCAGGGAGACTTGGTGGAGACGGACTCGACTTTCCATACGGATGTTAACCGCGATGACTTCATCAAGGTGCCCATGGAGAGCGAGTCCTCCGGCTTGAGTTCGCTGGTGACGATCACCACGCCCGGCATCTCCTCCGATTCCAATGGGCAGATGCACGGGCTGGGCGACCACGCGTCCAATTCGCTTTCGGTGGATGGGCAGTCGATCACCGACCAAACGAGCAAGGTGTTCTCCAACCAGATTCCGTCGAACTCGATCCAGTCGATCGAAGTAATCAGCGGCGCGCCGCCGGCCGAGTACGGCGGCAAGACCAGCCTGGTGATTGTGGCGACAACGCGCTCCGGCCAGGGAGTGACCAAGCCGACGGGCAGCATCAGCAGTTCCTACGGTGCTTTCGGGTCGGCGTCGGCAGGGTTCGATCTGGCTTACGGGGGCAAGAAGTGGGGCAACTTTGCGGAGGCCGATGGGATGAATTCAGGGCGCTTCCTCGACCCGCCGGAGTTTCAGGTCTTCCACGACAAGGGAAACGAGCAGAATATTTTCGATCGCGTGGACTACATGTTTTCCGCGGCCGATTCGATTCATCTCGACCTGAACTACAGCCGCTCGTGGTTCCAGACGCCAAACTCCTACGATAGCCTGAACGTCGAAAATGTTGTCAGCGGGGACACAAGCGCGAGCCCGGTGTTTGGCGTTGTGGGCAACGCCGATCAGCACTCGAAGATCGGCACCATCAATATCTCGCCGACTTATACGCGGATCGTGAGCGATAACTCGGTGTTCAACCTGGGCGCGTTTGTGAGGCGGGACGAGTATAACTACTATCCCAGCGGCAATGCGCTGGCCGACCTGGGACCGGCAAACCTGCAGACTTCATCGATCGCGCAGTACCGCACGCTGACGAACTCGGCGGTGCATGCGGATTACTCCTACGACAAGGGCATCCATACTATCAAGGCCGGCGTGCAGTACGGACAGACCTTCCTGAATGAGAACGACAGCCTGGGCGTGGTGGATCCGACTTACAGCTTCAGCGCGCCATGCGTTGACGCCGGCGGCAATCCCTTGCCGGGCTACGCGAATCCGTCTCAATGCCCGGGCGGAGCGGCAGGTCAGAACCCCAACTATCTTGCCGTGCTTGTGCCATATGATCTGACGCGCGGCGGAAGTTTTTATAACTACGCGGGCCACACGGATGTGAAGGAACTGGGACTCTTCCTTGAAGACCAGATCAAGGTGGGCGACTGGCTCTTCAACCTGGGACTGCGGCAAGACGTTTACAACGGGCTGACGGATGCCAAGCAGACGCAACCGCGCCTCGGAGTGGCCTATAACATAAAGCCGACTGCGACGGTGCTGCGCGTCTCCTATGCGCGCACGCTGGAGACGCCGTTCAACGAGAACCTGGTGCTTTCGGACAAGGGATGCTCGAATGCGGTGCTGGCGCCGCTGCTGGCCTGCACTGCAGGCGTGGCGGGGACGCTGCAGCCGGGCTTCCGAAACGAGTTTCACGCTGGCTTGCAGCAAGCCTTCGGCAAGCGCGTGGTGGTGAGCGGCGAGTACATATGGAAATACACGCACAACGCATTCGACTTCAGCGTGCTGGGCAACACGCCCATCACCTTCCCCATCGACTGGCATAACTCGAAGATTCCCGGCTATGCTTTGCACGTGGAGGTGCCGCAGTACCACAACGTAAGCGCGTATGTGGTGATGTCTTCAGTGGCGGCGCGGTTCTTCCCGCCGCAGGTTGCGGGAGCCGGCGCTACCGTCGGTTCGACCGGACTGCCCTTCCGCATCGACCACGACGAGAGGTTCAACCAGACCACGCATGTTCAGTACACGTTCTCGCGAGGCAAGTTCTTGAATGGGATGTGGGGAGGCTTCAACTGGCGCTACGATTCGGGGCAGGTGGCCGGGTCGGCGCCGTGCTACAACCCGCTCTCGAACGACCCCAACAGCGCCTGCGCCGCAACTTCCACGTTGCTGAACGGGCAGCCTGCCGTGAACCTCAGCAGCCTGACGGCGGACGAGGAGTTCCAGGCCGGACTGACGTGCGGCGGAGTGAAGGCGACGCCGGGCATTCCTCTACCCGCTGTTTGCCTGGCGTCGGAGTATGGCTCTTCTCTGCTGAGGATCCCAGCTCCCGGCACTGGCGATAACGACCACAACCCGCAGCGCATTCAGCCGCGCGACTTATTCGACGCGTCGCTGGGCAAGGACAATATCTTCCACAAAGAGCGCTATAAGGTGAACCTCGATTTGACGGCGATCAACGTAACGGACAAATACGCGCTGTATAACTTCCTGTCGACGTTCAGCGGAACGCACTACGTCACTCCGCGGGCGCTTACGGCCAAGATCACGCTGAACTTCTAGGTGGTCGAGTAACGGGGGCGAGCCTGAGCGGCTCGCCCTCTTTTTTGTGCCTGGAAATGCCCGAGACACGTTCCGCCTATGCGGAGCCTTGAGCTGCCCGCCAGTATGACGAATGGACCACATCGTCGAAGCAGGCGAAGATTACCTTTTCGATTGAGTCATTCTCATTGAGCCTCGCGGCAGTTTCCCGCAGCGCGATCTCTACAGCCTGGTTGATGGGATAACCGTATATGCCGCAACTGATAGCCGGGAAGGCGAGCGTGCGCAGATCGTGTTCTCTCGCCAGCGCAAAGCAACTGCAATAACAATTGGCCAGGAGCTCCGGCTCACCATGGTTGCCGCCATTCCAGACGGGGCCAACCGTGTGAAGGATGAAGCGCGCGGGAAGGAGATGGCCTTTGGTCAGCTTGGCCTGGCCGGTCTTGCATCCGCCGAGCAGGCGGCACTCGGCGAGAAGCTCGGGGCCGGCGGCGCGATGGATGGCTCCGTCCACGCCTCCGCCGCCGAGTAAGGAACTATTGGCGGCGTTGACGATGGCGTCGACGGCGAGGGTCGTGATGTCGGTCTTGAGGATTTCGATTCTGTCAATCATGCTGGTTATCGCGGCCTACTTTTCGCTGTCGAGATGTTCCATCTGCACGGCGTCGTAGCGGGTTCCGGCAGCGGCTTCAGCGGGGACGGCTGCTTCGAGGGCGGCAATCTCTTCCGGAGCGAGCTTGACCTGCAGTGCTCCCAGGCTTTCGGCCAGCTGCGCGCGGGTCCGCGCGCCAATCACTGGAACAATAAAGCTCTGCTTGGCGAGCGTCCAGGCGATGGCCAGTTGCGACTGCGTAATGCCCTTGGCGGCGGCTATCTGCTTGAGGCTGGTGACGAGCACTTGATTCCGGGTGAGGTTGTCGCCCGTAAAACGGGGTAGGTGAGCGCGGAAATCTCCCGGCGTGGAAAACTGCGAGCCGGAGAGCAGGCCGCGGGACAGCGTTCCATATGTGGTGGCGGCTATGCCCAACTCCTGGAGGACGGGAAAGATCTTTTCCTCAGGGCTGCGGCTGATGAGCGCGTACTCGATCTGTAGGTCGACGATGGGATGCACCTGGGCCGCGCGGCGAATCGTCTCCGGGCCCAGTTCGGAGAGGCCGATGTGACGCACATAGCCGGCCTCGACCATTTCCGCGATGGCGCCGATGGTGTCTTCGATGGGGACATTGGGATCGAGGCGAGCGGGGCGGTAGATGTCGATGTGGTCGACACCGAGGCGCTTGAGCGAATAGGCGAGGGCAGTTTTCACAGCGGCGGGGCGGGCGTCGAAGCCCAGCCAGGTGCCGTTGGGGGTGCGCTGCGCGCCGAACTTCACCGAGAGCAGCACCTGATCGCGCTGGAAGTGGAGGGCGCGGCCGATGAGCATCTCGTTGTGGCCCATGCCGTAGAAATCGCCGGTATCGAGCAGGTTGACGCCGGCGTCGATGGCGGCGTGAATGGTGGCCAGGGACTCGGCTTCGTCGGATGCGCCGTACATGCCGCTCATGCCCATGCAGCCGAGAGAGATGGGGAAGACTTCAGGGCCGGTGGCGCCGAGTTTGCGCCGGGTGGTGACGATTGCGTTCATAATTGCGGTTCCTTTCATGCAGAATCCTAGCCGTAGCGGCTACGGTCGGCAAACCAGGGCTTTCACAGGGCTTCAAACCTAGTAAGCAGGGCGGCACAGGCGCGGTTATGCGGCTGGTTTTACACAGGAGTGTCTGGCTCTAACGGCATGGATTTAAGAGGATTAAGAGCTGCACCCGGTGCCTTCATCAGCACAACCGCAATATTTTCGCTTCATTCCGAACCAGAACTCTGCCATACTTGATTGTGCACCCCTGGTACGGCCAATCCCAACAATTGAAGAGTGAGGTTGCGGCGATGTCGGCAAAGTATGTCTTCGTGACGGGCGGAGTTGTGTCCAGTTTAGGTAAAGGCCTGGCGGCGGCCTCCATCGGCTGTTTGCTGGAGAGCCGCGGCCTGCGCGTGAACCTGATGAAGTTCGATCCCTACCTGAACGTGGACCCTGGGACCATGTCGCCGTTTCAGCACGGCGAGGTGTTTGTGACCGACGACGGCGCGGAGACGGATCTGGACCTGGGCCACTACGAGCGGTTTACGCATGCGCCGCTCTCGCGCGACAACAACCTGACCACCGGCCGCATCTACGAACAAATTATCCTGAAGGAGCGGCGGGGCGACTACCTGGGCAAGACCGTGCAGGTGATTCCGCACGTGACCAACGAGATCAAGAACGCCATGCGCAAGGTGTCGGCGAATGGCGCGGACGTGACGATCGTGGAGATCGGCGGGACGGTGGGCGACATTGAGTCGCTGCCGTTTCTTGAGGCCATCCGCCAGATGCGCCAGGAACTGGGACGCGAGAACACGGTATTTGTGCACCTGACTCTGGTGCCGTGGATTGCCGCGGCGCAGGAACTAAAGACCAAGCCGACGCAGCACTCCGTGAAGGAACTGCTGGGGATTGGCATCCAGGCCGACGTGCTGCTGTGCCGCTCGGACCGCAACCTGAGCCGCGAGATCAAGCAGAAGATTGCCGCCTTTTGCAACGTGGAAGAACGCGCCGTGGTGGGCGCGACAACCGTGCCTTCTATCTACGAGGTGCCGCTGCGCTTTGCCGAGGAGGGGCTCGATGCGCTCATCCTGAAGTACCTGCACAAGGAAGCGCCGGAGGCGAACCTGACCGCGTGGAAGGACTTGGTGGACCGCTGCTACCACCCCAAAGACAACGTCTCAATTGCCATTGTCGGTAAGTATGTGGAATACGAGGATAGTTACAAGTCGCTGAAGGAAGCTTTGACGCACGGGGCGGTTTCTCAGAACCTGAAACTCGATGTTACCTGGATCGAGGCGGAGGGGCTGGAGTCGAAAACTCCCGATGATAGGAGTTATGAGGCGCAGTTAGAAGGATTCGATGGGATCCTTGTTCCTGGAGGGTTCGGCAAACGGGGCATCGAGGGTATGCTCAACGCCATCCGCTATGCGCGAGAGAAGCAGGTGCCTTACTTCGGCATCTGCCTGGGCATGCAGACGGCGTGCATCGAGTTTGCGCGCAACGTGTGCGGGTTGAAGGACGCTAACTCGAGCGAGTTCGACCCGGCCAGCCAGCACCGCATCATTTACAAGCTGCGCGAATTGCTGGGCGTGGAGGAGATGGGCGGGACCATGCGGCTAGGCGCATGGACGTGCATTTTGCAGGAGGATTCGCTGGCGGCGAAGGCTTACGGCGGAGCGACCGAGATCAGCGAGCGCCACCGTCACCGCTATGAGTTCAACCGCGAATACGAGGCGCTGCTGACGGGCGGTGGATTGCGCATCAGCGGGACGACGCCTGACGCGACGTATGTGGAGATTGTGGAGATTCCCGGGCATCCGTACTTCCTCGGCTGCCAGTTCCACCCCGAGTTCAAGTCGAAGCCCCTGGAGCCGCACCCGCTGTTCCGGGAGTTTGTGACGGCGAGTTATCGGAATCGGGTGACGAAGAAAGGCTCTGAGGAACTGACTTCAGTGTCGCTTGCCCAGTGATTGCCAAGATTTGGCTTCGGGAGGATTCGGGAGGCCTCAGCCCAGGAGCACTGCTCCTTTGGCTTTTCCGGTCAGGGCGCGGTCGAAGGTGACCAACGTCAAGTTTGCGGCGTCGGCGAAGGCAGCGAGGTAGGCGTCGGCCCACTCTTTGGGGGATGCCTGTTGAGACGCGGAGCAAGACCGGAATGCTGCCTCCAGTCCGGCAGGCTCTTCCGCGAATCTCGCGCCGCCAGATTCGTGCCAGAGATCATAAGCCTTCCACGCCTGAGTTTGTGTCAGAGTCCCCTTGCCCATGACGCTTTGTGTCGTCAGCAGGCGTAGAAGTCCGAGTTGCGTGTGCCTGCAGAAAATCAGGACGGTCTGATCGGGCAAAGCCGTGTACCAAGCCCATGCAGGCGAGAAATGCTGGTGGTCGGGAGAACTGAGCGCCAGCCAGACATTCACATCAGGGAAAACCGATAAGGTCGTAGATTTGCTCATTGTCGATGCGGATGGAGCCGGGGGCGTGGGACTTGAGGATGGGTTCGGCCAGTCTTGGAATCGGTTGGGTGGGGCTGTCAATCTCCCGGAGAATCCCGCGCAACGCAACTTCACGTACAGTATCACCTTCTGTCGCAGCTTTGATCTTCAGGCGGCGATAGACCTCGTCCGGGATGTCGATGGTGGTGCGCATGAAATCATATTAGCATATTTATGTATTTATGTAATTCCTCACGGCCAGAGCGGTAGATGGTACTGAAATTTTCCCGATTTGAATGTGAGCTCGGCGGTGCGATCCCTGCGCGGGGGCATGCGCCTGCTCGAAACCTGAGATTCCCGGGGCTCGACCTGCAACAGGATTTAGTGCGCGGGGGTTGTCGTGCGAAGTTCACGCAACCAGTACAGGGCTCTCCTTGTTGAGACGCCCCGGATGTGTCTTCGCCTGATAGGATTTTCCTATGTTTTTGACGCGGATTTCCCCATGTCTTCGCGCCGGACTGTTGGCCGGCTTTGTCCTGGTTTTGAGCTCGACTTTCAACCTTTCTCTCCTGGCTGCGCAGGAGGCGGCAGCGAAAGCGTCGGGACAGACTCCGGAACGTGCACATATAGACGAGGTGCTGAAGGGGCTGAACCGGGGACGTTCTGTGGGACAGGTGGCGGTGTCTCCGGACGGGAAGCGGCTGGCTTGGGTACAGCACGGAAAGGACGGCGCGGAGATTCGCGTGGCTCCGCTGGACGACTTGGAGAAGAGCGACCGGGTGACGGCGGCTGCCAAGGCGGATCAGCACTGCCGCGAAGGAGAGATTGCGTGGGCGCCGGACGCAGAGGCGCTTGCGTTCTTCTCCGATTGCGCGAAGCCGGAGGAGCAAACGGACCTGTATATCGCGCCGCTGGAAGGCGGAGGAGCGCGGCGGCTGACGGAGCTGAAGGGATATGTGGAGGCACCGGCCTTCTCGCTGGACGGGACGAAGGTGGCATTCCTTTATGTGGAGGGGGCGACGCGGCCGGCGGGGGCGCTGGCGGCGATGAAGCCGTGGTCCGGAGTGATTGGCGAGGACGGCGTGGAGATTCAGCGGGTGGCAGTGGCGCGGGTGGACGCGGCCAAGGCAGCTGCGCCGGAGATGGCGACGCCGGAGAACCTGCATGTGTACGAGTTCGACTGGCGGCCCGACTCGAAGGGGCTTGCATACGTGGCGGCCGATCCGCCGGGCGAGAACAATTGGTGGGTGGCGAAGCTGTACAAGCAGGAGCTGGGCGGCGTGCCGGAGGCGGTGCTTGCGCCGGCGGAGGTAGCCGGAGCGCTGCACGGGCTGCAGATCGCGGTGCCGCGGTGGTCGCCGGACGGGAAGGCGATCGCGTTTATCGGCGGACTGATGAGCGACCAGGGGGCGACGGGCGGCGACGTGTGGATTGTGAGCGCGGAGGGCGGGCAACCGGTAGATCTCACGCCGCAGAGGCCGACGACGCCGGAGTGGATTGAGTGGGGCGACGACGAGCACATTTTTGTGAGCGAGTTGGCCGGGGGGAGCTGTCAACTAATCCGTTTACGTCTGCAGCGGGACAGGACGGCGGCGAGCGTGGCCACGAGCTTTGGGGCGCCGATCTTCAGCATCCCGGGAACGGTGGGGGACGGGCGTATGGAGATGAGTCTGTCTTCAACCCGAGACCACTCGGCGTTCGTGTTTCACGCCAGCACGTTTGACCATGCGACGGAGGTGTATGAGTCGAAGCCAGGGGAGGTGGCGACGGCGGGGCTGGAGGGCGTGAGCCAGTTGACGCACCTGAACGATGGGGTCGAGCCAGGCTGGGGAAAGAGCGCTTCCCTTACCTGGAAGAGCGATAACTTTCATGTGCAGGGCTGGCTGATGCTGCCGAAGGACTACGATGCGAAGAAAAAGTACCCGCTGCTGGTGATTGTGCATGGAGGGCCGGCGGCGGCGGAGACGGCGCACTGGGGCGGCGGCGGCGGGTTGAGCGCGACGGCCTTTTCGGCGCTGGGCTACTTTGTGCTGCAACCGAACCCGCGCGGGAGCTTCGGGCAGGGCGAGGAGTTTACGCAGGCCAACCGCAAGGATTTCGGGTATGGGGATTTGAGGGACATTCTGGCGGGGGTGGATGCGGTCGAGGCGCAGTACCCGGTGGACGGGAACCGCGTGGGGCTCACGGGGTGGAGCTACGGCGGGTTCATGAGCATGTTTGCGGTAACGCAGACGCAGCGGTTCAAGGCGGCGGTGGCGGGGGCCGGAATCTCGGACTGGCAGAGCTACTACGGCGAGAACTCGATTGACCAGTGGATGATTCCGTACTTTGGGGCGTCGGTCTACGACGATCCGGCAGTGTACGCCAAGGCCTCTGCAATCACGTATATCAAGCAGGCGAAGACGCCGACGCTGGTGGTGGTGGGAGACCGGGACGGGGAGTGCCCAGCGCCGCAGTCGTTTGAGTTCTGGCACGCACTGCGGAATGAGCACGTCCCGACACAGCTGGTGGTTTACCCCAACGAGGGGCACGGGTTTACCGATCCGGCGCACCGGCGTGACGTGATGTACCGGGCGGTGGAGTGGTTTCAGAAGTACCTTGGAACGGGAAAGTGAGGCTGCTGCCAAAACGGGCGCCGCAGCGGTCTAATGGAGCAGGGCCCGCGATGAATCGAGTTGGTAGCGGGGCACCCGAGTGCAGTCAGCCGCAGGCGAGGGCCTGCCCTGATACACTTTTCATTGGAGATTTGCGAGCAGGTTTAGCCGCGCGGCCGCAATGCCGGGCGCAGCGCAGGGGGCCGTTGATATCAAGCGGATTCTTTCCGGCGCTGCGCCAACGCTGGGCGCGTGGGCGGACCGAAACAAGAGCATTTTTAGAGACAGGGTGGTTCGTGGACCGAGGTTGGCGACGCGGCCCTCAAGAGTGGCGCGGGCCTGAGAGCAGAGGCTTTAGTCCGGAGAGTTTCTGAGGGTGCTTCAACCGAAATTTATCCGACGTTATTCGCTTAAGACCGTTCCGCGGCTTGACGAGGCGGGGCGGGGAGGATTCATGCGGCGGTTTTTGACGCTTGTTTGTTTGTTGTGTGTGGCCCTGCCGGCCGGGGTTTCGATCACCGGCTGCTACCGCAATCCGCAGGCCAACTATTGCAACGGCCTGGGCTACGGGTTGAAGGACACGGACGTGGCCTCGATCTTCCTGTCGCCCCAAACGGCGGGGATTTCCCTTGCCTTCGGGCAGACGCAGCAGATTCCAGCGCCGACGGCGAAGACGTGCAAGGGCGCCCCGGCCAGCGTGACCAGCTTTATCTACGGCACGACCAACAACCAGCTGGTTGATGTTTCACCATCGGGCAACCTCTGCGCGGGGACGTGGAACCGAAACACGGGCGGCGGCATCGCCAACTACACAATCTGCAGTTTCCCCACCCCGCTGCCGACGACGAATGGATTGCCCTACGGGTCGGCGTACCTGACAGCTTCTTCGAATTCGGTGACGTCGAATCCGGTAGAGGTATACGTACATCCGCAGGTGACGTCCGTAGCGCTGGCAGGGCCGCAGTCCTGCCTCTCGCAAGGAACTCTTTACCCCAATCCGCTCGACGTTCAGGCCTGTTTTACGGGCGGCAACAACCAGCAGTTGCTGCTTTGCGCGCCACCTTCGGTGACGACGGCGACCAACCCGACGCTGGCCTGCCCACTGCCTTCGGGGATGAGCCTGAGCTCGATTCCGGATTGCTCCGCGTCGCTGGGCACGCTGACCTACAACGTGGGTACATCGAGCGTAGCGTCGATCAACGCCGAGACCAACCAGATTACGGCCGAGCTGCCTGGAACCACGGTGATCACAGCTTCGGTAGCCGGTGGCGCCTCGACGGCGGGATATTTCTCCACCTGCCCACCCGCTTCGATCAAGGTAACGCTGGCTAACGGCAGCACCTCGGGGACGATCACCCAGGGTGTGCCGCAGAACCTGACGACCACCATTCTGGACACGCAGGGGAACGAGATCAGCGGCCTGACAATGGATTACCAGTCGACGGACCCGATCGACATTTCGGTGGGCGCAACCGGATCGGTGACGACGAACTTCCCCGGCGTGGCTTCGGTGTATGCCATCTGCCAGCCGACCACCTGCAACCCGGCCCCGATCAACGAGATCGGGACTTACGGGACAGGGTTGTCGATTACCTCGAACCCGGTGAATATCACGGTTCCCGGCACGGCCAGCGACTATGTGTGGTTCTCGTCGCCGGGAAATTCGCAGTACTTTGTGCCGGTGGAGTTGCTGAGCGGCACCGTGGGCTCGACGGTGCGGTTGCCCTTCGTGCCGAATTCAATGCTGATGGACCGGAATGGGACCAATCTTTACTTTGGGTCGGCGCATGAGTTGATGTATTTCAACACCACTGCCAACACGCTGTCCAAGCAGGATACGGGAGCGCCAGGGGTGGTGCTTGCGGTGTCGCCGAATAACGGGCAACTGCTGATCAACGATCAGATCCGACAGGTCTTTTATCTGTACACTCTTGCCAGCGGGAGCTCCACGACCTTTGGCGGGATGGGCGCGTCCGCGGCATGGACGCCGGACTCGAAGACGCTATACATCTTCGACAACGCGAGTCTGAATACCCCGGCGAGTTGCACGGGGACGCCTCCGATCAGCGGCCATACCGATACGTTATATGTCTACAACGTGAATACCGGCTGGACTTCCTACGCTCTGCCGCCAAGCCCGCTCCCGGCAGCTTCCCTGCCGACGTGCACGACGAAGCCGAATGTGGCCCCGGTGTCGCCAATACAGACTCCGGCCATCACCATCCCCGGCGTGGGCGCGTACTTGAGCGGCAACCCGACGGTGGCGCATACGTGGTGCCCGGAGACCGTACCGCCTTCGCCGGCCTTTCCGCAGGGGATTGAGTTCTATCCTCAGGGAGACTCGGTGGGAGTGGAGACCGACGTGCTGACAGCCACCACGGATGGACAGCATATTCTGGGCGCGACTCTCGAAAGCGGCGGCGTAACACTGTCCGACATCGGCGTCAGTATTCCGGTGGACCCAACCACCAAGACCCCGGTGACGTGCTCGGTTTCTTCCGCCGGGGTGATGTCGGCGCTGATCCTCAATCACACCTTTAGCGGTTCAATCCCAGTCAGTGGCGTGAGCGCATCCGCCGTCAACCAGGTCGTGGCATCGCCCCAGTCCACCGTGGCTTTCATTACCTATAACCCTGTTCTGGGCGCAGCAGGCATCGCTCAGTTGCCGTACTACGTTCCGGGCAGCGGCGGCGCGACGGGAACGCTGGGATATTTGACGCTGAACGGCGGCTCGGCGGTCACGGCGCCGCTGACGGGCGCGTTTACTCCCGACAACGCGCTGTTCTTTGTGGGAACGGCGGGCGACAACCTGGTGCACTACATCAGCGTGCCCGACGTGATCAGCAACCTGACGGCCACTCCCGGCAACCAGGTGAATCCGGACACGCAACAGATTGCGCCCAACCTGCCGGCGTGCATCCCGGAGTCTGCGGGAGGCGTCGACCCCGGATGCACGTACACGGGAACGGATACGGTTGTTCCTGTAACGGCCATCGCCGTGAAACCGCGGTCGACCACATAGCGCCGATAGCGTGAAGCTGCAAGCGGAGAGGGCCGGCGTTGAGCCGGCCTTTCTTTTGGCCGCGACATCAATGCGCGGCGGTTTCCTGGGCAGCCACGCGCGATAGAATCAGGCAAAGAGAGCTGTACGGTGAGAGCAAGACAATGATCAAGGGGATCTCGTTTCTTCGACAGGTGAGCGGCGGCGCGGCTTACGAGCGGCTGAGCAGCTTCCTTGCCGCGCTGGGGTTTGCGCGTGGGGCTGTATGGAACGAGGCAGCCAGCCGCGGTGCGGCGTTTCTGGCGCCTCTGGGCAACCTGGAGCTGGTGGATGGCGAGTTTCCCTCGACGGCGGAGGTGCTGGTGGAAGTGACGGCGCTGGATGCAGTGCATCAGGCGGCGGCGAGCTGGCTGAGGGCGGAGGGCGGCGAGGCAGCGGCGGCGAGGCTGGAGGCGATCACGGAGACGCACTGGAAGTCGAGGATCTTTACAGTTGAGCCGGAGACGGGGTTCAAGGTCAGCTTCTGGGCGTGGACCGATCCGGCGCGCGGCAAAACCGTGGCGGTGGAGGGCGATCTCTCGGCCGAAGGGATGAAGTTTGCCATTGTGGTGGCACGATGGAATGCGGTGATTACGGAGCGGCTGCTGGAAGGGGCTCTCGACGCCCTGTTGCGCAGCGGGGCGAAGCGGGCGGAGATCGAGGTGATTCGCGTGCCGGGAGCATGGGAAATTCCTCAGGCGGCGCGGACGGTCGCGAATTTGGGGAAGGCAGATGCTGTGGTGACTCTGGGCTGCCTGCTGCGCGGGGAGACGGCGCATTACGAGGCGATCTACAACGAGGTGGCGCGAGGAATTGGGCAATCGCAGCAGGAGACCGGGATTCCACACAGCTTTGGGGTGCTCAGCTGCGAGACACTGGAGCAGGCGCTGAACCGGGCCGGGATCAAGGCCGGGAACAAGGGATTCGAGGCGGCGGTAGCCGCAATCGAGATGGTGAGCCTGAAGCGCAAACTGCTCGCGTCCCAAGGCGGCGCGGCTTGACGGCCGGGACGCGGCGAAAGTCGCGCGAGCTGGCCATGCAGATGCTGTTTCAGGCAGACATCGGCAAGCAGACGTCGGACCAGGTGCGAGCGACATTCTGGAAGGCGGGCGACGAGGTGGAGACGGAGGTGCGCGGGTTTGCCGAGGACCTGTTCAGAGTGGCGATTGCGCACCAGGGCGAGATCGACGAGTTGATTGTGGCGAACTCGAAACACTGGCGGCTGGAGCGGATGCCCGCGGTAGACCGCAACCTGCTGCGCATGGCGGTGGGGGAGATGCTGGGGTTCAAGGGGACGCCGTTTCCGATCGTGATCAACGAGGCGCTGGAGATTGGGCGGCGGTACTCGGCGCCGGAGTCGATCAATTTCCTGAATGGGATGCTGGATGCGATTGCGCGGGGGCTGATCGGGAAGTAGGAGGAATCGGTTGCAGACACCAAAGAGAAGAGGCTGTCCGGATTGCCGGACAGCCTCTTTTTCTTATGAGCGAAAGGAATGGGTTGGTTGGAGGCTACGGGGTGGTGGATCCCTTGGCCGCGGCGCCTGCGGACTTTTTTGCACCCGCAGGTGTTGCTGCCGCGCTCTTGTGAGCGTGGTGGGAGCGGATGGGGGGCGGCGTGTGAACCTGCGGCTTGACGACGGACTCGTCGATAGGCGCGGTTCCCGGCACGTCGGAGGTGAAGTTTGCGTCTCGTGGGGCGAGGTAGTCTTCCACAGTCTGAGTACCTTCGCTGCCGGTAAAGACGAGGACGCGAGTGGGGTCAATGCCCTTTTCGTTGGTAAGGTAAGCCTTGGTGTCGACGGCGCGCTGGGCGGCGATGGCGGGATCGGCGCGGGATTCGTCGGCGGTTGCTTCGCCGACCACGACGATGTTTGAGTCGGGCTGGCGTTGCTGGTCAAGGGCGACGTCGTCCAGGCAGGCCTTGGCTTCGTTGTCGACGCGGGTGGGGCGGGACTTGTCGCGGCCGAAGTCGATGGCGCAGAGGCGGCTGACGTGCGGCAGGGGCGGCGGCGGGGGCCGCTGGATGGTGAGGCTGCAGTTGGCGTCGGAGGTCTGTCCCTTGTCATCGGCGACGGTGCACTTGATGGTGACTGGTCCGGTGGGCGCGCCGGCGGCGTTGAAGGTTGCCGTGTTGCCGTTCATGGCCACGGTCCCCGTCGAAGAAGTGCAGGCATAGGTGAGGGGGAGATTCTGGGGGCTGCGGCCGTTGAGGGTGATAGCACTGGTCTGCTCGGAGGTGATGGTCAGGGGCGCGGCCGAGCACTCCAGGGAAGGCTTCTCCCATTGCCTGACGGAGAAGGTGGCGAGGCAATCGGCGGATTGCACTGGTTTTGGTCCTTCGGTCACTATGCCCTTCACGGTGTAAGAACCGGGCCCCAGCGTGGTGGTCGTGATGGTGGTCAGGCTGCTGGCGCTCGAGGCCCCGGCTCCGGTCCAGGCCCAAGTGACGGTCTCTTTCGGATTGAGGCCTTCCGCGGTGCCGGTAATCGTGACCGGCTCTCCGGGGAAGACGACATTGGGAGTGGCTACGCAGGTGAGCGCGGGCGGAGGAAGCGGGCCGCAGCCGGGCGAGGGACCCCAGGCGGACGAGCCGCGGACGACAAGGCCGGCAGCCACGCGAATGGCATTGATGTTCTCGTCGTCGCCCCAGACGAAGTTTCCGCCGGCAATGGTTCCGGAGGAGACACCTGAGTTGGCGTGGAGGTATTCGTAGTCGGCCTCGAAGAGGCGGACGCCGAAGTGGCAGCCAAAATACCAGTCGAGGCCGCCGCCGACGCCCACGACCGGGCCCCAGGTGTACGGTTCGTGATCGGGGCCGTCGATGTCTGCGCCGCCGGCAAAACCATGCACGAAGGGTGTGAGGTGGACGCCCGGCCAGCGGTAAACCAGGCCGCTTTCGAGGGTGAGGATGCCGCTGTTGCTGGAGCCGGTGGAGGCGAAGCCGGTGTTGGTAAAGAGATCGTGCTGGCCCGACTCGACCAAAACGCCGACATGTCTGGTGAAGTAGTAATCCGCGGACTCAAGCAGACCGGTCTTCTCGAGTTTGAATGAGACGGGGAGGACGGAGCCATCGGGCTGAATGGGATAGAAGGTTCCCCTGGGGTCGAGGAGGCTGTATCCCACAAAGATGTCCCACTTGGGCGCGGGGGCAATTGGGTTGCCCATTCCCTGGCTGGCCGCGACCTGAGCAAGCAGGGAAGATGGCAGGGAAACCACAAATGCCAGGGCTAGAACCCGGCCTAACGTACGGAAATTCCGAGAGTTCACGCGTTTACCTCCGCTCCGATGCTGAACCGAGAAGCTGACTTCGCTCCGATCGCAAACGTCTTCCGAGGGGATTCCGTGTCTGGTACAGACTGGCAGGATACTTGAAATTCCATGCTACATCCGTAACCCCCAAGTCACAAAGAAATGGCTACCTTTAGACCACGAGCGCGTTGGCCAGCGACGCGGTTTTTCGAGTAGCCGAGCTTGCGGACGCAATTTTCCGCGAAAAAACGCGGAGCGGCATTGACTTCGCACGTACTGCTATCCTTTCACGATGAGCCAGCGCTTGCATCCACACGTATCGGCGACCCTATGCGCAGCTTCAGCACTCGTGCTCGGGGTGTGCATGGCAGGGTGCAGGAAGCAGGAACAAGCAGTAGCCGGAGTGGCGCAACATGCGGTGAACGCCGAGCAGCATGCGCAGGCAGCGGCGCAGGCAGCGGCCAGCCAGCGGGACCAGCAGCGGGCAGCGCTGGAACAGATTCCACTGCCTACCAAGAGCATGTATGTCGATATCCATGAGCCAGGAGCCTGGTTGAATCCATTTCTCTCCGTCAATACCGACTATCTGACATTGCGCGTGACCATGGCCGATGCGAATCCGAGCAGCCTGGGCCAGGGGACGATGCTGCGGCCCGACGCGGCGCGGCGGCAGGAGGTGCAATTGCGTCCCGGAGATGTTGCCGAAGCCTTGATTGCTTTGCCGCCGGGCGCGTGGCGCTATGGGCGGGTGATTGCGGTGGCCGAGTCGCCGCTGGCAAGCAAGAAAGACAGGCCCAAGGTACGGCGCAACGTGGAGGCCGCCATTCAACAGTTGAACGACTTAGGGGTTGTGGTGGAAGAGTGGCCCACGCGATAACCTGGCGCAGCCGGGACTTATAACTTAGCTCAAGATTCCCAGCTGGATTCGCCGGCCTTCCGGCACGGAATTCTCGACAACATACGGACTTTTGTGACTCGAAGTACGCTACAGGCCTTCCGGTTAGGCTAGGATTTCAGCGTGAGCATCCTACCGATTTCTCAGTTGCTGAACCAGGCTCCGCTCGAGCACGAGCGGTTTTCCGCGCACCGGGATCTGGAGGCGCGGTTGAAGGCAACCCTGCGCGGCGAGGTGTTGTTCGATCTGGGCTCGCGGGCGCTGTATGCGGCTGACTCGTCGAACTACCGGCAGATGCCTATAGGGGTGGTGACGCCGCGCGATGCCGCGGATGTGGAGGCGGCTCTGGCGGCGTGCCGGGCGACGGGAGCGGCCGTGCTGCCGCGCGGGGCGGGGACCAGCCTGGCCGGACAGACGGCCAACGTGGCGCTGGTAATCGACTACTCAAGGCACATGAACGGGCTCACCTCGATTGACCCGGAGGCAAGGCTGGCGGTGGTGCAGCCAGGGATCGTGCTGGATCGGGTGCGCGAGGCTGCCGAGGTTTACCACCTGACCTATGCGCCCGATCCTGCGACGCATAGCCGTTGCACGCTGGGCGGAATGATCGGCAACAACAGCTGCGGCGTGCATGGGCTGTTGGGCGGCAAGGTAGTGGACAACATCGAGAGCATGGACATTGTGCTCTACGACGGCACGCGCATGACCGTGGGGCGAACCAGCGAGGAAGAGCTTGAAGCGAAGATTCGTGGGGGTGGGCGCGTGGGCGAAATCTACGCGCGGCTCAGGAATCTTCGCGACCGGTATGGAGCTTTGATTAGGGAGAAGTTTCCGCGGATTCCGCGACGGGTATCGGGAGTCAACCTGGACGAGCTGCTGCCGGAGAACGGATTCAACCTGGCGCGGGCGCTGGTGGGGTCGGAGGGGACGTGCGCGACGGTTCTCTCGGCCACACTGAACCTGACGGACAGCCCGCCTTACCGGGTGCTGACGGCGCTGGCGTTCGACGATCCATATCTGGCCGGCGACGCGGTGACGCGGGTGCTGGAGTTCGGGCCGATTGGCCTGGAGGGGTTTGACGGGCTGCTGGTGGACTTCATGCTCAGGAAGAACCTGGCCGTCGAAGATGTGAAGCTGCTGCCGCCGGGGGGCGGTTTTCTGCTGGTGGAGATGGGCGCGTGGAACGCGGAGGAAGCGCAGAGCAAGGCGGAGGCCCTGGCCGCCGCGGCGGCCAACTGGCCGGAGAAGCCGCGGGCGCGGATCTACAACCATGAAGACGCGGAAAGCGTGTGGAAGGTGCGTGAGTCGGCGCTGGGGGCGACGGTGTGCGTGCCGGGCGAGCCGGACCGCTGGGAGGGGTGGGACGATGCGGGGATTCCGCCGGTCCACATCGGCACCTACCTGCGCAAGCTGAACGCGCTGATGAACGAGTATGGCTACCGGAGCCCGCTGTATGGGCACTACGGGCAGGGCTGCGTGCATTTGCGGATCAACTTCGACTTCACCACGATGGAGGGACTGAGGAAGTTCCGCGAGTTCATCGACCGGGCGGCGGACCTGGTGGTTTCGCTGGGCGGGTCGCTGAGCGGGGAACACGGCGACGGGCAGGCGCGGGCGGCGCTGCTGCCCAAGATGTTCGGGCCGGAGCTGATGGAGGCGTTCCGGGAGTTCAAGGCGATTTGGGATCCGGACAACCGGATGAACCCGGGCAAGCTGATCGATGCGGTGCGGGTGTACGACCCGGTGGAGAATCTGCGGCATGGGCCGCTGGATGCGGGTCATGCGCACCCGAAGATGGAGACCCACTTTGTGTTTGCCGCGGACCAGGGGTCGCTGGAAAATGCAGCGGCGCGGTGCGTGGGGGTGGGGGCCTGCCTGAAGAAGGAAGGCGGAGTGATGTGCCCGAGCTACAGGGCGACGGGGCTGGAGCAGCACTCAACGCGCGGGCGGGCGCGGCTCTTGTGGGAGATGTTGGCCGGGGCGCTCAAGGAGGAGGGATTTCAGAGCGAGGCGGTGCACGAGGCGCTGGATCTGTGTTTGAGCTGCAAGGCCTGCGCGACGGAGTGTCCGGTGCAGGTGGACATGACGCGCTACAAGTCGGAGTTTTTGGCGCAGAAGTACAAGGGCAAGCTGCATCCGCTGCATCATTATGTGTTTGGATTTGCGGACAAGATGGCGCGGCTGGGGTCGCTGACGCCGGCGATTACGAACCTGGCGATGTCGAACTCGATTTCCAGCTCCTTGATCAAATACATTGTGGGCGTGGCCAAGGAACGGCAGATGCCGCAACTGGCGCGGAAGAGCTGGAAGGCGGCGCGGGGAGCGGACGAGACCCGCAATGTGCCGCGCGCGGCGAGCGAGCAGAGGCAAGTGGTGGTGCTGTGGGCGGATACGTGGAACAACTACTACCATCCGCAAACCCTCAAGGCGGCGGAACGGGTGCTGATGCAGGCGGGGTTCCGGGTGCAGACGACCAAGGGGCACATCTGCTGCGGGCGGGCGCTCTACGACTTCGGGCTGCTGGATACGGCGAAGGGGTACATGGCGAAGGTGCTGGACGCGATTGCGCCGCAGATTGAGGCGGGGCTGCCGTTCATCTTCCTGGAGCCGAGCTGCGCGAGCATCTTCAAGGACGAATCGCTGGAGCTGTTTCCGAACGACGAGCGGGCAAAGAAGATGAGCAAGCAGGTGTGGCTGCTGGCGGACTGGCTGGCGGCGAAGGCTCCGGATTGGGTGAATGGGCGCCTCGAAGGTGCCCAGGTATTGCTGCACGGGCACTGCCACCACAAGGCCGTGTTTGGCGGACCGAAGAACGAGATCGCGCTGCTGCGCAAGGCGGGGGCGCAGGTGGAGATGATCAATACCACCTGCTGCGGCATGGCGGGGCCGTTCGGATTCGAGGCGGACAAGATCGAGGTGTCGAAGGCGATTGCGAACCTGGGTCTGCTGCCGGCCGTGAATGCGGCGGGGCCGATGACGCTGATTGTGGCGGACGGATTCAGCTGCCGGGAGCAGATTGCGCAGTTGTCGGAGCGCGAGGGGATGCATTTCGCGGAGATCCTGGACCGGAGTTGCGGCTGCGCGGGGTGAGGCAGGTCCAATCTGGCTGAACGGGGCTGATTGAGAGTCGTGGTTTCCCACCCTCGCGCCAGAAAGAAGGCGGACCCAGAGGGCGCCCCGATGGGGCACGGAGCATCTTTAGCTGGCTGGACTTTCGTTTTGAGCGAAACCGATCCCTTCGGGGCAAGTTGCACTGAACGATAGAGGCCTCGCCTGTTGCGAGACTTTCATCTTGATCGTTCATACTGGTGGGGATGAATTTTCCCCAACGATCTTCCTTTTTTCTTGGTGCGGCGGTGTTGGCGACCGCTGCTGCTGCGTTGACGGCTCAGACGGGCGTGACGGCTGTGCTGCCCAATGGGCGAGAGATTCACCCGGCAGGGAACTGGATTGCGGTGGCGCCGTATCCGTTTGCGCTGGCGGTGCGGCCGGATGGAGCGCAGCTTGCCGTGCCATCGATCGGGTTTCCTTTTGCGCTAAACGTGATTGAAGGACCGTTCACCGGCGAGGGCGGTGCGCGGGCGGCGGTGCGGAGGATGCCGGCGGGCGCGGAGAACGATCCGGCGATCGAGGTGCACGCGGGGCTGGCTTACTCGACCGACGGTGCGCTGCTGTATGTGGCGACGGGCGACTCGGGGAAGATTCGCACTTACCACAGCAACGATTGGACCAAGGCGGGCGAGGTTTCGCTGGATGGGTCGATAGCAGGCGCGGGCGGCGAGAAGAATGTGGCGCACGGGAGCTTTGCGGCTACGCTTGTGGTTTCGCCGGACGGGAAGACGCTGTATGCGCTGGACCAGGGGAACTGGCGGGTCGTGATTCTGGATGCGGCGACGCTGAAGCGGATTGCCGAAGTTCCGACCGGGAATTATCCGTTTGGGCTGGCGCTCTCGCCGGATGGGGCGCGGCTGTATGTGACCAACACGGGGTTATTCGAGTACACGACGATTCCGGGCGCGAGCGAGAAGGATCCGCTGGGGACGGGGCTGCACTTCCCGCCGTTCGGGTACCCGTCGAAGGAGGCGCGCGAGGGGACGGTCGTCGACGGCAAGAAGATTGCTGGGCTGGGGGACGAGAACTCCGACCGGGGCAGTTCGCTGTGGACCTACGATGTGCGCGACCGGGAACATCCGGCGGTGACGGCGAAGCTGCGGCTGGGAACGAAGATCACTGAGACAACGGGCGAGACGGTGGGCGGGGCTGCGCCGACCGGCGTTGTGGCAGCAGACCACGCGGTGTTTGTCTCGCTGGCGCACGAGGATGCGTTGGCGAAGATCGGCACGGATGGGACCAGGGTGCTGGCGCAGACGGAGCTTTCGCCGTTTACCGGCGAGCGATTCAAGGACCGCCTGGGACGGCCGCTGCGGGGAGTGATGCCGAGCGGGCTGTCGTTGCGCGGGGGACGAGTTTATGTGGCCGAGTCGGGGATCGATGCGGTGGGAGTGTTGGATTCAGCTTCGATGCAGGTGATCGAGCACATTCCTGTGGGGTGGAATCCCTCGGCGGTGGAGTTCGCTCCGGATGGGCAGACGCTGTATGTGGTGAACACGAAGGGTAAGGGCGCGGGCGCGAATGCTGGCAAGCTGCACGACCCGAAGACGCCGACCTACGTGGGATCGCTGGAGATGGGCAGCGTGAGCGCGATCCGGCTGGATGGGCTGGGGGCGGCCGCGGAGCTGACGAAGGCGGTGATTGCAGCGAACAGCACGGCGATTGCAGACCGGGCGGCACTGCCGCGGCTGAAGCACTGCTTCCTGGTGGTGCGTGAGAACCGGACCTACGACGAGGTGCTGGGCGATGTGGCAGGGGCCAATGGCGATGCTTCGCTGGCGCGCTACGGGCTGGACGGGTGGGCCGAGGAGCAGAAAGACGCGACGCACCTGAAGGTGACGCCAAACCTGCATGCGCTGGTGGGGCAGTTCGCGATGAGCGACAACTTCTACGTGGACAGCGACGTTTCGGCGGATGGGCACCGCTGGGTGATGGGGATCAATCCGACGCCGTTCTTCAACACCGCGTGGACCTCGGGGTATGGGGGACGGCGGCGGGCTGATCCTGGCGCGGAACAGCCGGGGCGCAGAGCGTTGTTTGGCGGGGCGGATGCGCCGATGCCGGAGGATGAGCCGCAATTCGGTTCGCTATGGGAGCACGTTGCCGCAAGCGGCAAGGGGCTGCTGAATTACGGCGAGGGCCTCGAGATCGAGGGCAACGGTGAAATCGATGGAGCGGAGCCGGAGGGAAACCGGCTGTTTCTGAATTCGCCGTTGCCCAAGCCGGTCTTCGAGTTCAGCGACCGGCGATTTCCGACCTTCAACCTGGGGATACCGGACCAGTTCCGGGCCACGGAGTTCGAGCGCGATTTCAAGCTGAAGCTGGCGGCCGGGAAGGTTCCGGCGCTGATCGTGATCCGCTTGCCCAATGACCATACGGCGGATCCGCGGACGGCGGATGGGTACGCCTTCCGCGCTTCGTTTGTCGCGGATAACGACCTGGCGCTTGGGCGGATTGTGGAGTTTCTTTCGAAGACTTCAATCTGGAAAGACTCGGCGTTATTCGTGACCGAGGACGATGCGCAAGGCGGCGTGGACCACGTGGATGCGCATCGCAGCATTCTGCTGGTGGCGAGCCCCTGGGTGAAGCCGGGAACGGTGAGCCACGAGCACACCAGCATGGGGTCGATTACGCGCACCATCGACGCGTTGCTGGGGTTGGGTGAGATGAACCTTGAGGATGCGCTGGCCGGGGAGATCGGCGGCATTTTCGACAATTCGCCTCACCTTGAGCCGTTCAAGGCGCAGGAGACGGACAAGCGCGTCTTCGATCCTGCCAAAGCGCGGTTTGCCAGGCCCAAGACGAAGGAAGAAGCGGCGGCGCTGCACGATGTGGACGACGCCGACGAGATTCGCAAGGGGATCGAGAAGTCGGGCGCCAAGTTGCGTAAGCCCAAGGACGACGAATGAGGGATTGACCGCGAACACCTGGGTGCGAACAGGGCGCCGATTGCCCTATTCATCAGAAATTAAAATTGCGCCCCTGGGCAAACCGCCGCCTGGTCCAGGGCTGGACCGAGTTGAGCGGATGACTGCGTCCGCGTGGTTTGATGGGCTTCCCTGCGAAAGCGAGCGGCGGATAAACAAAGAGAAATATGGACATATAGGTCAATAGTGCTGTAGCTTGGTGGTCAAGGCCTGAGCTTTTCCCCGATCGAAGCCGGCTAAATTCAACAACCTGTAACTGAACCCACGTAGGCTGGAACCATCGCCAACTCAAGAAACAGAGACCGGCGATGAAGCTGACCGATGACGTAAGACTCTCAGTTCGCTCAATATTTTGAGCAGGTGACAGGACCACCCGGTCTCAGATCAACTCGATTCTTTCCGATACTGAACTCTTTTTCTCAACCGAAGACTCTTCCGCTTTAGTCCAGCAGAGACGCATCGGAAGACCCGCTTGCTTCACCAATGTCTGTTTGACTTCAACGCAAACAACACTTGCAGCATTCTGGAGGCAGTAATCCATGCACAGACACACACAATCTTCCTGGCAGTTTCTGCTGAGCAAGCCGCTGGCGGCGCTCAGCCTGTTGCTGGTGCTCGCTCTGGCCTCGATGCAGGCCAGAGCGCAAGCCACGCAGGGTTCGATCGTCGGTTCCGTGAAAGACACAGCGGGGGCTGTGGTTCCCGGCTCAACGGTAACACTGACCAACACCGATGAGGGGACGACCCGCAGCACGAAGTCAGACGGAGTGGGGGATTACCACTTTCAGGATGTGAAGGCCGGCCGCTACGCAGTGGAGGTTTCGGCTCCAACGTTTGAGAAGTGGAAGGCGTCCGGTGTGGCCCTGGAGGTACGCCAGGAACTGCGCGTGGACGTAAAGCTGGCCATCGGCGCCGTGCAGCAGGAGGTGCAGGTGACCGGCGACATGGTGAGCGCGATCGAAACCGATTCGCCAACCATCAGCGGCGACTTTACCTCAGAGGAAGCCAATAGCCTTCCGGTGAATACACGCGCCAGTTTCAGCGGCACCAGCGCCGCAGGCATTTTCAGCGCGCTGCCCGGGGTGCAGGCGGACGGCGACAGCTCCGGCGTCTCTCTGCAAGGCGCGCTGCCCTACCAGGTGGACGTGACCGTGGATGGCGTGACGGTGAAGAGCGCAACCGGCGGCACGTATATCGGCGACTCATTCCCTTCGACCGAGTCGATCTCGGAGATTCGCGCCGACGGCGTGCTGGCCAATGCGGAGTACGGCAACCCCGGCCAGATCGTAGTCACGACAAAGGGCGGTTCGAACACGCTGCACGGGTCGGGCTTCTGGTACTACCAGAACTCGGCATTCGATGCCATCGCGTATACCTTCCCGACCACCACCACCAAGCCCAGCGTTACGGGCAATACGTTTGGCGGCAGCGCGGGCGGACCGGTGGTTTTCCCGCATCTCTATAACGGGCACAACAAGACGTTCTTCTTCGGCGCGTATGAAGGATGGCAACATCCGGCGCAGACTACCATCGAGGAGGTTGTTCCCAGCACACTGATGAAGCAGGGCAACTTCGCGAACTACACTTCGAGTTCGTTCACCGGGCTCACCGATCCGTTCACCGGCGCGACTTGGGGTACTTCGATTCCATCCTCGCAGACGCTGAGTCCCATCGCCTTGAACACCCTGAAGCAGTTCTACCCCGATCCCAATGTTGGCGATCCAACAGCCTACACCGACAACGGCGTGGCCAATTACCAGGCCAACGTGGATAACAGCGGCCATTCGAACCAGTTCGACGTGCGCGGCGACCAGTACTTTGGATCGAATCAGAAGTTTCTGGTCTGGGGCAAATTCACCTGGAAGGACTTTCCCGTTACCAATCCGGAGGAGCTGCTGGTTCCCTCGTATCTATCCGTCAGCCAGAACCGGGCATTGAAGGTGGATACGAACTGGAGCATTAGGCCGAACCTGATCAACGAGGGAGGCTTCGGCTATACGCTGTATACATCGGGCAACAGCGACAGCTTCAACGGCAACGCTTGGACCACGGCGCAAGGCTGGCAGGGATTGCAGAATTTGTTCTACAACGGCATTCCGGAGATGGACTTCAACCACATCCAGAATCTGAATGCGGACCGACTGACGAGCCTGACCAAGTCAAACACCTACGACTACAGCGACGTTCTGATCTGGAACAAGGGTAGCCACACGGTGAAGATCGGTGGCGACATTCAGACGCTGGAGGCGGTGACGCCGCTGGGCTTCAACGGATCGGACAACTACGGCACTTACCAGTTCAACACCAGCGGCAGCGCAGGCATGTTCACGGGCGTGGACTTTGCCGACTTCCTGCTAGGCGTTCCTGCCTCCACCTTCTATGACGTCGTCTCCCAGGATAACAACGGCGTCTCGCAGCACTATCACTTCTACGGGCAGGACGAGTGGCGGGTGAGCCCGAAGCTGACGCTGTCTTACGGTCTGCGGTACGAACTCCATCCGGGCTACTACGACAAGGGCGGCGACATCGGCAATTTCGACCCCACAGTTACCGGGGCCGGCCGCGTCATCTATCCCACTGGGAAGCAGGCGCTGCTGGCGCAGAGCTTCCTGGCCAGCGCCAATGCCTGCGATCCGGATGGCGTGACCGCGACCAACTCGGCTACGGTCAACGGCGCTCCCTGCATGCAGGTAGTGGGCAACCAGGCAAGCGGCTTCCCCTCGGGGCTGAAGATGTATCCGAAGAAGCGCTTCATGCCGCGGTTTGGCTTCGCTTACCGCCCCTTCGGCAATGACAAGTGGGCGATCCGCGGCGGCATGGGCCTTTACAACATCAACATGCTTGGCTCGAGCTTCTACTCGCTGACGGGCACGGTGCAGACCCAGACCACGCAGTATTCGAACAGCTACGACCCGACCACGCACGCGATCGGATACCAGTGGCCTTCTGTCTATGCGGGCTCCGGGAGTGCGGGCCCCACTACGAACTACGGACAAGACTACTTCGGCACGGCCAACAGCATCAGCTGGAAGGACCCGTATACCGAGCAGTGGTCGTTGAGCGTGGATCACGATCTTGGATCGGGCTACGCGGCGCGCATCTCCTATATCGGATCGGAGACGCACCAACTGGTGTGGGCGCCGGATGAGAACACGTTTCCGTTTTCTTCGACGGTTTCGGCCTTCAACAACTCCATCAGCAACAAGCTGTTCCCCAACTGGGGTCGCATCAACACGCGCGCCACCGGCGCCAACAACAGCTACCACTCGATGCAGGTGGAAGCCAGCCACCGCTTGCAGCAGGGACTGGAGTACCAATCGGGATTCACATGGGCCAAGAATCTGGCAGACAACCAGGGGCCGAACAACACGGGCTTCGCCGGCGAAGGCGGTGGAGCGCGCTCCACCTCAATCCTGGACCGGCACGCGGACTTCGGCAACGTTGGTGGAACGCGCAGACTGCGCTGGAACACGACGGTGCTCTACGACCTTCCCGTGGGCCGGAGTAAGCTGCTGGGCACCAACATGTCGCGCGCGGCCGACCTGATCGTGGGCGGCTGGCGGCTGTCGTCCATCTTGACCCTCCAAGCCGGACCATTCCTGACGGCGTTCTTCCCCAACGGGCAGGGCGACCCCTCCGGCACAGGATCAGGCCTGAATGGAGGCTATGGAGATGGGACCGGCAGCTTTGACACCGGCCGGAGAAACCAGCACGCGGACTGGGTTGCCGGCCAGAGTGTGAAGCCGTCCGGGCAGAACCGCTTTACCTGGACCAATGGAGGCGCATTTGCCTGCCCAGGCGATACCACGTGGACGCTTGGCAATCCCTGCGGAACGGGCGCTGGCTTCTACCCTGGGACCAATACGCCACTCAGTGCGCATCCGCTGCCGATCGGCCGGTTTGGCAACGCACCGGTAGGCGCGGTGGAGGGTCCCGGCCTGTTCAACCTGTCAGGCGGGTTGAGTAAGACCTTCGCCATCACCGAGCGGCTGAAGGTGAAAATGGAAGGCACGTTTACCAACGTGCTGAACCACACCAACCTGGGCGATCCCAACCTGAACCTCAGCTCGGGCAGCTTCGGACTGATTTCCAACTCCATCGGGTCGGACTTCGGCGGAGCGCGTACCGGGCAGATCGCGGTGCGGGCCGAGTTCTAGAAGGAGGTTTGACTGGTTCAAGCGCGGCGCGGGCCTTCGGGTCCGCGCCGCTTTTTTGTCCCGGCAGCGCTTTCGAGGAGATTCCTTTCACCTGCAGTGAGCAAAGCGGGTCACCGTGCGGCGCAGCGGTGATGTATGGTTCTGAACAGGAGCAGGTCAGGAGCTTTCGGCTGGAAGAGGTTGCAACGCGGAGGCGGAAACCTGCGTCCAATGCATTGGTAGCGCAGAAGTATAATGGAGCACAGCGCAACCTGCAGTTGTCGGCCCGTAGGCGGTGGGGAATTCATTTGCGGCCGACCGGGGAATTTGCTACGCTCAGGCATTCTTCAGGCTGGGCGAAAGGAGAGTTTTTATCATGGCAGAGGACAATAAGATTCATCATCTGGGGTGGTTTCTGGCAGGATTGGGCGTGGGAGCGGTCATTGGGATTCTGTACGCTCCCAAGAGCGGCCGCGAGACCCGCGAGGGACTGGCCAACAGCGCCCGCGAGGGCACAGAATATGTGAAGGCCAAGAGCCAGCAGGCCGTCGAGCAAGTGGGAGTGCTCGTGGACAAGGGCAAGGAGCAGGTGAGCGCCCTGGTGGACAAGAGCAAGGACCAGGTGAGCGAGTACGTGGACCGCAGCAAAGAAGTTGTGGATCGCGGGCGGGCTCAGTGGGAAGAGTTTGTGGAGCGCGGCAAGAGCCTGGTGACCGACCAGACGACGCGCGTGAGCGCAGCCGTTGAGGCGGGACGCAACGCTTACAAGACGACCACCGTCGATCCGACGGAGCTGTAGGCGGAGAGAGTTTTTGCGGGCTTTTCTTCCGGTGCGGGCTTCCCTGTCCGCACCCCCTGCTCCGATGCCGGGCGCGGGCGGCATTGTGGCGATCGCGCCTTGGCCGGAGAACAGAGCACGCCCTTTTGGCCGGGGGCGGGTTGAACGAACTGTTGTACGTCCACAGCCTGGCTGTGCGAGAAAATTTCGAGGCCAAACATGGGTCACATGGATCATGAGACGATCGAGCTGGCGTGCATTGGAGTAGCCGCGCTGGCGCTGTTGATGCAGACCGTCATTCTGTTTGCGCTCTACCGCGGCGTGAACAAAGCCGCCCAGTCCATGAAGAACGACATCGAGGACCTGCGCTCCTCCGTGACGCCCATCCTGGAGACGACGCGGCAGGTGGCGGGGACGACGCGGGAGCTGGTGGTTCGGCTGACGCCGAAGGTGGAAGCGACGGTGACCGACGTGGCGGAGCTCGTGCGGGGATTGCGCGCCCAGGCGGCGGATGTGGAAGCGGCGACCGAAGAGATTCTGGCAAGGGTTCGCAGGCAGACCGGGCGCATTGACACAATGTTTTCAGGCACGCTGGATGCGGTGGACAAGGCCAGCGCGTTTGTGAGCGAGGCGGTGGGCAAGCCGGTACGCCAGCTTTCCGGACTGCTGGCCGGCCTCAGGGCGGTGGTGGAATCGCTGCAGGCATCGGATCGTTCGTACAGGGAGCCCACCCTGCAGGACGACAAGGATATGTTCGTCTAAGAGCAGCGTTCCTTCGTCCTACAATCATGCAAATGCGAGGTCAGGGAATGAGGACTCGAATTGTGTGCCTGCTGGCGGCGATGGCGGCGATGGCGCCCAATCTGGCCGGGGCGCAGGCCACCCCAAAAACGGCGCTCCTGGCGCTTTCCAAACATGACCACACGCTGGCCATCGTAGATCCGGCGGATCTGCACGTGGTGGCGCGGATTCCGGTGGGCGACGACCCGCACGAGGTGGTTGCGTCGGCGGATGGAATGACGGCCTACGTCTCGAACTATGGGTTTGGCGCGTTTCATACGCTGGCGGTGATCGACCTGGTGGGGCAGAGCAGGCTGGCATCGATCGACCTTGGCGCGCTGCGCGGGCCGCACGGGCTGGACTTCAAGCTGGGCAAGGTGTGGTTCACGGCGGAGGCGGCGAAGGCCATCGGCAGCTACGACCCGGCGAGCGGGAAGATCGACTGGATCATGGGGACGGGGCAGGACCGGACGCACATGATCTATGTGTTTGCCGACGGCAAGCGGATTGTGACCACCAACGTGAGCTCGGCGACGGTGACGATTCTGGAAAAGACGGAGGGGCACGCCGGTGGACCACCGGCGGGAATGGGACCACCGCCGGGAATGCCGCCGGGGGGTGGGCCGGGAGCGGGTGGACCGCCACCGGGGCCTCCGCCTGCGCCGCCGGGAGGGGACTGGAAGCTGACGGTGATTCCGGTGGGGCGCGGGTCAGAGGGATTCGATGTGTCTCCGGACGGCAAGGAGGCGTGGGTGGCCAACGCCTGGGACGGGACGGTTTCGGTGATCGACCTGACGGCAAAAAGCGTGACGGCGACGCTGGCGGCAAACGCGATGGGCGCCAACCGGCTGAAGTTTACGCCGGACGGGAAGCTGGCCCTGATTACGGCCGGGCAGGCGCTGGTGGTTCTGGATGCGGCGATGCACAAGGAAGTGAAGCGGCTGGCCAATGTGCATGGTTCGGGCGGGATTCAGATGCAGCCGGACGGGGCGCGGGCGTTCGTGGCTTGCGGGCAAGACGGGTATGTCGCGGTGATCGACCTGAAGACGCTTGAGATGGTGGGCAAGGTGGAAGTGGCTGGACCGGATGGGCTGGCCTGGGCGGTGCGGGAGTAGTTCTTTCCGCAATCAAGAAAGTGGGGCAGGGACCTTAACGGTCGCTGCCCCTTTTGTTTGCCGGGGATGGATTTCTACTGCTCGTCAAGCTGGATGACCTGGATGGCGTAGCCGGGCAGGGTGTGATGGAGATGATTGCTCACACCGTGAAGAGGAGTTTCCACGGGGATGATTTGATTTGGTTGATCGATGGTGTTCGTGGCTTGCGTCGAGTGAGCGCTGAGGGTGATGAGCGCAGCGGTCTCGGCCAGTTTAGCGCCGGGGAGGTCGATGTCGATGGGCTGCGCGGCGGACGAGGCGTTGACCAGCTTGAGATAAAGGCGCTTCTTTGCCGAGTCGCGGGTGATGGAGTAAAAGACCTTGGGGCCTGCGGCATCGAGCTGTGAGGCCAGGGTCTGGTCGCCGATGTACTTCGCGAACATGACCTGGGCCCAGTAGCTGGGCGAGCCGTAGCTGCTCGTGGTGTCATAGCCGATGAGGTCGGTCTCCCATTGCATGCCGCCGGGGTTGACGTTGACCAGCAGCGGGGCGTATCCGGCCATGACGATGAGGTCGCTGTTGCGCTCCATGCCGGTCATCCAGGCGGCGTCGCCGAGGGCTGCGCCGAAGTTGGGGGTGGGCGAGCCTTCGCGCGTGGCCCATTCGCCAACGAAGATTTTGGGGCCGCTGCGGTCGGTCTTGTCGTAGTGCGTGGCGTCGGAAAAGAACTTCTGGGCGCGGACATAATAGTGGTCGTCGACGACGTCGGGGCGAATGCTCTTCACCGGCGTGGTGGCGATCAGCAGCAGATCGGGATACTTTGCCTTGATGGCCTTGTAAAACTGCGCGTAGCGGCCTTCGTAGCTGCCGGATTTGTCGAACCAGTCCTCGTTGCCGATCTCGACATAGGTGAGCTTGAAGGGTGCGGAATGCCCGTTCCGGGCGCGAGTGGCGCCCCATTTTGTGTCCGTGCTGCCGGCGACGTATTCGATTTCGTCGAGGGCATCCTGGACGTAGGGATCGAGGTTGGGGCCGGGGGCCACGTGCTCCTGGGCCATGGAGTAACCGGCATAGACAGCGAGGACGGGCTGCATCTTCAGGTCTTCGCACCACTCCAGGAATTCCAGGAGGCCAAGACCATCGGAGGAATGGTACTTCCAGGGGCTGGGATGGGTGGGGCGGTCGACGAGCGGGCCGATGGTCTTTTTCCACTCGTAGCGCTCGTTGATGTGGTCGCCCTCAAGGTAGTTGCCACCGGGGAAGCGCAGGAAGGCGGGGTGCATGGCGGCCAGTTTCTCCATCAGGTCGATGCGGTTGCCGTTGACGCGGTCGTGGTAGGTGGGCGGGAAGACGGAGACGAGGTTGAGCCAGAGAGTTCCGGGGTGGGCGACGGTGATGGAAAGGTGGTTGACGCCGGAGGGCTGGATTTCACCGGTCTTGAGGGTGAACGTGTACTGCTTCCATTCGGTTGAGACGGCGGGGACCTGGGCGGTGGCGACTGCTTTGCCGCTCTGGTTGTTGACCAGGCTCACGGTGACCGCGCCCAGATCGGCGGCTCCGGCTTTGGAGTAGAAGGACCCTTTGTAGATGGTGTTGGGGCGGAGGGACATTCCCCAGTAGCCATCGTTGAGGACGCCGGCCTCGTTGTGGGGATCGGCCTGCTTGATGTCGATGCGGAGGCTGGAGGAGAGGGCCTCGCTCGGGCCGGTCTGCTTGTCGATGTCCATGGTGGCCTGGGCGCTGCCGTCTTCGACGATGAACCAGTGGTGGATGCCCTCCCAACCGCTGCCGAAGGTGCGGTTGCGGACCATCTCGGCGTAGAGGCCGCCGTCGTAGGAGTAGTTGATCTCCTCGGTCATCAGGCCATAGAGGGTGGGGCTGACTTTGGAGATGGGCTGATCGGCGTGGATGGTGAGGGTGGCGTGGGGCGCCTGGGCGTGGAGGCAGGCTGTGGCAAGGAGGGCGGTGCAAACGGCTGCGCGAGCAAACGTTTTCTTTGTCATCGATCATTTCTCCCGGAAGTCGGTGCCGCGCCAGTATAACGCGAATGGGGCCGATCCTGGGTGGGCGGTTCGATTCTTCGCCGGGTTAGACGATCCAGCCGCCGCCGACAACTTCGTCGCCCGAGTAGAAGACGGCGGACTGGCCAGGGGTGACGGCGCGCTGAGGGTCGTCGAAGGTGGCCAGGACTTCTTCTTCGCCGGAGACGGTTGGAGGGGCAGGCTCGAGGGTGGCCCAGGCGGGGTCGTGGCGATGGCGGATCTTGATCTGGACGCGCATGGGGGCGGTGAGGGCGGGGATCGAGATCCAGTTGAGGCGGCGGGCGCGGAGGGTCTTCGTGGCCAGTTCCGCGTCGGCGCCCACAGTGACGCGGTGGCTGTCAGGGTGGATATTAAGCACGTAAAGAGGCGTGGGGGAGCTGACGCCGAGGCCCTTGCGCTGGCCGACGGTGAAGCTGGAGATGCCGTCGTGGCGGCCGAGGACTTCGCCGCTGGAGGCGACCAGCTCGCCGGCGGTTTCGGGGACTTGCTCGCCCTGCTCTTCGAGATAGGCGGCGAGGAACTGCTTGTAGTCGCCGCCGGGGATGAAGCAGATCTCCTGCGAGTCGGGCTTTTCAGCGAGGGCCAGGCCGCGCTGGCGCGCTACTTCGCGAACTTCCGGCTTGGTGAGGCGGCCGAGGGGGAACAGGGTGCGGGAGAGCTGCTCCTGGGTGAGGCCGAAGAGGAAGTAGGTCTGGTCCTTGGCGCGGTCGGCAGGGCGCTTGAGTATCCAGCGATTGCGCTGGGGGTCGAAGTCGTTGATGGCGTAGTGGCCGGTGGCGATGCGGCCTGCGCCGATGGACCGGGCTGTCTGGAGGAGCGCATCGAACTTGAGGTGATTGTTGCACAGCGAGCAGGGGATGGGTGTGCGGCCGTGGAGGTACTCGTCCACGAAGGGGCGAACGACGTCGCGCTCGAAGCGCTCCTGCTGGTTGACGACGTAGTAGGCGATGCCGAGGTGCTCGGCGACGCGTCGAGCGTCGTAGACATCATCCAGGGAGCAGCAGCGGCCGGCCTTCGGGGCTTCTGGAATTCCATGCTTGCCGGCCAGGCGGGTCTGGTCCCAGAGCTGGAGGGTGAGGCCGACGACGGTGTCGCCTCCTTGGGCGAGCATGGCCGCAACCGTCGAGGAGTCGACTCCTCCGGACATGGCTACGGCGATGGTTTCATTCATTGGCAAGTTAGCGAGTTGGCCCCGCTTCGCGGGTTGGCAGGTTGGCGCTTGCGCGGCAGTTGAGGTTTCAAGTTTCCCACCCTTTCGCCAAAAGCGCGCGAAAGGATGGGGCACGGAAGGTTGTGGGCGCGCGAGGCTTCAAATCAGAGCGCGGCTTAGCCGAGGGTTCCGGCGGCTACGGGGGAAAGGGCACGCAGATGTTCGACGGCTTCGGGGACGACACGCAAAACATGATCGACGTCGGCTTCGGTCGCGGTTTTGAGCAGGCTGAAGCGGAGGCTGGCGCGGGCGCGGGTTTTGTCGAGACCCATGGCCATGAGCACGTGGCTGGGCTCGGTGGCTCCGGAGTGGCAGGCTGAGCCGCCGGAGACGGAGACGCCCTTGAGGTCGAGAGCGATGACCAGGGCTTCGCCTTCGAGGTTGTCGAACCAGATGTTGGTGGTGTTGGCGGCGCGCGAGACCGGCTTGCCGTCTGCGGCGATGCCGTTGACGCCGGTGCCGGGAAGCTGAAGAATGCCGGCTTCGAGGCGGTCGCGCAGCTGGGCGAGGCGATAGATGGTCCCGTCGTCGAGCGAGTGCATGGCCAGTTCGGCGGCCTTGGCGAGGCCGACAATGCCGGGGACATTCTCCGTGCCGGCTCTCTGCCGCCGCTCGTGGCTGCCGCCGACGAGCAGGGGCTCGATGGGGGTTCCGCGGCGGACGAACATGGCGCCGATGCCCTTGGGACCGTGCATCTTGTGGGCGCTGATGGAGCAGAGATGGCAGCCGAAGCGGCGCACGTCGAACTCGATCTTGCCCGCGCCCTGCACGGCGTCGATGTGGAAGAAAATGCCGGTTTCGTTGGCGATTCTGCCGATTTCTTCGACGGGCTGGAGGACACCGGTCTCGTTGTTGGCGAGCATGACGCTGATGAGGCGGGTCTCGGGGCGGATGGCGCGGCGGATGGCGACGGGGTCGACGAGGCCGCTGGGCTCCGGATCGACAAAGGTAGTCTCGACGCCATCGCGGACCAGCCGCTTCGCCGCCTCCAAAATAGCCGAGTGCTCGATGGAGGTGGTGATGAAGTGGTCGCCGGGATGCAACAGGCCGAAGATGGCGGTGTTGTCGCCCTCGGTGCCGCCGGAATTGAAGACCACTTCGGCGTCATGGCAGTTGAAGAAGCGGGCCATGGTCTCGCGGGCGCGGTCGACGGCGGCGTGGGCCTGCTGGCCGTGCCGGTGAATCGAGGAGGCGTTGCCGAAGTGCTCGGTCCAGTACGGACACATCGCCTCCACAACCTCCGGGAGCAGAGGGGTGGTGGCATTGGCGTCCATATAGACTCGGCGCATGGCGAGGGATCTCCTTAGCTTCGATTGTAAGGGCAATCGGGATTTCGCGCCCGGCGCCTGGCGTTGAACGGAGAAATTGCGGGTTCCAGTTGGGAGGAACAGACGCCGGCAGGTAGGGACGGCCTTGCGGCGAGCAGCAGGACACGGGGGGACCGGCCGGGGGTGCTTGCGGCGCGCGGCTTCGGCGTGAAAGTGATTGCTTGCACCTTGGACGGGGGTCCAGGGGCCCGTGAATCTTTCGAGAACCTGGTTCGCGGCGGGTCCCGATTGCGAACGAAAATCGTACCTAAGATAATGATAAAATTATTCTTACCGCATTTTGCAGATCGCGCGCCGCAGAATCTTTGATATATTCAGGCTACCGGGGTCATGGGTCGGAATGAGGGGAAGATTCGGAAGGTCAATGAGGGCGGTTGCTTTCATTTTCCACTCGAAGGATTTGCAGGAAATGCATTTGATTACAGGCAGAGGGCAATCGACTTCACTCCAACCAGGCAAGGATGGGGCGACCATGGGCAGCATCGGGCAGCGGAGAAATCGATCGTATGAGGGGTCCTTGCCGGAGGGTGCTCCGGAATCGGAGTGTGAGCCGAAGTGGTTTGCCGTGTACACCGCATCGCGGCACGAAAAGAAGGTAGCTCAGCACCTGACCCAGCGCAAGATTGAGCACTATCTGCCTCTCTACCGGTCGGACCGCAAATGGAGCGATGGTTCAAGAGTGACGCTGGAACTGCCGCTGTTTCCGGGCTACCTGTTTGTGCACATCCGGCGCAGCGAGCGGGTGCGGGTGCTGGATGTTCCGGGGGCGCTGGCGGTGGTGGGGGGAAACGGGCGTGAACCAGTTCCCTTGCCCGATGAGGCAGTGGATGCTTTGCGGAACGGGCTGCACCTGAGGCATGCCGAGCCGCATGCCTTGCTGGCCGTGGGGCAGCGGGCGCGCATCCGCTCGGGGGCGCTGGCAGGGATGGAAGGAATTGTGGTGCGGAAGAAGAACGGCCTGCGCGTGGTGCTGACGCTGGAGTACATCCAGAGAAGCATCGCGGTGGAAGTGGCCGGCGAAGACCTGGAGCCACTGGGAAGCGACGATCTTTCCGGGGCGGCAATCGACGAGGATTAGGTCACCGCGCGGGGTGGGGATCGTCTCCAGCATTGCTGCTCAGTGAGCGCGTGCGATTGGGAGCAGCCGCGCGACCACACTCAGGCAACTCCTGCAGCAGAGGCGCTATCAGATATATGGAGAGACGCTGAAGGCAGATGTGACGAGGCGCGGCGGCGAGCGCAAGCGAAGTTCGACGTATGAGCCTTGACGGGAGTTTCAAGAGTAACCGCACAAAGGGAGCGACCGTCTAAGCAACATGAGGAAAGCCGTGCTTTTGTGCGGTCCAGCGCGGTTGACAACCCCAAGGTTATACGGCGATTCTGCGAAGAGCATCGCCTCAACTGTGTTCGACGCGGAGTCAATCAGTGTCTGGAATCGATGACAGGTCAGAGAGTCAGCATATAGGCGCGGAGCACCAGTTAAGTGCGCCGCCTCCACAATCCGGCAAACGCTGGATTCTGTGGACCACCTTACTGCTGATCGTTTTAATTGTTGCCTATTATTTTTACCATCGCCACGAAACAGCCCAGGCGGCCAAGCCGATGGCGAGCGGAAGCGGCGCCGCAGGGGGCGGGCGAAGGGGCATGACCGGCCCGGTTCCGGTTACCGTGGCAACGGCCACGAAGGGCGACATCGGAGTTTATGCGGATGCGCTGGGGCTAGTGACGCCGGTTTACACCGCTTCTATCACGCCGCAGGCAAGCGGGGTTCTGACCGAGGTGCACTACCGCGAGGGACAGTTTGTGCACAAGGGAGACGCGCTGCTGGAGATCGATCCGCGGCCTTACCAGGCAACGCTGATGCAGGCCGAGGGGACTTTGGAGCGGGATACGAACGTGCTGGCGCAGGCGCAGATGGATCTCGATCGCTATCGCCAGGCGTGGGCGCGCAACGGCATCAACAAGCAACTGCTGGATGACCAGGAAAAGATCGTCCTGCAAGATCAGGGGACGGTCAAGAACGACCAGGGCACGGTGAACTACGACCAGGTGCAGTTGAGCTTTTGCCACATCAGCGCGCCAATCTCGGGAAAGGTTGGCCTTCGCCTGGTGGATCCCGGCAACGTGGTGCAGGCAGGTGGCACCGATGCGCTGGTGGTGATTACCGAGATGCAGCCGACCACAGTCATCTTCACGCTGGCCGAGGACAGTCTGACCCAGGTGCAGGGGCGGATGCGGCAGATGCACTCGCTGCCTGTGGAGGCCTGGGACCGCACCTCGACCAACAAGCTGGCGACGGGCAAGCTGCTGACGATCAACAACCAGATCGACACCACGACGGGCACGGTAAAGCTGCGCGCGACGTTCGACAACAAGGGCAGTGTGCTGTTTCCGAATCAGTTTGTAAATGCGCGGCTGCTGGTGAACACACTGACCGGCGTTACGCTGATTCCCACTGGGGCGGTTCAACACAATGGACAAATTTCTTTTGTTTATGTGATCGATCCAGTGAAAAAAGTGGCTAGCGTGAAAAACGTCAAGACAGGAGTGTCCGACAGTGGCCTGATCGCGGTGACGGGAATCAACCCAGGCGATCAAGTCGCGACCAGCAGCTTCGAAAAGTTGCAGGACAAGAGCCAGATCATTGTTTCGAAGGCGGCGATCGCGGCCAATCCGGTGGAGGGCAATACTCCGTGAGTCCATCCGGGCCTTTCATCCAGCGTCCCGTTGCAACCTCGCTGCTGATGGCCGCAATTCTGCTGGTGGGTATCGTAGCCTATTTCCAGCTGCCGGTGTCTGCCTTGCCGGAGGTCGACTATCCCACCATCCAGGTGGTGACGTTCTATCCAGGCGCCAACCCGGACGTGATGGCGACCACGGTGACGGCGCCGCTGGAGCGCCAGTTTGGCCAGTTGCAGGGACTGAGCCAGATGACGTCGACCAGTTCGGGCGGGTCGTCCGTCATTGTTCTGCAATTTACGCTCAGCCTGAATATCGACATTGCCGAGGAAGAGGTGCAGTCGGCCATCAACGCGGCGCAGAGTTACCTGCCTTCGGACCTGCCCGCTCCTCCGGTGTACAGCAAGACCAATCCCGCGGATGCGCCGGTGCTGACCCTGGCCATCACCTCCGACTCCATGCCGCTGTCGCAGGTGGAGGACATGGTGGACACGCGGCTCGCGCCCAAGCTCTCGCAGTTGAGCGGGGTGGGCCTGGTAAGCATCAGCGGCGGGCAAAAGCCGGCGGTGCGCATTCAGGCTAACCCGATGGCTTTGTCGGCGTATGGTCTCAATCTGGAATCGCTGCGCACGGCGCTGGTGGTGAGCAGCGTGAACCAGGCCAAGGGCAACTTCGATGGGCCGCACCAGGACTACCAGATCAACGCCAACGACCAGCTGCAGACCAGCGACGATTATCGAAAGGTTGTGGTTGCCTACAGCAATGGCGCGCCCGTCATGCTGACCGATGTTGCGAAGGTGACGGACGGGATCGAGAACAGGAACCAGGCCGCGTGGATGAACGAGACGCCGGCGGTGATTCTGAACATTCAAAGGCAGCCGGGCGCCAACACCATCACCGTGGTGAAGGCTATCAAGGCGATTCTTCCGCAACTGGAGATCAACCTGCCCGCGTCCATCAAGGTGACGCCTCTCACCGATCTCACCACGGCCATCAATGCCTCCGTCGACGACGTGGAGTTTGAGTTGATGCTGACTGTCTTCCTGGTGGTGATGGTCATTTTTCTTTTTCTGCGCAATGTGTATGCCACCATCATCCCCAGCGTTGCCGTACCGCTTTCTCTGGTAGGCACCTTTGGCGCCATGTACGCGCTGGGCTACAGCCTGGACAATCTCTCGCTGATGGCGCTGACCATCTCCACGGGATTTGTGGTGGACGACGCGATCGTGATGATCGAGAACATCTCGCGCTACCTGGAAGCGGGAGACACGCCGATGCAGGCGGCGCTGAAGGGCGCTGAGCAGATCGGGTTTACGATTATTTCGTTGACGGTGTCGCTGATCGCGGTGCTCATTCCGCTGCTGTTCATGGGCGGCGTGATTGGGCGGCTGTTCCGCGAGTTTGCCGTTACGCTGGCCGTCACCATCATTCTTTCCGCGGTTGTCTCGCTTACGCTGACGCCGATGATGTGCTCGCGAATTCTGCGCCACACGCCCGCGGAGCAGCAAGGGCGTTTCTTCAAGGCCTCGGAGCGGGTATTCGAGAATATCATTGCGTTTTACGGGCGCACGCTAAAGTTTGTGCTGCGCTTCCAGACCGTCACGTTGCTGGTGGCGGTGGCCACGCTGGTGCTGACGATCGTGCTTTATATCATCATTCCCAAGGGCTTCTTTCCCACGCAGGATACGGGCGTGATCCAGGGCATCTCGCAGGCGCCGCCGACCACCTCGTTTGCAGCCATGGCCGAGAAGCAGCAGCAACTGGCGCGCGTGGTTCTTGACGATCCCGCCGTGGAGAGCCTGTCTTCGTTCATCGGCGCGGACGGCACCAACACCACGCTGAACAGCGGGCGCATGTCGATCAACCTGAAGCCGATCGGGGAGCGGAAGATCAGCGCGGAGGACCTGATTCGCAGGCTGCAGACGAAGCTGAAGAACGTTGAGGGCATCGAGCTCTACATGGACCCGGTGCAAAACATCACGGTGGACGATCGCGTGAGCCGGACGCAGTACCAGTACACGCTTGAAGATCCGGACGCGAACGAGCTGAACCTGTGGACGGGCAAGCTGGTGGACGAGATGAAGAAACTGCCGCAACTGGCCGACGTGGCAACGGATCAGCAGACCGGCGGACTGGCAGTTTCGCTGGTGATCGATCGCGTGACCGCATCGCGGCTGGGGATTGCGCCGGACACTGTGGACAATACGCTCTACGATGCATTCGGGCAGCGTCAGATCAGCACGATGTACACGCAGTTGAACCAGTATCACGTGATCCTGGAGGCCGATCCGCAAATTCAATCGAGCCCGGCGCGGCTGCAGGATTTGTACATCCAGACGAACGCTTCGTCGGGAGGATCGGGCCCGGGCGCGTCGACTTCGTTCGCATCTTCGGGGTCTTCGTCGGCCGGTTCGAACGCGACTACAACTTCTGTGGCCTTCACGCCATCGTCGGGCGTGCTGACCACGCCTGCGAACGCGCTTAGTTCCGGCGTAGGCTCCACGAGCACGTCCTCTTCGTCCTCTCCCAATACAACAAATACGCCGGCGACCTCCAGCTCCGTGCCGCTGAGCGCGTTCACTCACCTGGAGCGACAGACCGAGTCGCTTTCGATCAATCACCAGGGACAGTTTCCGGCAGTGACGGTTTCGTTCAACCTGGCTGCCAACGCATCGCTAGGCGGGGCCATCTCGGCGATCAACAAGGCACAGACGGATCTGCACATGCCGGCCAGCGTGCAGTATGGATTCCAGGGCACGGCGGCCGCGTTCGAGGGCTCGCTCTCCAATGAAGGGTTGCTGATTCTGGCCGCGCTGGCAGCGGTTTATATTGTTCTGGGGGTGCTGTACGAGAGCTTCATTCATCCCATCACGATTCTCTCCACGCTTCCGTCGGCGGGGGTGGGCGCGCTGCTGGCGCTGATCCTGTTCAAGCAGGACCTGAACGTGGTGGCCATCATCGGCATCATCCTTTTGATCGGCATTGTGAAAAAGAACGGCATCATGATGGTGGACTTCGCGCTGGAGGGCGAGCGCGAGCGCGGGATGAGTTCGACCGACGCCATTTACGAGGCGTGCCTGCTGCGCTTCCGCCCCATCATGATGACGACGATGGCGGCGCTGCTGGCGGGGATTCCGCTGGCGATGGGCACGGGCATGGGCTCGGAGCTGCGGCGGCCTCTTGGCATTGCCATGGTGGGCGGGCTGCTGCTGAGCCAGATCCTGACGCTCTACACCACGCCGGTGATCTATATCTTCTTCGATCGCTTCGGACACGGCGTGAAGCGCGTGAGCCAATCGATGAAGAACGGCGCCGGGGCGCAAGCGGCGGAGAGCGTATGAACATCTCCGCCCCGTTTATCCGGCGTCCGGTAGCCACCACTTTGCTGACGGCCGGTATTACGCTTGCCGGAGCGATCGCTTTCAACGTGCTTCCTGTTTCTCCGCTGCCGCAGGTGGACTTTCCAACAATTTCGGTTTCAGCGGGCTTGCCCGGCGGAAGCCCGGAGATCATGGCGTCGTCGATTGCCGCTCCGCTGGAGCGCCAGTTCAGCCACATCGCTGGCGTGACGGAGATGACCTCGTCAAGCGGGCTGGGCAGCACCAACGTTACATTGCAGTTCGACTTGAGCCGCAACATCGACGGCGCGGCGCGCGATGTGGAGGCGGCCATCAATGCCGCGCGCACTTACTTACCGGCAAACCTGCCGGGCAATCCGTCTTACCGCAAAGTGAACCCGGCAGACGCGCCGATCATGATTCTGGGGCTGACGTCGGACAAGTACGACAAGCCGACGCTCTACGACGAGGCTTCCAGCGTGATTGCGCAGAAGCTCTCTCAGTTGCAGGGCGTCGGCCAGGTGGGAGTTGGCGGAGGCGCCGGTCCTTCGGTGCGCGTGGAGGTGAATCCCACGCAACTGAACAGCTACGGGCTCACCATGTCGAATGTGCAGGCGATGCTGAGCCAGCAGAATGCGCACGAGGCGACCGGGCAAATCGCGGATGGAAACCGGACGCTGGACATTGTCACCAATGACCAGATGCACCAGGCGGACGAGTACAAGCCGCTGGTGATCGGCTACCACAACGGGGCCGCGGTGCACTTGTCGGATGTGTCGGATGTGTCGAACGGCGCGCAGAACATTCGCACGGCGGGCTACCTGGATGGGGTTCCCTCGGTGACGGTGATGATCTTTCGCCAGCCCGGCGCAAACATCATTGAGACCAACGATCGCATCAAGGCGGAATTACCGTCGATCGAAGCCTCGATACCGCAAGGCATCAAGATCACCCTGGTGCTGGACCGCACGACCACCATCCGCGCGTCGGTCAACGACGTGGAGCGCTCGCTCATCGGTTCCGTGATCCTGGTGGTTCTGGTGGTGTTCTGCTTCCTGCGCAACTGGCGGGCCACACTCATTCCCGCGGTGGCCGTCCCGGCTTCGCTGGTGGCCACCTTTGCGGTGATGTACCTGCTGGGTTTCAGCATCGATAACCTGTCGCTGATGGCGTTGACCATTTCGACGGGATTCGTGGTGGACGATGCGATCGTGGTGATGGAGAACATCTCGCGCCTGCGGGAAGAGGGCATGGATCCGATGAAGGCGGCCTTCGAGGGCTCGCGGCAGATCGGGTTCACCATTCTATCCATCAGCATGTCGCTGATCGCGGTGTTCATTCCAATTCTTCTCATGGCGGGCATTGTGGGGCGGCTGTTCCGCGAGTTTGCCATTACGCTTTCGACGGCCATTGCGATGTCGATGCTGGTGTCCCTGACGACGACGCCCATGATGTGCGCTTACATCATGAAAGACGAGAGCAAGATCAAGCACGGGCGATTGTATCGCTTCAGCGAGAAGGGGTTCTCGTCGATGCTGTCCGGGTACAGCAAGTCGCTGACCTGGGTGCTGAAATACCCCTGGCCGGTATTCATCATCCTGCTGCTGACCATCGGGTTGAACTTCTACCTGGCCTGGATCATCCCCAAGGGATTCTTCCCGCAGCAGGACACAGGCGCGATCGTGGGCGGCATGCAGGGGCCGCAGGATGCATCGTTCCCGGTGATGGACAACTCGGTGCGCGCGCTGGTGGGCGTGATCAAGGCTGACCCCGCCATTGCCCACGTGAATGCGTATACGGGTGGCGGTGGCTCGGCAAATGGAGGCTTTGTCTATATCGCGCTGAAGCCGTTGGGGGGGGGATGCAAGGAGTCTGCGACGTGCAATGTGCGTCAGACGGGGGCGCCGGACATTATCAATCGCCTGCGTCCCAAGATGAACAAGCTGCCGGTTGCCTCGGCCTTTCTACAGGCGGCACAGGATCTGCGCATCGGCGGACGGGGAAGCAATGCGCTCTACCAATACACGATTCAATCGGACAACGTTGCAGATCTTTCGAAATGGGGCCCGATTCTGCTGGCGGAGATGAAGAAGCTGCCGGGCTTTCAGGATGTGAATACGGACGCGCAAAACGCGGGCTTGCAGGAGTTGATCACCTATGACCGGGCCACGGCCTCGCGGCTTGGCATTACGCCGGCGTCGCTGGACAGTTCGCTCTACGGCGCTTTCGGGCAGTCGGAAGTCTCCATCATCTATACGCAGTTGAACCAGTATTACGTGGTGCTGGAGGTTGCGCCGCCCTACTGGCAGGGTCCGGACGGGCTGAAGAACATCTACCTGAATACAAGCGGCAAGGGCGTGATTCCGCTATCGACGGTGACCAAGGCAGTGGCCAGCACCACGCCGCTGGTGATCAACCACACCAGTTCGTTTCCGTCAGTGACGGTGTCGTTCAACCTGGCCACAAACATGTCGATGAGCGACGCGGTGCGCGAGGTGGGCGAGATGCAGCAGCGGCTGAACATGCCTGAAACGGTGCGAGGCTTTTTTGCGGGCACGGCGGCGGCTTACCAGACGTCGCTGGCCAGCGAACCTATTCTGGTGATTACGGCTATCGGGGCGGTCTACATTGTGCTGGGCATCCTGTACGAGAGCCTGGTGCATCCGCTGACCATCATCTCGACGCTGCCGTCAGCCAGCGTGGGCGCGATGCTGGCGCTGATGGCCTTCAAGATCGATCTCAACGTGATTTCGATCATCGGCATTATTCTTCTGATCGGTATTGTGAAGAAGAACGCTATCATGATGATCGACTTTGCCCTGGTTGCGGAACGCGATGAAGGAAAGAGCACAACGGAAGCGATCTTCCAGGCTTGCCAGCTTCGCTTCCGGCCAATCCTGATGACGACCATGGCGGCGATGTTCGGCGCGCTTCCACTGGCCTTCGGCACGGGCACGGGTTCGGAACTCAGGAGGCCGCTGGGCATCACCATCGTCGGCGGACTGATCGTGAGCCAGATTCTCACGCTCTATACCACGCCGGTTGTCTATATTCTCTTTGACTGGGCGCGTTTGTGGTTTCGCGGCAACAATTCCGCGGCCCTGCAGCATGGGACCGCGGAAGCCTCCTTGTAGAGGATGCTCATGGAGTTGGCTATGAAGAAGTCGAGGTCGGAAATCGGGAAGGTGAGCACAACGTACATCGCGGCTTGCGGGGCGTTGCTCTGCTCACTTCTGGCCGGGTGCAATGTGGGGCCCAAGTATGTGCCGCCGGCGATGACGGCGCCCTCGGCCTTCAAGGAGTCTCCCGAGCAGTTCAAAGTGAACGGCGAATGGACGGTGGCGCAGCCTCAGGATGCGGCTCTGCGCGGCAAATGGTGGGAGATCTACAACGAGCCGGACCTGAATGCACTGGAAGAACAGCTGAATATCGACAACCAGAATATCCGCGAGGCCTTTGAGAACTACATGGAGGCGCGGGCGCTGGTGCGGGAGGTGCGGTCGCAGTTGTTCCCGACGGTAAGCGTAGGGCCCTCGTACACGCGGTCGCAGAGTTCATCGAACGTTGGGTCCTCGGCGGCTGGTGGCGCGGTGAGCGGCAAGCAGTCGCAGGTGTTTTCACTTCCCGGCGAAGTGTCCTGGGAGCCCGATCTGTGGGGCAAGGTACGCAATGCAATTCGCTCCAGCCAATATACGGCGCAGGTGAGCGCGGCCGACCTGGCGAATGAGAGGCTGACGGAGCAGGCAAGCCTGGCCGAGTACTTCTTCGAGGTTCGGGGCCAGGATGCGCTACAGAAGCTGCTCGACGACGCGGTGGAAGCCGACAAGAAATCCCTGGACGCCGAGCAGGGACGTTATGACACCGGCGTCGACGATCAGATCTCCCTGGTTGAGGCGCAGACCACGCTGGCGAGCGCGCAATCGGCGGCGATCAACAACCAGATTGCGCGGGCGCAGTATGAGAACGCGATTGCGATGCTGATTGGCAAGCCGGCCTCGGAGTTTTCGATTCCGGTGGTGGCCAAGACCAGCGCGCCTCCGCCAATCCCGATCGGATTGCCGTCGCAACTGCTCGAGCGCAGGCCGGACGTGGCAGCGGCGGAGCGATCGATGGCCTCGGCGAATGCTCAGATTGGGGTTGCCTATGCGGCCTATTACCCATCCCTGGCGCTGGGAGCGAGCGGCGGCATGGAGAGTTCGGCCATTGGCAAGCTGCTTGCGGCATCCAGCCGGTTCTGGTCGGTGGGGCCAACGCTCTCTGAGACGGTGTACGACGGGGGGCTGCGCCGGGCGACCGTGAATCAGTACATCGCCACCTACAATGGCAACCTTGCGGCCTATCGCCAGTCTGTGTTGACGGCGTTCCAGCAAGTGGAAGATTCGCTCGCAGAGGTTCGCATTCTGTCGCAGCAGCTTCAGCGCCAGCAGGAGGCAGTGGGGCACGCTCAGACCTATCTGAAGCTGGAGCAGGCGCGCTACGACTTGGGTATCGATCCTTATATCGATCTGGCGTCCGCGCAAATCACCCTGTACTCCAATGAACAGTCTCTGGCCAGTTTGCAGATACAGCAGATGACGGCGTCGGTGGCGCTGATTGAGGCGCTGGGCGGCGGGTGGGACAAGACGCAGTTGCCGACACCCGCGCAGATTACCGCAAAGCCGACGGCGGTGGACACGGCGATTCAGCACTGAATCCCGCGAGGGGCAGGGGGCGGTAAATGTTCTCCTGAGCCTTGAATCTGCCAGTCGAATGGGATCATTCGGCGAGGCTCCGCATTCCACACTTTAAGGAAGTGCTATCCCGTTCTGCACAGATCGGGGTATACTGCTGTTCCGCGACGCCTATGACCGCCCGGTCCGGGATGTTTATCTCGTCGCGTAGCCACCTACTGCCAGGAGGAACCGATGAAGATTACCGACGCGATTGGATTGGTGCTGAGGAACAAAGGCCAGAAGACCGTACTGTCGATAACCCCGGAGCAGATGGTCTACGAGGCGCTGGAATTGATGGCCGAGCACGACATCGGCGCCTTGCTGGTGCTCTCCGAGGGCCGGCTGGCAGGGATTCTGTCGGAGCGGGACTACGCGCGCAAGGGAATCCTGACGGGCCATCTTTCCAAGCAGACCCATGTGCGGGAGATCATGACCAGCCCAGTTGTGTCGGTGACGACCAAACACACTGTGGACGATTGCCTCGCGCTGATGACCGAGCAGCGCATACGGCACCTCCCGGTGCTGGAGGGCGAGTCGGTGGTGGGGATCATTTCGATCGGGGACCTGGTGAAATGGGTGATCTCCGGCCAGGCGAAGACCATCGAGGACCTGCACGGGTACATTGCCGGGGCGTATCCGGGCTGAGGCCAGGATCGAGAATGGAATGGTGGAGGCGGCGGGAGTCGGTCGGACTCCGGTACCTCAATCCACGTAACTTATTGACTCTGTGAAGCGCAAATCTGTCATGATTGTCATCATTTTCAGATCTTGGCACAATCCGGTCACAAAATG
>Ga0302320_10001140_pt1 | contig 63808 bp, 54 predicted proteins | sample Bog_T0_3_FD_202130 | JGI IMG/M metagenome (GOLD analysis project Ga0302320, IMG submission 202130) | Peat permafrost microbial communities from Stordalen Mire near Abisko, Sweden - Bog_T0_3 | ecosystem: Environmental > Terrestrial > Soil > Wetlands > Peat | place: Sweden: Abisko, Stordalen Mire...
AATCACGTCCTTGCACGGACGCCCGCTCAGATCGTAAAACGGTTTTCTTACACCGCCACTACGATGACCGGACCACTCCAGTAGGCCTGCCGGAAATTCTGGCATTCAGGATGAAATTAAGCAGTGGGGTTTATCCGCAGCAGCGACCCGGCCCTGATCTTGCTGAGGTTGTCTGGAGACCGCCCGAAGAGATCGGATTGCAGGACGACTGCCACACGATAAAATAATTCGAACCTAACGCAGTTGAAGGCAAGCTATATCCACCTACAACTGATTGCTTTCCAAATTATCGCGTCGATTCAATTCGTTGCTACGAATTTCCACCAGACATCGCCCAAAATGACAGACTTCCTATCCCGAAAAGAGCGCTCAATCAGAATGGGCCTTATTCGTTCGATGCGCAATAAGTCCACAGAGGAACGCATGGCCGCGCTGATGAGAAGTGGGAAAATTCCAGGTTGGCGTCGGGGAGCCAAACTCCCTGGGCGGCCCGACTTCGTTTTTCGCCGCCAACGGCTAGCGCTCTTCATCGATGGTTGCTTCTGGCATGGCTGCCCTAAGCACTTCAAACTTCCAAGAACCAGAACTCCATTCTGGCGCCGCAAGATTGACTCCAATCAGGCTCGCGACCTCCGAGTAGTTGCTGAGCTTCGATTATTGGGGTGGCGCAGCCTCCGTGTGTGGGAACATGAATTGAAGACAACTCGCAGTATGGCACTTTTACGTAAGTTGAGGCGCCAATTACGTGTGGCCCCGCTCAAGCTGCCCCCGGGTCGGCGAACCTGAAACGGGCGGCCCGGATTCCGAAGAACCCAATCAGGTTTATTTCGAAGCACTCTTCCGGATCAAACTGGCGAGATGCTTTCCAACATGAAAAGCCAGCTCAACGGGGATGGCGTTGCCGATCTGCGTGTAGCGAGGGACATCGCGCTCCCAAATTCCCTTTGAGGGATCCCCTGCACGGCGCCGCCCTCCGGTAGTCCGGGGCCCCTCGAATCGATACCAGTCCGGGAATGTCTGAAGCCGAGCCCACTCTCGCACAGTGAGGGACCTGGCTTGGCTAAAATGGACATAGTCGTCTGGCATTGAGGTTACGGTTATCGTGGGTCCCGCTTCGCCCCAAACCCTGGGCAGGACCCGTTGAGCAAACTTCTTGGTCTGCATTCTTTCCGGAATTCGACCGCCATGATCGATCATATATTGGAACTTCTGCTGGATCCTCGGCTTGTGCTTTGAGTATTTATGTTCGGTAAGTTGGTCGTCGGCCAATTGCCCAGTGCCTGATTTTTGCCGGCGCAACTGCCTTTGCAGATCGGTTTGGGGCGCGAGTGGATATTTCGTGGTTTCCCTGCCATACTGGAAATTACGGTCCACGAGGTCGCTTAGCGCAGACTCAATACTGGGAGCAGGTGTGCCCAATGATGGAGGGAGAAGGCCGTCAACAATCGCGGTCGGAGCCAAGATCGTCGTCTCGTCGGGTATTGCTGCAGGCACTTCAACGCACAATTCCTTCAACACGCCAACAAGCAGGACACGAGGCCTGTTTTGCGGCACACCGTAGTCACCGGCGGATACCAGCTGCCAACGCACCTCATATTGGGTCAGAGATTTAAACGTGCCTACGACCTCCTTGAAGATTGATCCCCCTGATCCGTCGCGGTTCCAGCTTGAAGCGAGCAAACCCTGAACGTTTTCGAATAAGAATATCTTCGGCTCGAAACCCTTGATCACGCGCACCATTTCCTTGAAGAGCTGGTTCGATGGGATCGAGGATTTATCTAGCTTGAATGTGCGCCGATGGCCGATGCCTGAATAACCCTGGCACGGCGGACCACCGGTGACCAAATCCAGCCGTTCAATCCCCAGTTTCTGTTTCCATTCCCGCTTAAGCGACTCGATGCGGCTGTTCGACAGGTCGGCGATATCCTTAATCCGTAAGATATCCTTTGAGCGATTAGCCTGATAGCTCGCAGCCGCGTGGTCGTTGATTTCTGAAAACAACAAAGGCTTGAACCCTGCGCGCTCCAAGCCCAGGGCGATTCCCCCGCATCCGGAAAATAGATCGACGCAAGAAAGCTTCATGAAGGAATAATAAGATTGATATCCGCGTCCACAGTCCAGGAAGAACCGTCCGTAGTCCAGGAAGAACCTTATGCTGAAAGATACCGATCCGCGCTGGGCTTGCCCGAGCTGAAGCCGACCGATAAGAAACAGGAACTATGGCAACCACCAAAAGCAGGGGATACCTGAGGATTCACGAAACGGTCGAACTGACGCTCAGCGGCTTGACCGTATGGGCTTATACCAAACGCGGCAAATATCTCGGCCGCGTCGAGATCAACCGCGCCGGCTTGGCCGCATATACTGGGAAGAAAGGAGGCATTCGGCTTGGCAACATGAACTGGGAGCGCCTCTTCGAGCGCCTCGCCAAAACACCCTGACGCAGACTTCATTTTTGGCCGTTCGGTGCTGTGTCTGCTTTTGCGACCGGCCGCCCGACCTCCAACTCTCACCGCGAAATCGGAATTATGGAACTGGTTCTTCTCATGGGCATACCCGCAACCGGGAAGTCATCCTTCTGCCGTTAAAAATTCTTCCGTACCCATATACGGTTGAATCTAGATATGCTGCGCACCCGCCGCCGGGAGGGATTGTTGATGGAAGCCTGCCTTACGGGTAAGACGAAATTTGTCGTGGATAACACCAATCTCTCGCTGGAGGAGCGGGCCCGCTTCATTCCACTAGCGAAGGCTGCAGGATTTCAGGTCGTCGGGTATTTTTTCGAGTCGCAGGTCACCGACGCCATTCGCCGCAACTTCTCCAGGCAGGCCGGTGAACAGATTCCTCCGATCGCCATCCACAACTCGGTCAGTCGACTCGTGCCGCCCTCCGCCGGTGAAGGATTTGACCAGCTCTTTTTTGTCCGGATTGCCGGCCGAGGCGGGTTTCGCGTGGAAAAGTGGAGCCCGAGGAAGCACAAGTCAGAGATCTCGGCTGGCTTGCAGTCAGCGACCGAACCGAAGGCGGCGAACGAAGACAGGCCAAGGAAGATCCGTTGAGTCTGCGGTCGCGCCGCCTTCAGGGCGGCTGGTCAAGGCCCGCCCAGCTGGCCAGTTCGTCGTTGCGGTCGAGCAGCACGCTCAACCCAGTGCCGCGATGGCTTGGAGTTTTCTACGCAGCGCCGGTAGGCGTTGTTGGCTGGCTTGGTCGGGCGGAATCTGTCCCGGCAGGGCTTCATCAAACTGCCGCGTGGCCACAAGCGACCGCACCGCGCCGATCACATAGGCCCGCAATTCGGCGGGAGCTTGGTCCACGTCGGCCACGATGCCCTCACGGCCATCAATCACCGTTACGAAGTCCTCCAGATCGTGGCTCGCGTAGTAGTCACCGCCGCCGCGGTCGGAGAAGGCGATGTGCTTTGTCGCGAGAAACGCGACCGGCGAGATCAGTTTGAGCCGAAGGTGCCCGAACTCGCGCTCGGTTGCCGTGGCTAGCGCTTCCGCGAACCATGCGGTGTTGAGCCCGAGAAACCCGCCCTCGGTCGGCATGATGTCCACGGTGAGATTGCCGAGCACCCACCGGCACTTCGGTGCGTTCTCGCGCATATCGTGATCGAAACCGAGGCTGCGCAGCTTCGCTTCGACATCGGAGTAGCGCTGCGCGGTTACGGCTTCGAGGATGACGTCCAAGTCGTCGGTCGGACGCGCGGGGGAAAAAGCGGGATTATCCAACAACAGGTTCACGATAGACCCGCCGACGAAGGCATAGTCCAGACCGAGACTGTCCAGGCGGTCGGCGACCGCGCGCAGGGCGCTGAGATTAGGCTGCGACATGGACGTTCAGGCGTTGCGTGATTTCTTTTTCCGCCAGACTACGTTCGCGCGCCCGGCCGATGCGGAGGGCATCAACCAAGGCGAGCAAATCGTAGAGTGCTGGATCGCGCCGCGCCGCGCCCGGAACACTGCTATAGAGGGGCTGCACGGCGGCCCCTTGCACTTGTCCATCCGGGTCCGGCCAGACGGGAGGAATCTGTTCCGACGCGCTGATTTTGCCGGACAGCACCGGAGCCGCCCAAGCGGTCGGCATCCCGCGGGTGACTTCCTTGGGGCTGGCCGGAAAGGAATGGGGCACCCCATGAATGAGAAAATTGCGGAGCGCGTCCCGGCGGATTTCCCGGGTTTCAGGATCGACCAAGCGAGCTTCGCCTAGCCGGCGCACGGCGGCATGGACTTCGGAGGCGCTCATCCCTAGTTCCTGGCCCAATTCGGCATAGCTTCGCCGGGCTCCTTCGAGGCAGAGCTTGAGCGCGACAACGATGTCCTGTGGCTTGGTGAACATTGGAATACGTTATTCGCGAATAGCGAACGGTCAAGCTTCATCATACTTGAGCCCTCCCGTTGGCAGCGCTGGAGAACGCATTCTGGCCTATATCTTTGCGGCCATCCCTTTTGCTGTGGAGGGGGTTGGTTGCCTTGGTGGGTGGGCTGGGTAGGTGTCGGAGCTCCGCGCGCCGTTCCCTGGGGCGCTTTCGGCCCCGAACACCGGCGGGCCTGACTGGGGTCGAATCCGACCCCAGCCCCCGGTCGGGCCGATACAAAATCTCGGCATTTGTTCATATTCTACCAGGTTTTGTGCGGTGCAGATGCGAACCACGGGCGGAGCGTTTCATAGAGCGCCCGAAGGTCGCGGCGATAGACTTCGCCTTGCTCCTCAGGGATCTTGCCCCGCTGGTGCTTGAGCACACGGACGAGCTTGTTGGCGAGGATGACGTAGGCCGGCAATCTGTGGGCCAGCGGGCGCATGCCCGGCGTTTTTGGTTCGGTCGCGATGCCGAGACGGGCATACGCCTGGCGCAGGCTCATGCCTTGGAGGAAAGCCACGTCGGTGACACACCTCGCGAGCTTCATGTAGCGCTGCGCAGTGCGCGCCGCCCCACGGAAGTTCGCTTCAAGCCATAGCAGCCACCCGCTCGGCCCCATGCTGTGCCGCACACGCTTCTTTTCCGCGAGCAGGAGCTGCCCGGCCTGCCACGCGGCCGTTAGCGCACCGTGCAACGCTTGGCGCGAGGCGACGGAGTATCCTTTGGCTTCTTCGTGAAGGCGGTTGATTTCCGCCGCGACGGTAGTTGCAGGAGTGGGGTTCATAGCGTCATCCCCGTGGTTGCGCGGAAGCTGTCCGCGAGTTGATGCACCGACTGACGCGACCGGCCGCCGCTGTGTCCGATCTCTTCCAGTGCGGCTTCGCCGATCAAATCGGGCCGGAGGCAGTAGAGTGCCACCGTCCCCCGCACGCCGCGCTCTTCGAGCGACGTGCCTTCCGCCAGCCAGATCAGGAGCCGGGTGACCGATTCAAAGGCAAGGAAGCGAGCTTCCCGCCTAGCATCGACCGGCTCCGCAAAAAATGAATCATCGTTGTTTTTCATAGTATGGTTTTTTTGTTCGAGCCCACTCTACACCTCTCCTGAGGCTCGTAATAGGGGCAGCGTGGCTAGGCCTCGCTGCCCCTATTTCCGCAAGGCTCCATTGCGGTGCGACACAGCGCATGTCGTGTGGCTTCTAAAAACAAAAACGCCGCGCCGGGGAAACAGCGCGACGTGACTGCGGCGAGCGGTCACTCGCCCCGCGCCGGCACCTTCAGTTTTGTGCGGATATGGGCGGCGACCTCGGACGGATCGTAATAGATGAAATGTCCAACCCGGTGATGGGGAATGCGCCGGAGTTTGGTCCAATCCCGCAGCGTGCGGATCGAAGGCTCTTTGCCGGCCGGGAAGATCCCGCACAGGCGAAGGCCGATAATGTCAGTGAACTGACTTCCAATGGGTGCTGATTGTGGTGTTTCCATGACCTTAACTGTGTGTCAACGACACGATCACACCGCGAGACGCAGTGCCGGAAATGCGGACGCCCCCGTTGCGGAGCCCACCGCCCGCTTGGGCAGGATGCCGAAGAACTCCTCCGCCTGCTCGGTGGTTTTCAGGTCGAGGTAATGTTTGCGGATAATGCTCTCGGAGTTGCCCGCCTGAATCGACGCCTCGCCGATGGAGCGAAATTTCGCGACGAACATCGAAATGAAGGTGTGCCGGAGCACGTCGTGCGTGAGCCCGAATTCCTTCGCGAACTTTCCCCGACGCTTTTGAAAGTCACCGGCGACCAGCGGGAATTTGTCGAGCGGGTAGGCGCGCAGCCAAGCCGCGAGGTTCGGCTGGATCGTTATCCGGCGCGGCTCGCGGACTTTCGAGACCTCGGCGGTCACGTAGATGACGCCGGCCCCCAAATTCACGGCGTCCGCCTTCAGCTTCGTGATCTCGCCGTGCGGCACACCGGGCCGGATGCCGGCAAACAGGCAGAGGGCGAAATAAGGCACCAAGCGGCCACCGTCGCAGGTTTCCACGTGCTCCATGAGCGCGCGGGCCTGGGCGACCGTGAGAGTCAGGGCCACGCCTCGTTTGCGGCGGATACGGTAGTGCGGCACTTTGCCAATCGGATTCTCGGCCAGCCAGCCGCGCTGAAACGAGAACTTGAGGAAGGTGGAGAGGATGCCGCGCCGGTTGTTGTAGGTCTTCATGCCCGGCCGGCCCACTTCTAGAAAAGCCACCAAGCCGGCCACTGTGAGTTCGGCGGCGGTCTTGCTCGGGAAGTAGGCCACCAGCCGCCTCAGGTCCAAGCGAATCCGCCCCATTTGCGGCGGCGAAAGCTGGTCCTGCGCGAACTCGTGCTCCTTCGACGCGATGTAATTTGCCACGGCTTCGGCCAGTGGCTTTTGCTTTTCCGGCTCGCGGTAGTTCGTCAGCGCAAAATCGAGGTAGAAGCAGAGCGACCGCGGCTGGCCCACCAGCCGGCTAAACGCCGCCTCGGCTTCCTTGAGCTGGGCATCCTCCAGCCGCGTGGCGGCCGTGCGGATGCCGGTCTCTGTTTGGAGCCGCTGCACTTCGAGAACCTGCCGCTCGGCTTCGGCCTCGGCGCGGCTGGCGAAGTTCTTCCGAATGCGTTTTCCGTCCAGCCAACCGGCGACCCGACAAACGATCTCCCCGGAGGGATTCGTGAACTGTGAGATAACAAACGATGTAACGTGCTTCATGACCGATTTGCCACGTCAACTGGCAAATCAGGTGTCAGGAAAAACTAAGCTCTTACTGCCATGAGCTTAAGATGGCGTCCCCACGGGGATTCGAACCCCGGTTCTCACCGTGAAAGGGTGGTGTCCTGACCGGGCTAGACGATGGGGACGTAGCGCGGAACTGCGCAACCTAGGCGGGGGCCCCGCCCAAGCAAGAGCATTTTTCCTTCTGGACGCCGCCTGATGCCGGAGGATTCTAACGGGATGACCTTTGCGGAAATCGGACGCGCGCTGCCGCTGCAGGCGGTCACGTCAATCGAGGCCCCCTTCGAGAGGATAGCCTCGGGCAAGGTGCGCGAGATCTTCGACTTGGGCGACGCACTCCTGCTGGTGGCCTCGGACAGGCTCTCCGCCTTCGACGTGATCCTTCCCGACGGGATCCCCGGCAAGGGCATCCTACTGACCCAGATGAGCCTGTGGTGGTTCGAGCGGACGGCAGGAACCATCCGAAACCACCTGCTTCACGACCAGGAGGCCTCGTTCAACCGGTACGGGATACCCCAAGGGGATCTCCGGTTGCGTAGCATGGTCGTGCGCAAGCTCAAGCCGCTCCCCATCGAATGCGTCGTGCGGGGCTACCTTGCCGGAAGCGGCTGGGTGTCCTATTCCAGGACGGGATCGGTGTGCGGGGTCAGGCTTCCCCCCGGCCTGCGGCAGGCGGAACGCCTTCCCGAGCCTATCTTCACCCCCACCACCAAGGCCCCCAAGGGCAGCCACGACGAGGCGATCGACGACGCCCGTGGCGCAGCGGCCGTAGGCGCAGCCCTCTACGAACGGGTGAAGGCCGCAAGCCTCGCCCTATATCGGCTCGGCCACGAGGAGGCGCTTGGTTCGGGCATGATCCTTGCCGACACGAAGTTCGAGTTCGGGACGGACGACGCGGGGTCGCTTGTCCTCATCGACGAGGTGCTGACGCCCGACTCATCCCGGTACTGGCCGAGGGAGAGCTACGCCCCCGGCGCCTCCCCGCCGAGCTACGACAAGCAGTTCGTGAGGGACTACCTGCTTGGAATTTCGTGGGACCAAGAAACGCCCGCCCCAAGGCTGCCGGAAGGCGTGATAGCGAAGACCCGCGGAAAGTACCTAGCCGCGCTCCGGAACCTCATGTCCGGGGGTCGGGCTACTGCATGACATTCTCGTGCTTCTCGGGCATCACCGCGCCATTATGCGCCCGGACGAGCTCGCGCCTGAGCCAGTCGAGCGAGGCGTTCACCACGCGCTGCTTCACCGTGGCCCTGGGGCCCGGATAGCTCAGCTTGCGCGACCAGACTCCATGGGGGGCGTGGAGTGCCACGAATATGGTCCCGACCGGGTTCTCGTTGGAGCCTCCACAGGGTCCGGCAAACCCGGTGATCGCGAGGGCATAATCGGCGCCCAATTTCTCGGCTGCGCCCGTCGCCATCGCGACCACGGCCTCGGCGCTCACGGCGCCGTGCTGGAGGAGGAGGCACTCGGGAACATCCAGGAGCTGCATCTTCGAGTCGTTCGAATAGCACACGCAGCCGCCCGAGAAGAATTTTGAGGCTCCGCAGATGTCGGTGAAGGCATTCGAAAGCAGGCCGCCGGTGGCCGTCTCGGCGACCGCCAGGCGCTTCTCCTGGGACCGGAGCAGATCCGCGCACACCTTTGCCAGCGAGTCGCAGCCGCGCGTCACGAAATCCTCGCCCAGAAGCTGCGCGCACTCGTCGGCGATCGCACCGACCTCGGCCATGCTAAGCTGGCCCCCGGGGGAGCTCAGCCTGCAGTCGACGTGCCCGGCGTGGGCGCAGAAGGCGATCCCGAGGCTCGGCCCGTGCCGGTCGAACAGGGGCTGGAGCTTTGTCTCGAGCATCGACTCGCCGATCCCGGCGGTGCGCAGCTGCACGTAGGCCTCGCTCTCGAGGACCAGGCCAAGGCCGGCAAGGCGCGGGATCACCTGCTCCGTGAACATCGGCCGGAGCTCGTTGGGCGGGCCCGGCATCATGCAGAGCACTTTGCCGTCCTGCTCGACCCAGAGGCCCGGGGCGGTGCCGTTCGAATTGGCGAGCACCTCGCCCCTCTCGAAACGGTAGGCCTGCTTCAGGTTGTTCGGGGTCATCTTGCGCCCGAAGAGCGCAAACCGGTCCAGGATGTGCCGCTCAATCGCGGGATCGAATACCAGCTTCTGGCCGAGGACGCCTGCGACCGCCTCCCGGGTGCGGTCGTCGCAGGTGGGACCGAGGCCGCCCGTGATGAGGACCACATCCGCGCGCTCCCAACTCTCCCTGAACTGCGCCGCAATGTCCTCGGCGTCATCCGTTACCGTCACATTCCTCTTCAGCTGCACCCCGTGCGCACCCAGCTCAGACCCTATGAACGTGAGGTGCCCGTTGGCGGTGAGTCCGAGCAGGAGTTCGTCGCCTATGGTGAGCAGTTCGTAGTGGAGCCTATGGGCTGGCTTTTTCAAACGGTGGGCTGGAAATTCGCGGAAAGCATCCTTTTCGGCTGATAAATTTAAGCTATTCTCTGGAAAATGCCAGCCGTTGAAGCAGATAGCGGGGTCCCTCCCACGCTCAAGGAGAAGGTCCGCAGGCTTCCCGACCGACCGGGTGTGTACCTGATGAAGGACCGGATAGGAAGGATCATCTACGTCGGCAAGGCGAAGGCGCTCAAGCGACGGGTGTCGTCGTACTTCCAGCCGTCCCGCGGCTTCACCCTGCACCCCAAGATCAGGGCCCTCGTGGAGATGATCGCCGACTTCGACACGATCGAGGTGAAGTCGGAGCCCGAGGCGCTGCTCCTTGAGGGCAAGCTGATCAAGCAGTGGAAGCCGCGCTACAACACGGATTTCACGGACGACAAGCGCTTCCTCCTGGTGCGGGTCGACCTGCGGGAGGAGCTGCCGAGGTTTCGGCTCGTGCGCCTGAGGAAGGACGACACGTCGAGGTACTTCGGGCCCTTTGCCCACAGCGGGCCCCTGAGGAAGACCCTGGCCCAGATGCGGCGCCAGTTCGGCGTCCTCCTGGGCGACGCCACGCCGGTTCGGCTGCCGGACGGGTCGTGGAGGCTCTACGACGACGTGAGGGCGGAGATCTACGGTTTCCCGGAGAGCGTGACCCCGGAAGTCTACAGGGTGCGTGTCGAGGCTGCGTGCGCCTTCCTTGAGGGTAAATCCAGGCAGTGGCTCGAGTCCCTGAGGGCCGAGATGGCGTCGGCCTCGGAGCGCCGCGAGTTCGAGAAGGCCGCGGGGCTCCGGGACATTGTCTTTGCCCTGGAGAAGACCCTTGAGAGGCCGAGGCACTTCGAGCGCACCGACCCCACGGCCCCGAGCGCGGGTGGCCAGGCCCTGGAATCGCTCCGGGACGCCCTGAAGCTGCCCGCGCCCCCGAATGCGGTCGAGTGCTTCGACATCTCGCACATCTCGGGCACCTTCGTCGTCGCGTCGATGGTGCGGTTCGCCGACGGCAAGCCCGACCGCGACAACTATCGCCGCTTCAGGATCAAGGGCTTCATGGGCAACGACGATTTTCGCGCGATGCAGGAGGTGGTCGGTCGCCGGTACGGGCGTCTCAAGGGGGAGGGCAGGGCGTTCCCGGACCTGGTGGTCATCGACGGCGGGGTGGGCCAGGTCGGCGCGGCGCTGAAGGCGTTCGTGGCGCTGGACATAGTGCCCCCGCCGCTGGTGGGCCTCGCCAAGCGGGAGGAAACCCTCATTTTTCCCGACGGGCGGCCCCCGCTAAACCTGCCGCTCGACCATCCCGGCCTCAGGCTCCTCCAGCGCCTGAGAGACGAGGCGCACCGGTTCGCGAACACCTATAATGCCGACCTTCGCTCGAAGAGGATCAGGGAGTCCCTCCTTGACGACTTCCCGGGGCTTGGGCCGGTCCGCCGGGCGGCACTTCTCGCGTGGTTCGGGGGCATCGAGAGGCTCAAGGCCGCATCCGTCGCGGATATCTCCGAGGTGGCCGGGTTTGGCCCGAAGCTCGCCTCTGAGCTGCACGCATTTCTGGGCCGGTCAAAACCCGAGCCCGAGAAAACTCCTTGATCCCGGGGGCTCCTTGGGGCTCCTACGGAGTCTCCATGTCGCAGTTGCGCCCGATCGCCTCCCTTGCGTTTGCCCTAGCCGCGGCGGCTCCCTGCCGGGCGGCCCCCGAGCTGGCGCCGCTCTTTAGGGACCATGCCGTGCTCCAGTGCGACAAGCCGGTCCCGGTCTGGGGCCTAGCGGCCCCGGGGGAGCACGTGAGCGTCGCTTTCGGTGGCCAGAGCGTCGGCGCAACGGCGGGCCCGGACGGGCGCTGGATCACGTTTCTTTCCCCACTGGCCTCAAACCCCTCCGGCTTGGACCTGACGGTTACGGGGAAGGGGTCCGTCACGATCCATGACGTCCTGGTCGGGGAGGTGTGGCTCTGCGCAGGCCAATCCAACATGGAATACCCCGTAAGTGATCCCGGAAGCGGGGCTCATGTCGATAACGCGCCCGCTGAGGTCGCCGCGGCCGCGTTCCCGCTCATCCGCCACTTCAAGGAGACAAGGAGGGCGTCCGCGTCTCCCGTCGACGAAGCCGGCGGCGATTGGAAGGTCTGCTCCCCGGGCACCGTCGGGCAGTTCACCGCCGTGGGCTACTTCTTTGCACGGGACATCTTCGACCGCCTGGGGGTGCCCGTCGGCATCATCAACTGCACCTGGTCGGGGACCCCGATAGAGGCATGGATGAGCCCCGCTGCCCTCGCCTTGTTCCCTGGGTATTCGAACGGGCACGCGGGCGCGGACGCAACCTTGGGCAAGGAGGACCCCTGGGTCCCGGCGGCGCTCTTCAACGGCATGATCCACCCCGTCCTGCCTTACGCGATCCGGGGCGTCCTGTGGTACCAGGGCGAGAGCAATGTTGGGCGCGCCGGGGCCTACGCCCAGCAGTTCCCGGCTCTCATCACGTCCTGGCGCTCCCATTTTGGGCAGGGGGACATCCCCTTCCTCTGGGTGCAGCTTGCGAATTTCAAGGCGCCCCCCAGCGGCCGCGGCGAGGCCCTGCCCAACCTCAGGGAGGCCCAGTCGCGCGCGCTCGCGCTGCCCGCGACCGGCCAGGCGGTGGCCATCGACATCGGGGACCCGTCGAGCATCAACCCGCGGAACAAGCAGGAGGTGGGCCGCCGACTCGCCCTGATCGCGAAGGCGAAGGTGTACGCGATACCGGTCGACTACTCGGGCCCAGCCTTTGCCGGAGCCGAGGCGGAGGGCGCTTCGATGCGCGTCCATTTCCGGTTCACGGGAGAGGGCATCACGGCCTCCGACAAGCCGCTCCAGTCCTTCGAGGTCGCCGGGGCGGACAAGGTGTTCCATCCCGCCAAGGCCGTGATCCAGGGAAGCACGCTCCTTGTCCAGTCGCCGCTCGTGAAACAACCGGTCGCCGTCCGCTATGCCTGGAGGAACGCCCCCGAGGCGAACCTCTACAACGGCGCCGGGCTTCCCGCGGCGCCGTTTAGAAGCGACGATTGGTAGGATCGGGCGCCGGTCAGGGCAGCTCGTAGACCTCGCCCAGCGCCTCGCCCGTGGCGTTGCTGGCGCTCGTGATCTGGAAGGTGTACGAGCCGGGGGGCAGGTCCACAATGAGGGCGGTGTCGTTCTGGTTGGTCAGGGTGAACGCACCGACGCTCGCATCCGCCGCGGTGATCCCGGCCGCCGAGGTCAGGGTCTGGTAGGGGCCCGACGAGGACTGGATCGACCATGACCCGTTCTGCGCGACGAGGTTGTCGTTCGCGTCGTAGACCTTGAGGACCGGGTCGGGGATCGCGTCGGTCACGCCGAATGCGGCGAGGCCGGGGCCCACGCCCCGGATCAGGACGCTCTTGTTCACGCTTCCTCCTACGACGAAGCCCCCTATCAGCGCTCCCTCGCCCTGGCTGACGGTCCCGCGCGCGGAGAGGTTTATCAACCTATCCGGGTCCGAGAGGGGCGACGCGCTGGCGTCGTAGATCTCGGCGAGCACGACGCCGCCCGTTGCCGTCGGGTCGTACACGTGGATCGTGTAGCCGCCGGGCGGGAGCGTGGCCACCATGGCGGCGTCAGCGCTTGTGGGCGCGAGGGCGAAGGCGCCCACCTGTGCGAATACGGCCGACAGGGCGCTGGTGCCGCCCCAGCCGCTGTTCTTGCTGATCAGGTTGCCCGACGGGCCGATGAGCTCAAGCAGGGGCGTGGCCATGTAGCTGTTCACGCCAAACGAGCCGAGGCCCGGGCCGACGGCCCTGAGCAGCACGGTCTTTTGGCTCGTGCCAGAGATCACGAAACCGGCGATGAGCACCTGGCTGCCGGGCAGGAACGCCCGGGAGGAGAGGTTCAGGAGGCGGTCCGAGGAGTTCGAGGTTTGGCTGCCGCCGCCCGTCGAGGACGCGACCGTAATCGTCAGGATCGACGTGGCGCTGCCGCCGTAGGTGGCCGCCGTCACCGTCACCGTGAAGGTGCCCGTGGCCGTCGGCGTCCCCGAAATGAGGCCCGAGCTGCTGCTGATGCTCAGGCCCGGGGGCAGGCCGGTAGCGGTGAAGACCCGCGGCGAGGACGTGGCGGTGACCGTGAAGTTGAACGGCGAGCCCGCGAGCGCGGTCACGGCCGGGACGGAGTCGATGACCGGGCTTGTGAGCGAGTTCGAGAGGAAGGCGGTCTGCAGGAGGCCGCCCGAGCTGTACTCTGAGGACAGGGTCACTGCGGTCGCCCTCACCAGGAACAGGTTCGTTCCCGACGGGCTTAGCCCGGTGATCTGCCAGGTGATCCCGTCCGTCGAGTTCGCTATGCCGACGTTCGTCCAGTTGATGCCGTCGGTCGACTCGGCGATGATGACCGAGGACAGGGCGGGGGCGCTCCCGCCCCGCGTCCAGGTGAACGTCGATTGGTCCGGGCTGACCGTGATCGACTGCGTGACGGGCGAAAGGGTCGAGAATCGTGCAAGGAGGGAGCGCGCCATCCCGCCGACCGTCGAGAAGTTCCCGCCGATGCACAGCTTGCCGTCCCCCTGCACCGACAGCGCGTTCACGGTCCCGTTGGGGCTCGGGTTGAATGACGCGTCCACGGCCCCGTTCGAGAACAGGTGGGCGACGTTTGCGATCTGCTGGCCGCCTATGGTGGAAAACGAGCCGCCGACAAAGAACGTGCCGTCCACCTGGAGCGTGATTGCCTGGACGCTGCCGTTCACCCCGGGGTTGAATGTCCCGTCAAGCGATCCGTCCGGGTTAAGGCGGGCAAGGCCGACCTCGGGCTGGCCATCCACGCTGGTGAAGGCGCCCGCGACAACGATCTGGCCGTTGGGCTGCAGGACGAGCCCGTCCACGGCGCCGTTGAGCACGGGCGCGAAGGTCGGGTCGGTCCCTCCGTTGGGATTGAGCCTCGCGAGGTAGGTGACGGCCGTGCCCCCGATGTTGGTGAAGGTTCCGCCGACAAGGAGCTGCGAGTTCGGCTCGACCACGACCGTGTTTACGGGCGCATTCGCGGGCGCGCTGAACGTGGCGTCGAGCGACCCGTCGGCATTGACGCGCGCAAGGTAGGAGCTGGGAAGCCCGCTCATCGTCGTGAAGGCCCCGCCGATCACATCCTGCCCGCTGGGAAGGGCGGCGATCGTGTTCACGACCCCGTTGGGATTGGCGCCGTAGGTCGAGTTGAACGTGCCGTCGCTGTTGAGGAGGGCGAGATCCGAGACCGCGTTTCCGCCAACGTGGGCGAAGCTGCCCCCGACAAGGTACGCGCCGCCGACCTGGATCGACGAGAAATCGCCACCCACGAAGACCGACCCGTCCGCGAGGGGCACGACGGTGTTGGCGGTGCCGTTGATCGACGGGTCGAACGAGGCGTCGAGCGTGCCGTCGGAATTGACCCGGGCCACATTGGAGCGGGTCACCGGGTAGCCCTGAAGGTTGGGCTGCACGGAGCTGAAGCTTCCGCCGAAATAGATCTGGCCGTTGGAGGCCAGCGCCACCGACGTCAGGGTGCCGTTGGGGTTCGGGTTGAACGAAGCGTCCACCGTCGCATCGGTGTTGATGCGGGCGATGTAGCTGCGGTTCACGATGCTGCCCGCCGTCACACCCGTGATGTTGGCGTTCTGCTCGAAACCCGTGAAGCTGCCGGCCACGATAAGCTGGCCGTTCGGCTCAAGCACCATCGACGTGACCGCGCCATCGGGGTCGGGGTAAAACGCCGTGTCGATGCCGCCGTTCGAGTTGATCCTGGCCAGGTCATTGACAATGTAGGCGGTTCCATTGTTCGGCGAGACCGAGCCGAAGGACCCGCCCATCAGGATCTGGCCGGTCGAGTTGATGGCCAGCGAGTAGATGGGGCCGTTGGGCTGCGGCTCGAAGGTCGTGTCGCGGGTTCCGTCCGAGTTGATCCTGGCGCAGTAGCTGACCGGCGACGCGGTCGTCGTGCCGAAGGCCAGGTAGGTGAAGTCTCCGCCGATCACGATCTGGCCGTTGGGCTGGAGTGCGATCGCGAGCACCTGGAGGTTGGGCTGCGGCGAGAAACTCGTGTCCAGGGTCCCGTCCGCGTTGAGCCTCGCGAGGTACGCGGTCGCGGTGCTGTAGACCTGCGTGAAGTTGCCGCCGATCAGGATTTGCCCGTTCGGCTGGATGGCGACGGTGTTGATGAGCCCGTTCGTGGACGGGTTGAAAGTCGTGTCCAGCGTCCCGTCGGCGTTGAGACGCACGATGTTCGTCGTGGTCTGCGAGTTCGCGAAGCCGATGAACTGGCCGACGATGATCACCTTCCCGTCGGACTGCTGGGCCGCGGCGGTGACCTCGCCGGTTCCATCGGTCACGAAGACATGGCGCACCGCGCTGTTGGCCTCGAGCCAGACGGCCGCGCTCGTTGCGGTCAGGTTGGTCGCGCCGGTCGGCAGGATCGAAACCGTGTTCACCGGGCCGTCGATCGCCGTGTAGAAGTTGTTGTCGGGCGTCCCGTCCGGATTGTACCGGGCCAGGTAGGCCGAGGTGTTGCCGGCCAAGGGCTGGAAGGAGCCGGCCGCCAGGAACTGTCCGTTGGCCTGCTGGACAATGGCGGCCACCTGTCCGCTTGGCGCCGAGTTCACCCCGGAGGCGAACGACGTGTTCAGGCTCCCGTCCGGGTTCACGACGGCGACCAGGTTGTCATTGGTCGGGCTGGCGGCCCCGTCCGGCTGGAGAGTCGAGAACGAGCCCCCCAGCAGCAGGTTGCCGTTCGGAAGGACCGAGACCGTGTTGATCAGCGCGTTTGCGTTGGGGTTAAAGGTGGGGTCCAGGACCCCGGTGGAGCTGATCTTCCCGATGTAGTTGCGGATGGTGCCGGTCCCGGTCCCGTTGGGTGCAAAGGAGGTCATAGCACCCGCGGCGATCACGCTTCCGTCGCTCAGGACCGTGATCGAAAGGACGTCGGAGCTCGGGTCGGGGGTGAAGGAGAAGTCCATCTCGCCATCGGTCTGCACGCGCACCAGGTGGTTGGCGTAGATGCCCGTCGTGGCGCTGTATCCGGGCTGCGGCATAACGACGGGGTTGCCCCCGGCGTCCGTCGTGGTGGTCGTGGTGCCGGGCCCGATCTTGCCGGTCTGGGGGAGGACACCCGCAAACCCGCCGCCCATGATCACTTTTCCGTCGGACTGGATCGCGAGCGCATAGATGTTGCCGTTCGGCTCCGGGTCAAAAACAGACGTGTCGATGGCGCCGGTCGACAGGAGCCGGGCCACGTAGCCGCGGGTCGCCCCCGCGATCGAGGTGAACGCCCCGCCAACGACGATCCGCCCGTCGGTCTGCACGGCGATCGCATAGACCGCCCCGCTGGGGGCGGGATTGAACAGCGTGTCCAGGGAGCCGTCCGTGTTGATCCTGGCGAAGGACGAAACCCCGTAGGAATTGGTCGACCCGTTGGGCGTGAAGGCGGTGAACTGGCCGCCCACGAGGATCTGCCCGTTCGAGGTGACCGCCAGGACGAAGACGTTGGAGTTGGGCGTGGGATTAAACGGACCGTCAATCGTTCCGTCGGTATTGAGCCGCGCCATGTAGGTCCGGGGGAACCCGTCAATCTCGGTGAAGGCCCCTCCGATCACGATCTTTCCGTCCGACTGGAGGGCGAGCGCCTGCACCGGGCCGTTCAGCTTTGGGGTGTAGGTGCTGTCGACGGATCCGTCGGCGTTCAGGCGCGCCAGGTAGCCCTGGCTCTTTCCACCGATGCTCAGGAAGGAACCCCCAACGATGACCTGCCCGCTCGGGAGCGCGACCGACCTGAACACCGTTCCCACGCTGTCGGGGGCAAACGAGGCGTCGGGGATGCCGTAGGTGGTCACCCGCGCGATGTAGTTGCGCGTGATCGCCGCAGGGGCGTCGACCGCGGACAGGCTCGTAAAGTAGCCGCCGATCACGATGTTGCCGTCCGACTGCACCGCAATGGCGTTCACGGCCTGGTTCGGGTTTACAATGAAGCCGCCGTCGAGGGTCCCGTCGGGGCTGATCCTCGCGATGTAGGTGGACGTGGTCTCGGCAAGGCCGTTCTCGGGGTACACCTGGGTGAACGCCCCTCCGACCAGGAGCTTCCCGTCCGGCTGCAGCGCCACCGCCGACACGGCCCCGAGCGGGTTGATGATATAGCTGGTATCCAGCGTGCCGTCCGTGTTGATCCTCGCGAGGAAGTCGCACTGGAGGGCGGTGTTGGCTCCGTTTGGCTGGAGGGTTGTGAACTCGCCGCCGAAAATCGCCTGGCCGCTCGGGAGCACGAGGATCGTGCTCACGCTGCCGTTGGGTTCTGGGTCAAACCCGGTGTCGAGCGAACCGTCGGCGTTCAGGCGGGCCGCGCAGTTGCGCGTGGTGGCGGACCCGCCGTTGGGCGAGACCGTCGAGAAACCGCCTCCAACGAGGATCTGCCCCGTCGGGACCACCGCGAGGGAGAGGACCGTCTTGTCCGTGTTCGGGTTGAAGGTCGTGTCCAGCGAGCCATCGGCGTTGAACCGCGCGATGTGGTTGCGGGTGACCGGGGCCGAGGAGCCGTTCGGCTGGACCGTCGTGAAGCCGCCGCCGATGATGATCTGGCCGTTGGGCTGGTAGGCCACGGCATAGACGACCCCGTTTGCGTTCGGGTTGAACACCGAATCGAGGGTCCCGTCGGCATTGAGGCGGGCCACGTAATTGCGGGTGACCGGGGTGCTGCTGCCGGTCGGCTGGATGGTCGTGAATTTGCCGCTGATGATGATCTGGCCGTTTGGCTGCAGCACCATCGCGTTCACGACGTTGTTGGCGTTCGGGGTGAAGCTGCCGTCCGCCGTCCCGTCATGGTTAAGGCGGGCGACATAGCCGTGCCCGGAAACCGGGGTGCCATAGGGATGGATCTGCGTAAAATAGCCCCCCATCAATATCTTGCCGTCCGGCTGAACCTGCAGGACGGTGACCTGGCCGTTGGCGTTCGGGTCAAAACCATCGTTGGGGAGGGTCAGCGAACGGGCGTTGATAGCGGCGCTCAAAGAAACCAGAAGTGAAAGGCCTGCAAATTTGATGCCGGACAGCCGGTTTCTTGGGGTCGATAGGAATGGCATGAAGGTAATGCTGCTTACAGAGAAAGCGCACAAATGCAATGCCGGGAAGCGGACGCCCCCGGGAGGAGCTTTTTAGTCTTTCCGGGACCCCAAAAGGTTCCGGAAAAGGCGCCCCTAACCCACCGATTCCCAAATGTGCCCGTCAGCTTGCAATAACCCGACCAAAGGGACAGCTTCCCAGCGCAATGAAACCGACATTTTTCACCCTGTTCGTGACCGCAGCCGCCCTTACCATGTCCACAACCGCAAAAGCCGAGCTTAAGGTGGGCGACAGCGCCCCGATCGTGACCGGAATCACCGAGACGGGACAGAAACTCAATTTTGGCGACGTCTATGCCAAGCAGACCTACACCCTGGTCTACTTCTTCCCGAAGGCGGACACGCCCGGATGCACGGCCCAGGGGTGCTCGCTGCGCGACGCCTATGAGGACCTCACAAAGAAGGGCGTGGTGGTGCTGGGGGTGAGCCTGGACCAGGCGGACGCCCAGAAGGCGTTCAAGGAGAAGTACCATTTCCCGTTCACCCTGATCGCCGACCCCGACCAGACCGTGATCAACGCCTTTGGCGTCACCGTGAAGAGCGTTCCCATGATGGGGCACTTTGCCAGCCGCGAGGCCTTCCTGATCAAGGACGGCAAGATCGTGTGGGCCGACTACAGTGCGAAGACCTCGAAACAGGCCGAGGACGTCCTGAAGGTGATCGCCGGCCAGAGCAGCTAGCACTCCCTCAGAGCTCCGCGTCCGGCGCCATGGGCAGGGCCGGGGCCGCCGGGTCGGCCCTTACCCGGGAGAGCCACGAGGCTACCAGGGGCTCCCGCAGGGCATCGCCTGCGGGCCAGGGGCCCGCGACCAGGTCGATCACGCGCAGGGAACCGTCCGCGGCGCGCACGAAGTTGCGCGCGTGGAGGTCCGCGACAAGGAAGGGCGTTCCCGAGAGGAACAGCAGGCGCGGGTGGTCCCGGTCGGCCCTGAGGAAGCGCGACGGGATCTCAATCAGGGATTCCGGAAGGTCCCCCGACATGTCGTCACCCTGCGGCATCGGCTCCCCGTGCACCTGCTTGGCCACGAGGATGCCCTCCGGCGTCATGGCGACCACCTCCGTCGCCATGCCCCCGAGGACCTGGATGATCAGGAGCTTCTCCAGGAGGGCCCGGTAGTCACCCAGGCCGGCGCGAGCCTGAAGAAGGGTCTCCTCCCCGCGCTCAAAGCCGAACGCGCTCCCGACGCGCTTCTCCTCGCGGGGCAGGTAGAACTTGTAGACCGAGCCGTCGGCCGAGGCGAAGGCCCACGCCTCGACGCCGACCCCGATCCGCCGGAGGGCGGGATTTGACTCCTCAAGGGGATTCTCCTCGCTCGCCTGGAACCCGAAGTCGGCGAGCGGCCTAAGGGGAAGAAGGGCCCGAAACGCCCGGATTGCGGCGCCCAGGGCAGCCCATTCGGCGCCCGCGCCCTCCAGGAGAATCACCTCGTCTTCCGCGAGGAGGACGAGATCGCGGTCCGAATCTGCTCGGAGATCGCATTCGGCTGCCGCCTTGCCAAGTCGAGCGAGCGCTTCCAGTCGTCGCTCGTGATCGTCCTGAAGAGCGGTTCTCCCGTCCGGGCCCGGGAGGACGGTGCCGCGGATGCGGGTCGGTTGTCCGGTGAAGGCATCTTGCATGTGTCCGCCATGCGCGAAACGTCGGCGGCGTCAGACTCAAACGCAACGCCCCTTTGCCGACAAGTTATTCGCACCCTGCGCCTACTCCGCGGCTTTCGGCACCGGGACCTGGGGGGTGGCGCTTGAGACGATCAGGGAGTCAACCCTGCGCCGGTCCATCTCGGCCACCTCGAACTTCCATCCCTTCCACTCAAAGCGGTCCCCCACGTCGGGAATCCGGCCGAACTGGGTCACGACGAAGCCCCCGGCGGTCCTGTACTCGGCCTCGGTCTCGTTGGGAAGGCTGTCCTTGATCCCGATGACCGACTTGAACTCGGCGATTGGCAGCGTCGCGTCGACGACCCATGAGCCGTCTTCCCTTCGCTTGGCCCTGGAGGTGTTGCGCTGGCCCGGCTCCGGAAGGTCGCCCACGATCGCCTCGAAGACGTCGATCAGGGTCACGAGGCCCTGCACCGCCCCGAACTCGTCCGACACGACTGCGGTGTGGCGCCCGGTCTTCTTGAACTGCTCCAGGAGCTGGATCGCGGTCATGTATTCGGGCGCTATCAAGGGGGGGACGAGCAGGTTCTTTAGGGCCGTCGGCAGGCCGATGGCGGAATTCGCCCAGAGCGACTTCACGGAGACCATCCCGACCACCTGGTCCCGGTTCTTCTGGTAGACGGGAAAGTGCGAGTGCCCGCTGGTGACGATCTTCCTCCAGTTGGTTTCCTCGTTGTCGTCGATGTTAAGGAAGACGATCTTGGTCCGGGGCGTCATGATCGTGGTGACGAGGAGCTTGTCCAGGGAGAGGACGCCCTCGACCATCTCCTTCTTCGCCCTCTTGAAGACCCCGGCGTGCAGCCCCCGCTCGACCAGGGCGCGCACGTCGTCGTCGCCCACGGTCTCCGAGACGGGCCGCAGCTTGAAGCCCAGGGTCTTGGCGATCGCCTCGCTTGCGAGGCCCAGGAGGGCCGAGCACGGGCTCACGACCTTCGAGAACATGCGCATCGCCGGCCCGAGGATCGCCGCCGCGCGCTCCGGGTTCGCAAGCACGATCCTCTTGGGCAGGAGCTCGCCAAACAGGAGCATGGCCGCGCTGATGATCAGGGTGCCCGCGACGAGCCCGAATGTCTCGGCCCATGGCGCCACCGCGGGCCAGTGGGCGAACCAGGACGCAAACCCCTCGGCCGCAGAGGACACGAGCGCCACGCCGGCGATCACGCAGGTCAGCGTGAGCCAGAACTGGACGAGCCCCAGGAACCTTCCCGGGTGCTCGGCGATCACGAGCGCGGCCCCGGCCCCCTCGCTTCCCGACTCCGCCATCCTCAGCAGCTTCACCTTCTTGGCCGACACGAACGCCGTCTCCGCCGCCGTCATCAGGCCGTTGGCGACGATCAGGAAACCGAGGATCACCAACTCATACGCAGCGTACGGCATGGAATGGGGGCCATCTTGGCGACTTCGCGGGCCGATGCAACCCCGCGCCTAGCGTCGGAATGGCGCAAAACGTTTGGCATTGGCGCGCGTCTTCCCATGGTGGACCGGTCATGCTTGAAGTGAGGGACCTGCATAAGTCTTACCCAGGGCCGGACGGCTCAAGGGCGGACGTTGTGCGCATTGCGGAGTTCTCGCTCGCGCTGGGGGAGGAGAGGGCGCTGCGCGGCGAGAGCGGGTGCGGCAAGACGACGTTTCTGAACCTTGTGGCCGGGATCCTGGCCGCCGACTCCGGAAGTATCAGGATCGACGGCTCGGACATGGCGGCGCTGCCGGAGCCGGCCCGCGACCGGCTCAGGGCCGCCAAGCTCGGCTACATCTTCCAGACCTTCAATCTGCTCCAGGGCTACACGGTGGTCGAGAACGTGGTCCTCGGCATGAGCTTTTCCCCAGCCGGCGCCGACTACGGGCGCGCGCGAGAGCTGCTCGCGAGGGTCGGGCTGGGCCACCGCCTCGAGCACTTCCCCCGGCAGCTCTCGACCGGACAGCAGCAGCGCGTCGCCGTGGCCCGGGCGCTCGCCAACAGGCCCGCGCTCGTCCTGGCCGACGAACCCACCGGCAACCTCGACCGCCGCAACGCGCGCGAGGCGCTTTCGCTCATCCGGGAGGCCTGCCGCGAGAACGGGGCGTCGCTGCTCCTGGTGAGCCACGACGAGGAGGTCCTCGGCCAGTTCGCAAACGTTCAGGACTTCACGGCCCTCAATGCCGCCGCGGCCCGGTCGCCATGACGCTCCTCCTCATCGTCTACCGCAGCCTGCGGCAGCACGCGTTCTCGACCCTGGTGACCGCCGGGAGCCTGGCACTCGCGGGCGGGCTCCTGATGAGCGTGTGGATGGTCAAGGCCCAGGCCCAGAAGTCGTTCCTGCGCACGACCACGGCGTTTGACGCCGTGCTCGGGGCCCGCGGCTCGAAGCTCCAGCTCGTGCTCAACGCGATCTTCCACCTGGAGGCGTCCCCGGGGAACCTGGCGTGGCAGGACTACGAGTCCATCCGCAGGCACCCCGCGGTGAAGACGGCCATCCCGATCGCCGTGGGCGACAACCTGAAGGGGTACCGGATTGTCGGCACGATCCCCGAGCTATTCTCGGACGTGGAGTACGCCCCGGGGGCAAGGTACGCCTTCGCCCCGGGCGGCAGGGTCTTCTCGCCCGACGCAAAGGAGGCGGTGGTCGGAAGCTTCGCCGCGGGCCGTCTCGGGCTCAAGCTCGGCGACACCTTCCACCCGTTCCACGGCCTCGCGTACGACCCTGCGGCCCAGCATGCCGAGCTCTACACGGTCGTGGGCATCATGGAACCCACGGGCACGCCGTTGGACCGGGTCGTCCTGATCCCCATCAAGGGCGTGCAGACCATGAGCGGGCACGACCCCAAGGCTGCGACCGACATCAGCGCCGTGCTGATCAAGCTCCGCTCGCCCACGGCGGGCTTCATGCTCGACATCATGATCAACAAGCAGGGCAACCGGCTCACGCTGGCGTACCCCGTGGGCGCGATCCTGGCGGAGCTCTTCGCAAAGATCAGCTGGTTTGACCAGGTGCTCGCGCTCGTCGCCTACCTGGTGGCGCTCGTGGCATCCGCCTCCGTCCTCGCGAGCATCTACAACTCGATGAACGCCCGGAAGCGGGACATCGCGATCCTCAGGGCGCTCGGGGCGAGGCGCCGCCTGGTGTTTGGCGCCGTGGTGGTGGAGTCCGCCTGCATCGGGGCGCTCGGGGCGTTCGCCGGCTTCGTCGTGTACGGGGTCCTCTTTGCGTCCGTGGCCCACGTGATTCGGGCGCAGACCGGCGTGGTGCTCTCGCTCACCGAGTTTCACCCGGTCCTCGTGCTTGCGCCCGCGGGCCTCGTCGCCCTGTGCGCGCTCGGCGGGGTGGTCCCTGCGTTGAAGGCGTACCGCCTTCCCGTCGCCGAGAACCTCTCTCCGATCTCCTAGCGCCCGCGGCAACAGGCGCTTTGACGAAACACGCTCTTGTGGTAGCGTGGACCAAGTGAAGCCGCTTCTCGTCATTCTCTCGCTGCTGCCGCTCGCCTGCCTGGGCGCGCCGGCCACGCTCGGCATCCCCGCGCCGGAGTTGGACGGCGGCTACCTGAAGCTCGGGTTCGACCGGCTCTCGGGCTTCAAGTTCGTTGCCCCGGAATACGACCCCCTCGCCAACCCGAAGGCCTCGCCCCCGACCGGCGAGGAGCAGATTCCCTCGGTCGTCAAGGAGTGGAACGGCAAGAAGGCCGTCGTTACCGGATTCATGCTCCCGACCAAGCTGGACAACGGCAAGGCCGTGGAATTCCTGCTCATGGCCAACCAGATGGCCTGCTGTTACGGCACGGTGCCCAACATGAACGACTGGGTGATCGTCAGGATCCCCCAGGGGGTTCCCATCACGCAGGACGTCCCGATATCCTTCCGCGGGCTCTTCAAGGTGCGCGCCACCTTCGAGAGCGGGTACATGACCGGTATCTATGAGCTCGACGCCGAGGGCCCAGGCCAGGTCGCCGAATAGTCCCGGGTCGCGACCCTAGCGCGAAATATCGTTCTGCTGGAGAACCTTGAACCCGCGCTTGCCCAGGGACTGGGCCGCGGTGTCCGCATCCTCGGCGCTGATGGCGAGGGCCGCGCGGTCGGCGGGCCTGCGGATGAAGCTGTAGATGTAGTTCGTGTTGATCTCGGCCTCAAGGAGCGCCGCCAGGACGTTCTTGAGTTCCGATTCGTCGGTGATCTCAACGGCCAGGATGTTGCATTCTCCGTATGGTAAGTCATTGCTTATCAATAGCTCACGTGCCTTGTCAGGGTCGTCCACGACCACGCGGATGATCGAGCTGTCGGTCGTGTCAAGGACGGTGATCGCCATGATGTGCACATCGTTCTCCTTCATCAGGGAGGTAAGGTCGTAGAGACGGCCGACCCTGTTCTCGGCAAACACCGAGAACTGCTTGACGGGGTCGTTCGGCATCGAGCTGGTGCGTGCGGCCATTGCGGCCCGTGATCATGGAGCGGTTCCGCGCAGGGTCAACGGCGAGGTGTTGAGATTTTCCCCCGGGCACCCAAGGGTCGCCCCGCAATGGAGATTCCCGCACACCAGGCAGGCATCATGGACAGGGCCCAGAAGGGCGCGCGCCTCGTCGTGCGCGGCATGGTCCTGAACGTGGTGCTCGGAATGATCAAGGTCGGCGGCGGCGTTCTCGGCAATGCCTACGCCCTGGTGGCCGATGGCATCGAGTCCTTCTGCGACATCGCGATATCGGTCCTGATCTGGGCGGGGTTCAAGTGGGCCGCCCGGCCGCCCGACGCCAACCATCCCTACGGCCATGGCAAGGCCGAGGCCGTGGCCGGCCTGTTCACCTCCGTGGTTGTCCTGGGCGCGAGCGCCGGCGTGGGCTGGCACGCCGTCAACGAGATCAGGGACCCCCAGCGCCTGCCCCAATGGTGGACCCTCGTCATCCTGGCGGGAGTCATCGCGGCCAAGGTCGTGTTCTCGCGGCGCCTGAACGAGGTGGGCCGCGACACCGACAGCACGGCCCTGGGCGCCGAGGCGTGGCATCACCTCTCCGACGCGATCACCTCCGCTGCCGCCTTCGTCGGCATCGCGATCGCGGTCACCGGCGGACAGGCCTATGCGGCGGCCGACGGGTGGGCGGCGCTCATCGCGTCCGCGGTGATCGCCTTCAACGGGGTCCTCATCTTCCAGAAGGCGCTCAACGAGGTGATGGACATCGCGGTGCCCGCAAAGATGGAGAACGACGTGAGGGCGCTGGCGGCGCGCGTTCCCGGGGTAACGAGCCTGGACAAGTGCCGGGTCCGCAAGAGCGGCCTGAGCTACCTGGTCGACATCCAGATCCGCGTCCCAGGAGAGATGAGCGTGAGGGAGGGCCACGGGATCGCCCACGCCGTCAAGGACACGCTCCTGGCCTCCCGGCTGAGGGTGAGCGACGTGACCGTTCACGTAGAGCCCAAATGAGGCGCGTGCCTGCGCGCTAGCGGTCGATCCGCTGCGCCAGCTTCCAGCCCAGGTAGACCCCGATCAAGCTTCCGATCCCGCTCGTCACGATCTCCGTCATCAGCCCGAAGCCCGAGCCAAGGAAGCCGCCGACATACCCCCCCACCGTCGTGCCGACGAAGATGCAGAGCTTGTTCACGGCGCCGAATTGTGAGGCGGGGCTGCAAAAAGGCGAATTTTAACCACATGGGGGGTTGCCGCGCTGGGCCGACACGGTATCCTCCCCGATTGCCCTGGGGCTTTGAAGGGCGCCAGGGGTTGCGGGTATTATATACTATGTACCAGAAGATGACGATGGTGACTCGCATCCCGCCGGGGCGACTCTTGGCGCGGAAGGCATTCGTGCTCGCGCTGGCCCTGCCGTGCGCGCTTATGCCCCGCGCAAGGGCGCTCGGGGGCGACCAGGACGTGGTGACGGCCGTGTCGTCGCAGGCGAGCTCCGACTATGTCCGGGCGAGGATGCCCGACGGGTCGTTCCGGCCCGAGACCTACACGTTCGGGGAGGGCGGTTTCCTGACCGGGGCGGCCCGGGACGATTCGATCGACAAGCTCAGCTTCCTTGAGCTGGCGCGGATGCTCTCTGTGCCGCTTGCCGCCCAGGGATACGTTCCCGAAACGGACAGGGACCCGAACAAGACCAAGCTCCTCATCCTCGTGTATTGGGGGAAGACCAACGGCACCGAGAGCGCCTCGAACACCGTGGCCTACCAGAACCTGCAGTCGACGCAGGTGGGCCAGCCCCCGCCCGCGGCCCCGGCGCCGTCGGGCAATAATCACGTGTCGCCGGGCGCCGCCTCGATGGCGTCGATCGCGCAGGAGGCGGGCCAGGAGGCGTACACCGGGGCACTCGCCGCGGCGGCGGCCGAGAACAACCTGCGCAACCAGGTGGACTCCCGCAACGCCGCGATCCTGGGGTATGACAGCGAGCTGGCGGCCACGACCGGCCTCGAGATGACGGCCTTGAGGAACCGGAGGCAGGACGTGATCGCGGAGATCGAGGAGAGCCGCTACCTGGTGGTCCTGATGGCGTACGACTTCCAGGACCTCTGGAAGCACAAGCTGCACAAGCTGCTCTGGGTGACCCGGCTAAGCGTACGGGAAAGGGGCACCGACTTCACCAAGGTGCTCCCTTCGATGGTGAACTACGGCTCCCAGTATTTCGGGATGGACAGCCACGGCCTCGTGCGAAAGGCCCTGCCCCAGGGCCATGTTGACGTCGGGGAGATCAAATCCCTCGGCGAGGTGCCCGAGAAGTAGGCGCGGGCGCCTAGTGGTGCCCGACGCCGATCGAGCCGCCGGCATGCCCGGCAAAGTGCCCTCCGCCCGCCCCAACGCGCCCGGAGGTGGCCCCATGCCAGCGTCCATAGCCCCCTCCGTAGGGATGGCCCCGGTAGCCGCCGCCATACCCGAAATAGGCGGGACCGAAACCGAATCCGAAATACCCGCCGGGATATCCCCATGCCCAAGGGAAGGCGTTCCAATACGGATCCGCCGCCCAGTAATAGCCCGGATCCGACACCGCGTAGTTGATGGGGCCGTAGTCGGTCGTCACCGGCGCGCCCTGGGCGACGCCGTTGTCATAGAAGGATGCGCCCTGCGGCGGCGGCGGGGTCGAGGGTGAGGGAACCGAGGCGCCCGGTGGAAGCGGCGGGGCGGACTGCGACTGGGGCGCATCAGTGATGTTCCATGCGCCATTCACCCAGACCCATGCTCCGTTTTCAGGGGCCCAGTGGCCGCCAATCCAGACGGCACTCCGGGAGGGCGGAAGCTCCCAGTGGGCGGCCACCCATTTCCACTGGCCCGCCTCCATGTTCCAGCGGCCCGACATCCAGACGTACCCGGACGAAGGGGCGGGGCCCGCCTCCTGGCTCCCGGCGGCCGGGACCGGCGCCTGGGCGGCTGCGCGCGACGGCGCACCGAATGCGGCGATCACGGCGAGGGCGCCCGCGGCCCCGGAAATTGCGAATAGGCTCTTGAGGTTCATAGTGTGCGGAGGTTTGTCTGCGGTTTCTCCCCTGTTCTTCCGACAGGAACTCTTGATCCGCTGTTCCGGCGTTTCTACGCGCGCCCTCCAGGCGGGTCGCAACAACGGACGCCAACGAGAACGTAATGGCGGTTCCTGGAATGTGCAAGCGGCCGCGGTTCTCATCCAAAGGGGAGACGCGGCCCCGGTGGAAAGGTTACGCCCGACGGCGGAACGGCACTTCGTTTGCGTCTCGGCCGGAGCCGCGTCGCGGGAAATAAATTTTTCGGGTCGACCACGGAGGGGCCGGCGCCCGGGCGATGGAACTTTTCCAAGCTGCGCGGTCAAACAAAGCACCGGGCCCGGCCTTAGGGACTGGCCCCGGTATATCCAAACATCAGATACAATGAAGAAAATAAACATTAAAACCCCCGTCATGCTGTCCGCGCTCGCGCTCGGACTCTCAATGCCTGCGTTCTCGCAGACCGCTCCGGCCGCACAGGCCGTCGACCCCGGCCCGGGGCTGTTGGGAAACAACTACTCCGAGGTGAGCTTCGGCTACCAGAGGGACGAGGACGCCCCGAAGAGCCTGCGCGACTACGAGTTCGTCTCCAACGGCTCGATACTCAAGCAGGACAACTACGGCCTGGATGGGAACTTCACCTACGACCACCTGTCCGCAGCATCGAGCGGGTTCAGCGACCGCCGCGACGAGCTCGAGCTCGGCCTGACGGGTTTCCTCCAGCAGACCTGGGGCAAGCCCTTCGTCTCGGTCGACGGGGGCTTCGCCTGGCAGCAGGCCGGCGGCGTCTCGCGCAAGTCGTGGGCCTACACGACGGCCGCGGGCGTCCAGTTCCAGGTGCTCAAGGACCTGGCTCTCTCGCCCTTCATCGAGTACCAGGCCGAGCCGCACCTGTACAACCGCGGGCTGCCGCTCACCGACCTGCCCGACCACGAGACCTACTACGGCGTGAAGGCGACCTACCGCATCACCCAACAGTGGAGCGCCTCCCTGAGCGCGGACTTGGACCAGCACAGCGCGAGGGACTTCGGCCTCCGCGGGGGCGTGAGCTACCGCTTCTAGTCGGCCCGACCTGTCCCGGGTGGACCGGGGCGCCTAACGTGCCGGGCCGCGCAGTCGCGCGGCCCGGCACTTCCTTTCTTCCGCGCAGATTTTGCTTGGCCGCGACGGCGCGTCCCTCTTGCTAGGGGCCCCTATGGAAGACCCGGAAGTCCCGACGGAGCACCTGCACGAGGAGATCGAGCATCACGCGGCCCACAGCAAGGCGCCGTGGACGATGGGCGTGGCGCTTAGCTCCGCCCTCCTGGCAGGACTGGCCGCGGTCTGCTCCCTGCTGGCGGGTCACCACTCAAACGAGGCGATGATCGAGCAGATCAAGAGCTCGGACAAGTGGGCGTTCTACCAGGCCAAAGGGATCAAGGCGGCGGTGCTGGGATCCAAGCTCGAGCTGCTGGAGGCCGAGGGCAAGCCCGTGGCGCAGAAGGACCGCGAGAAGATTGCGGAGTACAAGAGGGACCAGGATGACATTGCGGCGGAGGCCAAGGAGCGTGAGGTGGCCGCCGAGGAGCACCTCAAGCGGCACGTGGTCTTCGCCCGCGGCGTGACGCTGTTCCAGATCGCTATCGCCATAGGGGCGATCGCCGCCCTGACCAGCAGGCGGAGATTCTGGCTCGTGAGCCTGGGGTTTGGCGCGGCGGGGGTCTTTTTCCTCCTGCAGGGCCTCCTTGCGCGCTGACCCCGAAGGCTACGCTGCCGCAAAGTCGATGTAGCCGCGCTCAATGTCGGTGAAGACGAGCTTCACCTTGAACCGGTCGCCGACCTGTTTGCGCTGGTAACCCTTCACGAGCTTCCCCTCGACCGGCGGGGCGGCCAACCGCACCCACGTGCCCTTGTCCGCGGCCCCGGTGACGGTTGCGTCAAAGGTCTCGCCGATCCTGCCGGCGAGCAGCATGGCGCCCGCCGACTTCACGACCTGCCTCTCGACCTTCTTGGCCGCATCCTCCTGGTCGGTGCAGTGCCTGGCCAGGTCTGAAAGCTCGCCGTCCCCGTACGGTGGCTTCGCCGAATGGAGCGCCGCCCTGAGCAGCCTCTGGACCAGCAGGTCCGGGTAGCGCCTGTTCGGCGCCGTGGAGTGGGCGTAGTCGGCGACCGCGAGGCCAAAATGGCCCGCGACGTTTCCGCCCGGGAACTCGACCACATACTCGCCCCGGCCAAGCAGCTTGATGATGCAGAGCGACAGGTCGGGGAAGTAGCCGGGATCGGCCTTCGCGGAGTCGAGGAGGAATTGCTCGAGCGCCTTGCCGTCGGGCTTCGGCGGGAGCGTCGAGCCCCGCTCAGCGGCAAGCTCCACGATGCGGTCCCACTTGGAGGGCGTGCGGACCACCCTGCGAATGCACGGGAGCCCCCGGGACGCGAGGAACCTGGCGGTGACGCCGTTGGCAGCAACCATGAGCTCCTCGATCAGGCTCTTTGCCGTGTTGCTCTGGTCGGGAAGGAGGTTCTGAAGCATGTCGCCATCGAAGACGGGCCGCGCCTGGAGGGTCTCAAGCGAGAGGGCGCCCCTCATGTGCCTTAGGCCGCGCAGCTGCTCGGCTACCCTGTGCTGCAGCCGGATGTTCTCGGCCAGGCCGGCGACTCCCGCGACGGCTTCCGGGACCGGGCCTGTTCCCTCCAGCCAGGCTGCGACGCTGTTGTAGGCCAGCTTCGCCTTGTTCGTGACGAGGGCCTCGTATACGCCGGACCCGACAAGCGCCCCTTGGCCGTCGAAAGACATCTCGATCACGAACGAGGACCGCTCCCTGCCGAATCCGAGCGATGTGAGGTCCGTCGAGAGTTTCTCGGGGAGCATGGGAAAGATGCCCCCTGCCGTGTAGACCGACGTCGTGTTGGTCCTCGCATGGGCGTCTATTGCAGACCCCTGGTCCACGGTGCTCGTCACATCGGCGATTGCCACCAGCACCCTGGCGCCGCCGGGGACCGCCTCGGCCACGGTGAGCTGGTCCAGGTCCCTGGAGTCGTCGTTGTCGATCGAGCACCAGAGCAGGCCCCTCAAGTCACGCAGCGAGGCCTGGGGGCGCGGCGCCGGACCCTGGATCCTTTCCAGCTGCTTGACCACCTCGCCCGAGAAGTCGGGCTCGAGGCCCCTCTCGATCATGGCCCGGCGGGCAATCTCCTGCAGGACGTTTCGCGGTTTCCGGGCATCGGGGGTGGGGTGGGGCACACTCCTTAGATGCGCGTTTTCGGCGCGCGGTCAAATTTGGGGTGGGGGTTGGGACCGCCCGCGCCGAGGAATACCTCTTATTAGCTTCGGTGAAACTTGCCGCCCCGGGGGGCGCGTGGGGCCCGCGGTCCTTGCGTTGCCTCGGGCGGACAATTCAGACTGGGCGGCCCTCATCGGGAAGAACCATGAATAAACGCGCCGCTGCTACTCCCCTTAGCAAGAACGAGCACCTCCTTCGGTGGGTCGAGAAGATGGCCGACCTGTGCAAACCCGACTCGCTCCACTGGGTGGACGGTTCGAAGGAGGAGTATGACGACCTCTGCAGGGCGATGGTGGAGAACGGGACCTTCATCGAGCTCAATCAGAAGCTCTGGCCGGGCTGCTATTATGCCAGGAGCAACCCGGGCGACGTGGCGCGTGTCGAGGACAGGACGTTCATGTGCTCGAACTCCCGCGACGGGGCCGGCCCGACCAACAACTGGGTGAACCCCTTCGACATGCGCAGGAAGCTTCGCGAGCTCTTCAGCGGCTCCATGCGCGGGCGCACCATGTACGTGCTCCCGTTCAGCATGGGCCCGGTCGGCTCGCCGATGGCGCAGATCGGCGTGCAGCTGACGGATTCGCCCTATGTCGTGGCCAACATGCGAATCATGGCGCGGATCGGGACGCCGGTCTTCAGGGAAATCGACAAGGCCGAGAAGCGCGTCGTCCCGTGCATGCATTCGGTCGGGGCGCCGCTCAAGAAGGGCGAGAAGGACGTTCCTTGGCCCTGCAACCCCGACAAGTACATCGTGCACTTTCCGGAGACGCGCGAGATCTGGAGCTACGGCTCGGGCTACGGGGGCAACGCCCTCCTCGGAAAGAAATGCTTCGCCCTGCGCATCGCCTCGAACATCGCCCGGGATGAGGGCTGGATGGCGGAGCACATGCTCATCCTCGCCGTCGAGAACCCGCAGGGCGAGAAGACCTACGTGTCGGCGGCCTTCCCGAGCGCCTGCGGCAAGACGAACTTCGCCATGCTGGTTCCTCCGAAGTCCTTTACCGACAGCGGATGGAAGGTCTGGACCCTTGGCGACGACATCGCCTGGCTAAAGCCCGACTCGGATGGCAGGCTCAGGGCGATCAACCCCGAGGCCGGGTTCTTTGGCGTCGCACCGGGGACCTCCGTGAAGACCAACCCGAACGCGATGGCCGCCCTCTCAAGGAACACCATCTTCACGAACGTGGCGCTCACGCCGGAGGGGGGCGTCTGGTGGGAGGGCATGACGGATGTGCCCCCGCCACGCCTGACCGACTGGCAGGGCAAGGACTGGACCCCGGGCTGCGGCAGGCCCGCGGCCCACCCCAACGCGCGCTTCACCGCGCCCGCCTCGCAGTGCCCGACCATCGACCCGGACTGGGAGAGGCCGGACGGCGTCCCGATCAGCGCCATCGTCTTCGGCGGCCGAAGGGCCAGCAACATCCCGCTAGTCTACCAGGCCTTCAATTGGAGCTCGGGCGTTTACCTGGGCGCGACCATGGGATCGGAGATGACCGCCGCGGCCGCCGGCACGATCGGCAAGGTCCGTCGGGACCCGATGGCGATGCTGCCATTCTGCGGCTACCACATGGGCGACTACTTCGGGCACTGGATCCTCATGCAGAAGAGCCTGAGCGAGACGCCGCGCATCTTCCACGTGAACTGGTTCCGCAAGGATGCCGAAGGCAAGTTCCTGTGGCCCGGGTTCAGCGAGAACATGAGGATACTCAAGTGGATCGTCGACCGGGCCAGGGGGAAGAGCCTGGCAAAGGAAACCCCGATCGGGTGGATGCCCCGCCATGAGGACATCGACTGGACGGGCTTGGAGTTCCCGAGGGCGCGCTTCGAGGAGCTGCAGGCGTTCAACCGCGTCGCCTGGAGGGCGGAGGTCATAAGCCACGAGGAGCTCTTCCTGGACCTCCACGACCGGCTCCCCAAGGAGATGGTCTACGAGAGGGAGCTCCTGATCTGCCGGATGTGACGCCTGCGCCCCGGGGGCCAGGGTGGGGGATCAGACGGCCGCCGGCTTGACCCAGCGCCCGCCCAGGCGGCTGCTCTTCACCACGGCGTCTATGAAGGCCATGCCCTGGACGCCGTCCTCGATGGTCGGGAAGTCCAGGTTGCGCGGGATCCGCTTGCCCTCGACCTCGGCGCTGATCGCCCGGAACGCCTCAAGGTAGATGTTGGCGAACGCCTCAAGGTAGCCCTCCGGGTGGCCCGGCGGGATCCGCGAGAAACGCTTGGCCTCGCCGCCGGTGTAGAGGTTGCCGCGGCGCCAGGTCTGGCTGGGCCCGTTCGGGAACTTCACCACGAGCGCATTCGGGCTTTCCTGGTGCCATTCAAGCGACGCCTTCGTGCCGTAGACCCGGATGTTGAGGTTGTTCTCGTCCCCCACGCAGACCTGGGAGGCGTGCAGCACGCCCTTGGCGCCGCCCCGGTACCTGACGAGGACGTTGCCGTCGTCGTCCAGCTTTCGGCCCTTTACGAAGGTGGACAGGTCGGCGCACAGCTCCTCGATCTCCAGGCCCGTGATGTAGCGGGCCAGGTTCTCGGCGTGGGAGCCGATGTCCCCCATGCAGCCGGCCGCCCCGCTCCGCTTGGGGTCGGTCCGCCACGCCGCCTGTTTGGGCCCAAGGAGCACCACCGCGCTGGAGAGCCAGCCCTGCGGGTACTCGACCACGACCTTGCGGATCGCGCCGATCGTCCCGTTTTTCACGAGCTCGCGTCCCTGCTTCACCATAGGGTTTCCGGTGTAGTTGTGGGTGAGGACGAACACCTTTCCGGTCCTCCGCACGACGGCCCTCAGCTTCTTCGCCTGCGCCATGTCGAAGGTGACCGGCTTGTCGCAGACCACGTTGAACCCGGATTCAAGGAAGAGGCGCGCCGGCCCGAAATGCTGGTGGTTGGGCGTCACGATGACGACAAAGTCCAGGCGCTTCCCGGGCGGCATCGCGGACTCGGCCTTGGCCATCTGCTGGTAGGTGCCGTAGACCCGGGCGGGGTCTAGGAATAGGTCCGAACCCGAGTCCCTCGAGCGCTGAGGGTCGCTCGAGAACGCCCCGGCGACGAGCTCGGCCCTCCCGTCCATGGCCGCCGCGATGCGGTGCACCCCGCCGATAAAGGCGCCCCGGCCGCCGCCGATCATTCCAAAACGGAGTTTCCTGCGCATAGTGTGGGTTGGGGAGTGGGTGTGGAGGAGTTGGCCCCGGTTGAGCGCCCCCTAGAGCGCGACCGGCCGCCTTGTGGCGGCGGATTTATAGGCGGCGTCGACAATCTGCATCAACACCAAAGCCTGGTCCGGGGTGTTGAGCGGCTTCTCCTTGCCCTCGATCGTGCGCACGAAATTCTGCGCGGAGCGGATTCGTCCCATCGCCTCGTCGGCCGAGACCAGGATGCTGCGGTTGACCATGCGGCCATGCTCGAGCGTGTACAGCTCGCACGTGTCGCTTGCCGTCTGGTCGAGGCCGTCGACGCCGAAGAGTCTCCGCACGAGTCCCCCGGCCTTCCTGCCCTGGAACGCGACCGAGACCTCCTCCCTCTGGATCATCTCGGCCCAGGAGACCTGGAACGACATGGACTGGCCGCTCCTGAACGTCACGAAGCCGTGCGCCGCCGCCTCCACGTCCGTGACGCCGTTTGGCACGTCCGCGATGCCCCACGGCCCCTTGAACGCCTTGTTGTCGATGTGGTCGCGGTACGTGCGGGCAAGGACATGGGCGGGCTCCGGGTAGCCCATGAAATAAAGGCCCAGGTCCATCATGTGGAGCAGGTCTATGAGCGGGCCGCCGCCGGAGAGGGCCTTCGTCGTGAACCAGCCCCCGAACCCGGGGATGCCGGCCCTGCGGGCCCACGTTGCCTGGCACGAGTTGATCGTGCCGACCGTTCCCGCCTCGATGTAATCCATCATCGCGTAGCTCTCGGGGCGCGCCCGGTTGTTGAAGTTGAACATGAGGACGCGCCTCGCCTTCGAGGCGGCCTTGCGCAGCTCCGCCATCTCCCTCGCGTTCACCGAGGGTGGCTTCTCGCAGAAGACGTTCTTGCCTGCCCTAAGCGCCTGAAGGGCGAGCGGCGCATGGAACTTGTTGGGGACGATGATCGAGACGGCGTTAATCTCCGGCGCGCGCCTTAGCATCTCTGAGAGGCTCTTGAAGACCCGGCCGATGCCGTGCTTGGCGGCCACCCGATCGGCGGCGGCCTTGTTCACGTCGGCCATCGCCACGATTTCTGCGCCGGCCTTGCGGAAGCCGGCCACATGGTATCCGGCCATTCCGCCGGCGCCAACGATTCCAATTTTGATGCTCATATGGGTTTTCGGTTTTGGGGTGCCCCCACGGGCCTGCCTGTCTGGCGGGCCCGTGTCCTCTTGGACCTACTGGTTCTTCTTGTCGAAGGCGGCGTCGAACGCGTGTGCGCTCGGGGGAAAGTCGACCTTCCTCACGAAGGCCGCGGCTTCGGTCGCGCCGTGGACCCGGTCCATCCGGATGTCCTCCCACTCGACCGACAGCGGGCCGCGGTAGCCCACGTCGTTCAGGGCGACGATGATGTCCTCGAAGCGGATGTCGCCGTGGCCAAGCGAGCGGAAGTCCCAGAACCGGCGCGGGTCCCCGAAGCTCGTGTGGCCGCCGAACACCCCGGCCGACCCGTCGCCGTGGCCCCACCACACGTCCTTCATGTGGACGTGGTAGATGCGGCTTCCGAAGGCCCGTATGAACTTCACGTAGTCGACCCCCTGGTAGCCGAGGTGGGACGGGTCGTAGTTGAAGCCGAAGCGGCGGTGGCTCTTCACGGCCTCGACGGCCCGCTGGGCGCTTGCGATGTCGAAGGCGATCTCCGTCGGGTGGACCTCCAGGCCGAAGTTCACGCCCTCGGCCTCGAAGGCCTCCAGGATTGGGCCGAACCGCCGGCCGAAATCCTGGAATCCCTTCTCCCAGTACTCCTGGGATGTGGGCGGGAACGCGTAGATCGAGTGCCAGATGGAGGAGCCGGTGAATCCGTTCACGACGGCCGGGAAAGCGCCGGCGGTCTTCGGGCCGGGCCGGGCGTCGTAGAACTTCCTGGCGGCCTTCGCGGTCGCGATCATCTTTCTGGCGGCGCGGCGGCGGACCCCTTCAGGGTCCCCGTCCCCCCAGACGTCGGGGGGCAATATCGCCTTGTGCCGGTCGTCGATCAGGTCGCAGATGGCCTGGCCCACCAGGTGGCTCGAGATGGCCTGGCACGTCAGGCCGTGGGCGCGCAGCAGGTCCCATTTCTCCTGGACGTAGCTCTTGGTCGATAGGGCCTTGTCGACCTCGAAGTGGTCGCCCCAGCAGGCGAGCTCCACGCCGTCGTATCCCATCTTCTTGGCGAGCGGCGCCAGCGTTTCCAGGGGCATGTCGGCCCATTGGCCGGTGAATAGAGTTACGGGACGGGGCATGGTGGGGGATGTTATTGGGTTTTACTGGGAAAGGCGGCTCATCACGCGCGGCCCCAGGCCTTCATCTGCTCGTAGCAGATGCCGACCGACTTCATCGGGGAGTGGCTGTAGTCCTCCTGCTCGATGATGAACCACTCGGCGGCCCCGACGGAGTCCGAGGCGGCAAAAACGTCGCCAAACTCGACCGGCCCGGTCCCGAGCTCCTTGGAGTCCTTCAGGTGCAGGAGCGGGACGCGCGATCCCTGGTCACGGATGAACTTGCCGGGCGGGTATCCCGCGAATTGCGCCCAGTAGACGTCCACCTCGGCAAAGAGGTGGCGCGGCTCCGCCGCGCCAAGGATCCACTCCATGGCGGGGCGCCCGTCGAAGACCTTGAACTCGCTCGCATGGTTGTGGAACCCGAAGCGGATCCCGAACGGGTTAAGGGAGCGGCCCACCTCCCCGAGCAGCTCCCCGAGCCTTTCGCAGGCCGCCGCCGAGACGAAGTGGGAGGGCGGCCAGAAGGGGCATACGACATTGCGCGCCCCCACGGTCAGCGCGTCGCCGATCACCCCCTGGATGTCGTTGGTGAGCGCGGCGTAGCCCACATGCATGCCCGCGACCCCTAGGCCTGCGGCGTCGAGGGCCTGCCTTGCACCCTTTGCATCGAGGTTGCCGTATCCCGCCAGCTCGACCCCGTCGTAGCCGATCTCGGCCACGGCGGCCACCGCCGCGGAGAAATCCCTCTTCACTTCCTCGCGGATGGACCAGAGCTGCAGGGCGACCGGCGTCCTCGCCCCATCTGGCTTCTTGGGCTTGGGGCTCATTTTATCCGGATCTCCTTGCCGGTCGCGGCCGACAGGTAGATCGCGTCGAGGATGCGCTGCACCGCAAGCGACTCCTTGGGGTCCACGAAGGGCTTCGCCTTGCCGAGCAGGCAGTCGATGAAGTGCACCATTCGGTTGGTGTTCACGAGGGGCGGCAGGGGGTCGATCGCCTCGACCGTGTAGCCGCCCTTCTCCTGCCTGAGGAGCTGCACCGGCGGGAGGCTCAGGCCGGCGTCGGTCCCGAAGAGCTGCGTGGCGTTCACGTCGGTCTGGTGGCTGTGCGCCGCCCACGCGGCCTCGAGCAGGACCGTCCGCCCGCTCTTGAGCTTGATGAGCGCCACGGAGAGGTCGTCGACGTCAAACCGGGCCTTCGGGTCGATCTCGCTCTTGCCCCATCCGCCGTTGCCGAGGCCCCGTGGCCCAAACTTGGCGAAGGTCTGGCCGCTCACGGAGGCCGCGTCGAACTCGTCCATCAGGTAGAGGCACCGGTCGAGCGCGTGCACCCCTATGTCGTAGGTGCATCCTCCCCCAGCGAAGCGCCTCTGCGTGAACCATGAGCCTATGCGGGGGATCCCGGCCCTCCGGGTCCACGAGGTCTTCGCATGGTAGATGTCCCCGAGCGCGCCCGTGTCGATCACCTGCTTGGCCGTCTGCGTGTCCTGGTTAAACCTGAAGTTCTGACCGACCATGAAGAGCACGCGCCGTTTGCGGGCCTCGGCCACGAGCCTGGCGGCGTCGCGGGCGTTCGTGGCCATCGGCTTGTCCAGCATGACATGCTTGCCGGCCTTCAGTGCGTCCAGGGCCACGGACGCGTGGAGGTAGTTGGGGACGGCTATGGAGACGACGTCGATGTCGTCCCTTGAGAGGAGGTCCCGGTAGTCGGTCACGACCTCCGGTATCCCGAAGCGCTCGGCGGCCTCGCGCCCCCGCGCGGGCGACACTTCGGCGAGGGCCACGACGCTCGCCGCCGGGTGGAGCTTGAAGCTCGCGAGGTGGTCGGCGCCGATTGCGCCCGCTCCGATTACAGCGACGCGATAGGTTTGATTTCTGCGGGTGTGCTTCATGCGGGAGTGAGGCGGTTCGGCAAAGGAGTCGGGATTCTTGGCCCGCGGGGCGCTCTTGGCGATTTTTTTTGAGCCCCGGGGGCGGCCGCGCCGAGGTCCCCCACTAGTAATAGAGCCAGTACCTCCTGCTCTGCTGCTGGTAGATGGCGTTCCTTGCCTGCCATTCGCGCTCGTAGGCCCCCACGTCGGTCCTTGAGCCGTGGGCCGCCAGGTCGCTGTAGAGGGCCGTGGAGCCCATGAGCTTAAGGAACAGGTTCACGTCCTTCTTCTGGGCGGAGGCGAACGGGTTCTGGGTGTCGTATTTGCAGGCCAGGCGCATCATCTGCAGGCTGAGCTCGGTGGGCCTCCACTGGTCCCAGTCGGTGATCTCGACATATAGGCCTAGGCCCGGCTGGCCGGTTTTCGCATTGGGGACGCTCACCCGGCGGAAGTCGATTCCGGGGATCCTGAGCGCACGAAGCTCCTTTTCCAGGGTCTCGATCCTGAGCCCGTGGAAGGTGATCCCGCGGAAGGGATAGGCGCTCCCGATGCCGTTGGTGAACCCCCCGAGCTGGCACCCGAGGCCGGTCATGGGATATCCCTCCACCGCGGCGAAATCGGGGACGAACGGCGACGTGGGGATCCACGCCAGGCCGGTGTCGGGCCACCTCATGCTCCTGCGCCAGCCGTGCATGGGGACCACGGTCAGCCTGCCCGCGGTGCGCTTGGCATCGGGAATTCTCAGGATGTCGGGCGCGTCCTTTGCCATCCGGGCCAGTTCCCCGATCGTGAGGCCGTGGACGTAGGGCACCCGGAACTCGCCCACGTAGCTCACCCATTGCGGGTCCAGCGGCGGGCCGTCCACTTTCTGGCCGCCCAGGGGATTGGGCCTGTCGAGGACGACCACCTCGACCCCGTTCTCGAAGCACCCCTCGAGGCACATCTTCATGGCGCTCACGAAGGTGTAGCTGCGGGAGCCGATGTCCTGGAGGTCGATCACCATGACGTCGATGCCCTTCAGCTGCGCCTTCGTTGGCCGGTCGATGACCCCATTGTAGCTGATCCCATTATAGAGTGAGTGGACCATTAGCCCGGTCCTGGGGTCCGGATGGTCGGCGTAGTTCTTGCCGCTTGGAAATTCCCCGGTGAGGCCGTTTTCCGCCGAGAAAAGGGCTGCCAGGTGCACGCCCGGCGCCCGTCGAAGGACGTCCACCGTGCTGACACCCCGCATGTTCACGCCCGCCGCATGGGTGAGAAGGCCCACGGACTTTCCCTTCAGGATCGAGAAGCCCTCGCTCTCGAGGACGTCAATCCCGAGCATCACCGGGTGGGCCGGGTCCACCGGCGCCACTACGGCAACCGGTGCCGGCGGGCGCGGGACGGGCGCCGGGGCCTGGGGCGGCGGCGCCGTGGTGGTGCACCCGATCAATCCCAGGAGGGGCGCCACGCTGGAGAGCGTTCGCCGGACCGATCGGGGCAGAAAACTTAGCATCGAAAACTTATCCGCATCGAAGGATAATTGGTCGAGATGTTTCATCGGGCGGAAAGCGCGCGCCGCACGGCGTCGAAGAGCAGGCCTGGTGCCTTCTCCAGAGCCTCGGGCAACGCCATCCCCTCCGGGGTCACCGGATGGGCCGCTATCCCCGGGGTCCTCCCGCTCAGGGATACGGCCCCGGCGAACACGTGGACCTCAAGGCCGATGGACAGGGCGCGCCGCGCCACGGCCCCGGGGCCCTTGCCGCTCAGGGATGAATCGTCGAACCGGCCCTCGCCGGTAAGCACGATGTCGGCCCCCCTGAGGCGCCGGTCGAGGCCGATCCATGAGGCGACGAGCTCAAACCCGGGCAGGAGCGTGGCCCCGAGCCCGGCCATGAGGCCGAACGCGATCCCCCCGGCGGCGCCGGCGCCCGGCTGATCCAGGAGCGAAGCGGGCCGCCCGAAGTGCCCGAGGAGCATGCCGGCCACGCGGGCCGTCTCCCGCTCGAGCCCGTCCGCCAGCCCCGGATCAAGGCCCTTCTGGGGCCCATAGACGGAAAGGGCGCCCCGCGGGCCGAGGAGGGGGTTGTCGACGTCGCAGGCCAGGAGCACGGGAGGCAGGCCCTCGATGCGGCCCGTGATCCTGCGGAGGGAGGGCCAGTCGGCGGGAACGAGCGGTGCCAGTCCCGCGCCGCCTTCCCCTTCGAATCTGAGCCCGAGGGCGCCCAGGGCGCCGAGGCCCAGGTCATGGGTCGCGCTGCCGCCCACCCCCAGAAGGATGGCCTCCGCCCCCGCCCGCGCGGCGGAGGACAACAGCTCGCCGGTTCCCACGGATGACGACCTCAGCGGGTCCCTAAGCCCTGGCCCAAGGAGCGCGAGACCGCTGGCCGAGGCCATTTCGACCACGCCGATCCTCCCGCCCCCGCGCGCGGCGGCCGGCCCGAGCCGCAGGCGGGCGTCGCTGGGTATCCGATCTACCGATACCACGCCAAAGGAGGCGTGCACCGTGCCGCCGCGGGGCCCCGTCGCCGCCGCGCCGACGACCTCGCCGCCGGCCGCCCGTGTCAGGATTTCCGTGAATCCCTCGCCGCCGTCGGTGAGGGGGCAGAGCTCGGCCGACCAGCCCGGATGCTCCCGGGCGACCGCGTCGGCCGCGATCGCGCAGGCCCGCTGTGCCGAGATCGAGTCCTTGAACTTGTCGAAGGCAATCAGGACGCGCATGAAGGCCCATTGCTAGACGCGCTCCCTGCCGGTTTGCAATTCATCCCCGGCGGCGGGAGTTTCCCCCCATGTCCTTTCCGCTCCATCCGACCACGATCCTGTCCGTCCGGGTGGAGCCCCTGGACATCCCGCTGAAGGCCCCGTTTGGCATCTCCCGGGGCGCGCTCGAGGTCGCGGCCAACCTGCTCGTGACCGTCGAGCTCGCGGATGGCACCCTCGGGCGCGGCGAGGCGGCGCCCTTCCCCGCGTACAACGGCGAGACGCAGGCAGGCGCCCTGGATGCACTTTCAAGGTCGGTGAATTGGATCGTCGGCAGGGACGCCGCAGACTGGGCGGGGATCGGCGCGGAGTTTCGCGCCGTGTCGGGGCCCGCGTCGGGCTCGGCGCTCTGCGCCCTGGAGACGGCGCTCCTGGACGGCCTGACGCAGAGCCGCGCCGTCCCGCTCTGGCAGCACTTCGGGGGCGCGGGGACGGAGCTCGGGACCGACATGACGGTCACCACGGGCACGCCTGCGCAGGCCGGCGAGGCGGCCCGCTCGATTCGCCTCATGGGGTTTGGCTCCATAAAGGCGAAGGTGGGGGGAAAGGGGGGGGCCGGGGCGGACTTGCAGCGGATCTCGGCGATCCTCGACGCCGCGCCGGGCTCGCCGCTCATCCTCGACGGCAATGCCGGCATGGGCCGTAAGGAGGCCTCCGAGCTCGTGCGGGGCCTCAGGTCCATGGGGGTCACCCCGGCGCTCCTCGAGCAGTGGCTTCCGAAGGACGACCTTGAGGGAATGCGGCTGCTGGGGGAGGAGTCGGGATGGGCGGTTGCGGCGGACGAGGGCGTCGCCACGGCCGAGGACGTGCGCAGGCTCGCAGACCACGGCGCCGCGCAGGTGGTCAACATCAAGCTCATGAAGGCGGGGGTGGCGCAGGCACTCGAGGTCGCGTCGGCAGCCCGGGAGGCGGGCCTTGGCCTCATGATCGGGGGCAACATCGAGTCGATCCTGGCGATGACGATGTCCGCATGCTTCGCTGCCGGACTGGGAGGCTTCGCGTTTGCCGACCTCGACACCCCGCTCTTCCTCGCCGGGAACCCCTTCCAGGGCGGCTACTCGCTCGACCGGGGGAGGATTTCCGTTGCCCATGTCACCCGCGGGCACGGCGTCCGTCCCGCGGGCCTTTTGCTTTGAACGGCCCCGGTGCTTCGGGTTAACTCGGCGGACATGCCATCCAACGGGGCCCTCGTGGTCTGCCAATCCGGTTTCGAGGGCCTCCTGGCGCGCGAGGTCGAGGGGCTGTCGCTGGCCGTGGCCGGGAGCGGCCCGGGATGGGTGCTGGCAGAGGGTGCCACTCCGGGTCCGCTCCCCGGCCTCCGCGAGGCCGCCTTTGCCCATCTTTTTCTCGAATCCCCGGCGAGCGTTTCCGGCGCGAGCGTCAACGAGCTTGCCCAGAGGGTCATGGAGCAGTTCTCGGAGGCCGTCAGGGGAGAGAGGATTGAGGACAGCTGGCCCTGCATCTTCGCCGGGCCCCAGGATGTGACGGGCCTTGGGCGGCGTGTGGCGTCGGTCGAGGCGGCATTCCACGAGCTCCTGAGGAAGAGGCTCGGGCGGGTGTCGAGGCTGGCAACCGGTGACCGGCCGCGCGTCGGGCCCGCACGGGGGCTGTTCGTGTGGTTCACCGACTTTGGAAGGGCGCTGGTCGCGCGCGAGGCCCACATGAACGGGCCGTGCAGGATGGCCGACGACGACGCGGCGCCGTCGCGTTCCTACCTGAAGGTCGAGGAGGCCTACGGGATCATCGGTGCGGAGCCCGTGCCCGGGGAGAGCGTCTGCGACCTGGGGGCGGCGCCGGGAGGATGGAGCTACAGCGCGGCCAAGCGCGGCGCACGCGTCGTGGCCGTGGACAACGGCCCCCTGAAAGGCGGGGCGCTCGGGCACCCCCTTATCGACCACAGGCGCGACGACGCCTTTGGCTTTAGCCCGTGCAAGGATGCCGTCTACGACTGGCTCTTTAGCGACATGCTCGAGGATCCCCACAAGGTCGCTGAGTCGATCGTCCGGCCGTGGCTCTCCGGCGGCTGGTGCAGGCGCTTCGTCGTGAACCTGAAGTTCGGCCGCGTCGATCCCCTGGCCCTCCTCGCGGAGGTACGCTCGCCCGGCTCACCCTTTTCCTTGCACGCCGCCTCGGTCCGGGTCGTTCATCTCTACCATGACCGCGAGGAGTTCACCGTGACCGGGTTCGTCAGGCAATGAAGGACAGCGAGATCACCATCTGCGGCCTCGCGGCGGTCCGCGCCCGGTTCCAGCGCGATCCCGGGTCGATCGTCCGGCTCTTCTTTGATCTGCCCACCTCAAAGAAGGTGGGGGCGATGTGCAGCAGCATGGCGGCAACCAGGAAGGTCTACCGGTGCGTGGAGCCGAAGGAGCTCGAGAAGATCGCCGACAGCATCCACCACGGGGGCATCGTGGCCGTCGTTGAGGATACCCCGCCGCCGGCGCCGAAGCCCGCGGACGTCGCGGTGTGGGGCGCCCGGCGGGAGAACCTCGTGGTGCTGGACCGGATCGGAAACGCCCACAACCTGGGCGCCATCGTCCGCACCGCGGCCTACTTCGCCGTGCCAAGGATCGTGATCTCGGGCGACGCCGGGGCCGCGAGGCCCGGGGCCGCGGCCTACCGGGTGGCCGAGGGCGGGATGGACGCGGTGGAGATCTGCGCGACGCCCTCCATCCCCGCGTTCCTTCGCACGCTGGCCGCCTCGGGATACGATGTGGTCGGTGCGGCGACCCGGGGCGGAAAGGCCGGAGCCCCCGGCGCCCCGCGGGGCGCCCCATGGGCGCTTGTCCTTGGCAACGAGGAGCACGGCCTGGCCTCCGCGGTGGCGTCCTCCTGCACCCGCCTGGTCACGATTCCAGGGAGCGGATCGGTCGAGTCGCTCAACGTGTCGGCGGCGGCGGCCATCCTGATCCACGACCTGTGCCTGGGCGCCCCGGAAAAGAAACACAGGGTACACCGAAACGAATTGCCGCGGGACGCGTCAGCCCAATGATCCGCCTGCCCATTTTCCCAAGAAAACAACCTCACAATCCATGAAGAAAATCGCCCTGGCCCTCGCGCTCCTTCTCGCCCTTCCCCTTCTCCCCAAGGCCCTGCGCGCCGAAGACACCCCGGCCGCGGCCCCCGCTCCCGCAGTCGTTCCCGCTCCTGCTGGCGCCCCCGCCGAGGAGAAAAAGACGGACCTGGAGCTGCGGATGGACAAGGTCGGCAAGGCGTTCAGGAAGCTCCGCAAGCAGGTCGCAGACCCGGCGCAGAACGCATCGTCCCTGGAACTCCTCAAGGCGATGCAGGATGCCGCCAAGGAGGCCGTCACGTTCACCCCCGCGAAAGCCGCCGACCTTCCCGAAGACCAGCGCGCGAAGTTCACCGAGGACTTCAAGGCCGGAATCCAGGAGCTGCAGGACCGATTTGCAAAGCTCCAGGCCGCGCTCGAGGCCGGAAAGAACGACGATGCGCAGGCGATCGTGAAGGACCTTTCGGATTTCGAGAAGAAGGAGCACAAGGAATTCAAGAAGGACAAGCCCCAGTGACGGCGCCGCGCTCGGCCCCTTAGGCGAGCGCGCGCTTCAGGTCGGCCGCCTGCCGCTCCAGCGTCCCTATCTCGGCCGCGAGCTCGGCGTCCGTGTAGACCGGTGCGAATTCCTGGATGTCGGCCGCGGTGCCCGCAAGGGAGGCCGCGCCCACCATCTTTGAGAGCGACAGGACACGGTGCGCCGCCGCAGAAACCTCGGTTCGCCCGCCCGAGGCGTGGGCCCGGGCCACCGCCCCCAGGGACTCGTCCAGTGCGGCGACATAGTCCGACAGCTCGCGGCCCTTCGGTGAGCCCGCTTCGCCGCGCAGGACAAGGCGCAGGTCGAGGCACTCGACCCGGCGATCCTCCGGCCCACCGGCGGGTCGGGCTGGGCGGCGGGCGAGGCACCCCTTGGAAACGAGCAGGGCGTGGAGTTTCTCCGGGGTTATGGGCTTGGTAATGCAGGCGTCCATCCCCGCGGCCAGGCACCGTCCGAGGACCTCCGGCCCGGAGTCTGCCGTGGTTGCGAACATGAGCGCCCGTGCGCCAGGGGGCTCCTTGTCGCGGAAGCGGCGGGCGACCTCCGCGCCGTCCATGCGAGGGATATTCCGGTCCAGGAACACGATGCGGTAGGAGGCCGACACGAGAAGGCCGAGGGCCTTCTCGCCGTCGGAGGCGAAATCCACCTCGAAGCCCAGGTCGCGAAGCATCCACCCAAGGGCGCGCGCATTGTAGCCGATGTCCTCGACGACCAGGACCCGTCCTCCGCCGTCCTCCGGCCGGGCGGCACCCGGCACGGGTTCGGTTGCGGCCTCCAGGGGAAGCCGAAGGAAAAACGCGGATCCCCGGCCCGGCGCGGACCGATATCCCACCGAGCCGCCCATCCGCTCCGCGAGGGTCCTGCTGACGGCCAGGCCAAGGCCCGTGCCCGGAATGGCCGCGGTCCGCGCGGCCTTCATGCGGGAGAAGCGCAGGAAGAGGTTCTTCTCCTCCTCCACCGGCACCCCGATGCCGTCGTCGACCACCATGTAGACGACCTCGCTCCCTTCGGAGCGCGCCGACAGGCTGACCGTCTTCCCGCCGAACTTGAGGGCGTTCACGGTGAAGTTGACCATCACCTGCTGGATGCGGGCGCCGTGCCCCATGAGGAGCGCCGGGAGCGCGGGGTCGACCGCGACGTCGAGTCGAGCGCCGGCCGCCCTCGGCTCGAGCATCTCAAGCACGTTCCCCAGGATTCCCGAGGGGCTGAAGGGCGAATGCGACACCTTGTAGGCCCCCGCCTCGACCGCGGCGAAGTCGAGCACGTCCTCCACCAGCGAGGACAGAAAAAGGGCGCAGCCGCGCAGCGTCGCCACGAGCTCCTGCTGCCCCGGGCTCAGGGGCCCGTGGGAGAGCTCGAGCGCCGAGGAAAGGATCCCCCCCATGGGGTTGCGGATCTCGTGGCTCATGTTTGCAACAAACTCGCTCTTTGCGGCGTTGGCCCTCTCAAGCTCCCGGGTCCGCTCCCTCACCATGGCCTCGAGTTTCTCCGTGCGCCGCTCAAGGGAGCGGGTGCGGAGCTTGAGGAGGCCAAGGACCCCGAGGGCCGCCACCGAGGCAAATCCCGCCCGTGCCAGGGGCGCCCGCCACCAGGGGGGCGCGACCTCGAACGGAAGAGACGCGGCCTCGCCCATGGCGCCTGAGTCCGTCACGAGCCGGGCCCTGAACTCGTACCGGCCCTCCCTGAGCCCGGTTAGGTCCCACTCGGAGGACATGGTCGGAGGCGACCATTGATCGTCGGCGCCCACGAGCATGGTCTGGAACCGCTCGGATTGGCGCATCCCGTAATCAAGCGAGCTGCACTGGACGTGGAGGCCGCGCTTTGAGTAGGGCAGGACGATGCTCCCCCCTGCTGCCCCGGCGACCTCGCTTCCCTTGGGCCACGCGGCGAGAAGGGGCCTGGGCGGCGCCGCGAGCCGCCCGAGCGCTTCGGGCCCGGCCCGAAGGAGGGCCTCTGTGCCGCAGGCCCAAAGCTCGTCGCCGAGGGGCGCACGGCGGACCCGAAGGCACAGGAGCGTGCCGATGCCCGACATCCCCTCGAGCGAGCAGGGGGCCCAGGTCAGGCCCCTTCCCGAGGGCGCGATCCTGAGCACCGTTGCGGACAATCCGCCTGCAGCGGGCGCCAGGGCCGCCCAGAGCGTTCCATGGCGGTCGCAATTTGACACGGCCAGAGGGCTGCCCGCCGGAAATCCCGGCACCGGGGCAAAGCGGTCGCGGCCGCGGTCCATGTAAAACGCCCCGTCGTTTGACAGCGCGACAAGCGTGTCGCCCGCCCGGGCCACAAGGACCGGCCCAAATCCCGGCACCGGGCCGAAGCGGGTGCCCGCGGGCTCGACCCTGGCATGGCCGGGCCCGGCGACGAAGAGCCCGCGCGAGGGCGTCCCGACCCACACCCTTCCGGAGGTCTCGTCGACCACCGTGTCGCCGTAGTCGGGAAGGCCCTCGGCCACGACGACCCGCGTGCCCAGCACCGGGTCCACCGCGACCACCCGGTCAAAGAACGAGGCCAGGACCGCGCTCGGCCGATAGAGCGAGGCGCTGGTTCGGAAGACGATCCCGCCGGGGTCCGTTAGCGGCCTGACTCCGTCGCCGCCAAGGATCCCGAGCCCATGGAAATGTCCTACTGCAAGTCCCGAGGGGAGGGGGAGAACGCCATAGACGCGGCTTCCCGTTATCCCGACTCCCACGAATCGGCCGGCTCCGCCGGAATCGGGATCGGCGTCGAGGCGGAGAAGGCCGCCGTGGGTGCCGGCGTACACCGAACCCGAGAACTCGGCCAGGGAGTCGCAGCCCCCCGGCGGGTACCCGCCCTGGGCGCCGTAGACTCCAATTCCCGATCCCATGGCCACCCTCACGATGCTCGAGGGCCCGGTCGCCCAGAGTGCGCCCACCCGGTCGACGAACAGGGAGTAGACCTGGTTGGCGGGAAGCCCCGATCTCTGGTTGATGACCCGGAGGACCCTCCCCCCATCCGGCTCGACGACCGCGATGCCCCCCTGGAGCGTGCCAACGGCAAGCGTCCCGTCCCCAAGCCTGGCGACCGTGGTCGGGAGGTTGGCCTGGGCGAAGGCCGAGGCCTCCGTGGCAAGGGCCGCGCAGCCTCCGCCGTGCAGCCGCTTGAACCCATTGGCCGTCAGGAGCAGCCAGTCCCTCCCCGTGTCATCGAGCCAGCGCACCTCGGACTCGCCGATCGTGGAGGCGGGCACGGCCAGCGACGGCCCGTCCGCACCGATCCTAAGGAGGCCCAAGGGAGGGTAATGCACGTACACGGACGTGGCCGTCCGCATCGACCAGAGGAGGTTTCCCCCGGGATAGCTCCACGCCGAGAATCTCTCCCCGTCCCAGCGCAGCACGCGCTCGCGCGCGACGAACACGGCGCCGCGGTCCCCCTCGGCGTAGACCCGCCACACGTCGCCCAGGCCGCCCATGCCCCGCGGCAGGTCCGCCATCAGGGAATGGTACGGGTGCCCGGCCCCGGGCTCGAACCAGCCGATCTGGTTCACGCCCGCGGCCCAGATCCTGCCCGTGGGCCCTATGTCGAGGCCCCTGACCAGGTAGGTCGGCTCCATTTTCTCGGCGTGCCAGCGGTCCCCGTCAAATGACACCACCGTGTCGCACCCGAAGTAGAGCCTCCCCTCCCTGTCCTGCGCGGCCGACCAGGCCATCGTGGCGACTCCGGTGTCGCGCGCGGTGAAGATGCGCATCGGCGGGACGCCCTCGGCGCCGGCCGGCCCGCCCCGGCACACGCGAACGGGCACGCCGCACCCGAGGAAGGCTATCCCAAGGGCGGCCCAGCGGGCCGCGGGCCTTAATGCTGTGGGGTGCGCTCGAACGGCGCCGGCAATAGAAATATTTTTCCGCGGGCCGTCATCCAGTTTTCGTACTTAAAACCACGTACCGCGGCCCCTGTCACGGGCTCGCGATCTCGAAGGTGCGCTCGTCGGAGAACACCTCGCCGTCGGGGCTCGTGGCCCGAACGTGCAGCACGTGGGCGCCCGGCGCCAGGTCCGCCGGCAGGATGCCCCGCCACAGGTGATAGCATATGGCGGGGTCCGGGAGCCTGGGACCCCGTGCGGGCGCCCCGGAACTGTCCTGGGCCAGGAATTCCGAGGCATAGGTGGGGTCCCAGCCAAGGATCCTCCGGACCGGGCTCCACGCCCGGTTGTCGACGCTCGAGGCGACGGCCCATCCGTCGTGCCCATTGAACACGTTCGCATAGAACGAGACGTAGCCCTGTCTCGGGGCCACCGCGGCGGGGACATGAAGGGCCATCTGCCGGCTGGCGGGCAGGCGCGCGGGGAAGTAGTCGAGCGACACGGCCCCCGCCTTGAAGCCGAGGACGGCGTACCCCGGAGGGGTGCCGTCCCACATGGTGGCCGCGGGGACGCCGTCGGCGTCCACCGGCCCGCCCCAGAAACCGCCGGACGCCGCGGCGACGTTGTACTCGTGGAGCGGCTCCGGCCCGTCCCATCCGTCTTCGTGGCCGTGCATCACGTGGCGCTGGAAGTGGGTGTGGCCCGAGAGGATGAGCACGTGCTTTTGGCCCCTGAGCAAGCCGAAGAGCCGGAGGCGGTCCGCCGCGCGGAAGGTCTCTGCTCCCGACGGGTCCGGCGCAAAGAGGGGAATGTGCAGCATGACCACGATCCACTCCGCGCCGCTTGAACCGCGCAGGAGGTTCGCCAGGAACTCAAACTGGTCCTCCCGCAGGCCCCCCACGTACCGCGGTCCCCCAAGGGGCCGCACGTCGTCCAGGGCCACGAAGAGGGCGGGGCCCGCATGGAACGCGTAGGTCGAGGGGCCGTACACGGACTCGAACGAGGCGACCGCGGCCGATTCATCCGGCGTGCCCAGCGCGAGGTCGTGGTTGCCCGGCAGGTTGTGCCACGGGATGCCCGCTTGCGCCACGACCGTGTTGACCGCGCCGAAGAGGTCGGGCCGGTCGTAGACAACGTCACCGAGGGTGACGCCGAACGCGAGGTCCGGCCTCCTTCCTATGCGCTCAAACATCCCGCGGGAAAGGTAGCCGACCTCCGCCGGCGAGGAGGGCTGGGGGTCGGTCAGGATGAGGGCCCTCAGGTCGTCCGCCTCCGCGGCACGGCGCAGGGGGAAGTCGGCAGTCCCGCCCGGCGGCGCGTAGTAGATCGGCAGGTTCGCTCCATCCACGGGAGTCTGCCAGCCACGCGGCTTGATGACGAAGACCCGCGCCCCGGCCCTGTCCGGAATCGTGTAGGAGCCGTACGCGTCCGTAAGGACGACATCGACCCCGTTGGACACCTCGACGGAGGCGACGCCTTTTTCCCCGGCGTCCCTCCTGCCGTTGCCGTTGGCATCCTCGAACACAAGTCCGGTCGCGGCGCGCGCTGCCGCCGAGGCAAGGAGCGCGGCGGCGAGGACCCCAATCCCGGTTGCGCTGCGTCCCCGCCTCATGTGTGGCCTGCGACCCCGTGCGGGACGTACGGCGACTCGAGGGCGGAAATCTCCTGGGCGGTCAGTCCCATCGACAGGGCGGCCACCGCGTCCTCGAGCTGGTTCGGCTTGGAGGCCCCCACGATCGGCGCGATGACGCCGGGCTTCTGGCAGATCCAAGCGAGGGCCACCTGCGCGGCGGGCACCCCGCGCTCACCGGCGATCCGTTGGACCGCCTCGAGGATTGCCAGGTCAGCCTTCGGAAGCGCGCCTCCGTAGAGGTTCCGCGCGTAGTCGTCCGTGGTGGCGCGCTCCGTGGTCGCCTTCATGCCCCGCGCCAGGATCCCCCGCGCCAGCGGGCTCCACGGCAGGAGCCCGACCGACTGGTCCGCGCAGAAGGGGATCATCTCGCGCTCCTCCTCGCGGTAGAGGAGGTTGTAGTGGTTCTGCATCGTGACAAAGCGGGCCCAGCCGCGGTCCTGGCTCGCGTGGATCATCTTTGCGAGCTGCCAGGCGAACATCGACGACGCGCCGAGATAGAGGACCTTGCCCTCGCGGACCAGGTCGTCGAGGGCCTGCATCGTCTCCTCGACGGGGGTGTTCGGGTCAAACCTGTGGATCTGGTAGAGGTCCACATAATCCGTCCCCAGGCGCCTCAGGCTGTCCTCGATCGCGTGGCGGATGTGCTTGCGGGAGAGCCCGCGCTGGTTCGGATCATCCCCCATCGCGTTGAAGACCTTGGTGGCGATCACGACGCGGTCGCGCCCCGGCCCGAAGTCCCTGAGCGCCCTTCCCAGGACCTCCTCGCTCGCGCCCACAGAGTACATGTCCGCCGTGTCGAAGAAGTTGATCCCGAGCTCGATCGCCCGGCGCAGGAACGGCCTGCTCTCGTCCTCGTCGAGGACCCAGGGGCGCCACTTCCTGCTGCCGTAGGTCATCGTGCCCAGGCAGAGCCGGGAAACCTTCAGGCCGGTGCGGCCCAGATTAACATAGTTCATGGGGACCCCCTATCCTGCGGGGGTGGATCCGTGGTGCGCCGCGTGGGCGGCGTACGCCGCGGTATCCGCCAGCATCGCGTCGATCGTCGCCGCCAGGGGCTCGATCGTCACGAGGCCGGAGAACACGGCCTTGTCTCCGATCGCGTCCTCCAGGACAAAGGCCGGCCGCTGGCCAATCCGATGCGAGAGGAATTCCGCCGTGCTGCCCGCGACCCGGGCCTTCACGGCCGCCGACTCCGCCCGGGCCCTGAGCTTTCTTGCCGGTACGGCCGAGGCCTTCGCCGCCACCGCGACGGCCTCCTCGATCCTCCCGACCTTGCGGCCGTCAACGAGGGCGGCCCGCGAAAGCGCGAGCCGGATCCTGTCGTCGGTGAACCCGAAGTCCTTGGCGGCCTCTGCCACCAGGCTCGGGTTCTGGAACGCGTCGGTGCGGCCCTCCTCGAACCATCCGGAATTGAGCATCACGGGCGAATGCATGACCGTGCCGCCGCTCCGCCTGTAGAACCACTCGCACTGGTTGCGGGAGACGGGGAAGTCCTCCTGGCGCATCAGTGCTATCCGCCATTCGAATTCCGCGCGACCCTTGTAACGGGACTTGAGCTCGGCCCAGACGGGCTCGACCCAGTGGCACCATGACGAAAGGACCTCAAGATAGTAGGTGACCTTCATGCGGATAGAGGAGCGTTCCACGGGGCCGGCGTCAAGGGGACTGACCCGGAAATTGGGCCGGACGGCGGAGCCAAACGAAAGGGGGGCACGCAAACCCGGCATTGAAATACGGCCCCGGGGCTGTCTTCCTGCGTCCACATGAGGGTACTTGGAATCGACATCGGCGGCTCGGCGATAAAGGGTGCGCCGGTGGACGCCTCCACGGGAAGGCTCCTCGCGGGACGGTTCAAGATCGAGACGCCCCTGCTGCTTTCGCCCTCGGAGATGGCCGACGCGGCCGCAATGATCGCCGCGCATTTCAAGTGGAGGGGCCCGGTTGGCATCGGCTTCCCGGGGGTGATCCACGGTGGGACGATCCTGACCTCCGCGAACCTGGACAAGAAGTTCATCGGATGCGACGGGATCAGGCTCTTCGGCAAGGCCACGGGCCTGCCCGTCGCCCTGATCAACGACGCGGCCGCGGCGGGCCTGGCCGAGATGAGGTTTGGCACCGGGCGTGACTTTGGCGGGAAGGCCCTCCTGCTGACGCTGGGCACCGGGGTGGGGTCGGTGCTCTTCTTCCGGGGGTCGCTTTTCCCCTGCGAGCTGGGCCACCTCAAGATCCACGGGCGCGATGCCGAGAGGCGCGTCGCCGCCTCGGTGAAGCAGAGGAAGGATCTCTCGTGGAAGCGCTGGGGCGAGCGGCTGAACAAGTACATCGGGACGCTCGAGGATATCCTCTGGCCCGAGCTGATCATCATCGGCGGGGGCATCAGCGCGAAGCACGCCAAGTTTTTCAAGTATTTGAATACCCGCGCGAAGGTGGTCCCGGCGGAATTCCTGAACGAGGCCGGCATCGTTGGGGCGGCGCTCTGGGCCGAGCGCGAGCGGCTCCGGTAGGGCCCCGGGGGTCTGGACGCTCCCGGGGCGCGTCCTGGCCCATTTTTTCGGCCATTCGTCGCAAATAGCGGGATATCGACTTGATCTGGGGGGCCGCCTGTCGGAATGAAGCCCTCTGCACCCATGCAGAACCGTTGGCTGAAAATCATCGCGGCAGTGGCGGTTTGGACCGTGCTCGGCCTGCTCCTTTCGATCGAGGTCTACTTCAACATGAGGGCCGAGATGCATTGGGAGGACTTTGCCAGCGTGGCGATCTCCCAGTTTGGACGGGTTGCCATGTGGGCCTGCGTCGCCCCCTTCATCCTGATGCTGCGGGAGAGGATGCCCCTAAGCGCCGGCTGGTGGGTGGGCGGCACCTTCTATCACCTCGTGTTCAGCCTCACGGTGATGTCCACGTTCTATCTCGGCCGGATCGAGGCCCTGGGGCTTTTCAACGGCCCCGGGTCCTTGGGATTCTGGCAAACGGCGCAGAAGAGCTTCCACGCGCATAACTTCGTGGACGTCGCCTATTACTGGGTCGTGATCGCCTACGGGTACGGTGTCCAGTTTCAGCGCCGCTACCGGAACCAGGAGGTCAGGGCGGCCCAGCTGGAATCCCGGCTGATCGAGGCCGAACTCAAGGTCCTCCGTGAGCAGCTCAAGCCGCATTTCCTTTTCAACACCCTCAACACGATCGCGGCCCTGGTCAGGGAGGGGAAAAACGAAATGGCTGTAACTTTGATTGCGCGCCTGGGTTCTCTCCTGCGGATGTCCCTTGATGGCAATAACAGGAACGAGGCCACGCTGCGCTTGGAAATGGATTTCCTCGAACGCTACGTCGAAATACAGAGGGCGAGATTCTCCGACCGGCTAAGTGTTGAGATCTCCGTCGAGGAGGCCGCCCTGGGGGTGGCCGTCCCGTGGCTGCTGCTCCAGCCGATCGTCGAGAACGCCATCCTCCACGGAGTGGCCCCGAAGGCCGGCCCGGGGAGGGTCGAGATCCTGGGGCGCATCGAGTCCGGCTTCCTTCACCTTGAGGTGAGGGACGATGGTCCCGGGATGCCCGCCAACGGCAGGGTGCCGGAGGGGACGGGGCTCACCAACACGCGGGAGAGGCTGGCCAAGACCTACGGCGACCTGGGCCGCATGTCGCTCAAGGGCCGGCCGGCCGGCGGATTATCAGTGGAGATAACCCTGCCCAGCCGATCATGACACCCCAGAGAAGCGCAACCACCGAGCGTCCCATTCGCACCGTGATCGCGGACGACGAGCCCCTTGCCCGCAGGGGGGTAAGGCTCCTCCTTGAGAAGGATTCCGGAATCGAGATTGTCGGGGAGGCCTCCAGCGGCGTGGAGGCGGCCGACTTGATCCAGCGCCTGCGCCCGGACCTTGTCTTCCTTGACGTGCAGATGGTGGGCTGCGACGGGTTCGAGACGCTCGCCCGGGTGGGGGCGCAAGCCGCGCCCGCGGTCGTGTTCGTGACTGCCTACGACGAGTACGCCATCCGCGCCTTCGACTTCAACGCGGTCGACTACCTCCTAAAGCCCTATGACGACGCCCGTTTTGGTACCGCGCTCGGCCGGGCTCGGGAGCTCGTCAAGCGCAAGCGCACCGAGGCGGTCGACACGAAGCTCAGCCGGCTGATTGAGCACCTCGAGGGCGAGGGCAGGGACAGGATCCTTTTGAAGTCATCCGGGGAGATCATCTTCCTCAAGACAGGCGAGATCGACTGGATCGAGGCGGAGGGGGACTACGTCAGGTTCCACGTCGCGGGCCGCTCGCACCTGATGCGCGCCACCATGTCCTCGCTCGAGGAGCGTCTGGACCCGAACCGGTTCATCCGGATCCACCGCTCCACCATCGTGAATTCGGACCGGCTCCGGAAGCTCGTCCCCTCGTTTGAGGGCGAATACGCCGTGGTGCTCCAGGACGGGACCAAGCTCAGGCTGAGCCGAGGGTACCAGGATCGGATCAAGTCCCTCCTCGGCAGGGTCGAGTAGGTGCTTGGCGCGCGGCGAGCGCGGCTCGTCGCAAAGGAGCATAGGCTCGTCGCATTTCGGGATCTTTTGCCTTCGCTGCGGGGTTTACCGTGGCATGCGCACACTGCACGCCCTGATGCTCCTCTTCGTGCTTTCGGCGTCCGCATCCCGCGCCCGGACCACGACCGCCGATCCGCTCTCCGACGCGCGCGCCGCGCGCGCGATGCTCGGGCCCGACACCTGGGCGAGGATCGTCAAGATCGACAACAGCCACCCCCGCGGCGAGTGGAAGCGAAGAATGTATCCAAACACCATTTACGCCTTGGTGTTCGAGCTGTCGGGGATCCTTTGGCTCTACACGGATACAGAGGGGACCCAGAGCCTTTCGCGCACGCTCGGCACCCTTGGTAGGGACGAGGCGGACCCCGGCCCCCTCCTTCGGGCGATCGAGCCCGGAGTCGGCGCATGGGAGTGGGTGAGCGACAATCCCAGCACCCCGTTGCCCGCGAAGGCCGTTCCTCCCAATGCCTGTTTGGAGGAGAGCCTCCAGGCGCTCAGTCGCAGGCTCGCCGTAGGGGGTGAGACCTCCGCCCCCAGGCTCCTCTTCTATTACGTGAACGCGCCCAGCCGCCTCCTCGGGCACACGGTGCTCCTCTACCGCACCTCGAAAGGCCTTTTCTCGATAGACCCGCAGGTCTCGCAGACCCCGGTTGGCGTGCCCTCAAGCCTGGGGGACGACCTTCGGGCAATATCGGAATACCTGAGAGGGGGGCCTGTGGCATCCGCGCGGTCCCTTCCCCTGGCGACCCCCAGGGCGGATCTCCCCGGCCGGTGGGCTTCGATGCCCGCCCCCTCGGCCGCCCCGGGCTAAGGGGTTTGCCCCCGCCCATCCCCCGGCGGACCCGCTCATCAAAGTTTGGTGTAACTTTTGGCCGGGTGGGGGTGTTGTGAGGTCATGCCAACCCGCGGCCAGTGCGTTTTTCCGCTTCTCGACCCTGTCGAGACGGCGGTCCAACGCTTTCTGTCGGCCATTGGGCGCAAACGGGTTCCCCTTCCGCGGGGATCCTGTTTCGTCAGCACTTGCTCGTTGTCAGTTGTGTTGGCGTGGGAAGGCCCCTTTGGGCCTTCCCACGCTGTTATTGCGGGGCAAGAGGCGGGGATTAGTGGCTTGAACGTTTGACCCACAATCGATTACCCGTGAATGCTACCTCTATGACCGCCCCCCTAACGTCGGGAAACCTTTCAACGGCGGCGGCTGCCAAGCCGCGCAAGAAATCCAAACTCAAGTGGTACCTGATCGGCGCCACGGTGCTTCTGGCGGCGCTCATTGCCGTCGCCGTCGCGAAGAAGCGCGGGGCCAACAACGGGATAACGGTCACCACCGAGAAGGCCGTCATCCGGACCATCGTCCAGACCGTGACCGCCACGGGCAAGATCCAGCCCGAGGTCGAGGTGAAGATCACCCCCGAGGTCTTCGGCGAGATCATCTCGCTGCCCTACCGCGAGGGCGCGATCGTGAAGAAGGGCGACGTGATCGTGAGGATCAAGCCGGACTTCTACCAGGCGCAGGTGGAGCAGCAGACGGCCGCGGTGGCGGCCGCGCGCTCGGGCGCGGTGAACAGCCTGGTCCTGCTCGAGAAGGCCGAGGCCGACCTGAAGAAGTACCAGGACCTCTACGACCGGAAGCTTGTCTCGGACTTCGACTATGTGAGCTTCAAGACGGCCTTTGACGGGGCGAAGGCGAACCGGGAGTCCGCGCTGGCCCAGGTCGACGAGGCCGAGGGCCAGCTCAAGCAGGCCAAGGACTCGCTCTCCAAGACCCAGATCTACGCGCCCATGGACGGGACGGTCAGCTCCCGGTCCTCCGAGGTGGGCGAGCGCGTCCAATCCTCCTCCGAGTTCGCAGGCACCGAGATCATGCGCGTGGCGGACCTGAGCAAGATGGAGGTCCGCGTGAAGGTGAACGAGAACGACATCGTCAACGTGAGGGTGGGCAACCCGGTCAAGATCAGCATCGACGCCTACCCTGACCGCAAGTTCAACGGCATCGTCAGGGAGATCGGGGCGTCGGCGGACAACGCGGGCGCAACCGGGCAGGCCACGGCGGCGACCGACCAGGTCACCAATTTCATCGTGAAGATCCGCGTCTCCGACAAGGAGGTGGCGCTGCGCCCGGGGATGAGCGCAACGGCCGACATCGAGACCCAGACGGTCAAGGACGTCGTGGCCGTTCCCATCCAGAGCGTCACCGTCAGGGCCCAGGGCGGCCTCACCGCGGAGGAGCTCCAGAAGAAGAACGCCAAGGACGCCAAGGAGCGCACGGGCAACGAGCAGGACGTGAAGACGGAGAAGGCCGACGCGATGCGCGAGCGCGAGAAGCTCATCCGCGTCGTCTATGTCATCGACGGCACCAAGGTCAGGCAGGCCAGCGTCGAGACGGGCATTGCGGACAACTCCATGATCGAAGTGAAATCCGGGATCAAGGCCGGGGACGAGGTGGTCTCGGGCACCTACGCGGCCATAAGCCGCCTGCTTAAGGACGGCTCCGCCGTGAAGATCGAGAAGCCGAAGCCCGAGGGCGCCGAGGCGCCGAAATAGGCCACGCCGCCCATGACGCCCCCCCAGGCACCCCTCGAGGCCCGCCACGTGCGGGCTGTAGGCCCCCTTGTCATCGCGATCGAGGGGGTGACCAAGCAGTACAAGATGGGCGAGGAGATCATCCACGCGCTCCGGGGGGTCTCCCTGAACATCCATCGCAACGAGTACGTCGCGATCATGGGCCCTTCGGGCTCGGGGAAGTCGACGCTCATGAACATGCTCGGGTGCCTGGACACCCCGACGTCCGGGCGGTACGAGTTCAACGGCCAGAACGTGGCGACGATGGTCGACGACGAGCTGGCCGAGATCCGCAACCGGGAGATCGGGTTCGTCTTCCAGACCTTCAACCTCCTGGCCCGGTCGGACTCCCTCCGCAACGTCGAGCTGCCCCTCATCTATGCGGGGGTGTCCCCCCACGAGCGCCACCAGCGAGCCAAGGAGGCGCTCGAGAGCGTGGGCCTGGGCGACCGCATCCACCACAAGCCCAACGAGCTTTCCGGCGGCCAGCGCCAGCGCGTTGCGGTGGCCCGGGCGCTCGTCAACCGGCCCTCGATCATCCTCGCGGACGAGCCCACGGGGAACCTCGATTCGAAGACCGGGGTCGAGATCATGGCGCTCTTCGACGAGCTCTACGAGCGGGGCAACACGATCATCGTGGTCACCCACGAGGAGTCCATCGCCCGACATGCCCGCAGGATCATCCGCATCCACGACGGCCTGATCGCTAGCGACGGCCCCGCGATCTGACCGACCGCAGCGATGGACAGATTCGTCTACGAGCTCACCGAGTCGATCCGGATCGCGATGGCGCAGATCCGGGCCAACAAGATGCGCTCGGCCCTCACCGCGCTCGGCGTCATCATAGGGATCGTGGCCGTCACCCTCATGGGTACCGCGATCAACGGGATCAACATCGGCTTTGACCGGAGCCTCGCGGTTATCGGCGACGACATGATCTATATCCGGAAGTGGCCCTGGCACGGCGTCGAGGATTGGTGGAACTACGCGAACCGTCCGCCGTTTCACATCGCGGACGCGGAGGCCCTCAACCGAATAGCGGAGGGCACGCCGGGCTCGCTGATCGACGTCGTGGTCCCCACGGCGGGGCGCTCGTCGACCGTGAAGTCCGGCGAGAACCAGGCCTCCGGGGTCCAGACCATCGGCTCGACCTCCGACTACGGGAGGACCATCGCCGCGGACTTCCAGTACGGGCGCCTTTTCAACGACGAGGAGTCGCGGGCGGGGACCCAGGTGTGCGTCCTCGGGGTCGACGTCTCTGAGAAGCTTTTCCCGGGGAAGACGCCGCTCGGCGAGTGGGTCAAGATCGACGGGCACCCCTTCCGCGTGATCGGCATCCTGGCCCGGCAGGGCTCGTTCCTGGGGCTCTTCAGCCTGGACAACCAGACGATAATCCCGATCAACGCCTACCGCAAATTCTTCGACGTGCGCAACGGACAGGTCCAGCTGAGCGTCAAGGTGAACGACAAGACGAAGATGGACCAGGCCCAGGAGGAGGTCACCGGCGCGATGCGCCGCGTGCGCGGCCTGCTTCCCGGCGAGCGCGACAACTTCTCGGTCGAGCAGCAGCAGGCCTTCAAGGCGCAGCTGGACCCGATCAAGCAGGGGATCGCGTTCGCGGGCCTCTTTGTGACGGGGCTCTCCCTCTTCGTCGGCGCTATCGGCATCATGAACATCACCTTCGTGAGCGTCAGGGAGCGCACGAAGGAGATCGGGACAAGGAAGGCGCTTGGCGCGCGGCGCCGCACCATCCTCCTGCAGTTCCTCATCGAGGCCGTGTCGATCTGCTTCGCCGGCGGGCTCGTCGGGCTCGGGGTCACCTATGGCCTGGGCCTGGCGGTCAAGTCCGCCATGCCGTCGTTCCCGCTGGTGTTCTCGTTTGGCCTGGTCGTCGTCTCGCTCCTCGTCTCGGTGGCGACCGGCATCATCTCGGGGTTCGTCCCGGCGATGGGCGCCTCGCGCCTGGATCCCGTCGTCGCGCTCCGCTATGAATGAGATCCTGAAGATGGCGTTCGCCTCGCTCGGGGTGAACAAGCTGCGGTCGTTCCTCACCATGTCCGGAATCACGATAGGCGTGTTCTCGGTCATCGGGGTGATGACCGCCGTCTCGGCGCTTCGCGGGTCGATAGAGACCGGACTGAGCTTCCTCGGGTCGCAGATCTTCCAGTTCTCCAAGTGGCCTGCGATATCGATCGACGGCAACGACTGGCACAAGTACGCGTCCCGGAAGAACTTCTCCCTTGAGCAGACCCGCCGGTACAAGGAGCTCATGAGCGGAACGGCCGACGTCGTCTGCCTCTCGTCGTTTGAATGGAACACGCCGGTGCAGGCAACCTACGGCGGGCGCAAGACGACGCCCGACATCAGTTTTGGCGGCTCCGACGAGAATTTCCTCGTGGCCAACCGGTACACGATCGACACCGGCCGCAATTTCACCGGGGCCGACATCGACCTGGTTCGCCCCGTCGCGATCATCGGGACCGACATCATCTCCAAGCTCTACCCCAACGAGACTCCCCTCGGGAAGCTGATCAAGGCGCACGGGCGCACCTACACAGTGATAGGCACCTTCGCGCAGCGGGGAACCTCCTTCGGCCAGAGCCAGGACAACTTCGTCGTGGTGCCGATCACCCGGTTCCTGATGGATTTCGGCGCCCAGAACTACACGATCGACATCGCCACGCAGGCGCCGTCCCAGCTCAGCTACAACGACACGATGGAGAAGGGGATCGGTGCCTTTCGCATCGCCCGCGGCCTGCGGCCGGGCCAGGACAACGACTTCGAGGTCTACTCCAACGAGTCTCTCATAGCCGCGTTCGCCAAGGTCGCGGATGTGATCAGCAACGGGGCGTTCATCATCAGCGCCATCGCCCTCCTGGCTGCGGGGGTCGGCATCATGAACATCATGCTCGTGAGCGTCACCGAGCGCACGAGGGAAATCGGGGTCCGCAAGGCCGTGGGCGCCCGGAAGATCGCCATCCTCACCCAGTTCCTCGTTGAGTCGGTCGTCCTGTCGGTGACCGGGGGCCTGCTCGGGATCGTGCTGGGAACACTGGCCGGCGACGGCCTCGCCATGTACCTCTCGGTCTCGGCCGTCTTCCCGTGGGGCTGGGCCATAACCGGAGTCCTCGTGTGCTCGTTCATCGGGGTGGCCTTCGGCCTTTATCCGGCGTGGAAGGCCTCGTCGCTGGACCCCATCGAGGCGCTCCGCTTCGAATAGCCCCGGCGCCGCCCGCGATCGGCACTGCAATCCCCGCCGCCCTGCATGAACGAAATTCTAAAGCTCGCCTTCGGCTCCCTCGGGGTGAACAAGCTCCGGTCGTTCCTCACCATGTCCGGAATCACGATTGGCGTGTTCTCGGTCATCGGGGTGATGACCACCGTGTCGGCGCTTCGCGGGTCGATAGAGACCGGGCTCAGCTTCCTCGGATCCAACATCTTCCAGTTCTCCAAGCTGCCGTTGGGGTTGCAGCTTGGGATCGGGGGGGACGCCCACAAATACGGGTCGCGGAGAAACATCACGCTCGCCCAGGCGCGCCGGTACATCGAGCTCATGAGCAGCGCCACCGACGTCATCTGCCTGAAGGCGATCGACAACAACAAGGCCGTCTACGCGACCTACGGCTCCCGGCAGACCACGCCGGACGTCGCCTTCATCGGGACGAACGAGTTTTTTCTCCAGGCAAACCAGTTCGCCATCGACACGGGCCGCAATTTCACGGCTGCGGACGTCGACCTGATAAGGCCGGTCTGCATCATCGGCCAGGACATCGTGAAGAAGCTTTTCCCGACGGAAAACCCGCTGGGCAAGCTCCTGAAGGCCAGCGACAGGACCTATGAGGTGATCGGGACCTTCGCCAGCAAGGGCCGGTCCTTCGGCGAAAGCCAGGACGGCTGGATCGTGATCCCGGTCACCCGCTACCTGATGGAGTTTGGCGCCGACAACTTCTCCCTCAACATCGCGACCCAAGCGCCCACCCAGGCGCTGTACAACGAGACGATGGAGCGGGGGATCGGCGCCATGAGGGTCGTCAGGGGCCTGCGCCCCGAGCAGGAGAACGACTTCGAGCTCTACTCCAACGACTCGCTTATCGCGGCCTTCGCGAGCGTCGCGGACGTCGTGAGCGGCGGGGCCTTCATCATCAGCGCGATCGCCCTCCTGGCGGCGGGGGTCGGCATCATGAACATCATGCTCGTGAGCGTCACCGAGAGGACGAAGGAGATCGGCGTCAGGAAGGCGATAGGCGCCCGAAAGGTGGCGATCCTCACGCAGTTCCTCGCCGAGTCGGTGGTGCTTTCCGTCTCCGGCGGCTTGGTCGGAATCCTGCTTGGGACCCTCGCCGGCGACGCCCTGGCGCTCTTCCTGAACGCCTCGGTTGTCTTCCCCTGGGGCTGGGCCCTGACCGGGGTGGCCGTGTGCACGCTGATCGGCGTCGTCTTCGGCCTCTACCCGGCCTGGAAGGCCTCGTCCCTGGACCCGATCGAGGCGCTCCGCTTCGAGTAGGCGCCCTAGCCGCGCCGGATCTCGGATCCCGTGAACCGGATCTGGATCCGGTAGACCTTCTTCAGCCGGCTCTTTACGGCGCCGGTGCTGACGTCCACGTGCTCGGGGACCTCGATCCGGTGGACGTCGACCATCGCGTGGTAGCCGCGCTCCGAGAAGATGTCGATCAGCATGGCCAGGGACCGCGGGTCGTCCAGGAGGGGGTCCTCGGTGTTGACTAGGGCCGTCCCCGAGATCGCGTGGCGGATCACGATCGGCATGATCTTGCGCTCCACGAACGTCACCACGTGCGCGAACTGCGCGTCGTGCTCGAGCTCGTAGGAGTCGAGGCGCTTCACGAGCTCCTGCCTGGCGTGGACGACGATCTCACTGGCGAGCGGGATGCCCCGGAGCCTGTCCACCGTCCTCGGGTCGAGCTCCAGGGTGCTCTGGTAGTCGAGCTCGTGGAGGATGTTCTTCTCGACCTCCCGGAGGGTCCCCTGGGCGTTCACGAAGTGGTAGTGGAAGATCTCCTTCAGTTCCTGGAGCGCGTCCCACGTCTGCTCCTTGAAAACCCGGTAGCGCCGCTGCGCGAGCGCCTTGTCGAAGTCCGTCGCGCGCTCCTCCATGGGCTCGCCGATGCCGGTCCTGCGGACCTCCCTGTTGTGGGCGCGCACCTCCACGCCGCGCCTGAGCTGGCGGGCGACGCTCGTCGCCTCGTCCACGAAGAGCACCATGATGTGGATCGTCGGCTGCCTGAAATGGATGCTCAGCGGTGTCTTGTAGAACTCCCTCCTGAGGGCGTGCATCTTGTCCACGAGGAGCTTCAGGCACTCGACCTGGACCTTCGTGCGCGGGAACCCGTCCAGGATGACGCCGTCGCGGTACTCGGGCTTGAGCAGCCGGTGGAAGAGCAGGTCGATCACCTCCCTGTCGCCCACCATGCTCCCGGCGTCCTTGTAGCGGCGCGCCTCGGGCGAGTCCAGGAGCGAGCTGATCACGATCGGCCCGCACGTCAGGCCGCGCGCCTTCGCGATAAAGGTCGTGTTGGTGCCCTTGCCGGCGCCCGGGGCGCCGCCGAGCAGGATGATTTCCTTCGGGAAGCGCAGGTTCTCGCGGCCGATCTGGGCGTCGAGGCGCTGCCAGACCGCGCTGAATATCAGCTGCGCGTCCTTGATCTCAAGGTCGGTGATCCGGGGCACGGCCGGGGCCGGCGCAGCGACATCGTTCGCTGCCTTAGCGGGTTCTGGGGTCATCGTTAGGGTTCCCGCACGCTCAGATTGGCCACCCCCGCTGGCAAGCTTTCTATGGGAACCATACCGGGACGCAGCGGTCGAATCGCTGTGCCATCTCGGTGGGCGCAAGCCCGCGAGAGCACTTAGTTGAAGCTGGACCTGGCGGGGTCGCGCAAGCGACCCCGCCTTGGCTTTTTTGGGGTCCCTCCTCGCCCGGCAGGAACCCCCTCCGGGGTTTCTTTGTCATTGGCCCCCACAGATTGGCGGGCCAGACTGCCGCCCTGAGACCATGCGCGTATTAATCGTCGACGACGAACCCTCGATCCGCCGGACGACGCGCATCGCCGTCGAGTCGGCCGGCCATGCCGCCGTCGAGGCCCCGAACGCCGCCCGGGCCATGAAGGCGGCCGAGGACGAGGGCTTCGATGTCGTGTTCCTCGACCTGAAGCTCGGCGCCGATGACGGCCTTGAGGTCCTGAACCGGCTGGTGCGCCTCAAGCCCTCCCCGGCTGTCGTCATGTTCACCGCGTACGCCAACATCGCCACGGCCGTCGAGGCCATGCGAAGGGGCGCCTTTGACTTCATTCCTAAGCCCTTCACGCCCGACCAGATCCGGGCGGTGCTCGCGAAGGTCTCCAGGGCCAATCTCCTCGAGCGCCGGGTCGAGGCCCTCGAGAACGACCTGGCCTCGGGCGCGCCGCCGGTGGACCTCGAGTCGGCCGAGCCCTCCATGGTCCGGGCGGTCCAGATCGCCTTCAAGGCGGCGGAGACCGACGCGAACATGCTGATCCTGGGGGCGAGCGGCACCGGAAAGAGCGTCCTCGCCCGCGAGATCCACAAGCGGAGCGCCCGGAAGCAGGGGGCCTTCGTGACGGTCAACTGCCCGAGCCTCTCCCGGGAGCTCTTCGAGAGCGAGCTCTTCGGGCACGCCCGGGGTTCCTTCACTGGGGCGGTTGCCGAGACGTCGGGCAAGGTTGCCGCGGCCGACGGGGGCACGCTCTTCCTGGACGAGATCGGCGAGATGCCCGCCGAGATCCAGCCGAAGCTGCTCCGCCTGCTCCAGGAACGCGAGT